>SXGT01553693.1_pt1 | contig 13000 bp, 8 predicted proteins | sample 3176221 | NCBI WGS metagenome assembly SXGT01 (sample SAMN11356862, study PRJNA531348) | freshwater metagenome | isolation source: freshwater sample F1-120 | place: China: Fuxian Lake, Yuxi | collected 2017-12-25
ATACACCAAATGGGTTCCCTCTGCAGTCCGATGGAATCCAACCGGAAGCGGATATACCGTGGAAGTCCTGCCGCGCCTGGCAGGAGACACATCCTCCTATGCAACCAACATCAATAATCTTGGACAAATTGTAGGTGCGCGAAACGCCCTGGGCTATGTGCCGACTGGACAAGGCTGGTTGTATAGCGATACGCTCGGTCTTCTGGCGCTAAGCACCCAATATGGGTTGTGGACTGTGCCATCTGGAATCAACGATGCGGGGCAGATCATCAGCGGTGTGGAACGTCTGGACCTGAACACGGGCGTTATTAATGATATTGGCAATGGTCCATCGAACTACAACCCCGTAACTTCTGTTGCCATCAACAACAATGGCATGATCGCAGGCTCCGCATCGTTGCGCTCCTCTTCGTTGAACATTATCTCTGTTTTTCGTTATGAAGGTGCCGCAGGCTGGGTCTTTATTGCGGGTTCCAGCAAATACACAACAGCATCAAGCATCAATAATCGCGGCGATATCGGCTATGGCGAGCAAGGCGCTGGACTTTATCTTGATGGACTGGGCACATACGCCCTTGGGGGTCTGCTTGACCCGGCTGTGACTAGCGCAGGCTGGGCAGTTACGGGCAGTGCGCCCAAGATCAACGATCAGCGTGTTGTTGCCGTGACCGCTCGAAACTCAGTCACGGGTGAAACGGGTGGTGTACTCCTCACACCCACTGGCACACTCCAACCTCCGACCGCACCTTCAAATCTTCAGGGCGTCGCGCATACTGCAACACGCATGGAGCCATATAACTCCATTAATTTGACTTGGGAGAACACCAGCACACTCACACGTTCTTATGAACTTGAGCGCCGCGAAGTTGGTGGAACCACCTGGACACTTCTTTCCCTGACACCTCCCGGAACTGCAACCAACCATACGGATACGACAGTCGGCGTTGGCATCGCATATGAATATCGCGTACGTGCGGTGGGATTGGGCGGCTCCAGTCCCTCGTCGAACATCGCGGCTGTGACTTCCCCTGCCACACCTCTGGATACCACGCCTCCAGTTGTTACCATTTCCAGTCCAGTAGGCGGCGCGACAGTTTCCGGCACGGCGACCGTCTCCGCCCAGGCAACAGATAACGTTGCTGTGGAATACCTTGAGATCAGTTATTGGAATCAATACCTTGGTCAGCAGGTGGTCCTTGGATCGGTCACGAACGCGGGTACGTTATCTGTCAACTGGGATACAAGCGGTCTGACCCCCGCAGCTTACGCGCTGAGAGCCTTTGCCTACGATACGCTTGGGAACTGGACACAAACGGACATTACCGTAAATGTGGGTGCCGCCGCAAAAACCATGAAGGTCACAAGTATTACATTGAGTGGAACCGTCAGCGGTACTAAAGCCAACATCACTGGATATGTTTACATCAAGGATGGAAGCGGCAAAGTAGTCTCAAATGCGAATGTTGCCATCCGCTGGACATTACCCAACAGCAGTACCAAGACAATGACTGCGATAACAAATTCCCAGGGACAGGCCAAATTCACAGTGTCCAGTACGCGCGGTACGTACACTTTGACCGTTACCAATGTAACCAAGTCGGGATATGTCTTCGATGCCCCAGGAAGCATACTTTCGAAGAGTATTAAAAAATAGCGTTGAATTTTATAGAAACTGCTTAACCAAAACGACGGGTCTCAACCACTGAGTTGAGACCCGTTATTTATATTGCATATTCTTTTACACCTTCACACAGACCAACCCCTTCAAATACGCGCCCTCGGGAAAATGCAAGCTGACCGGGTGATCGCTTCCCTGTGATAAATGCTCAATGATCGTTGCGTCCGTGCCGGCATCCAATGCGGCGGAGGCGACGATCTTTTGAAAGAGCGCGGCGTCGATTCCGCCTGAGCAGGAGTAGGTAAAAAGCATCCCGTCATGTCGCAGTAATTTGAATGCCAGCAGGTTGATGTCTTTATAAGCACGCGAGGCTTTTTCCGCATGAGCGGCAGTCGGAGCAAATTTGGGGGGATCAAGAATGATCATGTCGAAGGAGCGGTTGGCATCACGGAATTTCCTGAGCAGTTGAAAGACATCGCCTTCGAGGGAGGTGTGACGATCAGCGGGAAGATCGTTGAGCGCGATATTTTCCTCAAGCAACGCCAGCGCATCGGCAGAAGAATCCACAGACAGAACCGACTTTGCTCCATTTGCCAGGGCATGGATGGAGAATCCGCCGGTGTAGCAAAAACAATTCAAAACGTCGCGATCTTTGGCAAACTCACCCACGCGGTGACGGTTGTGACTTTGGTCGAGGTAGAAACCGGTTTTGTGACCGCGTTGAACATCTGCATAAAATTTCAGGTCGTATTCGTTAATCTGTATTTTGGGATTTGTAATTGCGCCGCGCAGAATTCCGACGATCGGCTTCAACCCTTCGAGTTCGCGCACGTCGGCATCGGAGCGTTCGTAAATATTTTTGATGCCCGTTTCTTCGACCAAAATATCGGCAATCGTTTCCTTCCAGAATTCAGAGCCAGCGGTCAGGGATTGCAGGACAAGCACGTCATGGTATCGGTCAACGATCAATCCGGGAATGCCGTCTGATTCAGCGTGGATCAAACGATAGGCATTTGTATGACTTTCGACCTTCAACCTTTGACGCACTTCAATCGCGGCCTTGATCTTCCTGCGGAAAAATTCCCTATCCACAGGTTCATCAATAAAAGTCCACACGCGGGCGCGGATCTGCGAAACGGGTGAGTAGGATGCCCGGGCGAGAAAAAGCCCTTCGGACGAGATCAGGTCAACGGTTGAGCCTGAGGCGGGATCATTGTTCACATGATGAATCGCACCGGCAAATATCCACGGGTGGCGGCGCAGTAAACTTTTTTCACGGTTTGGGTTGAGGGTAATGGGCATGCGTCTATGTTACCGCATCGAAGCATATAATGGAATTATGACCACGTGTGTGAAGCGTATCCTGAAATGAATATTGTTTTATTCGTTTGGAAATGGCCGCAGGCGCTGCATCCATTTTTCGACATCGGACAGCGGCTCAAAACCAAATTGCCGATACAAGCCGTGCGCATCATCTGTAGCGAGCAGCCAGCGGCGGACATGTTTTAAGTCTGGATGTGCGAGCATACTTTGCATCAGCCATTTGCCGAGACCATGCCCGCGGAAATCTTCATGGATAAAGACATCACAAAGATATGCAACGATGCAATAATCAGTCACAATTCGCGCCATACCAACCAGATTCCCGTTCTCATCATAGATACCAAAGACAAGTGAATTGGCAAAAGCTTTATCTGTATATTCACGCGGACGGGTCGTTGCCCAGTAGGAGCGGGAGAGAAAATCATACACAGCATTCATATCCAGGCGGGACGGATCTGTGCTGATGGTGAATTGATCACGATGTATTTCCATTATTTGCGTCATTCGGCGAGTGTATCACAACATGGTATCATCGCTTCATATATGTCATTGCGAGGGCGTTTTTGTTCTTTGCCTGAAGCGATCCCAAATGCGTGACAGGGATTGCTCCAGTCTGGAGAACGCCATCTTCGCAATGACATAGTTACAATAATGGAGAAAAATGTTCAAACCTATTCGCTGGAATACCTTCCCTCGTGACTTTCTTAGAATTCAGTCGGGCTTCTTTTTATTTGGGCTGGCGATCACATTGATGATCCGCGGCAATTTGGGTACGAGCGCCTGGGCTGTGTTGGAGGTGGCGCTGGCGCCGATGCTTCACATTTCCATTGGAACAATGACAGTGGTAATGGGGTTCATGGTACTTTCAGGCGCGTTGATCATGCGTGAAAAACTAGGCTGGGGCACGCTGGCAAACATCCTGTCCATTGGACCCTGGGAGGATCTTTGGCTCTCGATCATACCCTCGGTGGAGGGAAACCTGCCTTTGCAAGCCGGCATGTTATTGTTTGCCATCTTTTTAATGGGGTTGGCAAGCGCCATCTACATCGGCGTGGATGCGGGGGCGGGTCCGCGTGACAGCATGATGCTGGCAATCAAACGCACAACGGGAATCAGCATCCGCGCTGCGCGTGCCATTATTGAAGTGACAGTTGTTACGATCGGCTGGCTGTTGGGTGGGCCTGCAGGCATTGGCACAGTGGTCTTCGCCATATTGGTGGGTCCGTCTGTGCAATGGGGATTCAAGATATTCAAGGTCCAGCCGCACAAGCCAGATGAGCCGGAAATCGTTGCCGGGGTTGAAGGCGGCGCTGAGTGAGTTGGTAATTCTGAACACACTAAAGCACCAATTACAAATATCTGATCACCTTTAATACAGGAGACAAAATGGAAACCGAATCAACCCCTCAAACACCTCCCCGTTCCACAGGCGCGCTGGTGATATTCCTGATCCTTTTGCTTCCAATGCCATTATGTCTGCTCATCTATCATTTTATGCTTTGGTCAACGGAACAGAGCGCGGTCATGTCATTGAGCGTAAAACAACTTGCGTGGGCTGGTCCTATTGGACTGGCTGTTCAAGCAGTCGTCATGACTGGCTTGATGGCGGCACTATGGCGCTTTACAACTGATGACCGTTTCAAGCCGGTGTATGCAGGTTTATTTGTTGCAGCGTTGATGGCGTTCCCTGCCCTGTTGCTGCGTGTGGTTGGCCCCAACAACGATCAGCTCGGCTCGCTCATGCAATTTTTTCTCGCATCGATCGCCGCAGCGATTGTGATCTGGATCCGAAAAGGTGAAATCATTTGGGATGCTAAATCACTTCCGTTTGGATTGATCGTGGCCGGCATCGGCATCATCCCATTCGCGATCTTCGGCTCGTTCGGTTCGCCCGCCGATGCAGTACTGAGTTTTCTGGCAAGCATTTCGTTCGGACTGCTCGCCGCTGTACTGATGAATGCCACCACCGAAAACCGATTCCTCGACGGCGTTGGCATTGGCGCTGTGCTTGCGTTGCTTGCGTCCGCTTTTGGTTATGATGGTTCGCAATTATTGCTGCTTGCCGTCCTGCCTTCGTTTGCTTTTGCCATCTCAGCAGTCATGCCATCCAAACTTGCGGCCAGCGCAGCCACCTCACTGTTGGCATTTGCCGAGCTTGCAATGTTCGACCCCACCGAGCTAACCTTCGTCCTCGGCGACATTGGCGGCATAGCAACAAAAGCATCCGCCATTGTGATCGGCATCGGGCTGGTCACAAGCATCGTCGCGTTGATTCTGCGCTTCGCAACTGCATCAGGCCCAGGTAAAGGCACGAAGCGCATCATCGGGTGGACGGGTGCTCTCGTGGCGTGGGTCTCCGTCATCGCCGTATTTTTCATTTTTGGCAATCCAGGAAATTATGGCGACCGTCTCTTCGTTATCATGTTAGACCAGCTCGATATTTCCAGTGTCGCAAAGATTACAAACCGCGAAGAGCGGCTCAATGCAGCTTACGAACAATTGACCAAACATGCCAACGAAACGCAGGCGGGTCTGCGAAACTTCTTTGACAGGACGGGCATTGAATACACGCCCTATTATCTGGAAAATGCGATTGAAGTCCGCGGCGGAACTTTAGTGCGGCTCTATCTGCTGACCCGCCCCGAAGTGGGTCGCGTCCTACCCAGCCCGAGGCTGCGTGCCGCGCCTGAAGATTCTCCGCAGCCCGGATATTTGACTCAGGTCGAAGATGCAGTGCAATGGAATATTTCAATGATCGGCGCAGACAAGGTGTGGGATGAATTCAATGTGCGCGGCGCAGGCATCGTGGTCGGGCAATCAGATTCCGGCGTGGATGGCAAACATCCCGCCATTGAAAAACAATACCGCGGATATGCCGCAGGCGATGATTACAACTGGTTCGATCCGTGGGATGGCACGAAATCACCCAACGATGAAGGCGGACATGGCACACACACCACAGGCACGATCCTCGGCGCAAACGGCATTGGTGTTGCGCCCGAAGCCCAGTGGATCGGCTGTGTGAATTTGGATCGAAACCTTGCCAACCCGGGGTTGTATTTGGATTGCATGCAATTTATGCTCGCGCCATTTCCCCAGGGCGGCGATCCGCTTGTCGACGGTGACCCAACCAGAGCCGCGCATATTATGAACAACTCGTGGGGATGTCCTTCGCTTGAAGGTTGTGACCCAAACGCATTGCTTTATGCCACCGATAATTTACGAAACGCAGGCATCTTTGTGGTGGTCGGCACTGGCAATGAGGGACCCAATTGTGAGACGGTTGAATCTCCGCTTTCGTTGTACGACTCGGCTTTTTCTGTCGGCGCAGTTGACCAGTTCGGGAATATGGCAGCTTTCAGCAGCCGCGGTCCTATCACTGCCGACGGCTCCGGCAGGATCAAGCCTGACATCGTCGCCCCCGGTGTTCAGATTCTTTCATCCACACCGGAAGGAACGTATGCTCAATTCGACGGCACTTCGATGGCGGGTCCGCATGTGGTCGGCGTGGTGGCATTGATCTGGTCCGCCCAGCCTGATTTGATCGGCAATATTGATGCCACCGAGCAACTCATCATCGATACTGCCCAGACCTACGAAGGTGATACGTCAATGGGCTGTTTCAGCGGTGCAAAGCCAAGTAATGCGTTTGGCTACGGTATTGTGGATGTTTATGCTGCGGTGAAGCAGGCATTGGGAAAATAAATTTTCATGTGGCTTTATTTGTTTCAAGGCTTCGGCTACGGACTCGCTGCCGCATCCCAACCTGGTCCGTTCCAAACTTACATCATCTCACAAACACTGACGCGCGGTTGGAAGCGCACCCTGCCCGCTGCGCTTGCTCCGCTGGTGAGCGATGGACCGATAATCCTGCTTTGCTTGCTGGTGTTAAGTCAGGTGCCGGCATGGATGCAACGGTTCCTTTATATTGCAGGCGGGCTGTTTATTTTATATCTCGCATACGGCACATATAAGTCTTGGAAAAAATTTGACCTGCAAACGTCACAGCCAGAATCCGCAGATAAACAAAGTGTGCTCAAAGCAGCGTTGATGAATGCGCTCAGCCCCAACCCTTACATTTACTGGACGCTGGTCACAGGTCCCATTTTGCTCAAAGGCTGGCGCGAAACACCCGTCAACGGGATGGGGTTTTTGGCAGGGTTTTATATCACCATGATCAGCAGTCTTGCGGGGATTATTCTTGTATTTGGACTGGCTTCACGGTTGGGACCAAAGTTCAGCCGCACCCTGCTGGGTGTGTCTGCATTTGCTTTGCTGTGTTTTGGGCTATATCAGTTGTGGCTGGGGGCGATGGGATAAGCAATTCTTTTTTTTCTGAACAAAACCCAACAGATTTGTAAAAATCATACAAAAAAACTGATTGCGTTTGATTGAGAATCGGATTACACTCGAATTGTCTATATAATTCATTTGATCTCCAAAATCACTCGCAACAAAATATCGCGGAGACAGCCATGTCAGCCGATTACCGCCAAGCCAGCCATGCCATTCAGTGCCAGATTGAAGACCTGGCACAAATAATTGTTGCTAGACTGTATAATATACAATCGAACGAATGTTCACACTTTGGGGAAAAGCATTTTGAAAAAAGCCTGCGCGATACAAATTATCACCTTTCCTATCTAGCGCAAGCTCTTGCTGTAAATTCGATCCCATTACTGACAGAATACGCTGTCTGGTGCAAGACATTGTTTGCCAATCTTGGCTTTTCGGAAGATGTGCTGTCAACCACCTTTCGTTGCATGCGCGAGGTTCTTTCAGAACAACTGAATGAACATGAAAGTGCATCTGCCTGTATTTTTTTGGACACGGCATTACAAAAAATAAGGCTTCCAACAATTAATCAATCCAGTTTTCTGCTTGAAGATACACTGCTTGGTGAACTCGCCAATGCATATTTGGAAGCGCTCCTTCGCGGAGACCGAATAACGGCCAAACAGATTATCCTAAATGCGGCGCAAGAAGGGACTCGCATTCAGGATATTTATTTGCATGTTTTTCAGCCCTGCCAGCGTGAGCTTGGTCGTTTATGGTATATGAATCAGATCAGCGTAGCGCAAGAACATTATGCGACGGCAATTACCCAGGTTGCAATGGTGCAGTTGTATCCCTACTTGTTTTCTACAGCGCCCGCGAAAAAACATGCGACGGTTGTGGTTGCGGGCGTAAGCGGTGAATTGCATGAATTAGGCGCGCGCATGTTGGCTGACTTTTTCGAGATGGATGGCTGGGATAGCTATTTTTTGGGGGCGAACACTCCTGGACAGGGCATCATCGAAACGGTGCAAAGACATCAGGCGGCTGTGTTGTGTATTTCGGTAACAGCCGCATTGAACGTCAGTCTTGTATCCGATGTGATCGCATTATTGCGTAAGTCACCAGATGTTGGTCAAACAATCGTGTTGGTTGGGGGGTATCCGTTTAACCAGGTACCAGATTTGTGGAAGCAGGTCGGCGCAGACGGTTATGCTGCAGATGCTCAGGGGGCATTAATGGTTGCACATCGGTTGTTTGATGAAAAAAGGAGATTGTTGTCATAATGCCCGTCAACCCAGTTACCGAGCAGGAATATCTGGACATCAGCCATCTTAATAATGAGCTGGTTAATATGCAGCGGGAATTGGCAAAGCGCAATACCGAGTTGGATAGACTAAAAAACAACCTTGAAATACTTGTGGAAGAACGCACCGTGGAGTTGGTAGCTATTAATGACCAACTAATAGCTGAGTTGGTTGAGCATAGACAATTCGAAAAAGCCCTGCGTGTTGCAACGGGACAATTGCAAACCTTGTTTAGGGTATCTCCTCTGGCTATTATTGTCCTGGATATGGCGGGGTGTGTTCAACTTTGGAATCCAGCAGCAGAAAAAATCTTCGGCTGGCAGGAATCGGAGATTATCAACCAGCCCAATCCACTTATTCCTGAGGATAAGCAGGACGAGTATAAAGCTTTCAGCCAGCAGGTGATCCAGGGCGAAGCACTGGTCGCTCAGGAGGCTGTGCGTCAGTGCAAGGATGGCTCCCTTATCACTGTTTCCATTTCGTCTGCAATGCTGCTTGGTTTGGATGACAAACCTATGGGACGCATGGCAATCTTCACCGACATCACCGAACGCAAGCAGGCAGAGACCGCGTTACGCGAAAGTGAAGAAAAATTTCGCAGCGTGATCGCCCAATCAACCGATGGAATTCGCCTTATAGATTCAAAAGGAATCATCTGCGAATGGAATCATGCGCTGGAAGAGATCACAGGGCTAAAGCGCGACGAGGTGATGGGAAAACAGTTTTTTGAGGTGCTGATTGAGAACATACCGGATGAACTTCGCACCGCTGAACGGCTTGAAAACTTCAAGAAATTATTGCTGGCATGTTTGAATTCAACAGAGCAAGGGACTCTATTAGCCAGCTCGGTGTACACCATTCAGCGCAGGGATGGCTCGCGCCGCAAAGTACAAGCCGTTGTTTCGCGCATTCAAACCTCAAAGAGCGCCATGCTCTGCGGAGTGGTGCGCGACGTCACCGAACTCAAACAACGCGAGGCGGAACTTGACATCGCTAATCGCGAACTTGCCCAATCATATGAGTTGACTCTGGAGGGCTGGGCGCGCGCCCTGGAAATACGGGAGCGTGAGACTGCCGGACACAGCAAGCGTGTTGCTGACCTGGCATACCGTCTCGCACAGGATATGGGAATGGAGGAGAACGACCTGGTGCATCTGCGGCGCGGAGCGCTTCTACATGATATCGGTAAGATGGGGATTCCCGATAGTATCCTCCTCAAGCCTGGCACATTGACGGCAGACGAATGGATACAGATGAAACAACATCCCATTTATGCTCTTGAGATGATCCGGGATATCCCATATCTACAGTCCGCCTTCGATATTCCCTATGCTCATCATGAAAAATGGGATGGGACAGGTTATCCTTGCAGATTAAAAGGCGGGGAAATTCCTCTTGCCGCGCGCGTGTTCGCTTTTGCGGATGTGTACGATGCTCTTATCACTGACCGTCCCTATCGAAAGGCTTGGAGCAGGGAGCGAACTCTGGAATACATTCGTGAACAATCCGGTAGTCACTTTGACCCGGATTTAGTCGAACGGTTCCTTAATATAATAGAAACACCAGAGTAGCAGACTCTTTCCGTGCTTTGCTTAAGTCCAAAATAAAAGGCTTTGAGATTTCTTCTCAAAGCCTTTTATTTTTTTATACTACGCTTTCTGCGACAGTCTTACCATACCCGATCAGCGCCCTGACCATTTCCTGCGTTCTGCCTTCAGCATAAACACGCAAAACAGGCTCTGTACCAGACGGGCGGATGAGCAGCCACGAGTCATCGGACATGATGTATTTCACACCGTCGCGCTGGCTGACCTCCTCCACTTTATGGCTGCCAATTTCACTCGGCGCCTTTTTGGTCAGGAACTCGGTCATCTCGGCTTTGGCTACAGGGCGGCTGAGGCGCAAGTCCACGCGCTCGTACAAGGCAGGCCCCACATCTTCAAGCAGATCGTTCACCATGTCAAACAGCGGCTTGTTCGCAGCGGCGATCATTTCCACAATCAGCAGACCCATGATCGGACCGTCGCCTTCAGGAATATGTCCCTTGAACGAGATACCGCCAGATTCTTCGCCGCCGATCAGTACATCTTCCTTCATCATGTAATCTGCGATGTGATTGAAACCGACTGGGGTTTCATACAATTTCAAGCCGTAGCGCTTGGCCAATCGGTCGATCATACGCGTGGTTGAAACCGTGCGGACAACTGCGCCTGTCCAGCCGCGTTTCTCAACCAGGTATTTCAAAGCCAATGCCATGATCTTGTGCGGATCCACAAAATTTCCGCGCTCATCCATTGCACCGATGCGGTCTGCATCGCCGTCGGTAACGACACCAAAATTGCCCATGCCCGAACTAACCGCACTTGCCAGCGGGCCAAGATATTTGGCGATCGGTTCAGGATGAACGCCGCCGAAGCCGGGATTCATTTCACCGCGAATTTCTGCGATGTCACAACCTGTTCCCTGCAAAAAGGATTTGATCACGCCGCGTCCTGACCCGTACATGGCATCCACCACAAAGCGCTGCGGGTTATCCGCGATGATATCTGTATTGATCAACGTGCGCAGATGTTCAAAATATGAGGGCAGGGGATTAAATTTTTGGATCAATCCCGCATCGCGAGCTTTTTTGAAATCCATCAAGTTGGGACCGCGTGCTTGTTCTTCGTTGTCATTGATATACACTTCCACGCGGCGGCACTGTTCGCCCAAAGCCGATCCGCCGAACGCGCCTTTCAACTTCAAGCCGTTATAGCGCGGCGCATTATGTGAAGCGGTGATCATAATACCTGCGATGGCGGCATTGTGTTTTACAGCAAACGAAATAACAGGCGTCGGCGAATCAGATTGCGCCAACAGCACAGTGAATCCATTCGCGGCGAGTACGCGCGCTACTTCGCCGGCAAAGCGGTCGGAAAGAAAGCGTGTATCGTAGCCAACCACGATCTTATTTTTATCGGGGAGTTTTCCGCCGTTGGCAGATTTGTCCCAATGGTCTGACGCCACTGCGTCGGCGATGGCTTGCGCCACGATACGAAGGTTGTCAAACGTAAAGCTATCTGAGATGACGGCACGCCAGCCGTCGGTACCAAAATGAATGGGCATGATTTTCTCCGGGAGTTATTATTTCATTACGAAGAGTTTATTTTCCGTCGAAGCAATCTCTTATTTGCGGGGATCGCTTCAGGCTGTCACTCTCGCAATGACAGAGCTAATTATAGAAATCTATCTTATGGGGTGTCAGTCACGCCGACGGTGGGCGTGACTGACGGCTCAAAATTAGGAACGGGGGTGGAATAACTAACCACCGATTCCAAGAGCCAGCCTTCCACACGTTGACCGTTGCGGGTGACAAAGACATGGATCCACGCTACACCATTTACCTGACGGAAATCAGGATAAATTTCCACGACTGTGCCATTATCCAACGTCATCAAATATTTGCCATTGGGAGTTTGCCGCAGATTTGCGCCGCCGCCTTCACTTGCGCCAACCGTACCGGATATTGATTGCGGCACGCTGGTAGATGTGGCAGCAACAGTGGCCGTCGGAGTGGACGGAGTGGAACTTGGCGAAGCAGTTGAAGTGTTTGTTGCTGTCGTTGTTATAGTCGCAGTAGGGGTGATCGTGACCGTGCCAAGCGTCGGGGTGACGGAAGCTGTCAGTGAGGTGGGAGTGCTCAAGGGGGTGGGACTGCTTGTCGTTGTTGCTGTCAGGCTTGGGGTGAGAGAGGGAAGCGGACTCGGCTGGACCGTCAATGTGGCAGTCGGTGTGGATGTCGCAACAATCACCGGAGTCGGCGACGGGAAGCCTGATCCCATCAGAATGAACAGAACCCCAGCGAAGAGCAGGAGAGTAACAGCGCTGAAAAATATCCCTTGAACCGTAGGACGAAGTTTTAAGGCAAAGAGGGTGAGCAGGCCAAGAACGCTCGCCAACGCAAAGTGGACTACAAAAACCAGAATCCCCTGCGGCCAGATGCCAGTCACGCCAGAGCCGAGGCCGAAGCCACCTGCGTTGATCGGCAAATAAAATGCGTAAGCAATGATAACGCTTGGCAGAAAAGGCTTGCTTTCCGAGCGGGCGAAGGACGCCACCAAAGTGATCGCCCCAATAGCCAACACCACGAGCGCGGGAATCCACAGTCGCGCATGAATGAAAACATTGGTGAGTGTGATCGGCAGAAAGAGGCGCGCAGCAAATCCTGTCAGCAGGCCGCCAAGGAAAACAATGACCGCGCTGACGATCAAAGCCATGAGCGTTTCAAAAAGAAAACGAGGCGAGCCTGTCAAAATGGCAAGCAAAAAACCCACCCAGGGCGTCATGAGCGGAGTGATGAGAATGCCAAGCAAAAGAACCGCTTGCGAATCAAGCAGGAAGCCAAGCCCCAGGATCGCGCCGCAAACCAATGAAAAGACAAACAATTCAATGGATGGATAAGCGCGGCGCGAGAGCTCGGAGATAAGCGCCGCCTGCC
>SXGT01871256.1_pt1 | contig 12999 bp, 12 predicted proteins | sample 3176221 | NCBI WGS metagenome assembly SXGT01 (sample SAMN11356862, study PRJNA531348) | freshwater metagenome | isolation source: freshwater sample F1-120 | place: China: Fuxian Lake, Yuxi | collected 2017-12-25
AGTCGCCGGCCAGCGGTTTGCCGTCCTCCTGAGCTGAGAATTCGTCCACAATCTGTTGGGCCATCTGCAGATAGCGCTCGGTTTTTGTCTTCCGGTAGAGGATGAGGAGGGCGTGTGCCGGTGCCAGGTTCATCTCCGTTGAACCGGTATCGACCAGACGCGGCGTCTTGCCACCGAGATACATCCGGCAGAGCAGGTCCGCGATGCGTTCGGCGCAGGCCAGGGCGTCCCCATCACCCGTTTCCTCATGCCAGAGGATGAGCCCCAGCATAACGTGATAGTGGCCCCAGGTATCCCAGGTGTGGCGTTCCGACGGCGACGAGTTCGTCAGGTGATGGCCCCTGGGCCAGGGACCGAGATAGCCGTCGGTGTCTTGAAGGCGGATGAGGATGGGTACGAACGTGCTGAGCCATTTCTTCAGCGAGGGATCGCCCGTGACGCGTAGGATCTGTACCGCCCCGGTCAGGTATTTGCCCGCGAATTCGCCCGCCCACGGAACCATCTGACGCAAGGGCGATGCGTCACGGTCGCGGAACATTTCCAGCATGGCGGGATTGGCTTTCGGAGCCACGAGCAGCCATTGCTCCCGGACGCCCTTGAGGTAGTCGCCTACGGGGCCGTCGAACCGTAGTTTTGCCTTTGGAAGGCGTGTACAGACAGGGTTTTTCATTTTCCCTCCAGGGTGTACAGGGTGGGTGTTTATTCGCAGTAGAATTATCCTGAAGAATATAAACGGACAGGTTCCGACTGAAAGTAGTTTTTCCCGGTCCAAACGGTTGACGGCGTGGCTGTACAACGAAAGAGTGACCGAAAAAGAGGTTTGTCTGTCGCACTTGCGGACTTATCTTACTGGACCAACGCTGTAGCTTCTGGTGAACAGCCGTCACACAGGTACGCGAGGAGGAATGCCATGTTTAAAACCCTTACCTTAGCCCTGCTGCTGCTCGGGTTTACCAATTTGTCCGGCTGCTCGGGCCCGGAGCAGCCCCAATCACCTGAGTCAGCGCAAGTGGCACCGGAGGACGAGCCACAGGAAGGTCAGATGCGTGCCAAACCACTGATCCTGAGTACTACCGGGATCGGCGTGGTATCGTTCTGCGACAGTCTCCACGTGGTGGGACGGAATTTCCGAACTGTAGCCGATACTTCCTTTATTCTGGATGGCAAAACGTTGCCCGCTAAAATCGCGCGTCTGGACGATCAGGGTTGGGTGCTGTTCGAAAGTTCAGCCACCGACACCGCACTGGTCTGGCGCATCAGTTCCAACAGCCCTTTGGTAAAGACACCAAACTGGGGGTTCACCGTCAGCACAACGATTCAACAGATTATCTCAGCCGGGGAGCAGATCGAAGTTGAAGAATCGGAGGGACAACTCACCATCGCTCTGTTGACCGAAGGGGTGGGCGGGATCCTGGATGCAGGGGCAGCTGCGACCGTCCATGAAAGACAATTTGTGCCAGGACCACAGCCCCTTTCAAGTGCCACGGATCTCCTGCCGTCCGACGGTTATCTGACCGTGCTCATCGAGCTGGTGTGGAGCAAGCGCCGGGTGCTCGAGGTCTATCTCAACGTGGCCGAGTTCGGCACCGGCGTCTACGGAGTTGGCGCCGCCAGCGAGCGCTTTTTTGCACGCGAACCGGCGCGGGTCGATCGCCAGCAGGCAGCACTCCTGGCCGCGGTCCTGCCAAGCCCGAAACGGCTCCTCGTCGCGCGGCCGTCGCCCTACGTGCGCTCTCGGCAGGAGTGGATCCTGGCCCAGATGGAGCAGTTGGGTGGGGTCGGCCTGCTCGAAGGTCTCAGATAGACGGAACGAAGGGGCGACGGTTCGGCGCGCGTCCGGAAAAGTGATAGTCTCTGCCCGGTGTTGGCGCGCCAGAGCGCCAAATCGGGCCGCGGTCTTGGGTCGCGCCCACGGGATGGACGGGGCCGTCCGGGCCCCACGGCCTGCCGCGAAGCAGCCAGACCCGCTGGTTCGCCCGCAGAGGCGGAGTGACACAAGATGGAACAGGTTCAACCGGTTCAGATAGCCGCACCGGTGCGTGGCTGGGGACAGACCATGCGGCGGGACAGGTGGTGGCTGCAACCTTTCGCCGTGTTCCTGGGGCTGGCGACGGCCATCACGTACATGACGTGGGCCGCGTTCCAGGGTGAGTTCTATCACTTTGGCCCGTATCTGTCGCCGCTCTATTCCCCGGAATTGCTTGGGGGGTCCCCGCACAGCCTGTTCGGGCCGCAGCCCGGATGGTGGCCCGGGTTTCTTCCGTTCTCGCCCGCTTTTCTCATTCTGTGGGCGCCAGCGGGTTTTCGGGTGACCTGCTACTACTACCGAGGTGCGTACTACAAAGCGATGTGGGCCGACCCGTCATCGTGCGCGGTGGGCGAGCCACGGTCTACGTTCTTGGGCGAGAATTCCTTTCCGCTCATCATCCAGAACATTCACCGCTACTTCATGTATCTGGCGCTGCTGTTTCTGGTGTTCCTGACCTACGACGTGTGGAACGCCCTGTGGTTCGAGGACGCCGCCACCGGTGTCGTGTCCTTCGGCATCGGCGTCGGGACCTTGGTGCTCGCGATGAACGTGGTGCTGCTTGGCAGCTACAGCCTTGGCTGCCACTCGCTGCGACATCTGGTCGGCGGGCGTCATGACCGGATTGCAGGGTTGCCGCTCCAGCGGTCTTGTTATGACTGCGTGAGCGGCTTCAACCGCCGGCACATGCTCTACGCGTGGATGAGCCTGGCTTGGGTCACCTTTTCCGACGTCTATGTGCGGTTGTGCGCGATGGGGATCTGGACTGATTTCAGATTGTTGTAGATGACATACGAATCTTTCGAATATGACGTGTTGGTGATCGGCGCCGGCGGCGCTGGTTTGCGGGCCGCCATTGAAGCGTCGGCGGCCGGCGTGTCCGTCGGTCTCGTGTGCAAGTCGCTACTGGGCAAAGCACACACCGTGATGGCCGAGGGGGGCATGGCGGCCGCCCTGGCCAACGTGGACGATCGCGATAACTGGAAGGTGCATTTCGCCGACACGATGCGCGGTGGCCAATATCTCAACAATTGGCGCATGGCCGAACTGCACGCACAGGAGGCGCCGGCACGGGCACGCGAACTCGAAGCCTGGGGGGCGGTGTTCGACCGTACGAAGGACGGGAGAATCCTGCAGCGAAACTTCGGTGGCCACAAGTATCCGAGGCTCGCGCATGTCGGCGACCGGACCGGACTGGAGATGATCCGGACACTGCAGGACCACGGCATTCACCAGGGTATCGACGTGCATATGGAGTGCACGGTGATCGAGTTGCTGAAGGACGGTGACCGCGTCGTTGGCGCCTTCGGGTATGACCGTGAGAAAGGCCGCTTCCGCGTCTTCGCTGCGCGCGCGGTCGTGCTGGCGAGTGGCGGCATCGGCCGGGCGTTCAAGGTCACCAGCAACAGCTGGGAATATACCGGTGACGGACACGCGCTCGCCTACCGGGCGGGGGCGGAGCTGATGGACATGGAGTTTGTCCAGTTCCACCCCACCGGTATGGTCTGGCCCCCAAGCGTGCGAGGCATCCTGGTCACCGAGGGCGTGCGCGGTGAAGGTGGCGTGCTTCGAAACAGCGAGGGGAAGCGGTTCATGTTCGAGGACATCCCCGATCTGTACAAGAGCTCTACGGCCGACGACGAAGAGGAAGGCTGGCGATACACCCAGGGAGACAAAGAAGCTCGACGACCGCCGGAACTGCTGACTCGAGACCACGTCGCCCGGTGCATCGTGCGCGAGCTCCGGGAAGGGCGGGGCAGTCCACACGGAGGTGTGTTTCTCGACATCGCGTGGATCAAGGCGCGTTTGCCCAACGGCGCCGAGCACATCAAGAAGAAGCTGCCGAGCATGTATCACCAGTTCAAGCAGCTGGCCGGAATCGACATTACGCAGGAGCCGATGGAAGTCGGCCCGACGACGCACTACGTCATGGGCGGCATTCGTGTCGACGCAGACACGCAGATGTCGACCGTGCCGGGACTGTTCGCGGCTGGCGAGTGTGCGGCCGGGCTGCACGGCGCCAATCGCCTTGGCGGCAACTCCCTGTCTGATCTGTTGGTGTTTGGTCAGCGAGCCGGCCAGTATGCGGCGGCGTTTGCCAAGGAACAGACCGGGGCGTCGGTCAACCCTGACGAGGTCGAGGCCGTCGCTCGGCACGCGCTCGTACCCTTCGAGCGTGCGGGTTCAGACGCGGAAGGACCGTATCAGGTGCAGTTTGATCTGCAGGACATGATGCAGGCGCAAGTGGGTATTGTGCGCAGCCAGGCCGAGATCAAAAAGGCGCTTGACGCGTTTGGGCAACTGTACGAGCGCGCAGGGAAAGTCGGTGTCCAGGGCAACCGGGAATACAACGCCGGTTGGCACACCGCGCTCGATTTGCGGAACTTGCTGATGGTGGCCGAAGCGGTGGCGAAGTCGGCGATTCTCAGGAAAGAGAGTCGGGGGGCGCACTTCCGTGAGGACTTTCTTGAGAAAGACCCCGAACAGGCCAAGGTGAACACGGTGACCCGGCTTGGGTCCGGCGGTGAGATGGAGGTCGTTCAGGCGCCGCTTGCTCCGATGCGAAAAGACCTGCAGCAAATCATCGAGGACAACAAGTAGCGGACCATCCGGCGGCACGCGACACGAGGCGGGAGACGTTGATGAGCAGCGCGACATTCAGAATTTGGCGGGGGAACGCGGAGGGCGGGGCCTTCGAGGACTATACGACCGAGGTGTCCGAGGGGATGGTCGTGCTTGATGCCGTGCATCAGATACAGGCCGAGAAAGCCAATGATCTGGCGGTGCGCTGGAATTGCAAGGCCGGCAAGTGTGGGTCCTGCTCCGCCGAGGTGAATGGCAATCCCAAGCTGATGTGTATGACCCGGCTGAATTCGTTGCCGCTCGACGAGCCCGTCACGATCGAGCCGATGCAGACGTTTCCCTTGATCCGTGACTTGGTCACGGATGTGTCCTGGAACCACGAGGTCAAGCAACGTATCAAGAAGTTCCGCCCCCGAGACCCCGACGCCCCGGACGGCAGCTGGCGGGTTGATCAGTACGACGTGGAACGGGTGCAGGAGTTCCGGAAGTGTATCGAGTGTTTTCTCTGCCAGGACGTGTGTCACGTTCTGCGTGATCACCGGCTACACGATAAGTTCATCGGGCCACGCTACCTCGTGTACACCGCCGCGCTCGAAATGCATGCGCTCGACACCGACGATCGACTGGACGACCTCGCGAACGAGCACGGCGTCGGGTATTGCAACATTACCAAGTGCTGCACGAAGGTCTGTCCCGAAGAGATCACCATCACCGACAACGCGATCATTCCGCTCAAGGAGCGCGTCGTCGATCGGATGTACGACCCGCTGACCAAGATGCTACGAATGTTCAGGTGACGCCCGACTCGACGGAAGCCGGGCTGAGGTGAGGTCTGTTTAGTCATGACACGGTGGCTCATCGTTGCTCTGGTTCCATCACTGATGCTCATGGTTGGTGGCCGTGCCAACGGCCAAACGACCTCGCTGGCCGGTGTCATCGATTTTCACGTGCATTCCGGACCGGACTCGCGGCCGCGTTCGGTCAGCGACCTGGAAGTGGCCAGAATCGCGAAACGCGCCGGCATGCGCGGTCTGGTGTTCAAGAACCACTTTACGATGACGGCAGACCGGGCCTGGTTGGCGATGCAGGAGGTCGACGGAATCGAGATCTTCGGCGGCGTTGCCCTCAACCACGCCGTCGGCGGCTTGAACGCCGAGGCGGTGCGGCAACTCGTCGCGTTCTCCGGAGGACGGGGCAAGGTGGTCTGGTTGCCGACGTTCGACGCCGAGTTCTGGATGACGCGAGCCGGAGACCCCGGCGAGTTCATTCCGGTCATGGTTGGCGGTCGACCGGATCCGGCGCTTGGGGAGATCTTCGACTTGATTGCGGAGCACGACCTGGTGCTGGCCATGGGGCATTCGTCTCCGGCCGAGGTCGTGGCGCTCATCCCGGAGGCACGCCGTCGAGGTGTCCGCAAAATTCTGGTCACGCATGGGCTCGGACAGCAGCCTTCGACGGAGCAGCTCGCAGCCATGGTGGAGCAGGACGCTATCATCGAGCTTGTCTGGCTGGCGATACAAAACGGGGAGTTCGCGTTGGCCGACTACGCCGCCGCGATCCGGACATTTGGCGCGCGTCACTTTCTGCTGTCCTCAGACTTGGGACAAGCGATGAGCCCGCTGCACACCGATGGACTGGTCGCGTTCATGGAGGGCCTTCGCGCCGAGGGGATCGGTGACGCAGACATTGATCTCATGATCCGCCGCAACCCAGCGCGTCTCCTCGGGCTTGATCGCTGACCTCGCCCCGGTTCCCGTCACGCGTCAATGCACCTCATACGAGCTGCCCGACGCGCCGGGGTCGCTTTCTATCAGTCGCTGCAGTGCGACCCGCTCTGCCTCGGCCCGTTCCTCCGCGTCCCAGGCCCGCCGCTGCGCCGCTCGGCGCCGTCGATGGGCGGCGATCGCCAGCAACGCCAACAACGTGATCCCGCTCCATAGAAACACCGGTCCGGTGAGAAACGGGACCCATCGCGTCCAGAGTTGCTGGTCGCTCCAGAAGCGGTTGACAGCGTCCATCGGCCGTTCGCCGGTGGCGGCGGCGAACGCATCGTCGAACCCTCGTCCCTGGCCAATGAGGGCGAGCACTCTGCCGGCACTGTGTTGGCCGTGGACGCGCAGCAGGTCGCGGATCAGCGCGCCGGCGACCGCGTAGGCACGTTGGTCGGAGGCGCGCCCGTCGCCGAACAACCGCTCGAGGTCCGCAATCGACAGCGTCCCGTGACGCACGAGGGTCCAGGCAAGCCTCGGAGGGGGTGAGATCCCGACCGGACGTTCAGCGGCGAGCGCGAGGCCTTCGTTGAACCAGCGAGGCACCGGACGACCACGTGCGGCTCTCGAGAACAATACATGCGCAACCTCGTGGTGGAGGACCGTCTCGATGGCCTGCGAGCCCGAGTGGCCCGTCCGGCCAGGAAACAAGACGACCCGGTTGCGATCGGCATCGGCGAAACCGGAGATCCAGGGTGGCGCGGCGCGGGCGAGCTCCGAGTCGTTGGGGCTGAGGAAGACGTCAATGGGCAGCCCAGGCTCCCGAAGACCCGCCAGGGACATCGCAGTTGCCAGGGGGGCGGTGGGGGCGCGCTCAAGTCGGTGTGCGGTTACACGGAGCGTATCCGGCGCCCTGATGCGCAGCACCGGGAGAGAGTCGGCCTGCCCGGCGAGCCGTGGCGGAGCGACGAGGAGCATTGTCGCTGCCAGCGCGGTCACCGCCAGTGTCCGGGTTCGGCTGACAGCGCGTCCGGGTGGGCTCGTCATGCCAGAGTCAGACGTGCGTGACCGCAGTGTCGAACGGTTTGCGGGCAATGTCCGGGACGGTTGCGCCGCCGGCCGGATGTCCGACCACGAGAATCAAGAACGGCCGCTCGTTCGAGGGGCGGCCAAGAATCTCGTTGAGGAATCGCATGGGGCTGGGGGTGTGCGTCAAGGAGGCCAGGCCGACCTGGTGGAGCGCCGAGATAAGCATGCCGGTTGCGATGCCGACCGATTCGTGCACGTAGTAGTGCTTGGACTTGTCGCCGTCAATCCCACCAAACAGCTGCGCGAAGATCACGATGAGGCATGGCGCGTGTTCCAGAAAAGGCTTGTGCGCATTCGTCCCAAGCGGGGCAAGCGCCTCCAGCCATTCTGTCGGCGCGCGACGCTCGTAGAAGGCGCGTTCCTCCTCTTCGGCCGCCACTCGGATCCGAGCCTTCGTCGCCGGGTCCGTCACCGATACGAAGTGCCACGGTTGTTGGTTCGCGCCACTCGGGGCCGAGAGGGCGACTCGCAGACAGTCGTCGATGACGTCTTGTGGCACCGACCGTTGGGAGAAGTCGCGCACGCTCCGACGTCTGCTGAGCTCCACCGACAGTCGCGCCGCGCGGCGCCGCAACTCCGCGTTGTCGACGGGCGCAATTCCGGTAAACGGCACTTGCGGGCCTTGGGCTGAGGTGACCGTCATGGGCGGCTCTTGGTCAAGCTGGCGATCGTCGCGCCGAGGTGTGATCTTGGCGCGTCCCAGAAGTCCTCGACGATCGGATGCCGAGCCAGTGTTTCGTGCACGGTGCGGCGCTGTACGCCGACGCCACGACCGTGAATAAGGCGCACCTCGGCAAACCCCCGTGCGTGTGCCTCGACCACGAACTCCGCGACGACGGACGCGACATCGCGCGGCGCAAACGCGTGTAGATCGAGTGTGTCTTCGACCGGTACTCGATGGGTCACTGGAACGATCTCGTCTTCGCGTGGGGGCTTGGGGTTGGCAAACGTCTCGAGTGAATCTGGGGACATGGGCCGCATTATATCGGCTGGCTGGCTGCATGGATTGACACTCAAAACGTCGCGCGCTAGCATACGGCGTCCTTGCCAGAAGGGCGAATCGGAGCCGCCAGTCGCGTGCGTGGCGGTGATGTGAACGACGCAGGTGCGCGCCAAAGTCAGGGGGACGCTGATGACCGACGCCCGCAGGTTGGGCAAGACCGAGTTCTTCGCGCATTTCAGCGAGAAGTTCGGCATGAAACGAACGGACGTGCGCGATTTCTTTGACGCGCTGCAAGCATTGTCCGAGGCCGAGCTGCTTCGCTCCGGCGAGTTCGTCCTACCCGGGATGGTCAAACTCGTGCTGCAGAATCGCCCCGCGAGAATGGGTCGCAACCCGTCCACCGGGGACCAGATTCCGATTGCAGCGAAGACCGTGGTCAAGGCTCGGATCGCCAAGCAGCTGAAGGACGCCGTTCTGAAATAGTCGTCCGGTATGGACGTCGAGCGCGTGGCTCTGGGCCGCGCGCTCTCAGCGTTACACCGTTGAACCCGATCCCAGGAGTGCGCGGCTGTACACCGACGCGTGGACCAAGCTGGCGATCTGCGTCTCGAGACGGTTCACCGAATCCGCGTCCAGGATCATGTGGTCCTGCGGGTGGAACACGACCTCAGCACTGAACCGTGGGTCGCCGTGCAGTGTGCGGGTCTCGTAGTAGTGCACACTGAGTGTGTGCTCTTCGACGGCCAAGCTGGTCTTCTTGATGAGCTTCTGAAACATTGTTGTCCCCTTGTTCGCGTCAGCGCGGCTCAAAGCCGCCATGTCCAAGCCCTAGCCCCGCAGTCGGAAACGGGGCGGGTCACCCTAGCTGGCGGCCGCGACCAGGGCGTGAGTTGATTCCAACTGGTCGAATTCCAACTGGAAGGTCGTCCCGCGCCCAACCACACTCGTCACGGTGATGTCCCCGCCCAACTGATCGACGATTTTCCGAGAAATCGCCAGACCCAGGCCAAGCCCGAGCCGCTTGGTGGTCTCGAAGTCTTCAAAAATGGTTTCGAGCCGGTCTTGAGGGATGCCAGCACCGGTGTCACGGACCGATATCCGGACTCGGGTGTTCTCCTCTTCGACCAGCAGGGTGACGTCGCCGCCAGCAGGGGTCGCCTCGATCGCGTTGAGAATCAAGTTGCGGTACACCCGGCTCAGCGCGAACAGGTCCCCCTCGATGAATGGGCGGTCGACTTCCAGCCTCGTCGTGAGTCTGACTCCTGCGGTCATTGCCAGGGCCTGCATCGATTCCGCGACCTCGGTGATTGACCGGTTGATATCGACCGGGAAACGCTCCAGGGGTATCGGCCGAGCGAGATTCCGGAGGTCTTCCAGCACACGTTTGATCGAGGCAAACTCACGATCGACCGTTCGCGTGAACGTCGCTCGGTAGTCAGGGTCGTCGAAGAGTTTCCCGATCAACCGACAGCTGTTCCCGATGTTCTGGATGGGATGCGAGAGATCGTGAACCAGGCCGGCGGCGATGCGGCCGAACATCGCTTGGCGTTCCTGCCTCCTGACGTCACGCTGCAGCTTGTCCAACTCGATCGCCATGCTGTTGAACGACTCGCCAAGCTGATGCAGTTCGTCGCTGCCTCCGATGGCCACGCGTTCTTCAAGGTGTCCATTCGCGATAGCCTCGGTGCCGCGCGTCAATGCGAGAATCGGGCGGATGAACGAACGGCCCCAGAGGAAGCCGACCGCGACCGTCAGAAGCAGCGCCCCGACGATGACCGCGATCAGCTGGGCCTGGAGCCGGTTCAACAGACCGAAGGCTTCGCTCGTCGGCTGCTCGACGATGACGGTCCAGTTGAGCGAAGGCACCGCCGCCGCCACCGCCAACAAGCCACGGCCATTCTCGTCCTCGGTTTCGAGGACGAGCGGCGAAGAAGGGGTGTCCCTGCCGGTGGTCGAGGAGCGGCGCGCGGCGACATCTCGCACTAGAGGGTGCTGAGATAGGTTCTCGCCCGTCGCGATGCGCAGTTTCTTGTCCGGGTCGCCGTGGGCGATCAGCTGGCCTCCCTCGGCTACGACAAGCGCAAAGCCCTGCTGACCGACTCGAATCCGGTCGACCATGCGCCACAACTCTTCGAGGCTGACTTCGCCGACCAGCCAGACTCCTGCTCCGCGGCGCGTCACCGGCAATGACACCGTTGTGGTCGGCAGGAAATCATCGTCAACGGATACGTCGGCGATGATCGGTTCGTCGGTTGACATCGGAGGCGGTGGCAGACGCCCGTCGCCAAGCCGACTGGTGCCGATGACGGAGCCGTCACCCGCGAACAGTGTCAGCTCCCGGAAAACATCCAGATCGAGCACGTGATTCTTCAGAATCCTGACTTGCTGCCAGGGTTGAAGCTCGGTATCCCTGAGGTCTGCCCCGATCGATTTCACCACGCTGACGTGATGGTCCATGTGCTGCGCGATCTGCTCGGCGGCCCTGGCCGCGACATTCAGGTTGCCCTCTGTCACCGACTGCCTGGTGCCGGCTCGCAGCGAGTACACCGACACGGCGCCAAACAGAACGAGCGGCGCGACGGCCGCGGTCGCCACGAGCATGACGAAGCGGGTCGTAATGCTGCGCATCAGTTCGCTGCCGTCGCCCGTGCTACGGAGCTGTCGTCCGCAAGTCGCCAGCGCCACAACGTTTCAATGACGTCGCGACCTGGCTCGTCAGGCACGACGAATCGACGGCTGACCGCGCGTGTGGTTTCACGGTTTGTCAGAAAGATCGCGGGAGCCTTGCCAAACAGAGTCTGCTGGAACGCGCCGGCCGCGCTGATCGCGTCTGCCTTGCTCACAGCCGATCGGAGCGAGTCGAGGGGGACATCGGCGCCGCTGAACCCAGACACCGCGGCTGACCCAGACGAATGCCAGAACATGAATAGACGTCCGAGGCTGCGACCGGTGTTGAGCGACAGGAGCGCCGCGTCCCAGTCCGTGCCTGCCACCTGTCGATCCATCTCTGTCGGCGACTTGGAATCGATGTCCATGTCCACACCGATCTCGCCCAGTTGTCGCTGCACATGGAGAGCGATCGGCTCCAACTGTGGCTGGCCTTCTGCGACGATCGCAGTGAAACGGAGTCGGCTCGAGAAACTCGCGTTGGCTGGGTCCTTCTGTGATCGCGCGGTCAAGCCGAGGTCGGACAACTGCTGGTGGACGCGGTCAGGGTCGTAGTCGTAGGTGAACTCCCGGCCCCGGTAGACCCAATGGGACGGCCACACGCCGGTCGCAACCGATCCCCATCCGCGGAGGGCCCCGTCGACGATGGATTGGCGGTCGATCGCGTGGCTCAGTGCCACCCGCAGTCTGTAGTCGTCGAATGGTGGCCGACGAGTGTTGAAGATCAGCACGTAGGCGTACGGCGTTTCGCGCGAGAACAGCTGGACGTTCGTGTCAGCCTCGACGAACTCACGCGCTTCGATCGGCACATCGAACAGAAGATCGATCTCGGACCGCATCATGGCCGCCCACGCCATTCGAACCGAAGCATAGGTCTTGATGACGACCTTATCGATGTCCGAGCGACCCATGTAATAACCGTCGTGTGCTCGGAGCGTCGTTTCGTCAGGCCCCTGCGTTTCGATATAGAACGGCCCGGTCCCCATGCTCTGGTCGCCCAACCCGGTCTTCGCGACTCCCACGCCCAGCGCCAGCAACACCAGTTGGGCAGAAGGGCGGGTCAGATCGATCCGGATCCGGTGCGGCCCCTCCACCGCGATAGCTTCGATGTCTTCCATGATCGGGTTCCTGGCCAGATGACCACGAAGCCCGCGCAGTCGGTCGAGCGTCGACTTCGCGTCGGCGGCGGTCAGCACCCCGCCGTCCTGAAACAGTACGTCTTCTCGTAGATCGACCGTCACCGACCTGCCGTCACCGCTGACCGACCAGCCATTGGCCAACATCGGTTCGGCGCTACCATCCGTCCCGGTGTGAATCAGGAGGTCACTCGTGAGCATGGCGGTGAGCTGGTCGAGTCCGTCGGGAGCGGCATAGCCGATCGTGAGCACGACTTCGCCGGATGTTGGCGACGTCCGGCCGCCGCACGCCATCAGGAACGCCAGCACCAAGGCAGGCACCACGCTCCCACGATGACGCCGACTGGTGGACGAACGGCTTTGTCTTCGCCGTTCGTCCGCCCCGCTCGGTAAGTTCTGGACGGTCCGCGACATTGCTCTCGTGTCGACGCCTAGACCCAGCCGCAACGAGCCATGGTAGCTCGTCGGCGTGTTTCAGTCAGCACGCGCCAAGCCGCTGCTTCACCACACTCGCTGGCGCAATAGTCCCGTGCGGTGAGGATGGTGAACCGTGGCGGCGACCGAGAGGTGACGCTACGCGGAAGGTCCCTTCCAGTCATCCACGATCCACGTGCAGAAACTGTTCGGCTTGCCCTGCGACGTACCCTTCTTCACTACTTTGATTTTCACGATTCGCTCCTCTGTATGGTGTGGTGAACGACGTCTTCGGTTGCTTTTTCCACCTCCCGCAATCGGCAGGTACACGGACGGTCTCGTGTCATCTCACATGAGTTGGGCGGCAGCGTCCTGGGCGAAGGACACCAGGGCCGCTTCCATGCTCTCCTTGTGACAAGTCGGTTTGTGCAT
>SXGT01203366.1_pt1 | contig 12995 bp, 15 predicted proteins | sample 3176221 | NCBI WGS metagenome assembly SXGT01 (sample SAMN11356862, study PRJNA531348) | freshwater metagenome | isolation source: freshwater sample F1-120 | place: China: Fuxian Lake, Yuxi | collected 2017-12-25
CTGACTTTCCTGGCAACCTTACAAAACCCGTTTCCGGTCGGAATTGCCGATTCGCCTGGAGCTGCTCGCGGATTGCTGACCTTTGCCGGACGCGACGTAACAACGGCAAATGCAACCGGACCGACCTTCTGGGCCTGCGTCGCCGAGGAGCGCACGAAGTACTTGATGTTGTCGAAGTCGATGCCGTCGAGCTCGGCGCCCCAGGTGGGCATGGGCTTGCGCCCGAACAGGCGCAGGCCCTTGAGGCGCTGGTCGAGCATCCACTGCGGCTCGTCCTTCTTGGAGGAGATGTCGCGGACGATCTCCTCGTTGAGACCGCGCTTGGCGACGGCACCGGCATCGTCGGAGTCGGCCCAGCCGAACTCGTAGCGGCCGACGTCCTTGAGACCCGGGTTGAGGTCCTCGATCGAGTTGGTGGTCATGACACCCTCTCCTGTTGACGTGCTTGGGGGGACGGGGCTCGCCCGGCGGGCAGGTGCGTGGTGCACACGCCGTCCCCGTGGGCGATGGTGGCGAGCCGCTGGACGTGGGTGTCCAGGAGCTCGGCGATCATCTCGGTCTCGGCCTCGCACAGCTGCGGGAACTCCCCCGCGACCGACGCGACCGGACAGTGGTGCTGGCAGATCTGCTCACCGGCGGGGCTGCGCCCCACGGACGCGGCGAAGCCGTCATCGCTCATCGCGTCGGCGAGCACCTGCGGGCGGTCCTGCGGTGCCGCCTGCTCGACGGCGTCGCGGTAGCGCTCGAGCACCTGGCCCATGCGGTGACGCGCGAACGCGGCGACGGCCTCGTCCCCGCCGGCGTCGCGCAGGAAGCGCAGGGCGTCGGCAGCGAGGTCGTCGTAGGCGTGGGCGAAGGTGCTGCGACCGGCATCGGTGATCATGAAGACCTTGGCGGGCCGGCCGCGACCGCGACCGGCCTCGGCGCGCGGCTGACGCTGCTCGACGACGCCCTCGGCCAGCAGCTGGTCGAGGTGACGACGCACCGCGGCGGGCGTCAGACCCAGCCGGTCGGCGAGCGTGGCCGCCGTGGACGGTCCGTGCTCGAGGATCGACGTCGCGACACGCTCACGGGTCGGGGCATCGCCCTGGTCGTTCGCGGTCATCGTCGTCACCTCCGGCACGTCCGTCGTCGCGGCCATGTATTTCACAACACCAGTGTGCCGTTATTGATTCCGGCCGTTCAATGAAGGCTGACCTCACTCGTGCGTGCGAGACTGGATCGGACCGCGGTTCCGGACGCCGCGGGCCGAGCCGAGCGGGCGCCAATGGCGCGAGTGCTGCTGTTCCACCACGTGGCCGGGCTCACCGACGGGATGCGAGCGTTCGCCGCGGACCTGGAGGCGGGTGGTCACGAGGTCCACCTGCCGGACCTGTTCGAGGGGAGAACGTTCGGCAGCGTCGAGGAGGGGTTCGCCCACCTCCGCGGGCTCGACCCGGCGGAGGTCGGCCGGCGCGTCGATGCCGTCGTCTCCCGGCTCCCCCACGACCTCGTGTACGCCGGCTTCTCCTGGGGCGTCCCGAGGGCACAGCTGCTCGCGCAGACTCGCCCCGGGGCGCGGGGTGCGGTGCTGTGCGAGTCGTGCATCCCGGTCACCGGCGAGGACGCGTTCGGCCCCTGGCCGAGCGGCGTGCCGGTCCAGGTCCACGGAGCCGCCGAGGACGAGTTCTTCCTCGAGGACCTCCCTGCGGCCGAGGAGCTGGTCCGGACGCTCGGTCCCGAGGACGCGGAGCTGTTCATCTACCCCACCGACGGGCACCTGTTCTGCGACCGCAGCCTCCCGGCGTACGACGAGGAGTCCGCCCGGCTCCTCACCCGGCGCACGCTCGCCTTCCTCGACCGCCTGTCCTGACGCCCTAGGGTGGGTCCATGGCAGCGAAGCCCTCCGCGGTGGAGATCGAGGCCGGAGGGCGTGCCATCCGCGTCTCCAGCCCGGACCGGGTCATCTTCCCTGCGTCGGAGATCGGGCCGGACGTCACCAAGCGGCAGGTCGTCGAGTACTACGTCGCCGTCGGGGACGGCATCGTCCGTGCACTGCGCGACCGACCGACGGCTCTCGAGCGCTGGCCGAAGGGCGTCCAGCCAGGCATGACGCTGACGACGCGTCAGGCCTCCGGCGGACGAGGACCCCAAGGGGACGCCTTCTACCAGAAGCGGCTCATGCGCGGGATGCCCGAGTGGGCGCGCTCGGTGCGGGTGCACTTCCCGTCCGGCCGGACCGCCGACGAGCTGTGTCCCGACCACGTCGCCGTCGTCGCGTGGGCCGCCCAGATGGGCACCATCGTCTTCCACCCCTGGCCCGTGCGTCGCCACGACGTCGACCGTCCCGACGAGCTGCGCATCGACCTCGACCCGCACGGCTCGACGACCTTCGCCGACGCGGTCCGGGCGGCGCTGGCGACCAAGGAGCTCCTCGACGACCTCGGCGTCGTCGGCTGGGTCAAGACCAGCGGAAAGCACGGCGTGCACGTGTACGTGCGCATCCAGCCGCGGTGGACCTTCACCGACGTCCGGCACGCGGCCATCGGACTCGGCCGCGAGCTCGAGCGCCGGGTCGAGGGTGTCACCACGGCCTGGTGGAAGGAGGAACGAGGCGACAAGATCTTCGTCGACGTCAACCAGAACGCCCGCGACCGCACGATCGCCTCGGCCTACAGCCTGCGACCGCGCCCCGGCGCCCCGGTGTCCTTCCCCCTGGCCTGGGCCGATCTCGGCTCCGTCGACGACCCGTCGGCCTTCACGCTGCACACCGTCCCCGGCCTGTTGGCCGAGCGGGGCGGCGACGCGTGGGCCGGGATGGATGACACCCCGGGATCGCTCGAGCCGCTGCTGGACCTCTGGCGTGCCGACCTCGAACGCGGCCTCGGTGACCTGCCCTACCCGCCGGAGTACCCGAAGATGCCGGGCGAGCCCAAGCGGGTCCAGCCGAGCAAGGACACGCGCAACAGCAGCAAGAAGGCCGACTGAGTCGTCGTGCGGCGACTCAGCACAGAGCCCGTCCAGGGATAGCCTCACACCGTGATGACGTTTCTCGACTGGGTCGACAGACCGGTCGTGAGGTGGTCGGCGATCGGGTTCGGTGTCGTCATGGGACTCGTGCTCGGCAACGCCTACGACATCTCGGTGAGCCTCGAGGCCGTCATCGCCTTCATCCTGGTCGCACCATTGGTGCTTCTCGGGCTGAACCGGCTGGATCGCCATCTCAGGGGCACGCTCCAGGACCCGCGCGGGGGCGTGGTCGACCGTGTCGAGCCGAGCCCGGACGCCGACCTCGCCGAGGACTGACGCGGTCGGCCCGGCGTGTCGACCGCGGGCGGAGGAAAGCCGCCGGCGACGAGGTCGCGATCGCGCCGAACCGACGTAGGGTGAAGAGGTGGAGCCCCACGCGACGTCGAGTCTCGAGCTCATCGACACCGATCCCGATGCCGTCATCAGCATCGGCGACCTGCGGACCCTGCGCCAGGAGTTCACTCGCTTCATGCTGCGGCACCGTTTCGCGATGGAGGAGGTCGTCACCAAGCTCTCCATCCTGCGCGACGAGTTCGCCGTCATGCACGAGACGAACCCGATCGAGCACATCGCCTCGCGCCTGAAGTCACCGGACAGCCTGGCGGAGAAGATGGAGCGCAAGGGCACCCGTCCCACGTTCGCGTCCATCCGCGAGACCATCACCGACATCGCCGGCGTCCGCGTCACGTGCAGCTTCGTCTCCGACGTCTACCGCGTCTTCGAGCTCATCACTGGCCAGTCCGACCTGTCGGTCCTGGACGTCCGCGACTACATCGCGACGCCGAAGGAGAACGGCTACCGCAGTCTGCACGTGCTGCTCGAGGTCCCTGTCTACCTCTCCGACGGCGCGGTGCCGGTGACCGTGGAGGTCCAGTTCCGCACCATCGCGATGGACTTCTGGGCGAGCCTGGAGCACAAGATCCATTACAAGTACCGCGGCCAGGTGCCCGACGACCTCCAGGAACGGCTGTGCGAGGCGGCCGACTCCGCCCACGCGCTCGACGCCCGCATGGAGTCCTTGCACGACGAGGTCCGCGGCCTCGGCGACGACGGGGTCGAGACGCTCACCGAGGAGATCCGCGGCGACCTGGTCACCGGCGACGAGCTGGTGCCCACCGACGCGCTCATCGACCAGCTGCGCCGGCTCTCGGGCGACGACACCCGCCAGACCGGCTGAGCGCCGTCAGCGGTCTCGGCGATCGATCGCGGCCGTGGTCGTGGGTCGGTGCTCCACCGGGAAACCCACCGAGGCAGCGATGAAGCAGTTCCGGGACGCCTCGGCGTGGATGGCCTCGGCCGTCGCGACCATCGCCGGCTCGGCGACGACGACGCGGGGGTTCAGGACCACCCTCGTGAACCGCCCGCCGAGGCCCACCTGCTCCATCGTCGCGACCGGGTCGTCCTGGTACTCCTCGACGAGGACGCCGTGCCGCACCGCGCTGTGCAGGTAGGACAGCAGGTGGCACTGGGCGAGCGCGGCCAGGAGCAGCTCCTCGGGGTTCCACCGCTCCGCACGCCCGCGGAACGTCGGGTCGGCGGAGCCGAGGAGGTCGGGCTTGCCCACGGAGCTCAGCAGCACGTCGCGGTCGTAGTCGCGGTAGCCGCTCGTGCCGGTGCCACGGTTGCCCTCCCACGCGACCTGGAGGCGATAGGTGTGATCCACTCCTCCAGGATGCCTGGCTCGGACGTGCCCGCTAGCGGTCGGGGCGCTCGTGCGCCGCGCACCGCCGCACGACACCGTCGATGCGGGCCAGCCGGGTGGACTCCCGCTTGGCCGTCGCGACGTGCGTGAGCGCGACCTTGCGCGCCGAGCGAGGGAGGGCGTCCCAGAAGGCGCGGGCCCGTGGCTCCTCGTCCAGGGCCGTCGCGAGCTCGGGCGGCTCGATGCCGGCCTCGGGGCCGTCGAGCACCGTCCACGTGCCGTTGCGTCGTGCGAGGTCGACGGCGGCCAGGCCGGGCTCCTGCATGCGCCCCTGCTCGGTCAGCTCGGCGACCCGGGCCTTGTTGGTGGCCGCCCAGCCGCTGGTCGGGCGGCGCGGGCAGCACCAGATGAGACTCGCTCCTGCGTCGCGACGCGTCTGGCCGTCGATCCAGCCCCAGCACAGCAGCTCGCGGACGGCGTTCTCGTAGGACAGCGCATCCTCGCCGACGGCGTTTCGGGCGTCGATCCTCAGCCAGACGCCGGGGCGCTGCGCATGGTGCTCGGCCAGCCACCGGCCCCATTCCGATCGGGTGCGAGGCTCGACGCGCTCGTCCGAGCGGGTCATGGACCGAGCACCTGCGCGAGGTCGTACCGGACGACCTCCTCGAGCTGCGCGTACGTGCACGAGGACGGGTCGCGATCGGGGCGCCACCGCTTGAACTGCGCGGTGTGACGGAACCGGGCACCGTCGCCGTGGCCCTCCATGTGCTCGTAGCCGACCTCGGCGACGCGCTCGGGGCGCAGCGGCACGAACGAGAGGTCCTTGGTGCCGGTCCACCGGCTCTGCCCGCCCGGGAGGCGTCCCTGCGCGTGAGCGTCGGCGTCCTGCCACGCCCCCCAGGGGTGGTCGGTCGGGTCCGCGACCAGCGGCGCGAGCTCGTCGACGAGCTCCGCCCGACGTGCGGCGGTGAACGACGCGCACACGCCGACGTGCTGCAGGCGGCCGTCGTCGGCGTGGAGCCCGAGCAGCATCGAGCCGAGCAGCGGCTCCTCGTCGGTGGAACTCTTGTGCAGCCGGTACCCCGCGACGACGACGTCGGCGGTCCGTGCGTGCTTGATCTTGAGCATGGTGCGCCCGTTGGGGGTGTAGGGGTCGGCGAGTCGCTTGGCCACGACACCGTCGAGGCCCGCACCCTCGAACGCGTGGAACCACTCGGTGGCCTCCGCGGCGTCGTGCGTGGTCCTGGTCAGGTGCACCGGGGCCCGCACCTCGGCGAGGGCACGTTCCAGCCGGTCACGGCGCTCGGCCAGAGGACGGTCGAGCAGGGACTCGTCGTCGAGCGCGAGCAGGTCGAAGACGACGAGACTCGCCGGAGTCCGCCCGGCCAGCTCGTCGACCCGCGAGGCCGCGGGGTGGATCCGCTGGGACAGGGTGTCGAAGTCGAGCCGGTCACCGACGACGGTGACGATCTCCGCGTCGACCACGCACCGGTCGGGCAGCTGGTCGCGGATCGCCGTCTCGAGGTCCGGGAAGTAGCGACCGAGCTCCTTGGTCGACCGGCTCCCGATCACGACCTCGTCACCGTCGCGGAAGACGATCGCCCGGAACCCGTCCCACTTGGGCTCGAAGACCAGGCCCCCGTCGACCGAGTCGGCCGCCGGGACCCCCTTGACCGATCGCGCGAGCATGGGGCGAAGGGGCGGCATCACCGGCAGGTCCATGGACCCATCATGGCCGCCGGCGCCGACACCCGACAGTGCCGAGAGCCACGACCAGGTCTCCCCGGACCGCTGCCCGACGGACCGTGCGGACCCCTCTCTAGACTGTCGGGGTGAATGGACCGGCGGTGCAGGTGCGTGACCTCGTCATGCGCTACGGCACCACCACCGCGGTCGACGGCCTCAGCCTCGAGGTGCCGGAGGGGTCGATCACCGCCGTCCTCGGCCCCGACGGTGCCGGCAAGACCACCACGATCGAGACGTGCGAAGGGTTCCGCCCCCCGCAGTCGGGCTCCGTGCGCGTGCTCGGGCTCGATCCGCGCGTGGACGCCGTGCGGCTTCGGCCCCGCGTCGGGGTGATGCTGCAGTCCGGCGGCGCGTGGACGGGGTCGCGAGCCACCGAGATGCTGCGCCACATGGCCTCGTTGCACGCCCACCCGCTCGACCCGGAGGCCCTCGCGGACCGCCTCGGGCTCGCGAGCTGCGGACGCACTCCGTACCGCCGGCTCTCCGGCGGCCAGCAGCAGCGCCTGTCGCTCGCCATGGCGGTGGTCGGGCGGCCCGAGCTCGTCTTCCTGGACGAGCCCACCGCGGGCCTCGACCCTCAGGCCCGGCGTGCGACGTGGGAGCTGCTCGCAGAGCTCCGCGGGGCCGGTGTCACCGTCGTCCTGACCACGCACTTCATGGACGAGGCGGAACAGCTCAGCGACCTCGTCCACGTGGTCGACGCGGGCGCCGTCATCGCCTCCGGGTCTCCCGCGGAGCTCACTGCCTCGGGTGCCCGCGGGACGATCCGCTTCACCGCCCCCGCCGGCGTCGACGTCGTCGCGCTGATGGACGCCCTCCCCCACGACACCAAGGTCGAGGAGGTGGAGGCCGGACGGTACGTGCTGACCGGCGAGGTCGATCCGCGCCTCCTCGCCGCCCTCACTCGGTGGTGCGCCGACCACGACGTCCTCACCGAGAGCGTCCTCGTCGAGCGCCAGAGCCTCGAGGACCGGTTCCTCGACCTGACGGGCAGGACGCTGCGGTGAGCCTCGACCTGTCCCCCCGTCCCGGCGCTGCCACGCCGACGGCCATGGTGCGCTCCCAGGCGTCGATGGAGCTGCGGCTCCTGAGCCGCAACGGCGAGCAGCTGCTGCTGACGCTCGTGATCCCGTTGCTGCTGCTCGTCGCCTCGACCCGCGCCGGGTCCGTCGTGGACCTCGGCGACGGTCGGACCATCGACATCGTCACGCCCGGCGTGCTCGCGCTGGCGGTGCTCTCGACCTCCTTCACCTCGCTGGCGATCGCCACCGGCTTCGAGCGGCGCTACGGCGTGCTCAAGCGGCTGGGGGCCTCCCCCCTGCCGCGGTGGGGGCTGCTGGCCGGCAAGGTCACCGCGATCGCCGCCGTGGAGGTCGTGCAGCTCTCCGTCCTCGTCGTCGTGGCGCAGCTGCTCGGCTGGCAACCCACGGGCGGACCCGGTGCCTACGCCTGGCTTCTCGTCCTTGCCGTCCTCGGCACCGCCGCGTTCGGCGCTCTCGGACTGCTCATCGCGGGCACCCTGCGCGCCGAGGCGACGCTGGCCGTCGCCAACCTCGTCTACGTCCTCCTGCTCGTCGGCGGCGGGCTCCTCGTGCCGCTCTCGCGCCACCCCGACGCGGTCGCCGCCGTGCTCCAGCTCCTGCCCTCGGCGGCGCTGGGCGAGGGCCTTCGCGACGCCTTCGCGACCGGAAGTCCGGGTCTGCTGCCCCTTCTCGTCCTGACCGTGTGGGCCGTCGGCGCCGGCCTCCTGACCGCGAGGTGCTTCCGATGGGAATGACCGATCCGCTGCTGCGACCGACCCGCCGAGCCGTCAGCGGCTGGGCTTGGGCCTCCGTCGTCGCCAACACCGTCATCGTCCTGACGGGTGGTGCCGTCCGGCTCACCGCCTCCGGCCTCGGGTGCCCGACGTGGCCGCGGTGCACCGAGGAGTCGTTCGTCCCGCACGGCGAGCTCGGTCTGCACGGGCTGATCGAGTTCGGCAACCGCCTGCTCACGTACGTGCTCATCGCGATCGCCATCGGGACGCTCGTCGCCGTCTGGCGGTGGACGAGCGATGGTCGCCTGCGGCTGCTGGCCTTCCTGCTCGCAGCCGGGATCCCGTTCCAGGCCGTCATCGGTGGGATCACCGTCCTGACCGACCTGAACCCCTGGATCGTCGCCCTGCACCTGATGCTGTCGATGGTGCTGATCGCCGGGTCCACGCTCCTGCTGGTCCGCGCCAGGGGCACGAGCGTCACCCGTCTGCCGCAACGGCACCGGGTCCTCGTCGTCGCCACCTTCGCCGTCCTGTGGGTCGCGCTCTACCTCGGGACCGTCGTCACCGGAAGCGGGCCCCACGCCGGGGACGTCGACGTCCCGCGCAACGGCCTCGACCCCCAGCTGTGGAGCCACGTCCACGCCGCGAGCGTGTACGTCCTCGTCGCCCTCACCGTGGCGTGCTGCGTGGTGCTGCGACGCACGCCCGCAGCGTCGGCGGCGTACTGGCTGCTCGGGGTCGAGCTCGCCCAGGGAGTCGTCGGGTTCGTGCAGTACTTCACGGACCTGCCCATCCTGCTCGTCGGCATCCACCTGCTCGGGGCCGGCGTCCTGACGGCGCTCGGCACCCGACTCCTGGTGGTGACCGCTGCCGCGGGACCCGGTGCGGGGGTGCGGCCGACCTCGCCGGGGGCGACCGTGCACCAGCCCTCCTGATCCCTCACGGACGGCTCCCGCGTCGCCGGACCGCGTCCGCGGCGACCGCGAGCACCAGGCCGCCGGCGGTGGTTCCCACGGCCACCAGCGCGACACCGAGCACCACCAGGCCGGACTCGTCGAAGGGAGCGACGGTCATGGCGTAGGCGAGGGTGTACGCCGCCGCCGACACCATCGCTGTGACGACCGGGGCCGGGCGTCGCTGCACCACGCACGCGACGACCACGGCTGCCGCGAAGGTGAGCGCCGAACCGGTCACCTGCCAGGCCTCGTAGGGTCCCGACTCCCGTCCCGTCGCAGGGTCGAGGTGGTAGCCGTGGTCCCACGCCATCCAGGCGAGCCAGGCCGCGGCGCCCCCGAGCGCTGCGACACCCAGGCCCACGCCACGGCGGAGCATCGCCCGACGCCGGTCCTGCGAGGTCGAGCGCCGGTTCAGCCTCGCCACGGCGACGTCGCCTGAAGCACGGCCTCCTCGAGCGCCTCGGTGCGCAGGTGGGTGATCTGCTGGTAGTGCTCGTCGGCGACCATCGAGCAGAAGGCCTGCCGCGACGGGTAGCGCACGAGCAGGACGGCGTCCCAGCCGGAGCCGTCGACCGGAACGAGGGACGTGCCGCAGTCCCCGGCGTAGACGACGCTCCCGCCGACCCGCTCGAGGTGGGGGACGATCTCGCGGGCGTACCGGTCGTAGCTCTCGCGCGCGTCGGCACGGAAGCGCAGGAGGTTCAGCATCACGACGGGACCGCCGTCGTCCTCGGCGAGGTAGCGCTTGAGGTCACGGCCGGTGGGATCGACGGGCATGGGGACGTCTCCTGTGTCGTGGTCGGCACCCGAGCGGCGCCGCCGTCGCGTCGATGCAAGCACACCGGGCGGTCCCTCCGCCGACCAACGGCGAGCTCCGTCGGGCCGACCGTGGCCCGAGCGGACGCTAGGTTGCGCAGATGACGTCCCCTTCCACGTCCCCCGTCCACCAACGCACCGACGCCTCCGCCGTCCGTGCGTTGGTGGTCCTCCACGGCGCACTGCTCGCGCTGGGAGCGCTCGCGCTGGCGCTCCCCGTGCCCACGCAGGGATGGGCAGTGCTGGCGGTCGTCGTCGCGTACGCCGTCGCACTCCCGCTCGTGTGTCGATCGGTCGGACGCACCGAGTGGGCCGCGCTCGCCCTCTTCCTCGTTCCCGTATCGCTCTTCCAGGTCCTGCCGGACTGGGTCCTGGCCGACCTCGTCGGGACCCTCGCGTTCCCCGACCGCGGCGGGCCACGCGTCGACGACGTGATCCCCGTGGCGATGGCGTTCATGTGGATCCCGCCGCTGTTCGTCGCGATCGTCGTCGCCGGTCTGCGGCCGGCTCGTGCGGCGCTGACCTCGGTCCTCGTCTTCGCCGGCGCCGAGCTCCTGGCGCCGGTCGTCGGCCTGTGGGAGCCGACCGGGGACACGGCACGGGTGTTCGGCGTCGCGCTGTACGTCCTGCCCGCGGAAGCCGCGCTCGGATGGGCCGCGGCGGTGGCGTTCCTCGCCTCGCGCGGACGACCGGTCGCCTCGAGGGTCGCACTGGCGCTGGCCGTCTCGACCTTCTACCTCGGTGCCCTGGTCCTGGCGCACTTCGTCATCGACGTCGCCGGATGGACGATCAGCGCCTGAGCCCTCGGCGTCGGGACGACCTCAGCCGACGAAGGGGTCGACGGCCGCGGCCACGAACAGCAGGGCGAGGTAGGCGTTGGAGAGGTGGAAGAGCCGCATCGGCTTGATCACCGACAGCTCCTCGGACTCCTTGCAGCGCTGCTTGAGGTCGTAGGCCTCGACGAGGAACACGATGCCGAGCAGCAGCGCCGTCCCGGGGTAGAACCAGCCGGTGCCGGCCACCGGCCACAGGGCGAGCGACGTGCCGACCATCAGCCAGCTGTACCGGACGATCTGACGGCTGACCTCAGCCGCCGTGGCGACGGAGGGCAGCATGGGCACGCTGGCGGCGGCGTAGTCCTCGCGGTAGCGCATCGCAAGCGCCCAGAAGTTCGGCGGCGTCCAGAAGAACACCACGAGGAACAGCACGACCGGGGCCCAGGCGAGCTCCCCGGTCACGGCCGTCCAGCCGATCAGTGCAGGGAAGCAGCCGGCGGCGCCACCCCACACGATGTTCTGGGTGGTCCGCCGCTTCAGCAGCATGGTGTAGCCGACGACGTAGAAGACGTTCGCGGCCAGCGCGAGGCCTGCCGAGAGCCAGTTGACGAAGTACCCGAGCCAGAGCGTGGAGACCACGCCGAGCACGAGGCCGAAGACCAGGGCCGAGGCGTTGGAGACCTTGTGTCGCGGCAGCGGGCGTCGTGCGGTGCGACGCATCTTGGTGTCGATGTCGGCGTCGACCACGCAGTTCAGCGCGTTGGCGCTGCCCGCGGCGAGCGAGCCGCCCACCATCGTGGCCACGACGAGCCACAGCGGCGGCACGTCACGCGCTGCGAGGAACATGACCGGGACGGTCGTGAGCAGCAGCAGCTCGATGATGCGTGGCTTGGTGAGGGCGACGTAGGCGCCGACGACGTCGCGGGCCGATCCGACGGCGCCACGCGGCGTCGACGTCGTGGCCGGGCTCGAGACGTCGTCATGGAGGGCACTCACCCGACCAAGTCTAATCCCACGCGAGTAGGCTCGACGTGACGGTACGGACCAGCCCGCCACAGACCTCTCAGGAGCACGACATCGTGACCTCTTCGTCCCCCGCACTCGACTGGAACGAGATCGACGACCGCGCGGTGGACACCGTGCGGATCCTGGCCGCCGACGCGGTCCAGAAGGTCGGCAACGGCCACCCCGGGACGGCGATGAGCCTGGCCCCCGCGGCGTACCTGCTCTACCAGAAGGTGATGCGTCACGACCCGACGGATCCGCACTGGACCGGACGTGACCGGTTCGTCCTGTCGTGCGGCCACTCGAGCCTCACGCAGTACATCCAGCTCTACCTCGCCGGCGACCCGCTGAGCCTCGACGACCTCAAGAGCCTGCGCACGTGGGGAAGCCAGACGCCCGGCCACCCGGAGTACGGCCACACGGCGGGCGTGGAGGTCACCACCGGACCGCTCGGCCCGGGCATCGCCAACGCGGTCGGCATGGCCATGGCGGCCCGGCGCGAGCGCGGGCTGCTCGATCCGGACGCTCCTGCGGGCGAGAGCCCCTTCGACCACTCCGTCCACGTCATCGCCTCCGACGGCGACGTCCAGGAGGGTGTCTCGGCCGAGGCGTCCTCCCTCGCCGGCCACCAGCGGCTCGGCAACCTGACCGTCCTCTACGACGACAACAAGATCTCCATCGAGGACGACACCGACGTCGCCTTCAGCGAGGACGTCGCCGCACGCTACGAGGCCTACGGCTGGCACGTGCAGACCGTCGACTGGACCCAGGGTGCTGGGCACGGCTCCGGTGACTCCTACCGCGAGGACGTCCCCGCCCTGTGGGAGGCCTACCAGGCCGCGGCGCGGGTCACCGACAAGCCGAGCCTCATCGTGCTGCGCACGATCATCGCCTGGCCGGCCCCGACGGCACAGAATACCGGCGCCGCGCACGGCTCGGCGCTCGGCGACGACGAGGTCCGCGCCACCAAGGAGCTGCTCGGCTTCGACCCCGACCAGACCTTCGAGGTGAGCGACGAGGTCATCGCGCACACCCACGGTGCACGCGAGCGCGGCGCAGCGGCGCGCGAGGCCTGGCGCGAGCGGTTCGACGCCTGGGCGGGCGAGCACCCCGACGCCGCGGCCCTGCTGCGGCGCCTCCAGGACCGGGACCTGCCCGATGGCTGGGCCGACGCGCTCCCGACGTTCGACGCCGACGAGAAGGGCGTGGCCACCCGTGCGGCCTCCGGGGACGTCCTGACGGCGATCGCCCCCGTCCTGCCCGAGCTGTGGGGCGGCTCGGCCGACCTC
>SXGT01637512.1_pt1 | contig 12994 bp, 12 predicted proteins | sample 3176221 | NCBI WGS metagenome assembly SXGT01 (sample SAMN11356862, study PRJNA531348) | freshwater metagenome | isolation source: freshwater sample F1-120 | place: China: Fuxian Lake, Yuxi | collected 2017-12-25
ATCGAGGGTTGTCCGCGGGGGAAGACAAGTCACGCTACGGGCGCGGAGGCTGGGGGGCAATCGAGGGGTGCGACAGTCGATTCTGCCTAGTCAATCGTCCCCGAAGCGCCGCTGGCTACCTTCTTGAACCGAAGTCGACCTCCATCCACGATGGCTCAATTCAAATCCTGGGCCAGAGAGAAACAGACGATCGTTTAGGTCATACGGAGTAATTTCCACAGCAACGGAGCGTGGCCTATCTCCCTGCGTGTCATCGCCCCGTCCGATGGTTACCCCTCCGATCCACATGCCGCGCGTTCGATCGGTATGCGGCTCGTGCGCCATCGGCACTCCTGCACGAGTCAGTAGCTCGTGCGCACCTTGGCAGATCAGCACAGCGGCAGACCGATCACAGTACGCGACAGGATTTAAGCCCAGTACGCGATACCTACCAATCTCATCAAGCGCCACTGGAACCTCGTCATCAAGATGGACCAGTCCAAGTTTGTTCGCGACATTTGAAAGCAACGCATCCCACGTGAATTTCTCTGCTTGCTGGCCAACGGCGACGATGAGTGCCTGCGACTCCAAGAAGTTTTGCAACGATCTAACTTGAAGTCGCTGGTTCGCGTCCGACGCTCCCACTCCGACGGCGCTTGGCTGCAAGCCCCCTAAGGCGAAGTCGACGTACTTTGCGCTCTTTGCAGCCACGCCATCAGGGAGCGCACAAACAGCGACGCTCGACCCAGCTTCGAGAGTTACCTGCAGCAACGAAGGAACTACTCCAAAGCGGATTGCTAAACGCTGAAGCCAACGGTTCCCGTCGCCATGACAAACGAGTTGCCTCAGGCGAGCGGAGATACCTTGCAGGGCGATATCACTTCCTCCATCAAAGGCTACGATGCCGGTATGAAGCGCGAGTACAGCATTTTGAACCTGAACAAGCAGTTCTCCGTCGGATAGTGGACGCGTTCGAATGTCTTGCTTCGGACGGGGTTTTCGCTGCTTTCGACTCACATCAATCCCCGTTTGATCGCGGCAGCGGCTGAATCCTTCCGGGGGATGCGAGAGTGAGTTTATTTCACGTAAGTGCGCGATATCAGAACGCCAGCATCGAAACCTCCCGAAACGACCGAAGGAGCCCCCGCATGCCCATCCTCGCGCACGACCCCCTCGACATCTTGGAGGCGCTGCACTCCACTCCATCCCGCCGCTACCTGAAGGCAGACCCGATTCCGGACGACATCCTGCGGGCGATCCTCGATGCCGCCATTCGAGGGCCCACGCCGGGGAACGCACAAAATTGGGGCTGGATGGTGGTCACCGACCAGGGCGTGAAACACCAGATTGCGGAGTGGTACCGCGAAGGCTGGCAGCGCGCCTACGGCTCCCGACGCGAGGCGATCATGGCGGCCGGCCCGGACGCGGGCGGGCTGGGGCGACGGAACTTCCTCTCGGCGGAGCACCTCGCGATGCACCTCGAAGAAGCGCCGGTGTGGGTAATCCCGGTGCTGGGAGGCGCGGCGAAGTCACAGAACCCGCGCGCCGGCTCCGCGGTCTACGGCGCGGTGCAGCAGTTGATCCTCGCCGCGCGCGCCTTCGGCATCGGGGCGACGCTGACGTCGCTCTACGCCGGGCACGAGGACGACGTGAAGCGACTGCTGGGGATCCCGGAGGACGCGCTGACGATGGCGCTCATCCCGCTCGGCTACCCGGCGCAGGGCCGCTGGGCGGAGCCGAAACGGCACGGCATCGATGAGGTGGTGCACTGGGGACGGTGGGACGAGCACCGGGCGTAGGATCGGGCAATGCCGAAGCGTTTCGCCCTGCTCGCCGCCCTCGCCGTTGGTGCGGTGGCCCTCGTGGCGTGTGACTCAGAGCCGGAGGAGGCGCCGCCGACCCGTCCCAGTGTGACGGCGACGAGTGCGACATCTCCGACGACCTCACCCACGGCCCAGCCTCCGGCGATCCCACCGACCGAGGTGGTCCGCTACGTGCCGGCGAAACCGGATGCGAGCACGGCGCAGGACGGTTCCTGCTTCGCGCAATCCGCCGCGCTGTCGTGGCGCGAGGACACCTACCGGTGCAGCGTGGGGAGCTCGATCCATGACCCGTGTTTCGCGCTGCCGGACGGCGCGCTCGTCTGCGGCGCCAATCCGACGAGGGCGGATGCGAAGCCGTTCCTCCTGCGCGTCAGCGCGCCGCTGCCGGCGCAGCCGCTGAACGCCGCGCAGATCGAAGCCGGGAAGAAGAAAGGCTGGCTCGTGAAACTCCCGGATGGCACGGTCTGCGGCTTCCTCACCGGCGCGACCGCCGGATTCGAGGGCAAGCGCATCAACTACGGCTGCACCGATGGCGCCTCGATCCTCGGCGACCTGAATCCGGGGACGGCTTGGACCGCGCGATTCGTCACCGGTTCGGTCGGGCCGAGCGGTTTCACGCCGAAGACCGACGAGATGAAGCCGCTCGGGACCATCTACCAGTAGGTCTGTCGGAGTCCGGAACCCGCCCGCACGCCTATCATCGAGGTACCACCATCGATGAAAGGGCCTCGATCTGCGGCTGACGCTTGCCCTAGCCACGGTCGCTGGCGCCGCGCTCGCCCTCGGTTGCACGCGGGCCGGGCCTTCCGGCGGCGCGCCCACACCGGCCTCGACGTCCACGCCCACGCTAGCGCCCGCATCACCGACACCCGCCGCCAGCCCGAGTCCGCCCACAACCGTCTCGCCGGTGGCGTCCCCCACGGTCGCCGTGCGCGCGCCTGCCTCGGCTGCGGCGTCGCCGAGCGGGGCGGTCGAGATCGAGCGCGGGACATCATCGCGGCCCGAGGTCGCACTCACGTTCGACTGCGGCTGGCGGGCGGAGGCGACCGCCGAGATCCTGCGCATCCTCGAAGAGGAGGACGTGCCAACGACCTGGTTCATGATGGGGATATGGGCGGAGGCCCACCCCGACCTGACGAAGCGGGTCGCGGCGAAGCACGAGCTGGCGACGCACTCCTGGGACCACCCGGACTACCGCGACCTGACCGATGCGCAGATCGCCGCCGACCTAAAGCGCACCGATGACTATTCCCGCACCTTCAGCGGGCGCGGTTCCGCGCCGATCTGGCGCGCGCCCTCGGCGGCCCGTGACCAGCGCGTCCTGGACGCCGCCGCCCGCGCCGGCTTCCCGCTCCACATCTTCTGGACGACCGGCCCAACCACGGCCGGGTTCGCCAGCGGGGACTCGCTCGACTGGATGGAGCTGCCCGCCGCCACCGTGCGGGCGAACCTGCTGCGTGCCATCGGCCTCGGGCCGGGCGCGATCCTCGTCGTCCACTGCGACGCCGAGGCGACGCGAGACGTGCTACGCGAGGTGATCCGAGAGTACCGGAGGGCCGGCCTCCAGTTCGTGACGGTGTCCCAACTGCTCCGACCGTAGCCCCCGGCCTCGAAGGCCGCCGAATCGGCCTGGCGACGAGGCCCAACAGCCCCGGACGGCCACCGTTACCAATCCTTCACTCGCCAGCACTCCACATTCACCCGACCGACCTCCGGATTCGGCGAGCGTCGCCCGTAACTTCTGTGTATCGAGGCACGGAGGCACGCGATGACGATGCAACTGGTCGAGCGGTTCACGGGTGTGGCGGCAACGGTCCAGGTGACCGCGGCCCCGTTCCAGTCGTTCACGCAGATCGCGGCGTTCCAGAAGTCGGTCGCCCGGCTGCACGGCGTCGCCGGCGCCCGAGTCCGGAGCGCCCAGCGAGGCGTCCTCGTGCTGGATGTCGACTACGACGGCATCGTCCCGCTGCACATCCGGCTCCATGACCTGCGCGACGTCCGCTGGACGCCCGTCCATGTCTCCGAAGATGCCGTGGAGATCGCGGTCGCGTAGGCGGCGTGCCCGATCCCCTGTACGGGAGCCCTCGCAGGCGGAGCGGGGGCTTCCTCTGTTTCCGGGGGCCCTACCCTCCTTGCATGAACGACGACCTCTCCCCACGCGTCACGGAGTGGGTACTCGCCGCCGTGCCGGGAGCGCACGGCGTGCGCGCCCTCGGGCGGTTCACGGGAGCGACGACATCAACGCTTCATGCGATCGAGGTTGAGCGGGACGGCGCGTCGTCGCTCCACGCCTCGTCGCGGTCGATGAGTCAGGTGTCGCATGCGACGTGCCGGCGGTGCTGATGACGCGCCTGGACGGGCGCCCCACCCTCACACCACCAGACGTCGGCGTGTGGGTGCGTGGGCTCGCGCAGGCGTTGGCGGCTGTCCACCGCCTCGATGGAGCGGCCATCGAGGGCGTGTACGGACGCTGGCACGACCCGCACGCGGTGCAGCCACCTCGCTGGTCGCGGCAGCAAGCGGGGTGGGCACGGCTGATCGAGGCGTCACGCGACAGTGAACCGATGGGGGAGATGGTGCTGCTGCATCGCGACTCCCACCCGGGCAACGTGCTGTGGGAGGGTGGCGAGGTCAGCGGGATCGTGGACTGGCCGAACGCCTGCCGAGGAGTGGCGGGCCTCGACGTGGGCCACTGCCGCCGCGACATCGCCACCACGCACGGGACCAAGACGGCTGAGGCGTTCCCGCGGCGTACGGGGAGGCCTCGGGACGCGCGCCGGACGCACTGTGCGACGCGCTCGCCTTGCTCGACAGCAACGCCGACAAGGATGGCACGAGCATCCTCGGCGCGTACCACGCTTACGGGCGCACTGACCTCACGCTCGACATCATGCGTGCACGCCTGGACGAGTACGCGACACTGATCGTGGGCCGCCTCTAGCGGCGCGGGTGGGCCGCGAAGAAGGCCCAGATCGCCTCGGTCGCGTCGACCGTGCGCGAAGGGGCATCGCCGTTCGCGGAGCCGCGTTCGCCGCCCGGCCACGCGTGCCCGCCGCCGAGGACGGCGAGCACCTCGACAGCCCCACTGGTACAGGCATAGACGCGGCTTTCGGCGTCGCCGGTGCGCGTGACGGCCGGCGGCGGCGTGCAACGCGCGACATCGAGGAAGGGCCGGATGCTCTCCTCGACGCTGCGGTCGACCCGGTCGTGCGTGTCGAGGCGGACGGCGGGACCGGTGCGACCGCCTTCGAACTTCACGCTGCGGTCGGCCGTCCCGTGGACGGCGAGCAGCGCGACCGGCATCGATGGGCGGCAGGCATCGAGGTTGTTCGCTCCGGCGACGGGAGCGGCAGCCGCGAAGAGGTCGGCGGCTTCACACGCGAGGCGGTAGGACATCATGCCGCCGTTGGACATCCCCGTGGCGAAAAGCCGCTTCCGGTCGATCGGGACGACAGTCGCCAGATCCTCGACCAGCGCACGCGTGAACGCCACGTCGTCCACGCCGTCGTCCAGCGCAGTGCCGCAGCAGTTGCCCGCATTGAACGTCAGGAAGCGGTCGCGCAGGCGGCCCGTCCCCTCCGGGAACGCGGCAACGAACCCGTACCGGTCGGCGGCGCGGTCGAAGTGGCTCATGCGCACCGCGTTCTCCGCGTTCCCTCCGCCTCCATGAAACAGAAGAACCACAGCGGCCGGCCCGGACTTCACATCAGGCGGCACGTGGACGAGGTAGGAGCGGTCGCGTCCATCGACCCGTATCTCGCGACGGTGGGTGCCCACGGGCTGCGCGGTCTGATTCGACGGCATCTGCGCGGGCACAGGGGCTGGCACTTCGGCCCCGGGTGAGGCGTCCCGACGGGCACGTCCCGTAATGGCCAGCACCACCATGGCAACGCCAAGCAGTGCGACACCCCACCACCAGCCACGCCCACGCGACGCCGTCACTCAGGGCCCCATCGCGGCGGCGTCATCGATGAGCGTGCGGAGGCGAGCCTCGCTCACGGGGCCCTCGATGCGGCCCACGAAGGAGCCGTCCGCGGCGAATATCAGCGTGGTGGGGAGCACCGTGACATTGTGGACGCGCGCGAACGTGCCGTCGTCCACGGCATGTGGGTAGTCCAGCCCGTACTCCCGTGCGAAGGCGCGCGCCGGCTCGGGCTGATCGAGCCGCACGACACCGTAGAACGCGGCGGCCGAGGGCTCGCGCGCCAGGCGCTGGAACACGGGCGCCTCCTCGCGACACGGCCCGCACCATGACGCCCAGACGTTCACGACGACGACGCGACCGGTGAACGCCTCCTGCGTAATGCGACCGCCCTGTAGCCCGGGGAGATCAAACGGCCGCGCAGCCTCCGCGGTCGCGGGCGACGCCGCGCCACCGCGCGTGACAAGCACCACCACGACCAGCAGCGGCATCAGCAGGAGCAGCGTGCCACCGAGCGTGAACGCGAAGATCCGGCGCAGCGATCCGGAGGATGGAGCGGCCCCGGCAACCCCATCGAGGGGAGGCGCTGGGGGTGCGGGTTCGTCCACAGGGCCTCCCGCGAGCAGGGTACTGCGGGCTATTCGTTCCCGGCGGGGCCGGGCGGGACGTTACGCGGGAACGTGGAACCTGGCCCGGTGCCGGTCGGCGGCGGGGGCGTCGGCGTAGCGACCGGCGTCGCCGGTGAGGGTGCAGGCGTAGGCGTCGAAGGTGGCGTGGCCGAACCGCCCGCGGAGCAGAGAAGGATGACTGGCAGTTCGGGCAGCGGGCCGGTCCCGATCTGCGCGTTCCAGGCTTCGTTGACGAACGACGGCGCTCCGGCGATGTAGCCGATCAGCCCGCCGCCCCGGCTCACCCACACCGAGCGCACGCTGCACCCTCGTCCCTGCGCCACGCTCACCAGGGCGTCGACAGGTCCGCCGGTCCAGACAACGAGGGAAACACCACCGGACGAGGAGACCGTGCCGTTGATCGTCCCGGCGGCCGCGACTGGTGGCGCCGTCGGGACGGACGTGGGCGCTGGCGTCGAAGCGGCGGTCCCGGCGACGAGGTACTTGCCGGCCGCCCAGCCGGTCTGACCGCCCGCGCTGATCCGCTCCCAGCGGATCCCGTCCGCGTCCTGTGCCTCACCCAGCGCGAAGACCTGCGACCCGTCAGGGAGACAGGAGATGAGCGCACCGCTCAGACCGGGCGTCGTGCGCATCCGGAGGCAGTCGCCGTCCGCACGGACGATGTGCGGCCCGGTCGCCGCGTCCGCGGACGCCGGAAGGAGGGCGAACAGCAGGACGGCCAGCCCGGCAAGCGCGGCCCAGGTCCGCGTCAGCCACGGCCGGGTATGCGGGACAGCCTGCGCGTGCGCGTCTTCGTGGTCCATCGATCGAGGATACCCGCCGCCCTCCGGCGCGACGAGCGCGTTACGCTCACGGGGCGCACACAGGCGGGCGAGGAGGGAACGATGGCGGAACAGGCTCATGCCGATCTCACGGCCGCGGTGGACGCGGCGTTCCCCGCCGCGCGTGCCGCGCTCGAACGACTCGTACGGATCCCCTCGATCGGCGCGGAAGGCGCGGACACGCCGCCGATGCGTGCGGCCGCGGAGGCTGTCGCGGCGCTGCTCGCGGACGCCGGCCTCGAAGGCGTCCGGCTTCTCGATGCGCCCGGGGCCGCGCCGGCGGTGTACGCGGAGCGCGAGGGGCCGGTCGGTGCGCCCACCGTGCTGCTCTATGCGCACTACGACGTGCAACCAGTGGGCGACCGTTCCCAGTGGAGCACCGACCCCTTTGAGCCCGTCGAACGCGCGGGACGCCTCTACGGACGCGGCGCGTCCGACGACAAGGCGGGAATCGCGACGCACCTGGCGGCGTTGCAGGCGTTGACCGCCTGCGGGCCGCTCCCCGTGACCGTCCGCGTCTTCTTCGAGGGCGAGGAGGAGCAGGGGTCGCCGCACTTGGCCGCCTTCATCGAACGGTACGGGGCGCTCCTGCGCGCGGACGTCATCGTCGTCGCGGACTCGGAGCACTGGCGTGCCGGAGAGCCGGCGCTCACCACCTCGCTCCGCGGGCTCGTCGATTGCGAAGTGGAGGTACGGACGGCCCGCGCCGCCGTCCACAGCGGCCAGTTCGGCGGCGCGGTCCCGGATGCGCTCTCGGCGCTCGCGCGGCTCCTCGCCACCCTGCACGACGACGACGGGCGTGTCGCCATCGCGGGGCTTGTCCGCGCGGGTGTCGCGACGGTGGACGAGGACGAGGCGCACCTGCGCCAGGCCGCGGGGATGCTGGAGGGGACGCGGTTGATCGGCGAGGGCCCGCTCAGCGCGCGTCTCTGGCTCCAGCCCGCCGTCTCCGTGCTGGCCGTCGACGCCCCTCGGATCAGCGAGGCGGTGAACGCGCTTGTGCCGGTGGCGCGCGCAAAGGTGAGCGTGCGGCTCGCGCCCGGCCAGGATCCGATACAGGCGATGGACGCGCTGGTCTCCCACCTGGAGTCGCACGCGCCGTGGGGCGCCCAGGTGACGGTCACACGCGGCCCGACGGCCTCGCCGTTCCGCCTCGACACGGAGGGGACGGCCTTCGAGGCGTTCCGCGCGGGCCTAGCGGAAGCATGGGGACGCGCGCCCGTGGAGATCGGCGTCGGCGGCTCGATCCCCCTCGTGGCCGCGCTGGCGGCGGCGCAACCGGACGCGGCCATCCTGCTCACGGGCGTGGGCGAACCGCAGAGCCGGATCCATGGGCCGGACGAGAGCCAGGACCTCGAAGAGTTGCGACGTGGTGCGCTGGCCGAGGCGATCGCGCTGCGGTTGATCGGCGGGCGTTAGCCCGCGGTGGCCGCCCCGGTGGAGGACTGTCCTTCGCGGCGGCTCATTGGCTGTTTCGCCAGCGAGACGAGCACGACGGCGACGAGCGCGAGCGCCGCGACCGTGAAGAACGCACCGTCGTAGTTCCCCACCTTGTCGAAGTAGAACGACGTAAGGAACGGCGAACTCGCCCCGATGATGAGCGAGAACGGCAGCCCCGCGCTGCGCACCGCACCGAGGTAGCGCCGTCCGAAGTAGGAGGCCCAGACGACCTCCTGCAAGGGGATCAGCCCGCCCCACCCAAGGCCCAGCAGGAAGAACCCGCCGACCACGGCGAGGTCGGCGTGATTGCGCACCGCGAAGACGATGACGACCAGCGCCACCGCGTTGATAGTGAACCCGATGAGCGACAGCCGCTGCGCGCTCGCGCGGTCGATCATCCAGCCCCATACCGGCTTGGAGAGCAACGAGGGGATGGAGGTGAGCAGGATCATGCCCGCACCCACCTTCCGGCTGTACCCGGCGTCCTCCATGAACGGCACCGTCTGCACGAGCATGACGCCGATGGACAGCGCCCCGAGACCGAAGCCAAAGACGATGAAGTAGAAGGCGGCCGTCCGCAGCGCCTGCTGGCGCGTCATGGAGAGGGCAAAGTCCGCGGCCGCGGCGCGGCCGCCACCGGCGGCGATCTGCTCGGGCGTCTTCCCGTCCGGGTGCAGCCCGTAGTCCTCCGGCGCGCGCCGCATCGCGAAGGAGAGCGGGAAGATCACCGCGAGCACGCCGACGGCCAGCACATGCCAGGCGGTCCGCCAGCCGACCGCGTCCACCAGCGTCGCGGAGAGCGGCGTCAACGCCACGCCGGCGTACGAGACGCCCATCGCCGCGAAGGAGGCGACCCGGCCGCGCTTCTCGACGAACCACTTGGAGAGCGTCACGTTGACGACGAGGTTGCCGATCATTGCGGCCCCGGTGGTGACCACCAGCCCGTTGAGCACCCACCACTGCCAGAGCTCCTGCACGTATCCGCACAGGAAGGTGGCGCCCGCCAGGACGAAGACGCCTACGCGCATCAACCTCGCGCCGCCGTGACGGTCGACGTATCCGCCGATGAAGAATCCGGTGAACGCCATGATGAACTGGCCGATGCTGCGCGCCAGCACGAACTCCGAGCGTGACCAGTCCAGCTCCTCCGTCATCGGGCGGGTGAACGAGCCAATCATGTAGTTCTGCGAGCCGACAGAGATGAACTGCGCGAGGAAGGCGACCGCGACCAGCCAGTACCCGTAGTAGTTGTTGCGGGCCTTTGCGGCCCACTGACGGCCGTCCGCGTCAGGGTGGCTCAACCAGAAGAGGCCGCCCGCGAGGCCTGCCAGCGCGAAGCCGTAGACACCGACTCGGTAGAGCCAATCGACGAATTCGGTCACCGGGCCTCCCGCCTGAACCGGTCCGCGGCGAGTCGCGGCCTCAGGCGTTGGCGAGTATACCCCGCTGTCGCGTGAGGATCGCCCGCCACGCCTCCTCGACGGCTCCGGCGGGCGTGGGTAGGATCGCGATGCGCGCCGGAGGAGGCGATCTATGGCGTTCGTTATCACCGAGACCTGTATCGGCACCCAGGATCAGGCCTGCGTATCCGTCTGCCCCGTGGACTGCATCCAGTTCGAGCCCGGCACGGACGCCATGCTCTACATCAACCCCGCGGACTGCATCGACTGCGGCGCCTGCCAGCCCGCCTGCCCTGTGAATGCGATCTTCCCCGAGTCGGTTGTCCCCGCCGACCAGCAGAAATTCATCGAGATCAACGCCCTCTGGTACGCCGACCGCGCCGCCGCCCGCTCGCGCATCGGCAATGCCCCGGTCACGGCGACCGTCGCGAAGAAGGATCCCGCCGCGGCCGCGGCGAAGGCTGCCGAGGCCGAGGTGACGACCGGGTACATCCCGCCAGAACTACGCCCGCGCACGGACGGCTTCAAGTGGGGCGAGAACGGCGTCGAAGGCAAATGCGCCGTCTGCGGCACGTATGTCATCAAAGGCGGCGTGAAGTTCCGTGAGAAGTCCGTGCTCTGCGCGGAGGACGCCGCCCGCCAGGCGAAGATCGCCAACCCATACGGCGCGAGCGTCGGCCGCCGGTAACTTTTGCACGACCAAGAAGAGGCCCGCCGTCCCCGGCGGACCTCTTCATTTCCCGCGACCTCTCCCGACCGGGGTCAGATTCCCCTTCTCAAACCTTGACGTGAACGGCAGAGTGAGGCAGTGTAAGTCACTGGACCTGACCTCCTCAACCGCCCGCGCTCCCGTCAAGCGCGGGCGGTCTCGTGTCCGGCTACCGTCCGAGGCCAGCGAGCCGCAGCAGGAACTCTCGCGCCGCTTCGTCCGCCGTCGCATCCAGCAGTCCGTGCTGGCCGCCCGCGACAACGACGAGACGCGAGGACACTCCGGCACCGCGCAGCGCGCCATCCAGCAGCCGCGATTGCTCCAGCGGCACGACACGGTCGGCATCCCCATGCAGCAGCAGGAACGGCGGAGCGCCTCGATGCGCGTACGCCATCGGGCTGGCGGCGCGGCCGCGCTCACCGCATAGCAGGAACGAGCACCCCAACGCCTGAAACTCCGCGGAAACCTCACAGCCGGTGCATTCACCCGCCAGACGAGGGAGGTCGCTCGGCCCGGCGTCGACGACCACCCCGCCCACCGCGCTCGACTGGCCGAGGTTCCCGCCCACGTCGCCCTCCAGCGAGGCGTCGCCGGTGGTGAGCGTGGCCAGCGACGCGAGGTGGCCGCCTGCCGAGAAGCCAACGAGATAGATACGGGAGGGGTCGAGGCCGTACTCAGTCGCATGGGCGCGCAGCCAGCGCACGGCGCCCTTCACGTCGTGCAACTGCGCCGGGTGCGAGCTGAGGCCGGTCAGCCGGTAGTTCACGGACGCGACGGCAAAGCCACGCTCCCGCAACCCCAGCAGCACGGCAGGCACAGGCGTCTTGTCCCCCGCGACCCATGACCCTCCATGCAGCCAGACGGCCACCGGCGCGGGCCCGCCTCGCGACGGCAAGTAGAGGTCGAGCGTCCGCGCCCTGTCCGCGTACGGCAGGTCGCGGTGCGAGGCCACCACGCCGAGCTGCGGGGTCGGCGTGCGCACGGCCGGGGGTGGATCGCCGAGGGGCATCGCCTTCGATCCGCCGCAGGCTCCAGCCAAGGCGAGGGACACGAAGCCAGTGAACAGCGCGAGGGCAAGGCGGCGGGTCATGGGATCAGCGTATCGCGCGGCTCCCCACGCCCGGGCGCGCTACGGGTGGAGCAGCCAGTCGAGCGTGCCCATCTGGTACCCCTGCTTCCGCAGGCCCTCGATGATCCCCGGCAGCGCAGGGCCATCCTGGGCGGCGGAACCGACGTGGAAGACATAGACGGCGCCCGGGGCGGCAGCGCGCAGGCACCGTGCCTCGATCCCCGCGCGGGAGAGCCCGTTCCACCCCTGTGAGTCCACGGTCCACATCGCCACGATGTCGTAGCCCTGCGCGCGTACGTCCTCGATCACTGAGGTGTCGATGTCGCCGTACGGAGGACGGAAGTACGGCTTCGTGGTCGCGCCCGCGATCCGTTGGACCGCCTGTTCCGTCGTCGCGAGTTCTCGGGCGCGCGCTTCCGAAGACTTTGCCGCGCGTCCCGTGGAGAAGCCGGTGAAGGAGTCGTGCGTCTGGGTGTGGTTGATCAGGTGGTGACCTTCCGCGACCATCCGGCCCAGCAGGTCAGGGTTCGCTTCCGCCCACTGGCCGGTCATCCCGAAGGACGCGCGGACGCCCTTGTCCCGCAGCGTGTCCAGGATCTGCTCCGCGTACCCTCGGTCGGCCCCGGCGTCGAACGTCAGCGCGACGCGCCGTTCGGTGGCCGGTCCGCGGTCGACCATGCGCGCACGGGCGCTGGCCACCCGAGCCGCCCGAGGCGTCGCGACGGCGGCGACGCCTCCGGAACGCGCCGGCAGTTCCGCCAGATCCATGCTCGCGGTGCGCGACATCTCGTAGGTGACATCCACGGCGACCAGCGCCACCGACGGCACAGACGCCGCGGGTGTCGCCGCGAGGGCGCCGATGTAGGCGGTGGGCGGCGGCGTGGCGCGGGCCGCCTCGGGCTCCGGAACGGAAGCGGCGCCCTGGCACGCGGCGGCCAGCGCTCCACCGGCCAGCGCCGCGAGGAGAGCGACGCGGCGCCCGCTCACCTCGGCTGCTCCGCCAGGAAGCGAGAGATGCCGAGGACGACGCCACGGGCCAGCGCCTCGCGTGCGCCGTCATCGGCGAGCAGGCGGGCGTCGTCCGTGCTACTGACGAACAGCAGTTCCGCCAGCGCCCCCGGCATTTGCGTCGCGCGGCTGGCGATCGCGTCCTGCCCTGCCGCGAATCCGAGGGTCGCCGGGTCGCCGCCGCGCCGCAGCAC
>SXGT01926417.1_pt1 | contig 12993 bp, 12 predicted proteins | sample 3176221 | NCBI WGS metagenome assembly SXGT01 (sample SAMN11356862, study PRJNA531348) | freshwater metagenome | isolation source: freshwater sample F1-120 | place: China: Fuxian Lake, Yuxi | collected 2017-12-25
CGCCCTTGCGCACCGGCTCCCACGGCCCAAGCGTCGGCAGCCAACCCGTCATCTCCGGTTGCTTGGCGAGGTGCCCGTAGAGCAACACCGTGTCCGCGTTGTCATCGCCTGGCGCTTCCATGAAGACGAGCGGCGTGCGGCCAGGAAGACGGTGCACCGACACCTTGAGCCCCTCGATCGGCTGCGCCCTGCACCAGTCGACGATCAGTTGGACGGCGCGTTCCATATGCCCGGCCTTCTGCCAGTTGGCGTCGAAGGAGGGCGACTTGTTGGGGATCCGGATGTAGTCGAAGAGCTGCGGGATGATGGTGGTTTCGTAGGCGCGATCGACGAAGGCGGTGGTGGCGGGGTGGTCCATGGAGTGGGTGGGGATGGGAACGCGGGCGCGGGGGCGCGGCAAGGGGGAACGGGGCGGGGGTCGTGCAGCGCTTGCGACGCGGCACGCAGACGCGGTATGGCGCGACGCGCGAGAATTGCTAGGCTGCGCGACGTCAGTGCCGGGTGAGGAATGCCCTGCGCGACCCCAGGAGTGTGGCAAGCGCTGCCGCACGAGGGAATCCGCTGCGCGCCATGCGAAGCAGCAGCCACTCAAGAAGGAGAGTCAACGTGCAGAAGCTCGAATTGGAACTCGACGAAATGAACTTTCACTGCCCCGCCACCGGAAAGCGGGTCTTGTGCAAGGATGAAGCGACGGAGCCGTCCCCTGCCACGAAGTTTGTCTTCATGCACGAAGTCGGGATCATGGACTGCGCAGCGCCGGGCATCGAAGAACTCTACGACGAGGTCTGCGAAGCCGTGGAAGACAGCGAGGACGATGCGATGGCGAGTCAGTATCCCTACGAAGTCTTCTTGGAGAAACTCGGGGAAGCGAAAGAACGCGAGAGCTGGGTTGTGTTCAGCATCACCACGTGCGGCTTCGCTTGTGGACCAGTGTCATCCACTGTCGATGTGTGCATCGACATGAACTACTTGGAGGAGACGCAGGACTAGCCTGCGTCGTCGTGAACACAGGAGAGAAGGCGCGGGGGCACCCATGCGTCACACCACCAGGTCGCTGATGCGTCCAGGCTTGGAGGCGATCAACCTGCTGCTGCAATCGATCGGCAGCTCCCGCAATCTGGATTACAGTCCATTGCGTTCCTTTGTGAATCTTCGGCACTAGCTTTCGGAGTGCGACCGCACGATGACGTTTCGCGAACCTCCTAGTGGCAATGCTGACGCCCTCTGCCGTGTCCACCACGAGGGCCGATCCATCACAGTCCGATCGAACTCGTCGTTCCCTAGCTGGGATGCTGCTGACGAAACCGTGCTGGCGGCCATCGCCGACCACGCGACAGCCGCCCGTCGAAAACTACGACAAGCCCATCCCGATTCGACGATCCGCACAGAGCAGATCGAGCCACCACCGGCAGCAGGTCCGTTCCCGCTGGAACTGAAGATCACCGCACTAGCTGCTTGGCGAGAGACCACGGCAAGCTCAACAGCCGAGATCCACGACCGAGCGCTGATCCGCGGCGAGGACGACCCGCTCCTTGCGCATCTGGCTGCGTGCGTCCCGCACGCGCAGTCCATCGACATCGCCGTCGCATTCGTGATGGACGGTGGCGTCCAGCGGCTCAGGCCCTACTTCGAAGAACTGCTGCAACGCGGCGGACAACTGCGCCTCCTCACTGGCGACTACATGGACGCGACAGAGCCGGACGGGCTCCAGTCGCTGCTCGATTTGCAAGGCCATCGGACGCTGCGCGTCTTCGAGAGCCGTGGAAGTAGCTTCCATCCGAAGAGCTACATCTTCCGCTGGCAGGACGAAGAGGGCACAGCCTTCGTAGGCAGCTCGAATCTGTCCAGGACCGCGCTGGGCCACGGCGTCGAATGGAACTACCGCGTAATCAGCAGCCGGGATCATGCGGGCTTCCAGTCGGTACGCGATGCGTTCGAGCGGCTGTTTGTGCACCCATCGACCGTCGCCTTGACGCATGAATGGATCCAATCGTATCGCCAACGCAGGCGCGCCGACGCGCCGCGACTTGCGGGCATCGAACCCGAAGTTGCGCCACCGCCCAAACCACATGGGATTCAGGATGAGGCGCTTCGAGCGCTGCGTGCGACTCGCGAGGATGGCAATCGCGCCGGGCTCGTCGTGCTGGCTACAGGCCTCGGCAAGACCTGGCTCAGCGCCTTCGACTCACAGGATTACGGACGCTTGCTCTTCGTCGCTCATCGCGAGGAGATCCTCGAACAGGCTCTCTCCACGTTCCGACGCATCCGGCCCGGCGCCACACTCGGCCGCTACATGGGGCAGCAGCGCGACGCCGACGCAGAGATCCTCTTCGCGTCCGTGCAGACCCTGTCGCGCAAGGAGCACCTCGAACGATTCGCGTCGGATCACTTCGACTACATCGTCATCGACGAGTTCCACCACGCAGAGTCGCCGACGTATCGCCGCATCCTCGAGCGCTTCACGCCCAAGTTCATGCTCGGCCTCACCGCAACGCCAGAGCGAACCGATGGCGCAGACCTCTTGGCTCTTTGCGGAAACAACCTCGTCTACAGCTGCAATCTCGTCGACGGAGTCCGGCAGGAACTGCTCTGCCCGTTCGACTACTACGGCGTCCCAGACGAGATCGACTACTCGCAAGTCCCGTGGCGACGCACGTCGTTTGACGAAGCAGAACTGACGCGCGCCGCCGCCACCGAAACGCGCGCCCAAAACGCGCTCGAGCAACTGGAGAAGCGAGGCGGCAAGCGAGCCCTCGGATTCTGCGTTTCCCAGCGACACGCAGACTTCATGCGCGAGTTCTTCAATCGTCGAGGCAAGCGGGCAGCTTCCGTGCACGCAGGCCCGAGCAGCGATCCACGCGCAAACACGATGGATGCATTGAGGAACGGCGATCTCGACATCGTTTTCTGCGTCGACATGTTCAACGAGGGCCTCGACGTGCCGGAGATCGACAGCGTGTTGATGCTCCGCCCAACCGAGAGCCGCATCCTCTGGCTGCAACAATTCGGACGCGGCCTCCGCAAGGCCGAGGGGAAGGTGCTGCGAGTCATCGACTACATCGGCAACCACAAGACGTTCTTGGACAAGCCGCGCGCGCTGTTCGGCGCCTTGATGGGCATCGGCGAAAGCACCGAGGCGTTGCGCAATGCGCTGCTGCGGGCGAGGAACAACGAACTGGATCTGCCGCCAGGCTGCAGCGTGACCTACGACGTCCAGGCCATCGACCTGCTCGAGAAGCTCTTGCCCAGACGCGATGCACTCGAGCAACTCGACACGCTCTACGAGGAGTTCCGCGAACGCCACGGCCGCCGCCCATCGGCGCGAGAGCTCCACTCCATGGACGGACCATCGATCCGGCGCGCGACACAGCAACACGGATCCTGGTTTGCATTCGTCGGCAGCAAAGGCGACCTGACAGAACACGAGTCCGGCGTAGCGGATGAGCACGCAGCTCTGCTACAGGAAGTGGCGGAGGGTCGGATGAACCGCACTTACAAGATGCTCGTGCTGCAGGCGATGATGGAACTCTCGCAACTTCCCGGCAGCGTGTCGATCGAGGATCTGGCGGCGCGCTTCGAGGCCATCGCGTCTCGATCGCCACAGTTGCGCAACGAGCTCGCACAGTCGCTTGCAGGAGGATCCACCCTGACAGGCATGCTCAAAAGCGAGCCACTACGCGCGTGGGCCGGAACGAAGCGCAACCGTGGATCGCAGTGGTTCCGCCTCGAGGAAGATCGCTTCGAGGCGTTCTTCATCGTGCAGCAATCTGATCGCGAGGCCTTTTCGTCACTGCTCCGCGAGCTGATCGAGTGGCGCATCGCAGAACACTTGGACTCACTGGCTCCACGATTCCTTGAGTGCGACGTATCCCACAACGGGTCCAATCCGATCCTATTCCTTCCGAACCGAGCAGCACATCCCGAGCTCCCTTCTGGACCCACGCGATTGATTGCCGAAGGAGAATCGTTCTCCGCAGACTTCGTCAAAATCGCGATAAACGTGATGACGCGTGAGGCTGAACCCGACGGCAGCAATGCGCTGCCTGACCTTCTTCGCTACTGGTTTGGTCCTGACGCTGGCCAGCAAGGGCGACGTCAGAAGGTGCGATTGCGATTTGATGGCGATTCGGTCCGAGCGGAGCCTGTCTTCAACAAGTCGCAGAAGTCCATCGTCTATTGCAACGACGGCACGCCGCTGGATACGCACTTCCATGTCGAAGCTGCGGGCCGACGAGTGGCAGTCGTCTACTACAGCAGATACGGCACCGACAAAGACAAGGGCGGCCGCAATCTCGATTACGTGGAAGGACTCGACGTCTTGTTCGAGCACGCTAAGGCTCGGTCTCTCCGCCTTGTCGATGCGCTGCTCGACTCGGAGCCATCTCGCTCCACACCGGTTGCGCAGCGCAGATTGCCACGGAAGGACGTAGAGCTGCCGCTCGACACATCCACCGTCGTCGACCGCGAGTCCGTCCGACGGTGGCTGCAGTCGGCACAGCGGCGGCTCAGCGAGAGTGGACAGAGCAACACGACGCGACAGATTCGACTCGTCTTCGACCTGCCCGAACCGGTGCCCGCCACCACCGTGCGCGAATGGTTGGCACGCCTGCCCGACCAGCCCGAGAGCCCGGTTCGGGTCGGCGGATAGGCCCCGAGGGCCAGATGCCGCGTTCACGGCAGCCATGGGCGACAACGCCCAGATGCCGGGCCAGGCGAGCCCAACTTCAGGGAAGTTGCACCCCCAACCCCTTCCCCCACAACCACTTCCACGATTCCCTAAAGTTTTCTGCAACAACCCCTCAACTTGTCCCCCCGCCGTGCCGATCCTAGAGGCCCGGCAGCAGACGATTCCTACTCGGAACCATCTGCGACCATGTTCTTTGGTGTTCAGCTCCCACCAAGACGCTTCTCGAAAAGGCAAACCCGGCGAAAGCCGGCGACGCAAAGCCAAAGGGCCTTCGGTCTCCCACAAGACCATGGCAGCCGGTTCCCGAAATGAAGCCCAGGCGAAACAAGAATCAGCGCGCAAGCGCCTCTGTCAGCCGTAAGTCCTCCACCCCTGGAGGACATCCTCCAGCAGGAAGGGAAGGCGTCACCGGTGCTGCGAGACCTTCGTCTCGTAGCCAGGTGCCTTTCGACGCGTCCGGAGCTGCCGTCCCACACACCCATCCCACGTCGGGTGTGTCTGAGTCTTCCGATCCTTCCTGGAGTCCTCCCATGGCCAAGCCCGCCGTCGCCGCTCGTTCTATTCGCTCGAAGTCCACGCCGGTCGCCAAGCCGGCCCCGAAGATGACGGTGGTCTCGACGAAGAAGCCGGGCAGGCTCGTGGCGCAACCAGAGAAGCTGGCTCAACAACCAGCGCTGCAGATCGGCAAGACCGACATCGCCGCGACGCCGAGCAAGCTGGAACGCAAGCTGCCGGAGACTCCGACGCAGGGCCAACAGCTCGCCGAGCACGAGCTGGTCACCGTCTGGAAGACCTACAAGAAGACGCGCGACGACAACCTTCGCAACATCCTCATCGAGCACCACATGCCGCTCGTCCGCATGATCGCGGAGCGCGTGCTGCAGACGCTGCCGAAGTCGATCGAACTCGACGACCTGACGAGCGCGGGCACGTTCGGCCTGATGGACGCGATCAACGGCTTCGACCTGTCCCGCGGCATCAAGTTCAAGACCTACTGCACGACGCGCATTCGCGGCTCGATCCTCGACGAGCTCCGCTCGCAGGACTGGGTCCCGCGCCTTGTGCGTCTCAAGGCTCACCGGCTCGAGCGCGCCACGCGTCTGCTCGAGGGCCAACTCGGGCGCCTGCCCAACCAGGCCGAACTCGCGAAGGAACTTGGGCTTTCGATGGAAGAGCTGCAAGACCACCAGAACGAAGCGAGCGCCCGCGCAATCTTCTCGCTGTCGGAGAAGTGGGACGACGGCGACGACGACAAGGAGATGGAGAAGATCGAGATCCTCGCCGACAAGAAGTGCGAGAACCCGGTCGAGACCATCCAGTCGCGCGACGCGCTGGACACGATCACGCGCAACCTGACCAAGAAAGAGCGCCTGATCATCCTGATGTACTACTACGAAGGCCTCACGATGCGCGAGATCGGCGAGATCATGGAGCTGACGGAGTCGCGCGTGTGCCAGATCCACAGCAACGTGATGGCGCGCCTGAAGGCGCAGCTCGATCGCGTGCAGCTGCAGCAGGACTGATCCGCAGCGCAGAGCGCGCAACCACAGAACCCCGATGAGCGGCATCGTGCAGGTCATGCGGCAGTTGCGGTCGATGCCGCCGCTGCCCGACGTCGCATCGCGCGTGCTCATGATCGTGCGCGAGCCCGACTACTCGCTCGACGAACTGGTCGCTGTCGTCCGCACCGATCCAACGCTGACGGGCCGCATCCTCAAGCTCTGCAACTCATCGCTGTTTGGCCTGCAGAAGGAGATCCGATCGGTTTCCGATGCGGTCGCCTACATCGGTGCCCGCAGTCTCGTGAAGCTCGTCCTGGTGACGTGCACGGGGTCCTACTTCCGCGGCCTTCCAGACAACGCCTACGCCGACCCGAGCCAGCTGTGGCAGCACACGCTCGCATGCGCGACCGCATGCCACTCGCTCGCCGAGCACTGTGGCTACGGGCAACCCGCGGCAGCGTTCACGGCCGGCATCCTGCACGACATCGGGAGAATCGCGCTGATCGTGGCGCTCGAACCGCACGTGCTGCAGCAGGCCTCGATCGAGCTAATGGACCCGGCGGCAGACATGCTCGAAATCGAGCGCCGGCTATTCGGCATCGACCACGCGGCGGCAAGCGCCGTCGTCTGCGAGGCCTGGGGACTTCCGGACGAGCTTCGCCGCGCCGTCCGCGACCATCACGACGAGAGCGCATTCTCGGCCGACGAAAAGCTCGCGGCGCTGCTTCATGTCGCCGGCGAACTCGCGATGGCAATGGGCCTTTCGGAACCGCAGCCGGCGCGAAACCACGAACCGTCGCCGTCAGCGATGCGGCGGCTGTGCCTGTTCTCGGCGGATCTCGACGAGGTGCGCGCCGCGACCGCGGCCGAACTCGCCAGGGCCGGAAAGCTGCTGAACCCCGAGCCTGCATTCAGCCGATAGCAAGGCTGCCGTAGGTCCGAGACCCGGCGAGGGAATCCCGTGGGCAAGAAGTCCGTTCCGAACGACGACTCGTCGTCGAATCAGCAGCTCGTGCAGCACGACACCAACAGCAGGACGTGGGACCACGGAATGTTCGTGCCAAAAGCGACGTCGCCTCAGTCCGTCGCGCCGTTCGACTTGATCACGGTCGAGTTTGCGTCAGTGACCAAGGCCACGGCCAAGCAGGTGCTCGCCGAAGAACTGGCGACGGTCCTCGCTTCGTGCCCGCCGCCCAACAGTGGCGACGGCGACGCAGACTGAATGGGCGCGCAACTTCTCTGCACATGACCACGACGACTCTGCATCTGGGCACCGGCAAGCAGCTGCGGCGGCTCTTTGGCAAGCTCGCAGAGTCGGTGCGCGAGACCGTGGCATCGTTGATCGGAAAGTCGCTGGCGGCACAGGTCGTAGACGTCGTGGTCGCCGAAGCGACGGAGTTGCACCAGTTGCTGCAGGCCAACGTGGCGGTGGTGCACGGCGCGCTCGACAAGGACTTCGCGGGCAAGCAGTTTTGCACTCTCGTCGAAGTCGCCGATGCGTGCGCAATGGCGGGTCTGCTGATGCTGACGCCAGAAAGCGTCATCGAACAGCGGCAGAAGTCAGGCAAGCTCGAGGGCGAGGACAAGGAGGCCTTCGGCGAACTCGCCAACGTGCTTTGCTCGGGCCTCAGCTCCGCGCTGCGCACCGAAGTCCAGAACGTCGACATCCGCCTGCAGGACTACGCAGTGCTCGCGCAAGGTGACGATGCATCGGTCACTCTGCCAGTAGGCCCGCTCGTCGCCTGCCGCCTCAAGACGCGCATCGAAGGCCAACCCGAACGCTCGATGTGGCTGGTCGTCGATCGCGCCACCGCCGAGACGTGGAACAAGGCGCCACTCGATGACGCGCCAGAGGCAGCAGCAGCGCCGAAGACGGACCACGCCACGCCCAACAAGCATGGCCATGCGGCATCAAGCTCTGCATCGGGCACAGCATCCAGCCCGGCATCGGGCACCGCATCGGGCACCGGGTCAGAGGCTTCGCCAAAGCCCGGCGAAGACGACCTCGAGGACATTCCTGCTGCGCCCGTGCGCGGCGTCTTGCACGCATACGCGACTTCGACCGATCTGATGCGCGTGCTGCGACGCGCGTGCCGACGCACTGGCTTGGACCTTCGCCGCCATGCGCGCGCCGAAGTGCCCAATCCGGCGGCGCACAAGGACGAGATCGTGCTGATGGATGTGCCGGCTGGCGAAGAGCGGCGCCTCGATTGGTGCAAGCGGCTGAAGGACTATGGCTCGGGCATTCGCGTCGTGCTGCTGCTGCATCGACCGTCGCGGGCCACTGTGACTCAGGCCTACCTGAGCCAGGCGGATGTGATCCTGGGACTTCCGGTCGAGGAGTCGCAGCTGTCGCCGCGGCTCAACTCGCTCCTGGGCTCGTGACCGAAGGCCCGTTGCTCGCGCGGAAGCGCTGCACCTCATCGCGGGTGCGCTCGCCGGACTCGGCGATCAAGCGCAACGCGTCGAGGCAAGCCTTCTTGTCGTCCAGCGCCGTCGCGGCTGCGACTTGCAGTTGGATCGTGCCCAGCAGGTTGTTGACGCGATGCAGCAGTTCGTCGATTGGCAGCCGACCCATAGGCGCACCCTACAGGGGCTCGAACCGAGGCGGAACGGCCGATGCCAAGGCCTGCTCGCAGCCGGTCGGGACCGACTCCCCGGTGTTGTGGAGCACCACAGCAGACCGTTGGGGAGCACAACGAATCGTTGTGGCAGCCATCACGTCGCTCCACAACCCATAGTGGTCTTGCGGTTGGCACTCGCCTTGCTCTCGCGCGAGAGTCATGGCGACGTCCAACACCCGCAAGTGGCTGCTCCTCCCCCCCGCAGTTGCCCTCTTGATCGTTCTCGGTCCGCTGTCGATGCGAAGCGAGGCCAAGCCCTTGCAGAACGACATCGCGACCGTGCCCACTCCCGGGCCAGAGTCGACAACGGCCAACGCTGAGTCGATCCAAGACAAACCCAAGTCGAAGGCTGCGCTGCCGGTGCCGCGCACACCGGATCTGTGGCAAGTCGCGTCGACGCTGATCGGCGTGCTGGTGCTCGGTGGCGCCACGGTCGCGCTGCTGCGCCGCATGCGCACCGCGCCTGCCACCGGCAACACCGGTGCCGTGACGCTGCGGCAGACGCTGCGACTGGCGCCCAACAAGACCCTGCACGCGGTGGAGTTCGATGGACGGTTGCTGTTGCTCGGCGCAAGCGAGAAGGGCATCGCGCTGCTCCACGCAGGCGGCGCGACCGCGGACGCCACCGCCGACGAGGCCACGATCGCGATGCGTTCGCAGGCATTGGCTGCGATCGAAGAGGACGATGGTGCGACGCCGAAGGACCTCGTGATTCCGCGGCCCGAGCGCCCCGCACACAAGCTCCCGACCCCGCCGGCAACGACTGGCGCCGTGCCGACGGAGAAGACGACAAAGAACCTGCTCCACGACTTCCGTGCGCTGCTCGCAAAGGCTGGCCGGTGATGCGCCAGTTCTTGCTCACGCTACTGATCGTCCTGCAACTCCTGACGGGGGCGGCAGCGCAGTCACCGGCAGTCGTGCCCTACGGCCCGCAGCTGCCGCAATCGCAGCAACCCGCCGCCGCGCCACAAGGCCCAGGCGTCACGTTGACGCTGTCAGGCGGCGACGAGCGCAAGAACCTCGGTACCGCGATCGAGATCATGCTGCTGATGACGGCGCTGTCGATGGCGCCGGCATTGGTGATGACGATGACGTGCTTCACGCGCATCGTCGTCGTGCTGTCGTTCCTGAAGCGCGCGATGTCGATGCAGGATCTTCCCCCTGCGCTCGTCACGACCGGCTTCGCGCTGTTCATGACGGTTTTCATCATGCGGCCCGTCGCAGTCGACATCTACGACAAGGCCTACGTGCCCTACGTAGAGCAGAAGATGGATTGGCGCGAAGCCGGCGGCGTCGCGGCCGCGCGCATGAACGAGTTCTTGCTGCGGCAGACGCGCGAAGAGGACCTCGCGCTGATCCTCGAACTCAGCAACACCGAGCGACCTGCCACGGCCTCCGACACTCCGATGCACGTCTCGGTGCCGGCCTTCGTCCTCTCCGAGATCAAGACGAGCTTCCAGATGGGGTTCGTCCTGTTCCTTCCATTCGTCGTCATCGACCTCGTGATCAGCGCGATCCTCGTGTCGATGGGCATGTTCACGCTGCCGCCCGTCGTGGTTTCGACGCCACTCAAGCTGCTGCTGTTCGTGCTGGTCGGTGGTTGGGATCTCGTCGTGGTTTCGCTGGCCGAGAGTTTCGCCTCCTGAGGCTCCAACCATGGACCAGACCACTGTCCTCGACCTGTGCCGCGCCACGCTGATGACCGCGTTGATGCTCGTCGCGCCAGCACTGCTGGTCGGGCTCTTCGTCGGCCTCGCGGTCAGCGTGTTCCAGACTTTGACTTCGCTGCAAGAACAGACCCTGACCATCGTCCCCAAGATGCTCGCGGTCATCGCGACGCTACTGCTGCTGCTGCCGTGGATCCTGGGCACCCTCGTCGAGTTCACGGGCGCGCTGCTGAGCAACCTCGCTGAGTACGGGAAGGCGATCTGACCATGGACCTCGCGCTGCTAGAAGGACAGGCGATCGGGCTGTTCCTGCACTTCGTGCGGACCGGCGCGTTCCTGTTCGTCGTGCCGTTCTTCGGCCGGCAGCGCGACACGTTCTTCCTCCGCCTCGTGCTGGGCGTCGCCCTTGGCAGCATGCTCTGGTGGAGCAACGGCAAGGCCATCGAACTCCCGCGCTCGCTGCTCGAACTCGGGATGCTCGCTGCTTCTGAGTCCCTGGTCGGCTTTGCGTTGGGCTTTGCGCTGTCGATGCTGACGTCGATCCTCGTTTCTGCCGGCGAAATCGTCAGCAGCGAGATGGGCTTTGCGATGGCGCGGGCCATGGACCCCGACACCGGCAACAGCTCGACGGTCGTCGCTCAGCTGTTCTCGGTGTTCGGCTTCTTGCTCGTCCTGCAGCTCGACATCCACCACGAAGCGCTGCGCATCCTGAGCCACACGTTTCAGGCTTGCCCGGTTGGCGCGCCGTTCTCGATCGAGCCGATGTGGCTCGGCATCAGCACGCTGGTCGGCGACAGCATCGTCTGCGCGCTGCAATACGCGTTTCCGGTGCTCGCAGTGATGATGCTGCTGACCGTCGGCCTCGTGCTGTTCGGCCGCGCGGTTCCCAACGTGAACCTGATGGAGTTCAGCTTCACGGTGCGCGTGCTCGTCGCGCTCGTCGCGGCGATCTGGTTTCTCTCCGCTGGCGCTCCGTTCCTCGAACGGACGTTCGACGGTTTCCTCCTGACCACGCGGTCGATGTTCCCGGCCTGAGGCGACCATGGCATTTGGAGACGACCAAGGAAGAACCGAGAAGCCCACGCCGGGCCGCCTCAACGAAGCCCGCAACCGCGGCGACACGCAGATCTCGCGCGAGCTGCTGACTGGCGCCACGCTGCTCACCGCCGCGCTTGCCCTGCGTTACTTCGGCGGCTGGCTGCTGCAGTCGATGGGTGCTGCATTGCAGTTTGGACTGACGCTCGACCTTTCCGCGCACCCGGTCGCCAGCGGCGACGTACCCGGCGCCTGCAAAGAAGTCCTGACGATGCTCGCGCTCGTTGCCGCGCCGACGAGCGTCATGCTCGCGACGCTGCTGCTGGCGGCTGCAGTCGCTGGCTATGCGCAGATCGGTCTGCGGTTTTCCGACGAGGTGCTGCAGTTCAAGCTCGAGCGCCTCAACCCATTCACCAACTACAAGCGCCTGTTCAGCATGCAGTCCGTCGTGCGGACGGCCTTCTCGCTCATCAAGCTCGCGGTGCTGGTCGGAGTGATCGCTCTGGTGCTCGATTCGCGTTGGGCCGACCTCGCCAAGCTGCCTGATCAGGACTTCGTCGTCGGGATGCGCATCGTTGCGGACCTCTCGATGACCGTGTTGTTGTGGGTCGCCTCGGTCGTGTTCGGGCTCGCGGTCGCAGACGTCTTCTGGCAGCGCTTCGACTTTGAGAAGCGCAACATGATGACGCGGCAAGAAGTCGAGGACGAACGCAAGCGCGGCGAAGGCGATCCGATGGTCAAGAACCGCCTGCGCCAGGCCCGTGCCGAACTCATGCGCCATCGCATGATGCAGGCGGTGCCGAAGGCCGACGTCGTCATCACCAACCCAACGCACTTTGCCGTCGCGCTGCGCTACGACCGCAAGAAGAACGCTGCGCCCGAAGTCGTCGCCAAGGGTGTCGATGACATGGCCGCACGCATCCGCGAGATCGCCCGCGAGAACAAGGTGCCCCTGATGGAAGACCCGCCGCTGGCGCGCGCGCTGTTTCGCGCCGTGAAGGTCGGCCAAGAGGTCCCGGCGCGGTTCTTCGAGGCCGTCGCTGCAGTCCTGAGTCACGTCTACCGCCTGAACAACCGAGTTGCCTGATCCGATGAGCACGCTCCAGAACAAACCGCAACGCAACGGGGCGCTCGCCGTCGCGTTCCTCGGCATCCTCGCCGTGATGCTCGTGCCGATGCCGCCGCTGCTGCTCGACGCGATGCTGTGCATCAACATCGCGACGAGTCTGCTCGTCGTCATGTCGGTGCTCAACGCGGCAAAGCCAACCGACTACAGCACGTTCCCCACCGTGCTGCTGTTCACGGCGTTGTTCCGCCTCGCGCTCAACGTCGCGTCGACGCGCCTCATCCTGCTGGACGGCGACGCGGGCAAAGTCATCACGACGTTCGGCAACTTCGTGATCGGCGGCCAACCGGTCGTCGGCGTGATCGTGTTTGCGATCCTGGTCGTGATCCAGTTCGTCGTCATCACCAAGGGC
>SXGT01319810.1_pt1 | contig 12992 bp, 10 predicted proteins | sample 3176221 | NCBI WGS metagenome assembly SXGT01 (sample SAMN11356862, study PRJNA531348) | freshwater metagenome | isolation source: freshwater sample F1-120 | place: China: Fuxian Lake, Yuxi | collected 2017-12-25
CACGGCTGGCTCACCAAATCCGCGTGCAACGACAGCATCCTGTGTTTTGGCCCACGTCGGATCTCGGCTCAACTGATCGGCATCGGCCTCCAGCACCGTCACACGGGCTCCCCACCCGAGTGCCGTCACCGCTCGCCGCAGTGCATCCACCCGTTTGGCCCGACGATCCACCAAGGTGACCTGGAGCAACGGACGATCCAATGCCACCACCAATCCAGGTATCCCCGCGCCCGACCCCAGATCCATGATCGACAACACCCCGTCGGGGAGGGCGGCAACAAACGAACGGGCATGCGCAATCACCTCGAGAATCGGACGCGCGCCGAGGGCCCCCTCCGCCTGCGCACGCTGAAGAATGCTGGTCAGCAGCTCCTCGGCGTGAGGTCCAGACACGGCCCCAGCGTAGATGGGGAAGTGTCTACAACGGTGTTTAGGCCCCTGGGGCGCGCGACACCACGACTCGGCGGAAGGGGTCGTCACCCTCGGAGTGTGTTACCACGCCCTCGACGCCGGCCAACGTGTCATGCACGATTTTGCGATCTGCGGAGTTCATCGGCTCCAGGATGCGTGGAGTGCCCGTTTCCATGACGTCATTGGCAACTTTCATCGCAAATCGACCGAGCGCGTCCTTGCGGCGTTGACGGTAACCACCCACATCCACACGTAACCGGGTGTCGTGATCACCCAAGCGACGCTGGCTCACCACACGGGTGATGTCCTGGAGTTGGGTAAGGGTCATGCCACGAGCACCGACGAAGGTGTTGAGGTGTTCGCCATGTACGGAAATTTCGATGTCGTCTCCGTCAACGGTGGACTCAACGCGAGCGGGAAGCTCGGCTGCGGCAAACAATCCATCGAGGAATGTGGTTGCGGCATCACGCACCGTGGTTGCCGGAACTTTGGGTGCGTCAGCACGACGTGCTGCGTCGTCCTCGCCATCGCGTTCCGATGCAGTTCGCTCGGTTCGACGTGGACGCTCAGAACCTGATGCGTCGGAGCGTTCGCGGCGGCGATCGCCACCACGATTGCGTTGACGTGATTTTCCTCCGCGACGTTCGCCGCGCTCTCCGCGCTCGCCACCACGTTCGCGGCGGGACGTATCGCGCGTGGAGGTTGGTCGCACGCGAGCGCGCACCACTGCTTCGCCACGCATGCGCCCGAAGAGCCCTGGCTTTGGTTCTTCGATGACCTCGATCTCTGCATCCTCAGCAGCAACTCCGAGTTGATCGAGGGCCATTGCCTTGGCGTCTTCCATTGTTGCTGCGGTGATTGTTACCCATTCCATTGTGTTTGCTCCTTGTTGAGATGTATATGAGACAGTTGTGGTATAGCCGCTATCGCTGTGGTGGCTTGGGGCGTTTTGGTGGTGTCTTTGCACCCGGTGCTGATGGTGTGGATTGTGTGTTTGGTTTGTTCTTGGGTGGTGTCACACGTTTGCTGGTGAAATCCTCTGTTTTGCCCGACTTTTCTTGCTTTTTTGCCTTCTTGGTGTCGTCATCTTTGATCTCACGCGCCTTGGCGCTTGCTTGTTGTGCTTGTCGGCCGATCGAATCGTCTGCGCCGTAAAAACGCTTCGTAATGTATGCCTGCTGCCCGATGCGTACGAGTGCTTGCACGAAGTAGTACACGATCAATCCCGTGGGGAGAATGACTTGAAACACGGCAAACACCACGGGGAGGTATTGCATGATTTTTTGCTGACTTGCCGACATGGTGGGACTCACGGTGCGCGACGCCACCATCCGTTGTTGAACGAAATACAACAACGCGAGTGCAGCGACGAGTCCTGCATAAATCAGACCCTGCGCAAAATTCTCACGCATGACGTTGATGGGAGTGACCGCAAGATCCAAGCCAATCGAGCGCATCTCATCGTTCCCAACGAGCGACTGAAACATCTCCGACGATTCCGCCAAGTGTTTTGGTGCAAATCCCGCATCAGGCGACGGGCGATAGGTGAGTCCCGTCAACAAACGGAACATCAAGATAAACACCGGCATCTGCGCCAAGAGGGGCAAGCAGGAGGCCAGAGGGTTCACCTTGTGCTCCTGATAGAGCTTCATCATCGCTTCGTTGAGGCCTTGGCGATCACCCTTGTGTTCGATCTGCAAACGGCGCAATTCGGGCTGTAAACGTTGCATTTCCAGCATGCCGCGAGTGCTCTTTAGGGTCAGTGGGGTGATGACCAGCATCACAATCACCGCCATCATGCCGATGGCAATCGAGTAATCGTTGCTCCAGGAGTAAATCCAGGCGATCAACCAGCCAACGGCATCAAAAATGGGGTCGAACATCGGTCATCCGCCTTTCTCGTGGGGTCGATGGATGTGTTGGTCGCAACGGCTGACAGTGTCGGGAACGGGGTCGTAGCCCGAGGGACCAAATGGCCGACACCGACTTAGCCGGCGGACGGTCAACCAGCCCCCGCGCCAGGGGCCGTGTTGAGTGATGGCGTCGTGGGCGTAGGAAGAACAGCTCGGGAAAAACCTGCAGGGCGACAGCGCACCCTCGCGTTGCACTTGGTACCACTCAATGGCTCGCAGCAGAGCTCGCTGAGTTTTCCCCAGCGTGTGGACAGATCCGTCATGATATGTGACGACTGTCACAGTGAACCTCGTGTGTGATTGGGTGCGGTGGCGGCGAGGTGACCCGCTCGAGCCAGTCCGACTGACAACACTCGATCAAGACTTGTCCCTAGGTGTCCCCAGGTGTTGTCCACAGGCACCTGGTCCACGCCAAGGAGGTACCACCCACTCGGCAGACGTTCGGCGCGTGCTCGCATGCATTCGCGCAGTTGGCGACGAACCCGATTTCGTACCACTGCCGTGCCAATTCGCTTTGGAGTAGAAAAGGCCACGCGCACTCCACCGGCGGCGTTATCAAGCACCACTCGCACACTGAGTCCCTGGTCTCGAATCGCACGGGAGCCCGCAAAACGGGCGAAACCAACGCGTCGAGGAATACGGCCGATCACGCCGACAAACGAGCGCGACCCTTGGAGCGGCGCGATTTCAGCACGGCGCGACCAGCTCTGGTCTTCATCCGCTTACGAAATCCGTGTTTCTTTGCACGGCGACGCTTACTGGGTTGAAATGTACGTTTCACGCCTCTCTCCTGACGTCACTTTCAAGGCGATTGGAAGCAACGTCCTTCAGGCTAGGGCAGTTGATGAACGCTCACAACGCGATCCAGCGAGGTTGAAACACCCTCGCTGTGATTTGCCATTTTGCCCCCTGTGGAAAACGTGCTACGTTGCCTCTCCCCGCACCACGAGTTCCGTGTGGCACACAGCAATCGAAAGTTACACCAATGGGATTCTCCACACCGTGTGGGTGTTCCTGTGGACAAAGAAAGAGCAGACCATGAGCAGCGACATCGTCGATACCGCCGACCAACCCAATGCGTTGTGGGAGCGCGCAGCAGCTGTCTTGCGCCAACAAGTGTCCGAGGCCGTGTGGTTCTCCACCTTCAGCGACATCGTGGTGGAACGAGAGCCCATCGCCAAAGTGGGCGGAAACATGAGTCTCAAACTGCACGTTCCGAATGCGTTCGTTCGTGATCGGGTGTTGACCCGGTACATGTCACTCGTGCGTGATGCGCTCAACGAAGCTGGGGGAGCAGCCCACGATTTGAGCGTGGATGTTCGTGCCGTTGCCGCCGATCCCACACCAGTAACGCCGACAGCAACCGCTCCATTGACTGCACCACACGCGTATGTTCCACCAGTGAGTTCGCGCACGGGTCGGGGAGCGGCGATCGGTCTCAATCCTCGGTACACCTTCGACACCTTCGTCAAGGGCGCATCCAACCAATTCGCGCTCGCCGCGGCACAACGTGTGGCCGAAACTCCGGGCCGTTCGTACAACCCGCTCTTCATCTATGGATCAGCGGGCCTCGGCAAAACCCATTTGTTGCATGCCATTGGTTCCTACGTACACGAGCACTATCCGAACTATGAAGTGCGCTATGTGTCCACCGAAACGTTCCTCAACGAATACGTCGATGGCATCCGCAACAACACCATCAGCGCGTTCAAGCGTCGTTATCGCGAAGTTGACGTGTTGCTCATCGACGACATCCAGTTCATGGAAGGCAAGGAAGGTCTACAAGAAGAGTTCTTCCACACCTTCAATTCCCTGCACGGATCCAGCAAACAAATCGTCATCTCGAGCGACCGCGTCCCCGATGCCATCCCCACGCTCGAAGATCGACTGCGTGGACGGTTCCGTTGGGGTCTCATCACCGACATTCAGCCACCTGATGTGGAAACTCGCCTTGCCATCCTGCGCAACAAGGCAGAACGTGAACATCTGGATGCTGCACCAGAAGTACTCGAGTTCATTGCCTCCAGCGTCACCACCAACATTCGCGAACTTGAAGGAGCACTCGTTCGAGTGGCGGCGTATGCCTCACTCAACAAGACCCACATCGACGTTGGCTTGGCCCGTGAGTTGCTCGTCGACCTGGTGTCGCGCCGCCCAGGCAAACAACGCAGTGACGAACAGCTGTTGACTGAGATTTGCGACTACCTCGGTGTCACCGTCGAGGCCATCCGTGGTCGTAGTCGCCAACGACCGATCGTGACGGCTCGTCAAACCGCCATGTACGTCGTGCGTGAACTCACCGACTTGTCCTACCCGGCGATAGCTCGACTGTTTGGGGGTCGCGACCACACCACGGTGATCCACGCCGTCGAAAAGACCCAGCGCGTCATGAAGGATCGGCAGCTGGTGTTCGATCAGGTCAACGAATTGCTACGAATGTTGAAGATTTCGTGATTTCCATGACTGCTGTGAACACTCGGTGGATGACCTGTGTGTCACGTGTTGGTAAACCAGGAGTTATTCACTGCGATCAAAGCACACGGGTGCAAGGTGTGCGCAGAAAACCAGTACCTGTGAGTGCTACACACCTTGTCTACGCTGGGAAACATCACCTTTGTCCACAATCCACAGCACTTATTACTGTTATTAGCTTTCATACATCCGACCGTTGTAATCACCATCAGCGCAACACAGTGAGGATCCAACCGTGAAGTTTCGAGTGGAACGTGAAGAATTCAACGAAGCCCTCGGCGATGTCAGTCGCATTGCCACGGCGCGAACCACCGCCATGCCGGCTCTGGCAGGAGTGGAGTTGGCCGTATCGGGCGAAACCCTGACGTTGTCGGCCACCGACAAGGAAATTTCCATCCAGGCGAAACTCTCGGTCGGTGGGCAAAACGACGGTATTGCCGTACCAAGTGCCCGTGTGCTGACCGATTTGATTCGCGGCCTCCCCGACGGAAAGATTCAGGTCGCGCTCGAGGGCGAGTCATTGGTGGTGGAAGCAGCCCGCAACAGATCTTCGGTGCATTGCTACGCCGCGTCTGACTTTCCAAAGATCATTCATGCCAGTGCCGCCGAAGGCACCGTGTCTGCCGAATTGTTTGGTGAAGCGTTGCGCCAGGTGGTGCGAGCTGCCAGCGCCGATCTGAGTCGCCTTGCCCTCACAGGAGTGCTCATCTCCAATCAAGCCGAAGGCCTCACCTTTGTTGCCACCGACAGTTACCGGTTGGCAGTTCGACAGATAGCGGGTACCGCACTGGCGGGGGAAAGCACCGTCATCATTCCTGCCCGGGCCCTTGGAGAGCTGTCGCGTTTGATCAAGGATGCCAAAACCATCACCTATCGTTTGGCTTCGGATCGAGCAACGTTCACCGTTGGCAACACCACGTTGTCCACGTCATTGTTGGCCGTGCAATTTCCCAACTACAAGCAACTGATCCAACCGTCGTACCCCAACAAGCTCGCCGTCAATCGCGAAGCCTTGCTCGATGCCGTGCGCCGTTCCAAGGTGTTTGCCCGCGACACCATTCCCGTTCGGCTTGCACAAACCGCGGGTTCGCTCAAGTTGTCGGTGCACACCAATGACACCGGCGAAACCATCGAAGAACTCGACGCCGACTACAAGGGTCCGGATATCACGATCGGCTTCAACCCGGATTACCTCCTGCAGGGAATCGAAGCGTGCAATGGTGACACCATCACCATCGAGTCGAGTGATCCGATCAAGCCTGCGGTGTTGCGTGGATCCACCAATGACGGGTATCTCTACTTGGTGATGCCACAACGACTCACGTCGTGATCGTTCGCTCGCTGCAGCTCACCGACTTTCGCAACTACTCCTCACTGCAACTCGCCCTCGGGCCGGGGGTGCATGCACTTACTGGCGACAACGCGCAAGGCAAAACGAATCTTGTCGAGGCACTTGTGGTGCTTTCAACGATGAAATCGTTCCGTGGTGTTTCCAATGAGGCAGTGGTTCGTAAGGGTGCAACTAGTGCGTTCTTGCGAGCCGACATCAATCACGATGACGGCCGCGAGTTTCTCGTGGAGATCGAACTCAAGACCGCCGGGCGATCAGTTGCACAAGTGAATCGCAAGCGAATCAACAGAACTCGCGATCTGTTGACGGTATTGCGCACGACGGTGTTCACCCCTGACGACCGCGATTTGGTGCACGGCTCTGCCACCCAGCGTCGAACGTTGTTGGATGACGCCGTGGTGTCGCTCGATCCTCTCCGACACGATGTGATCAACGAACTGGATCGTGTACTACGTCAACGCAATGCACTCTTGAAGGAATCCGGCTATCGCCCGAGCCCTGCAACTCTCGACGCACTTGATGCCTGGGACGAGAAACTTGCGTCACTCGGTGACGAGGTTGGTCGGGCGCGAGCCGAACTCATCGAGCACATGTTGCCATTTGCCCAAGCGTCCTATGTCGCACTGTCGGGAGATGGATGTTCACTGTCGTTGACGTACGACGCGCCGTGGCGTGAATCCGGCCTCGCAGCTGCACTGCAGTCGTCACGCGAAGATGACCTGCGACGCGGCACCACGACCGTGGGTCCACATCGCGACGATGTGTTGGTAACGCTCAACGAGCTTGCTTCACGTACGCACGGCTCACACGGTGAACAACACTCACTCGGTCTTGCCCTGCGCATGGCCGTGCACCAGGTGGTGGCGCAGCGATGGGGGACCCCGCCACTCTTGGTCCTGGACGACGTGTTGTCGGCTCTCGACAACACGCGTGCGAATGCCGTATTCGAGCGTCTGCTCGCCGCCCTGCCGTACCAACAGGTGTTGGTGACCAGTGCCCATCCGCTGCCACCCTCGCCACGCATCACCCACTGGTTAGAAGTAACTGCAGGAACCATTTCACCGCGCACACAGGATGATCGATGAGCACCAATCACCCCGACACCCCACCCGTCACACTGCAGAGTCAACTCAACCGACTGCTGGCATCTCTCGGCTCTGACGATGCCGCGAGCGTTCACGGAGTATTCGGCGCGTGGAACAGTTTGGTTGGGGACGCCGTTGCCGCGCACGTGCAACCGATCAAACTCGAAGGGTCAGCCCTCCTCGTGGAGGTCGACGACCCGCATTGGGCCACCGAAATGAAGTTCCTCGAAGCGTCGTTGTGCACCAAATTGTCGCAACTCACCACGACTCCGGTCACATCACTCGAGGTGCGCGTAAAACGCCGATAAATCGGGTGTTTTTCGCACTTCAGTTCCCCAATTCACACCTCGCAAAAAGGTAGAATCATGAGGCTGTTTATGAATCAATTGTGTCGCTCGTGTCGCCCCCATGGTGGAGCCAGAGCATGGCGGTAAACACCCCCAGTGATGCCACCGAAGGCACCACCCGAAAGGCCTCCGGCAGCTATGGCGCCAAGGACATCCAGGTACTCGAAGGTCTCGATCCTGTTCGCCGTCGACCCGGCATGTACATCGGCTCGACGGGTTTGGCCGGACTCCACCATCTGATCTGGGAAGTGGTCGACAACTCCGTCGACGAAGCCATGGCGGGCTTTTGCGACAAGATCACCGTCACGTTGCACCCCGATGGATCATGCGAAGTCATCGACAATGGTCGCGGTATTCCCGTCGACCCGTACCCATCTGGTCCACACAAGGGAAAGAGTGCACTCGAAGTGGTACTCACCGTGTTGCACGCAGGTGGAAAATTCGGTGGTGACGGTTACAAGGTGTCCGGCGGTTTGCACGGCGTGGGTGTCAGCGTGGTGAATGCGTTGTCGGTGCGCGTCGTAGCCGAGGTGCACCGTGGGGGAACACACTTCCGCCAGGAGTTCATTGACGGTGGCAAACCAAAGGGCAAATTGCAAAAAGTCGGAACCTCATCCAGCAAGACCGCCAATGGAACCTCCATTCGCTTCTGGCCGGACCCGGAAATCTTTCAGGCGGAAGGCACGGAGTTCGTCGCACGCACCGTCACCGAGCGTTTGCAGACCATTGCATTCCTCAACAAGAACTTGGAAGTGGTGTTCGTCGACGAACGCGGCGATAAGAAGCAGAAGGTCACCTTCCAATACAAGGGTGGCATCGTCGACTTCGTGAAACACCTCAACCAATCACGCGAGGCCCTCTTCACAAAAGTGGCGCACTACGAGGCAGCCGAGGATGACCAAACCCTTGACATTGCGTTGCAGTGGAATACGGGGTATTACGAGGGTATTTACGGCTATGCCAATGGCATTTCCACCGTGGAAGGCGGCATGCACGTGGAGGGTTTCAAGACCGCTCTCACGTCCGTGGTGAACAAGTACGCACGAGCCTCTGGCGGCCTGAAAGAAAAGGACGAGAATCTGCTTGGCGAGGACATTCGCGAAGGTGTCACCGCGGTGGTGTCGGTGAAGTTGCGCGAACCCCAGTTCGAGGGGCAAACCAAGGCGAAACTCGGCAACGTTTCAATGCGTTCGTTCGTACAGAAAGAAACCAACACCAAGTTGGAGGAGTGGTTCCAGGAGAACCCCACGGAGGCAAACAGAGTGGTGAAAAAGGCGGTGGCGGCAGCGCAAGCCCGCATCGCAGCAAAGAACGCTCGTAACGCCATTCGCCGCAAGACCGCACTCTCAGGTGCGGGTATGCCCGACAAGTTGAAGGACTGTGGCAGTGGTGATCCTGCAGAAAGCGAGCTGTTCATCGTGGAGGGCGACTCCGCCGGTGGAACCGCGGTGGATGCACGCGACCCACGGACTCAGGCAATTCTTCCCATTCGAGGGAAAATCTTGAACGTCGAGCGTGCCCGTCTCGACAAGATGCTGAAGAACAATGAAGTACAAGCGCTCATTACGGCAATTGGTGGTGGAGTGGGCAACGACGAATTCAACATCGAAAAAGCGCGGTACCACAAAGTCATCATCTTGGCTGACGCCGACGTGGATGGCAGCCACATCCGTACGTTGCTGCTCACCTTCTTCTCTCGCCAGATGCGCCCGATGGTGGAGAGCGGGTACATCTACATCGCCCAGCCGCCACTCTTTTCCACCGAAGTTGGAAAGGAGAAGGTGTACTTGAAGGACGACGCAGCCAAGACCGCCTTCCTCAAGGAACATCCGAACCACAAGAAGGAGTTCCAACGCCTGAAGGGTCTCGGCGAGATGGACTGGCAAGAACTCAAAGGCACCACGATGGATGCAGCGACACGAACATTGCTGCAAATCAATGTGGACGAAGCTGCCGAGGCCGAAAACATGATGAGCACACTCATGGGCGACGACGTCGAAGTACGCAAGGAATTCATCACCTCCAACGCACGCGATGTGCGCAACCTGGACTTTTAGGAACGCGACATGGCCAAGAAGAAACCCGCAAACACACCCAAGGGTGGCGGCCGCAAAGGCGGAGCCGGCGATGGTGACGGTTCGTCCACATTGCCATTGTCGAGTGGCGACTCCGTGCAGCCAGTGCAGCTCAAAGAGGAGATGGAACGTTCATTCCTGGATTACGCCATTTCCACCATCATGTCGCGAGCGTTACCCGACGTTCGCGACGGACTCAAACCCGTGCATCGCCGCATCATCTGGGACATGGACCAACAGGGATTCCGTCCCGATCGTCCGTACGTCAAGTGTGCCCGCGTCACCGGTGACACGATGGCGCGATACCACCCACACGGTGATGGCGCCATCTACGACGCCTTGGTGCGCATGGCGCAACCGTTCTCGCTGCGCCACCCACTGATTGATTTCCACGGAAACTACGGTTCTCCCGACTTCGGTCCGGCAGCCAGCCGTTACACCGAAGCACGTTTGCATCCGTTGGCCATGCAACTGCTGGCCGATATCGAGGAAAACACCGTCGATTTGATGCCCAACTACGACGGCACCACCGAAGAACCACGTGTATTGCCGGCTCGGTTCCCGAACTTGTTGGTGAATGGCTCGCAGGGCATCGCCGTGGGTATGGCCACCAGCATTCCGCCGCACAACTTGGGCGAAATCGTGGATGCCACGTTGCATCTCATCGACAATCCGGCTGCCACGGTGAAAGATTTGATGAAGTTCGTGAAGGGCCCGGATTTTCCCACCGGCGGACTCATCCTTGGTCGCGAAGGTATCGCCGAGGCGTACAAGACCGGGCGAGGCAGCATCAAAATGCGGGCCAAGGTGGCGATCGAAGAAGGCAAACGGGGCCAGATGCAAATCGTGGTCACCGAGTTGCCGTATCAGGCCAGCTGCTCGGCAATCGCTGCTCGAATCCAAGAACTGGTCGATAACGACGGCCTCGACGGCATCGCTGATGTGAACGACAACTCCGCGGGTGGCACCACCAACCTCATCATCACGCTGAAGCGCGATGCCAATGCCAACGTGGTGATGAACAACCTGTTCAAGAACACCCAGCTCCAAAGTCAGTTCCCCGTGAACATGGTGGCCTTGGTGGATGGGGTGCCACGCACACTCAATTTGAAGGATGCCATCGAGGGCTACGTGCGTCACCAGATCGAGGTCATCACTCGTCGCAGTCAGTATCGCCTGGACAAAGCCAAGGAACGAAACCACATTCTCGAAGGCCGCCTGAAGGCCCTCAACGTCATCGACGACATCATCAAGGTGATTCGTGCCAGCGAAGACGCAAATGCCGCCAAGGCAGCGCTCATGGAGAAGAAGTTCGGCTTCACCGAACGTCAAGCCATCGACATCCTCGACATGCAACTACGTCAACTCACCAAATTGTCACGCATCGATTTGGAAACGGAACAGAAAGAACTCCGTACCAAGATCAAGGAACTCACTGCCATCCTGGAAGACGACAAGGTGTTACGCGGTGTCATTTCCACCGAACTAAAGAAGGTGCGTGACACCTTCGCCAACCCGCGCGTCTGTCAGATTGCTGCCGATGTGGGTGAAATGGGTGTTGAAGATCTCGTAGAGGACAAAGAGCTCGTCATCGTGATGACTCAAGAGCAGTACATCAAGGCGGTGTCAGCCGACTCGTTCCGCACACAAGGTCGAGGTGGTCGTGGCGTCAGCGGTGCACGAATGAAGAGCGACGACATCGTACGCAACGTCATCTTCACCACGGCACATGCGTACTTGTTGTTCTTCTCCAATCGCGGACGCGTGTATCGACTCCGCGCGTTGGAAGTGCCCGAGCGTGAACGCACCGCCAAGGGCATCCCCATCGTCAATTTGTTGCCACTCCAGCAAGGCGAAACCATCCAGGCCATCATCGACACCCGCGAGTTCCCCGGCGAACGAAATCTGTTCTTTGCCACCAAACAAGGCCAAGTGAAAAAGACCAAGTTCGACGAGTACGACTCCAGTCGTCGCGACGGATTGATTGCACTCAAATTACGCCCGAAGGACGAGTTGGTGCGTGTAATCGAAACCAACGGCACCAACGACGTGTTCATGGTGACACGTGGCGGTCAAACGATTCGCTTCAGCGAAAAACAGGTTCGTCCGATGGGTCGAACCGCCGCTGGTGTCCGTGGAATGAAAATGCGTGGAGCCGACGAGGTGGTGGCACTCGATGTGGCCAGTGACGATTCGTCCATCTTGATGATCACCGAGTCGGGATACGGCAAGCGCACGCAAATATCACACTTTGCACGCAAGGGTCGCGGCGGTATGGGCATGATCGGCATCAAACTCACCGGCAAGAAAGGCCGCGTCGTTGCTGCCTTCATGGTGGGTTTGGAGGATGAAATCGTCGTCGTGGCCTCGGGTGGTACCACCATCCGAATGCCGGTTCGTGAGATTTCCAGTCAGGGTCGCGCAGCCACGGGTGTGCGCGTAATGACCCTCGAACCCGGACAAGTAGTGGCGTCTGTAGCGCCGATTTTTGCCGGCGACGACGCGTAATCGCGTCTCGACACCCCGTCACCACACCGCGACGCCATGACGGTCCGTCATCAACATGACGACCGTGGTGCAGTCTCGCCATTGATGGTTGCCGTCATGGCGCTCGGGTCGGCATGCATGGTGGGACTCGCAGAGTTGTCGCAACACGTGGTGAAGCAGCAGCAAGCCACGATTGCTGCCGAAGCACTTGCCTCAGCCCTCGCAGCCGGGCATGACAGTGAGGCAATCGTGAGTCGTTATGACATCTCGGATTACAAAGTAGAGCGTGATGGTTCTCTGGTCATCGTTCGTGTCGAGCGAAACGGTGCGTCGGGTGAGGCGAGCGCCGTCAATCACCGTCGTACACTTAAAGACGGATCATGAGCGATATTTCTCCGGCATCAGCGGCCCGCAGCAGCGATCGTCCGCGTATGCGCCGGGTCACCAGAGTGATTCGCGACATCGACGTATGGAGCGTGTTCAAAGTGGGATTGATATTCCACCTCGTATTGTTCGTGGTAGCGCTCATTGCAGTCACCCTGTTGTGGAGTGTTGCCAACAGCACCGGCACCATCGACAACGTGGAGAACTTCTTTGAGTCATTCGGGTGGGAGAGTTTCTCGTTTGACGGCTCGGCACTCTTCGGCAACTTCGTTGCGTTCGGCCTGTTGTTGGTAATCCTCGGTACGGCGCTGTGGGTCGTGGGTGCGGTGATGTTCAACCTCATCACCGAACTGGTCGGTGGCGTTCGAGTCACCGTGCTGGAAGAAGAAGTCGTTCTTTCCTCACCGCAGGAATAACCCCATAGGATGAAGCTCCCGATAGGGGGCTATAGCTCAGTTGGTTAGAGC
>SXGT01024663.1_pt1 | contig 12991 bp, 8 predicted proteins | sample 3176221 | NCBI WGS metagenome assembly SXGT01 (sample SAMN11356862, study PRJNA531348) | freshwater metagenome | isolation source: freshwater sample F1-120 | place: China: Fuxian Lake, Yuxi | collected 2017-12-25
CGGCGAGCAGGCCTGGCTGTGGGACGGCTGTGACGACGCGGGGCGCGCGCTGTCGAGCGGCACCTACGTGGCGCGGCTGCGCTCGGCCACGGGGGCGGCGACGCGTGGCGACGGCTCGGTCCACGCCGCCCACACGGCACCGGAGGCGACGCGTGTCAGTATCGCGGTGGCTCCGGCCCGTTTCGCGCGCGTGAGCCGTTGCAGCGGGAGCATCCCGATACTCTACCGGGTCGGGCGATGCCCCCGCTCGAAAAATTGGCGGGGCACGATCCACGGAACTTCGACGATTCTCTCGCTATAATTGGTCCTCTCGAGCCCAGCACCGCCGACGTCACCCGGACGAACAGAAAGGCAACACCATGATTCGGAACCGAGTCGTCATGGCCACGCTCAGCGCGGCCGCACTCGTACTCCCCGGCCTGGCCGCTGCGGCTGACTACCACCACGTCCACATCACGTCGGCAAGCCCTGCACGGGGTGTCGCGTGGTACGCCGAGCACATGGGCTGTCAGCCGCTCACGGATCGAAGCGATGCCGCCGATTGCTATGGCGTGGAGGTCATCTTCGTCCCGCAGCCGACATCGGGGGGCAGCCAGGGCACGGGGGTGGACCACATTGGATTCTCGTTTCGCGACGTGACAGCGAAGATGGCCGAACTCGAAGCCGTGGGCGTGCGAGGCTCGGGCGTCCGGCTGCAGCGCAACGCCGACGGATCGACCCTGCGCGACGTCCCCGGTCTGTTCAAACTCGGTTTTATCTTCGACCCCTGGGGCACGCGGATCGAATTGGTCGAGGATCCGGACACGCTCGGTTTTCACCATGTGCATCTCAGCGCCAGCGACCCGGCGGCCACGCTCGCGTGGTATCGCGATGTGATGGGTGGCACGCCGGCGAGCCTGAAGGGGCGTCTTGACGGACTGCGGTTCGACAACGTCTGGTTTCTGGTGTCCGCGTATCCGGAGGGGACGCCAGGCACCACCGTGGAGCGCGCGATTGACCACGTGGGCTTCATGGTCGACGACCTCGACCCATCGGCCGCCATGTTCCGCGAGCGGGGCGTGACCTTCGAGTCAGAGCCGGCGGTGCCAGAGGGCGGGCGCACCTCGGCCAGACGGGCGTATCTCGCTGGCCCTGACGGCGTACGGGTCGAGGTCGTCGAGACGGGATTCGCGGGAGCTGACGTCGACCTCGGCGCCGCCATTCTGACCACGGACACCCTCGGGAATTACGACGCGCCCAGAACGCCGTGGGGTGAACCCGACTTCCAGGGCGTCTGGACCAATAGCTCTGCCGCCGGGATCCCGTTCGAACGACCGGCGGATGTCGACGCGGAGGAGCTGACCGCGGAAGAGGCGGTGGCACGACACGAAGGGCGGCTGCTGGGAGGCATCTGGGGCTACGAGCGCGAGTGGCGAGACACCACATTGGGCTATGGTCGCCAGGGCGTGTCAACCCAGCCCGCGATGGTCATCGATCCGCCCAACGGCCGACTCCCGGCCCGCACGGGACGCGTAGCACGGGCGGTCACCGCCGGAGACGAGCGTGCACCGGGTGAGGCCAGCACCGCGGGTGGACCCGAGGATCTGTCGACCTGGGTCCGCTGCATCACCCGCGGCCTGATCCCTACCCCGGGCGGCTACAACAACGGGCTGCAAATCGTACAAGGGCCCGGCTATGTGGCGATTACGCGGGAGATGGTCCACGAAACCCGCATCGTGCCGACCAAGCCCGAGCCGGCGCTCGGCCAGAACATACGGTCTTACCTAGGCACCTCGCGCGGCCGGTGGGAGGGCGACACCCTCGTGGTGGAGAGTACCAACTTCAACGGTGCCACCGGCTTCCAGGGATCGAGCGAAGACGCGACGCTTGTGGAACGCTACACCCGGATTGGCCCCGCCACACTCGAATATCAGTTCACCATCGACGACCCGACCGTCTGGACGCAACCGTGGACCGCGATGTTTCGCTGGGACCTGGACGAGAGTCAGTACGAGCTGGTGGAGTACGCGTGCCATGAGGGCAACTACGGGATGACCAACATCCTCAGCGGCGCACGGGCGCGTGACGCGGCCGAACAGGACGGCCGGTAACACCCGACGGCACCAGGCCTCGTCGGCGCGCGTGCGCTGCGCCGCCCTGGCCCCTGGGCTGGCGTCCTGGCTCAGGGTCGCGCTGCGGCAGACCCGCGCCTCCGACCCCCCCTGGAAGACGCCACCGACATGTCAGACCCGGGGCGCGCAGGATGCCATGCCCTACGCTCGAGAAGCGCGGGCTGGGGCTAGACGCTCCCCTACAGCGAAGCCAACCGCGGGAAGAGATCGTTGAACGCGTAATCCAGGAACTGTCCGTGCAGGTAGTCGCCGATTCGCGAACGGCCACGCATGTGCTCGTCCAGTTCAGGAACCGTCGTCCGCAGATGGCTACATCCCGAGGTGCCCTGACACGTGGCGCGCCCGGTTGCGAAGCATGCGCCGGTCCAGGTGACGCCCTGGACCGGCGCGACCCGCTCTCTACTGTACGGCGTACTTCGTGAACGCGCCGCCCGCCCACTGTAGTGAGTTGGGGCCTTCCGCCGCGTACACATTGCCGTCCGCGTCGACGGCGACCCCTTCACCGGCGGCACCCTGATACGGCCGCGGGTCGGAGTCGAACGGCGGAATGAAGGCGGTGATGCGGTCCTCATCCACGGGCCCGATACGAACGCCGTTCTTCCAGTTCGGATGGCTGATCATGCTCGACTCGGAGTCGATCGCATACAGCATGTCGTCCGGGGTAATGAAGATGCCGCTGATGCGTCCGTAGGCATACCGCGAATCGAGGTAGTTGCCGTCCTGGTCGAAAATCTCGATGCGATGATTGCCGCGGTCCGCGACGAACAGACGTCCCTGGGAATCGAACGCCATGGCATGGGGTGTGCGGAACTCGCCGTGCAGCGTCCCGATCTTGCCCCACTCTTTGATGAAGGTCCCGTCGGGCGCGAACTTCAAGATCCGGCCGGTGGCACCGGACTCGAGCCCTTCAGCAATCGCCTGGGCGGTGGTCATGCCCTGGCCGTCATGCCCATCGGACACGTAGATGCTGCCGTCCGGCCCGGTGATGACGTCATTGGGCTGGTTGAACTGATTCGGACCGCTCCCGGCCTGACCCGGTGTGCCGAGGCTGAGCAGCAGCTCGCCGGTCTGGCTGAACTTGTGCACCTGATGCCCCTTGGTGCCGTCCGCGTTCGCGGCGAAGTCCGTGACCCACACATTGCTATCGGGGTCCACGTGGATGCCGTGCGGCGTCATCATGACCCCACCACCGAAGTTCGCGAGCACGTCGCCCGTGTTGCGATCGAACTTGAAGATCGGGTCAACCGGGTTGGAGTCGCAGTTGATTGGGACCCCGCCGCCGAACGTCCCGGCGCCGCAGCGCTCGTAGGCCCAGATGTGACCGTCGTTCGGGTCGATATCGACACCGGCGGTCGATCCCCACTCCCGACCTTCAGGCAGGGTTCCCCAGTTCGCGATCACCCTCGGGGCCGGGTTCGGCAGCCCCTCCCCGGTAATCATGTTGCCCAGCGGGGCGGCTACGGGTGCCGCAGCCGTTTCGGCCATTGGCGCCGGCTCGGCCGCGCAGCCAACAACAACGAGCGCTCCGCCAATACACAACGTGGACATCAAAAGACGTGACGATGACATTTCATTTCTCCCATCGGGCAGGCATTCAGTGCGCCCCTCAGACTTCGGTCGGATGATAGCTCGAAATACGGCCTCCCGGTGGATCAGTCAGGCCAGAGACCTGAATCACCCCGAGCCAGGGGTCGGCGAAGAGTTGCGGCCGACCGGATCCTGAGGCAATATAGCGCTATTCCGAGCAACTGCGCAGCCTCGCAAGGAGGGTTGACATGCACCATCGTCTGAGAACGGCCGCCGCGGTCTTGGCCATCGGCGCGCTCGCGCCGGTTCTGGCATTCGGACAGACGCCATCGTCGCCGGACGCTGCCGCCGACCCCAACTGGCAGATGCCGCGCCTGGCCAACGGGCACCCCGACCTGCAAGGCTACTGGACCACCCAGACCTTCACCCCGATGGAGCGCCCGGAGTATCTCGGCGACCAGGCGTTCTATACCGAGGAGGAGTGGGCGCAACTCCAGGCGCAGCTGACCGTCGACGGCGCCGACCCGCTGGCTCGCGACGTGATCAACCTCGCCGACCCGGCGGAGCGTGCGCGTGTCCTCGACCAGACCCACCGCGACGAGACCTACGTCCACTACGACAATGCGATCTGGCTGGCCACCCGCGTACCCAAGGGGTTGTCGACCCGCCGTACGTCGCTGATCACCGACCCACCCGATGGACGGATCCCGGCTCTCAACGCGGAGGCCGTCGCGCGAGCCGAGGCGCGGCGCGCGGCACGGGGCGACCGCGGAGCGTTCGACGGGTACGAACTGCGCCCACAAAGCGAGCGCTGCATCTACTACGACTACAATGGCCCGCCGTTGCAGCCGCCGTCCTACAACGACATCCACCAGATCTTCCAGACGCCGGACCATGTGGTGATTTTCACGGAGCAGAACAACCACGCGCCGCGAATCGTGCCCCTCGACGGACGCCCCGCCATCCCGGAGCAGATTCGTCAATATCCCGGCGACTCACGCGGGCACTGGGAGGGCGACACGCTGGTGATCGAGAGCAGTCACTTCAACGACCAGTCGGCGTGGGAAGGCTCGAGCCGCGGTCTCAAGGTGGTGGAGCGATTTACCCGCGTCGCGGACGACCGCATTCACTACACGTTCACCGTCGAGGACCCCGCCACCTGGGACCGACCGTGGAGCGCGGAGATTCCGATGATGGCCACCGACGGCCCGATGTATGAGTATGCGTGTCACGCGGGCAATCACGACATCCGCCATATCCTCGAGGTCTATCGCAACATCGAGCGGCAAGGCGACGCGAACGACGCGAAGTAGGCACTGGTCCGCGGACGGCTGTTCTCACGTCACGTAGGGTCACGACTGTGTGGACCGCAGCCGCTTCCACGCAAGCCAGACTCCGTTGCAGCTGAACAGACATCCCAGGACGCACAGCGCAACGATCCAGATACGACGTAGCCGCGGGCGGTCGAGCATCCACGGGAAATCGTGGCTGTGCAGCGCGTTGAACCAGATGCGATACGAGCGCCGGCTCGCGTCGAGTCGTTCAAGGAGACGACCGGTCGTCAGGTCGATGTGCAGCCAGGTGTCGGCTGGATCGTCGTACCGCACACGCAGTACGGGCAGCGGGCGCGGGGCGTGGTCGCGACCGTAGTAGTACGTGTCGAACTGCTCGAGCACGCGGTGGTCACGCACGCCGGCGCCTGGCACGAGCACCGCCTGGACGCGGGCGAACATCTGCGCGTCGAACACGGCCTGCGGCTCGCCGGGGCGGTCCACGTTGGCGGTCCACTGACGACCTGGTCCTACACGCGCCGTGACATACGGACGCCCGGCCGCGCGTAACCACTCGATTTCCTTCACCGAGTCGGTATCAGCGAGCTCGCCGAAGACGGTCTGTGGATCTCCGGCGAAGCGGGTCGTGCCGGCGAGACGCAGGTGCTGCTCAGGCGTCGGCGCCCCGGTGGAGAACCAGCGCCCGTGGTCCATGGACAGACCGCCGCTGAGCATCCAGGCCAGCACCACGGCGCCCCCACCCAGGCCCGACACGTGGTGCCAGTACATCGCTCCCTGGTATGGATACGGGCTGACGCGACTGCGCGCGAACGCCCGCCACCGGACAACCCCCATGACCAGCCCCGTCGCCACGCCAATGGTGCCGGCCATCGACAGCCACCAGACCAGGCCGTCCCACAGCGCCCAGTGACGACGAATCGCGGTCGCGTACAGCCAGTGGGGCACCGACCCGACCCAGCTCCACCCGCGCGTCGCTCGCGTCGTCTGTTGAACAATCTCGCCCGTCTGACTGGATACGTACAGCACGGTCGCGCGCGGGTCGTTGAGCCGGACGCGGTGCAAGGGGCGATGGTCGGCAAAGCCCTCATGCACCGTCCACTGGTCGTCGGCGATGGTCTGCAGGTGTTCGATCGCGCCGTCGCCGCACCGTTGAACCACGCGTCGAGCCAGCGCCGCGTCGACATGAATCGGCCCGTCGCCGGTGTCGGCCCAGTAGCTGTCGATGCCGTCCGGGCCATGCACATGCACCACGGCGCGGGCGGTCAGTGAGGTCAGCCGCAGGGCCGACGTCTCGCCGGTCGAGGCACGGCTCAGCAGTGAGGGATGAACCGTGACCTGCTCGATGTCGATCGGTTCGAGGCACGCGAAACGTTGCGCCTCGGTCTGCGCGGGGTAGGGCCGAAACACCATGACCGCCCCGCTTGCGAACCACATCGCGAACAGCAGACACAGCCCGATACCGAGGTATCGGTGGACGGCCGCGAGTCCGCTCCTCCAGTCACGCAGGCGATTGGGTGTCATCTGCCGGGCGGGGGGCGGCCCGCGCGGACCCTACAACCCCAACTGCAGCATAAGCGAGTATGTGCGGGGGGCGCCAAGCATGAGCGTGTTGGAGTAGATGAATGAGGGGTCCGTCTCTCCCAGATAGAAAACATCGGACCACGACGCGTAGGCCTCGTCGGTGAGGTTGTCGATGTTGAACGACACGCGAACCCGGTCGCGGGTCCAGGCCACGTAGGCGTTGGCCCGCCCATAGCCGTTCAGCGTGATCGTGTTGGCGTTGTTGGCCTGGCGGTCCCCGACAAACCGCACGTCTCCTCCCACCTCCATCGGCAGGCCGCCGATGTTGCCGTAACTGCCCCAGAGCGTGGTGACCACCGACGGGACATTGGGCGGCGTGTGGCCCGCAAACCGAACGAAGTTGGACGACGGCAGGAACTCCGCGTCGGTCCAGGCCACGCTGCCGCCGAGCCGTGCGTCGTCGATCGGCCGGGCCGCCGCCGACAGCTCGAGCCCGCGGGAGGTAATGCCGCCGATCGTGGTGGCACTGTCCAGCGCAAACCGCTGCAGGATATCGTCGCGCTCGATGTCGAACCAGGCAGCGGTCACCTGGGTACGGCCGGCCGCGAGATCCGCTTTCAAGCCGACCTCCCACTGCCTGGCATCGGTCAGGTCGAAGTTCTCGCTCGCGTTGACGAGAAAGAGGTCCCCGTTTACCGGATCTTTGGCGTCGCTGAACTGTCCATAGGCGACCAGATTCTGGCGCAGCGACACGACCCCGCCAGCCCGCCAGCTCCACCAACGGAAATCCCGGGTAAACCCGCTCGGCTCCTCTATGCCGGCCGCATTGAAATTGGCGCGGTCGAGATTCATGCCGTCGTACCGCAGGGCGCCGGTCACCCGGATACGGTCCGTCACCGGCAGCGAATCCTCGCCAAAGAATGACCAGGCGTTGATGCCGGTGGGGCTCGTGCCGCGCAGTTCCCGCGGCCCATAGAGACCGGGCACCGGGTTCAGCAGGTCGACAGCGTCACCCGGCACCTGCGGCGCAGTGCGGCGAAACCCGCGGCCCCGCTTGAAATCGAGCGTGGACCCTTCGAACCCGATGGTGGCCCGGTTGTCCCTTCCGAGAATCGGGGTCCGCACGTCGAGGTGGAGCCGGTCGCCGAACAGTTGCTGGTCGTGGTCCACAAAGAAATAGCCGTAGTACCGCTGAACGACGTCGACCTTGGTGCAGACATCAACCACCGAGGTGCAGTAGACGTAGCCTTCGGCGTTCTGCCAGTTCCGCGTCGCGTCAAACCCGTACAACGTGTTGTTCAACGTGACCTGGTCGCTCAGCCGGATCTTCGAGTCCGACCGGATCAACACTTGACGCGAGTCGTTCACCGGGTCGGACACGTTGTAGTTGACGAACCGGGTCCGCGCGTCGATGCCTTCGCCCGTGGAGGTCGTGATGACATCGAGCGGATCGACGATGGCCGAGGTCGGCAGCAGCGGCGTGCCGAAGTACGACCCCACGTCGTCGTCAAGATAGTCGACACTGAACTTCAGCTCCGCGCGCGCACTCGGCCGCCACAACAGGCTCCCCGTCACGTTGGACGAGCCTGAGCTGGCCCGGTCGACGAACCCGTCGGACCCGTACTGGCTCACGTCCAGGCGATACCAGAGTGTGTCGTTGATCGGTCCGTTCACCCCTACCGCCGTCTGATATGAGTTGAACCGCCCGTACGAGACGAGCCCGTTCCACTGGGTCGTCGCGGTTGGGGCCGCCTGTTTCGTGATGGCGTTGACGGTACCGGCCACCGCACCTTGTCCGTTGAGGACCGACGACGGGCCGCGGAGCAACTCGATGCGGTCGAGGTTGAAGGTGTTCTGCGGCCGCATGACCATGTTGGCGGGGCCGAGCCAGATACCGTCGCGCACGACGGTGACCTCCGACCGGGTGAAGCCACGCACCGAGAAGCTCGCCGGCGCGGCCGGATTCTCGCCGACGAGAATGCCGGGCAGCGTCTCGACGGCGTCGCCGAGCGTCTGGTAGCCGCGGGTCTCCATGACGGTGCTGTCGATGACGTCGATGGACGCTGGCACGTCGAGGGCCCTGAGGCCAAGGCGGGTGCCGGTCGAGGTTGCCCCGGTGAGCGAGAGTTCGCTCCGAATCCCCGAGACGGTCACGCGCTCCTCGAACTCGGCGAGGGGGAGACGGATGTCCATGCGCACGGCCGAACCCGCGACCACATCGATGCGCGACGTGACCGGCGCGAACCCCTCCCGCACGACCCGCACGCGGTACGCGCCAGCGGGAACATCGTCGATGACGAACACGCCGTCGGGTCCGGTCGTCACCGACCGCCCAGTGGGCTCCAGCGTGACCACAGCGGCAACCAGCGGCGCGCCTCCGAGGTCATCGACGACCGTGCCCCTGACAGAGCCTGGAGACTGTCCGTACGCGAGGGGGGCCATGACGGCCATGATGACCATGATGACCATGATGACCATGACGCATCCGATGGCTGCCACCCACGCCGTGAACGCGGCGCCCCTCGCCCGCGCGCCAAATCTGAGTATCCCAAGTCCGGTGATCAACCGCGGTCCTCCTTGGTCAGCGTGGCGGCATCGCCACGACAGCCTGCACTGTCCGCGAGTATGTGACCGGCCTCGGAGACCTCGCAACTGAAGTTTTCCTGAAGCACGCCGGCAACGAAGAAACGAAGAGACGTCCAACGCCCGCTGCCGGGTCTATGATGGTGCGGTAGCGTCACAGCGTCCCTGGGAGGACTGCACATGCATTTGCACACAAGAGCGCCGGGGGAGAGCGGTCGTCGACCCCGCCGCATGCGGCTGGCGGGGCTGGTAACCGCGGTCTGCGTCGGCGCCTGGGTTGCGGCTGGCCTGGCGCAGTCGCGGAACGCCTTCGGCGTCCCATCGGCTGACCAGCCGACCCCTGCCTCGGACATTGAGGCCGCCCGGGGATCACGCGCCCAGGGATGGCTCGCCCAGGGCCGCTCCGAGGTCGTGGCACGGCACGGCATGGTCGCGACCAGTGACCCGCTCGCGGCCGAGGCCGGGCTGGAGATCCTGCGCAACGGCGGCAACGCGATTGACGCCGCGGTGGCCGCCGGCGCGGTGCTCGACGTCACGTCGCAGAACGATACCGGTATCGGGGGAGACCTCTTTGCCCTCGTCTGGTCCGCCCGTGACAAGAAACTCTACGCGTTGAACTCCGCAGGGTGGGCACCGGCGGGGTGGACTCGCGAGTTCTTCACCGACCAACTCGGGGTAGAGCGGGTACCGTCCAGTGGGGTGAATGCAGCGACCGTTCCAGGCGCCATCTCGGGGTACGACGCGCTGCTGACCCGGTTCGGCACGCTCACCTTCAAGGAGACATTCGAACGCGCCGCACGCACCGCAGAAGAAGGATGGGGCCAGGCCGAACGTCGGCATCGGGACCTGGCGGGCGCGGCCGATCGGCTTCGCGGCGACGAGGACTCCGTCGACGCATTCCTGCCCGGCGGAGAGGTGCCAGCGCTCTACGACATCATCCGCAATCCCGGACTGGGGAAGGCGTTGCGGCTCCTGCAGGAGGAGGGCCGGACCGCGTTCTATCGGGGCGCGATCGCCGACGCCATCGTCGCCAAGGTTCAGGCGAACGAAGGGGTGATGACGCTCGACGACCTGGCATCATTCGAGTCGGAGTGGATCGAACCGGTCTCCACCACCTATCACGGCTACGACGTCTTCCAGCTCCCTCCGCCGGGTCAAGGGTTCGCGGCGCTGGAGATGTTGAACATCCTCGAAGTCTGCGTGCCGACGCTGGGAATGAATCTGGCGGACCTGGGTCCCCTGGATCCGATGTACTGGCATCTGATGGTCGAAGCGAAAAAGCTCGCCTACTCGGATCTGCACGCCTATAACGGCGACCCCAAGTTCTCGGACGTGCCGGTGGACGAACTCCTGTCCAAGGCCTACGCGGCCACGCTCTGCGACAGAATCGACCCGGCCGTCGCGTCGACGCCGTCACTCAAGGGTGGCCTCGACGGCGGCACCATCTATCTCACCACGGCCGATCGCTGGGGCAACATGGTGTCGCTGATCCACAGCGTCTTCAGCGTCTACGGGAGCGCCGCCACGGTCGCGCCCTACGGATTCGTGCTCCACAATCGGGCGTCCGCGTTCTCCCTCGACCCCGCCAGCCCGAATGTCGTGGCCCCTCGCAAACGCCCCTTTCACACGATCATTGCCGGCTTCGTCATGCAGAACGGCGAGCCCCTGATGACGTTCGGGAACATGGGGGGTTCCGTCCAGCCGGAGACCCATGTGCAGCACATGGTCAACCTGATCGACCACGGGATGAACGTGCAGATGACGACCGACGCGGCCCGGTTCACGCATAGCCAGGACCGCAACGTGCTCTCTCTCGAAACGGCGTTGTTCGACGCGGTCGGTGCGGCGCTTGGCGCCAAGGGGCACGAGGTCCGCGCCGTCGACGGCGGCGCCGTCGGCGGCTATCAGGGGATCTTGTTCACCCGGGATCCCACGCTGCCAGCACCGACCTTCGACCCACGCAGCGTCACCGAGGACCTGCCGGTGAACGGCATATACCGCGGAGGGTCGGACCACCGGAAGGACGGTCAGGCCGTCGGCTGGTGACGCCGACACCCCGTCTCACGCGATCGGGACCGGTCAGGATTGCCGCTGGCCATATGGCATGATTCCCACATGCACGAGACCTTGCCCAACGGGCAGCGCGAGCGGCCGTCCTCCACCACCCGGCGCGAGTTTCTGATCAACGCGTCGGTCGCGGCCGCGGCACTCGGCGCCACCGGACAAGCAGGAGGCCCCTCCTTCGCATTCCAACGACTCGACACGAACGGCATCTCGGTGCGCGCCGCCGTCGAGGGTCAGGGACCGCTCGTCATCCTGGTGCACGGCTTTCCGGAGCTGTGGTATTCGTGGCGCCACCAGATCCGGCCCATCGCCGAGGCGGGGTTCAGGGTGGTCGCGCCGGACGTGCGCGGCTACGGAGAAAGTGACAAACCGCAGCCGGTCGACGCCTATGACATGGTGGCGCTGACGGACGATGTCATAGGGCTCATCGACGCGTTCGGGGAGGAGACCGCGATCCTCGTGGGACACGATTGGGGCGCTCCGATCTGTTGGAACACCCTGCCCTGCATCCCGACCGGATTCGTGCCGTGGCGGGGCTCAGCGTGCCCTTCTTCCAGCGTGGTCCCGCGCCCCCGCTCGAGCGATGGAACGCGCTGTACGGGAGTGGGTTTTTCTATCAGCTGTATTTTCAAGCGGAGGGGGTCGCGGAGGCGGACATGGAGGCCGACGTTCGGACCGCGCTCCGGAAGTTCTACGACCCCGTGCGGACGTCCGTTCCCGGTGTCGACACCTATGCGGCGCCCGGCACCAACTGCACGGACTTCCGGGGCTCCACCCTCATCGACGGGAAGGGGCACTGGATTCAGCAGGAAGCGCCCGGCGAGGTGAATAGTGCGCTTCTGCGTTTCCTCGGAACGCTCGGATAAGCTGAAGACAACACATGCTAATTTGTGCCATGGCCGATCGGCGCCCTCGCCCCGTCCTGCTCCTGTGGGTGGCTACGATTGCGTGTCTGACCGCGACGACGGCACCGGTGTGGGGCCAAACGCAGGCCGCTGGCGACTTCGTTCCGGTGACGGACGCGATGCTGCAGAACCCGGCGCCAGGCGACTGGCTGACATGGCGTCGCACGCTGGACAGCTGGGGCTACAGCCCATTGGACCAGGTGACTCGCGACAACGTCGATCAGCTTCAGATGGTCTGGACGCGCGCATTGGAGCCGGGACGTCAAGAAGGCACGCCGCTGGTCTATGGCGGTGTGCTCTATATGCCCCAGGACAGTGACGTCATTCAGGCCATCGACGCGGTCACGGGCGACCTGCGGTGGGACCACCGTCGCGATCTGCCCGACGACGTCTACGATTTCGTCGGCGGCAACTCCCGCAACAACCGGAACATCGCGATCTTCGACCGCTTCATCATCAATACGAGTGATGACAGCTACGTCTTTGGTCTCGATGTCGCCACCGGCGAGATCGCGTGGGAGACCCAGATATTCGACTACCAGGTGACTCCGGTCGGGCACAGCTCCGGGCCGATCATCGCCGACGGCAAAGTGATCTCCGGGCGCAGTTGCCGGCCGCAAGGCGGGCCGGAATCGTGCGTCATCATCGCGCACGACGCGCTGACGGGTGAGGAACTGTGGCGGCGACGCACGATCCCGGCGCCGGGAGAACCGGGCGATGAAACCTGGGGCGGCGTGCCGTACGAGCAGCGGGTGCATGTCGGCGCCTGGATGCCGCCGAGCTACGACCCCCAACTGCGGTTGATTTATGTCGGGACGTCCGTCACGTCGCCGGCTCCGAAGTTCATGCTCGGGGGCGTCGAGAACACGCATCTCTATCACAACTCGACACTGGCGCTCGAAGTGGACACTGGCGAGATCCGCTGGTACTACCAGCATCTCAACGACCACTGGGACCTCGACCATCCGTTCGAGCGGCTGCTGCTGGA
>SXGT01113759.1_pt1 | contig 12991 bp, 13 predicted proteins | sample 3176221 | NCBI WGS metagenome assembly SXGT01 (sample SAMN11356862, study PRJNA531348) | freshwater metagenome | isolation source: freshwater sample F1-120 | place: China: Fuxian Lake, Yuxi | collected 2017-12-25
CTGCTGCTGGCCGCCGGACAGCTGGAACGGGTACTGGTCCTGCTTCTCGGCGAGCCCCACCTGCTCGAGCAATGCGACGGCCTCGGCGACCGCTTCGTCCTTGGGTCGCTTCTGCACGATCACCGGGCCCTCGATGATGTTCTCCAGGACCGTCTTGTGGGGGAACAGGTTGTGGCCCTGGAAGACGAATCCGCTGCGCGACTGGAATCGGCGTATCTCGGGTTTCGGGGTCGGGGTGGCGAAGTCGATCTCGACATCGTCGACCCGGATCACCCCGGCATCCGCGCGGTCCAGCGCGTTCAGGGTGCGTAGCAGGGTGGTCTTTCCCGACCCGGACGGCCCGATGATCGCCGTCGCGGTGCCGGTGGCCACCGTGAAGGACACGTCACGCAGCACCTTGTTGTCGCCGAACGCCTTCTCGATGCCCCGAGCCTCGACACGGTATTCGGTCATCTCGCCACGTACCTTTCCAGTCGGTGTTCCACCCTGGCCTGCCCGAAGGACAGCGCCAGGCAGATCACCCAGTAGTAGATCGCCGCCGTGCCGTAGAGCGCGAAGAACTCGAACGTGGGCGCCGCGACGATCTGCGCCTGTCGCAGCAACTCGGTCACCAAAATCGTCGACGCCAGGGATGTGTCCTTGACCAGCGAGATCAAGGTGTTGGACAGCGGCGGGACGGCGACCCGGGCGGCCTGGGGCAGGATGATGCGCCGCAGCGCGCCGGTGTAGTGGTAGCCGATGGTCTCGGCTGCCTCCCACTGCCCCTTCGGCACGCTCAAGATCGCGGAACGGATGATCTCGGCCGCGTAGCCACCGACGTTGAGGCTGAAGGCGATCACCGCCGCGGGGAACGGGTCGATCCGCACCCCGAACTCCGGCAGCGCGTAGAACACGATGAACAGCTGCACCAGTAGCGGTGTGCCGCGGATGATCGAGATGTAGAACCGCGCCACATTGCTCACCACGACGTTCGACGACAACCGGGCCAGCGCCACCACCAGCGCGATCACCAGGCCGATGATGAAGCTGATGATCGTCAGCGGAATCGTCATGGTGAGCGCGGCCTTGGCGAGCGGCCAGAGGTTGTCGAGCACCAGCTGGAACGCCGAGCGCACCTCCGGCGTCGCACCGGGGCTCTGGGCTGCGTCCGTGGCGCCGCCGGTCGCGTCGGCCTTCAGGTACTTCTCCGAGATCGCGGCCAGTCTGCCGTCGGCGCGCAGTTGGTCGAGGGCGCTGTTGAGTTCGGGCAGCAGACCGCTGTCCTTACGGGCGGCGAAGCCCTGATCGCTCGTCTCACCGGTCTGCGCGGCGATCTTGACCGAGGTGTCTCCGGTCTCGGCGAGGTAGGCGTACACCGCGACGCTGTCGTTCACGGTGGCATCGATGCGGCCCTGGTTGAGCAGGGTGATTGCCTGCGCGAAGCCCTCCACACCTTCGACGGTGGCGCCGGCGTCGCGGGCGACCTGCGCCCAGTTGCTGGTGATCGACTGGGCGGTGGTCTTGCCCGACAGATCATCGAGCGAGTTGATCGAGTCGTCGTCGGCTCTGGTGACGATGACGCCTTCGCCGACCGTGTAGGGCTGGGACAGGTCGTATTTGGCCTGGCGTTCGGGGTTGATGGTGACCTGGTTGGCGACGATGTCGAACCGGTTGGCTTCCAGCGCGGCGAAGATGGAATCCCATGGCGTTTCGACGAATTCGACGGTCACGCCCAGCTGGTCGCCGACCGCCTTGGCGACGTCGATGTCATAGCCGACCAGTTCGCCGGTGGCGGGGTCGTGGTAGCTGAACGGCGCGTAGGTGCCCTCGGTGCCGACCCGCAGCACGCCCGCCGACTGGATCGGGTCCGTGCCGGTGCCCTCGGGTGAGCCGCAGCCGACGGCGCCGAGGATCACCGCTGCGGTGAGGAGTATGGCGAGCAGTACCCGCCGGAGGTTTCCGAGCACGGGCGGACCGTAACAATGCTTGTCCGCCGTGCACAGGGTTTCGCTCACACGGGGCGGTATACCCAGGGCTCCCGCGGAACAGACATCGGATCGAATTCGCCGAGCATGCCGTCGAGTGTGGTGGCCGAATAGCCCAGGGAGTCCGCGATCAGAGCCAGCGCCGGCGCCACCCCGATCTCGGCGAGTGTCACCGCGCCGTCGCGTTTGGCCAGCCGTTTGCCCTCGGCGTTGAGTACCAGCGGTACGTGCGCGTAGGTGACGGGCGGGTAGCCCAGCAGCGCCGCGAGATACGCCTGCCGCGGCGAGGACGACAGCAGATCGTCACCGCGCACCACCTGGTCGATTCCCTGGGCAGCGTCATCGACCACCACCGCCAGGTTGTAGGCGGTCACCCCGTCGCCCCGTCGCAGCACGAAATCGTCGACCACACCGGTGAATTCGCCGTGTAGGACATCGGTGACGGGGTAGGAGAAGGTGTCGCTGCGCAGCCGCAGAGCCGGCGGGCGGTCCGGATCGGCCGGGGGCTCGCGATCCCGGCAGGTTCCCGGATAGGCGCCCTCCGGCGCGTGCGGAGCCCGCGGTGCGGCGAGAATGTCCTTTCTGCTGCAGTAGCATTCGTACACCAGGCCGCGCCGGGACAGCTCTTCGATCACGCCGTCGTAGCGACCGGCGTGGGCGGTCTGATACTCGGGCGGATCATCGGGGATCACCCCGATGGCGGTCAGGTCGGCGAGTTGCCGGGCCGCCACATCGCTGAACGTGCGGTCGTCGAGATCCTCTACCCGGATCAGGAACCGGCGCCCCGTGGACCTGGCGAACAACCAGGCCAATACCGCCGTGCGCAGATTGCCGATGTGCAGATCGGCCGACGGGCTGGGTGCGAAACGGCCTGAACGTCTCCCGTCGCTTGGCTCGCCCCGGCCTGGCATAGCTCGTCAGGCTACCTCCGCCAGCCGATCACGGGCCTCCGCCGCGCACTGTGCCCACCGCGGACCGGGAACCTGTACGCCGGATTCCGAGGGGAAGGCGCTGGAGATCACCAGATCGGGATGCAACCTGCCCAGCACCTGCAGGCTGTCCTGCAACTGTGCGGCGTCGCTGATACCGGGCAGATGGCCGGCCGCCCAGTCGCCGTCTTCGCCGAGGAAGATGGTGTCGCCGGTGAACAGGTAGCTCTGGCCGTTGGCGCCGGGCACCAGATAGCTGGTGCTGCCGGGGGAGTGGCCCGGGGTGGGGATCACCTCGATGCCGTTGGCGTCGACATGCCTGCTGTCGATCGGGACCTCGATGCGGGCGTGCCTGCCGATATCGACCAGTTCTACGGCCGGGGCGTGCAGGCGGGCGCCGAAGTGCGCGGCGATGCGGCCCAGCATCGGACCCGCTTCGTCGCGGTGGGACAGGTATTGATGGGCGACTCCGCCGAGCCGTTGCAGCTCGGCGAAGTCGGCCTCGGTCTGGGTGCTGTAGAACAGCACGTTGCCACCCGGGCCGCCGGTCCACAGGTAGGCGTGGGTGGTCAGACCGGGAAACGGGCTGTCTTGCCGGGTCTCCCACAGGTCGGAGCGGATCTGCCGCATGGGTGCCTCCTCGTCGTTGTGCACCCAGCGTTCAACATCAACCATGGTTGAGGTCAAGCGATGTCTCCGCCCCATGCGGGCGGTGTCAGTTGCAGCCGCCGGCGCTGACCCATCGCCCGTTGTAACCGATGCAGCCGCTGACGTTCGAACCGGGCGGTGGCGGAGGCGGTGGCGGGTCTTCGGGCAGCGGGGCGTAGTACGCCGGGGGCGGCACGTAGGGGGCCACCGCGTCGGCGATGTTGACGCATCCGCCCACAGAGATCCGGCGGCCGGCGCTGGCACACACGTCGGCAAGGGCAGTACCGGCGGGCGCAGCCAACACGATCACGCCGGGCAGCGTCAGGAACGCACACGCGACCGCCATGACGCGGGCCCGGATCGACCTCCTCGTGCTGTTCACGACTGCTGTCCTCCAAGGGGATTGGGTGCGTTGTAGCCGCAGCGGTTGCGGAAATCGACCAACGGCTGGCGGATGCCCCTCAGCTCTGCGTGCTCCTGAGGATGGGCGTCGAAGTAGACCCTGGTGGATTCCGGAACCTCGTCCTGCGGGAGTCCGTGTAGATCGGTGAAGTATGCGTTCAGCTCTGGATGCGTGAACAGGTACGCCGACGTCGCGGCGGCAACCCCGGAGGCGATGCCGGCCAGATCGGCGGCAGAACAGTTCGGCGGGCGCGGCGGCTCGGTGGGTGGCTCGGCCTGGGCCGTGGCACCCCCCAGCAGAGCGCCGGCGGCAAGCGCGAGCGCTCCGGCATCCCTGAGTCGGTTCAGTGTCAGCCTCATGGGTGGATCCCTTTCATCAGCCCGCTTCGCCGGTCATGGGCGGGCGGTACCTCATGATTGTCGACCCGGGTGGCGCGGGGTGCTGGCCGATTGGGCATCTTTGACCCGGCACGGCCGCTCAATCGTTCTGCGGGCCGAGGCCGCCGATGATGTCGCCGAGCCGGAACATCACCGGCCGTTCGAGTTGGGCGTAGGTGCACGAGCGCGGATCGCGATCGGGGCGCCACCGGTTGAACTGGGCGGTGTGCCTGAAGCGCCTCCCCTCCATGTGGTCATAGCGCACCTCGACCACGCGCTCCGGGCGCAACGGCACGAAGGACAGGCTCTTGTCGGGGTTCCATCGCGAATTGGTGGTGCGGCGCATCGATGGATCGGCCACCACCTGCGCCGCCCAGTTCCACGGATGATCGTCGAAAGTCGTTATCAGTTGCTGTAATTCGGCGAAAAGTTCGCGGCGACGAGCCATCGTGAACGCGCCGATGACGCCGACCGAGGCCAGCGACCCGTCGTCGGCGTAGAGCCCGAGCATGAGCGATCCGACCGCATCGTCGCCGGACTTGTGCAGCCGATAGCCGGCCACCACGCAGTCGGCGGTGCGCGCATGCTTGATCTTGAACATTGCCCGCTTGTCAGGCTGGTAGGTGCCATCGAGCGGTTTGGCGATCACCCCGTCCAGCCCGGCACCCTCGAATTCGGAGAACCAGCGCTGCGCGGTGCCGGGATCCGTGGTCGCCGGGGTGACGTGGAAGGTGGGGCCGCATCCGTGCAGCGCCTCCACGAGTGCCGCCCGGCGCTCCACGAACGGCCGCGACGTGTAGTCGATGTCGCCGAGCGCGAGAAGGTCGAAGGCGATGAAGGCGGCCGGTGTCTCGGCCGCCAGTTTCGCCACCCGCGATGCCGCCGGATGCAGACGCAGTTGCAGCGCCTCGAAATCGAGCCCGCTGCCGGTCGCGATCACGATCTCACCGTCGATGACGCAGCGGGCGGGGATTTCTGCGCGGGCCGCATCCACCAGCTCGGGGAAGTACCGGGTCAGCGGCCGGACATTGCGGCTGCCCAGCTCGACCTCAGCACCGTCGCGGAAACAGATCGACCGGAAGCCATCCCATTTCGGTTCGTAGGACGCGCCGGGCGGGATCTCCTGGACCGACTTCGACAGCATCGGCAGTACCGGAGGCAGGACGGGCAGTCTCATCGTGGTCCAAGATAGACCCATGGATGCAGAGCATTTCTGGCCCACCGCCGAGCGTCACCTGGTGCGCTACGGTGCGTCGTTCGTGCCGCGGATCATCACGCGTGCCAAGGGAAGTCATGTGTACGACGACACAGGTGCGGCGCTGCTCGACTTCACCTCAGGCCAGATGAGCTCGGTGCTCGGGCACTCGCATCCCGATGTGGTGGCCACCGTCAACGCATCGATGGCCACCCTCGATCACCTCTACAGCGGCATGCTGAGCGTGCCGGTGGTCGAGTTCGCGCGTGCCCTGGCCGCCACCCTGCCGGCGTCGCTGCAGAAGGTGCTGCTGCTCACCACCGGCGCCGAATCCAACGAAGCGGCCATCAAGATGGCCAAGCTGTACACCGGCCGCTACGAAGTGGTGTCCTTCGACCGGTCCTGGCATGGCATGACCTCGGGCGCCGCGTCGGCGACCTTCAGCGCCGGCCGGCGCGGGTACGGCCCGCCGCTGCCCGGCAATCTGACGCTGCCCACTCCCAACGCGTACCGGTCGCCCTTCCGGCACACGGACGGAAGTTATGACTGGGCAACCGAACTCGACTACGGGTTCGCGATGGTCGACGCGCAGTCGACGGGCAGCCTGGCGGCCTGCCTGGTCGAGCCGATCCTGTCCTCGGGCGGGATCATCGAGCCACCGCCGGGTTACCTGCGCAGGCTCGCCGAACTGTGCGCCGAGCGCGGCATGCTGTTGATCTTCGATGAGGCGCAGACCGGTGTCGGTCGCACCGGGACGATGTACGCCTTTGAGCGCGACGGTGTCGTGCCCGATCTGCTGACGCTGTCCAAGACCCTGGGGGCGGGTCTGCCCGTCGCGGCCGTGGCCACCACCGCGGAGATCGAACAGGTCTGCCATGACAGGGGTTTCCTGTTCTTCACCACCCATGTGTCCGATCCGCTGGCCGCGGCGGTGGCACTGACGGTACTCACGGTGGTCGAACGTGACGGGCTTGTCGAGCGGGCGAAACGGCTGGGCAGGTCGCTGGCCGGCGGGCTGACCGCGCTACAGGATCGCTACGAGCAGGTGGGTGACATCCGTGGCCGCGGGCTGCTGCAGGGGCTTGAACTGGTCGCCGACAAGGCCACCAAGGAACCGGCCGACGCGTTGGGGGCCGAGGTCACCGCGGCGTGCCTGAAGCGCGGGCTGCACATGAACATCGTGCAGTTGCCGGGGATGGGTGGCATCTTCCGGATCGCCCCGCCGCTGACCATCGCCGAGTCAGAACTTCGGGAAGGCCTCGACATTCTGGACGACGCGCTGGGCAGCGTGCTCGGTTAACGCCTGAGTTCCTCGCCGATCACGGCGACGAAATTGTCGACATCCTCCGGGGTGGTGTCCCACGCCGTCATCCACCGCACCTCGCCGCGGGCCCGGTCCCAGTCGTAGAAACGCACGCGCTCGCGGATCCGGTCCGCCACGTCATTGGGCAGCGTCGCGAAGATCGCGTTGGCGGGGCTGGGTTGGCTGAACGCCAGTCCGGCCAGCGAACCGTCGGCCAGCCCGGCATCCAGTGCGGCACGTAGGCGCTGCGTCATCGCGTTGGCGTGCCGCGCGCTGCGCAGTCCCAGATCCCCGTCGAACAGGCTCAGCAACTGGGCCGAGGCGAAGCGCATCTTGCTGGACAGTTGCATCGTGAGCTTGCGCAGATAGACGAGCCCGTCGGCCCGCGCGGGGTCCAGCACCACCACGGCCTCCGCGCCGAGCAGACCGTTCTTGGTGCCGCCGAGACTGAGCACGTCGACCCCGGCATCGGTGGTGAAGGCACGGAACGGCAGGTCCAGTGCCGCGGCCGCATTCCATAGCCGCGCCCCGTCCAGGTGCAGCGCCATGCCATGGGAATGGGCGAGATCAGCGATCGCGCGAATTTCGGCGGGGGTGTACAGCGTGCCGAGCTCGGTGGTCTGGGTGATGCTGACGGCCAGCGGCTGGGCTCGGTGCTCATCCCCCCAGCCGTACGCCTCGCGGGCCACCAACTCCGGTGTCAGCTTGCCGTCCGGGGTGGGCACGGTCAGTAACTTGAGGCCCGTCATCCGTTCCGGGGCGCCGGCCTCATCGGTGTTGATGTGCGCGGTCGACGCCGCGATGACCGCACCCCAGCGCGGCAGCAGGCTGGTCAGCCCGACGACGTTGGCGCCGGTGCCGTTGAAGACCGGGAACGTCTCGGCGTTGGCCCCGAACTGCTCCCGGATGACCTCGCACAGGCGCGCGGTGTACGCGTCCTGGCCATAGGCGATCTCGTGGCCACCGTTGGCGGCCGCGATCGCGGCGAGCGCCTCTGGGTGCACGCCGGCGTAGTTGTCGCTCGCGAAGCCGCGACGGTCGGGATCGTGGAGTGTGGGAACGGGCACGGGTTCGATCTTCCCAGCCCGGCGTGAACGCGATGACATTGTGGGGATACCCGGGTCTACGTGACTATGGAACCCATGGGACTACCCGTGCAGCCCCCGCTGGAGCCGATGCTGGCCAAGGCGCAGACGAAGGTGCCGGCCGATCACGGTGTCTGGTCCTTCGAGCCGAAATGGGACGGGTTCCGGGCGCTGGTCTTCCGTGACGGCGACGATGTCGTGCTGCTGTCCCGCAGCGGTAAGGACCTGGGCCGGTACTTTCCGGAGGTCATCGACGCGGTCCGTGACGAACTGGCCCCGCGCTGCGTGCTGGACGGTGAGATCGTGGTGCCGCGGGAGATCGCCGGGCGGACCCGGTTGGACTGGGAATCGCTGAGCCAGCGCATTCACCCCGCGGAAAGCCGCATCACCAAGCTCGCCACGGAGACCCCGGCGCACTTCATCGGGTTCGACGCGCTCGCCACCGGCGATCGGTCGCTGCTCAAGGAACCCTTCCGCGACCGCCGGGAGAGCCTGCTCGACTCCGTGCACGAAAAGCGGTGGTGCCACGTCACCCGCACCACCGAGGACCCCGCGCTGGGGGCGCGGTGGCTGGAGGAGTTCGAGGGCGCCGGCCTCGACGGGGTGATCGCCAAGCGTCTCGACGGGCCGTATCTGCCGGGTAAGCGGGAGATGGTGAAGGTCAAGCACCACCGCGATGCGGACTGCGTGGCCATCGGGTACCGCATCCACAAGAGCGGCGAGGGCATCGGGTCGATCCTGCTCGGCCTGTACCGCGAGGACGGTGAACTGCAGATGGTCGGCGGCGCAGCATCATTCACCGCGAAAGCGCGGCTGTCACTGCTGGCCGACCTGGAACCGTTGCGGGAGGGCGATCAGGTCAACGACGGCGAACCGAGCCGGTGGAATTCTGCTGCCGACAAGCGCTGGATTCCGGTGCGCCCGGAACGGGTGTGTGAGGTGGCCTATGACCAGATGGAAGGCAACAGCCAACATGGCAGGCGGTTCCGGCATGCGGTGAAGTTCCTGCGCTGGCGGCCCGACCGCGAACCACGCAGTTGCACGTTCGCCCAACTCGACGTGCCGCTGAACTACGACCTGTCCGACGTCCTGGAGGCGAACTGATGGCAAGCAAGGCCGAAGAGGTCGACGTCGACGGTGTGGCCGTGCGGTTCACCAACCGCGACAAGCCGTACTTCCCGGCACTCGGCGCCAAGGGCACCAAGGGTGCGTTGTTCGACTACTACCTCTCGGTCGCTGGTCCGATGGTGAACCTGTTGCGGGACAGGCCGGTTCATCTGCAGCGTTTCCCCGACGGCATCGACGGCGAGGAGATCTACCAGAAGCGGGTGCCTCAGAAGCATCCCGACTATCTGCAGACCTGCACCGTCACCTTCCCCTCGGGCCGCACCGCCGACGCGCTGAAGATCACCCATCCGTCCGCCATTGCATGGGCCGCCCAGATGGGTTCGGTCACGCTGCACCCGTGGCAGGTGCGCTGCCCGGACACCGAGCATCCCGACGAGTTGCGTATCGATCTGGACCCGCAGCCCGGTACCGGGTTCGCGCAGGCGCGCGCGGTCGCCGTGGACGTGCTCAAACCGCTGCTCGACGAGCTCGGCCTGGTGGGCTATCCGAAAACCTCGGGTGGGCGCGGCGTCCACGTCTTCCTGCGGATCGCCACCGACTGGGACTTCATCGCGGTGCGCCGCGCCGGCATTGCGCTGGCACGCGAGATCGAACGGCGCGCGCCGGCAGCCGTGACGACGTCCTGGTGGAAGGAGGAGCGCGGGGCGCGGTTGTTCATCGACTACAACCAGAACGCGCGGGACCGCACGTTCGCGTCGGCGTACTCGGCCCGCAAGACGCCGATAGCGACGGTGTCGACGCCCTTGACGTGGGACGAACTGCGCGACGCCGACCCCGATGACTACACGATCGCCACGGTGCCGGACTTCGTTGCCGGCCGGCCCGATCCGTGGGCCGGCATCGATGAGACCGCGCAGTCGATCGAGTTGCTACTGGACATGGTGCGGGCGGATGAGGAGCGCGGGCTGGGCGATCTGGCGTATCCGCCCAGCTACCCGAAGATGCCGGGCGAGCCACCGCGTGTGCAGCCGAGCAAGAGGGTCGCGGAGCACTGGGATGCCGAGGGTAACCGAATCGCCGAGTGAGGCGGTTCAGCGCAGCGGTACGACGCCCGCGCCGACGAGTTCGGGACCGTCGACCTTCAGATGCGAGGCGGCGTTCGAGCACGCCACCAGCGAGCTGAACTCGACGGCTCCCAGCAGCAGCATCGGCCACAGGGCGCCGGCCACGGCACTGAGGATCAGGATGTGCGGCGCCGGGTTGCGGGGATCGTTGAGACGGCGGCTCGCCACGTAGACGACGGCGGCGCTCGCCACCCAACCGATCAGGTACGCGATGACTGCTGTCTGGACCACGGTGTCTCCCCACTTCATCGGCAGCGGGGCGTGTGATGCACAAGCCTGGGCGCGATGTTCAGCTAAATGTAACCTCCACCTGATCTTGGCGGAAGCCCCCACGCGCCCCCGAGTTTGCCGACATTTGCCTGGTCAAACACCTAATCGCCCCTCCAGCAACCTCACAGTCGGTTGCCAGCCCAACCCAGAAGTTAGCCAGCGCTAAGTCGTTGAGGGCGGTTCGCCCGGGGGTGTCGGCAACGGTTCTGCGCGGGTTTCGCGGTGGCGGCGGGCCGGTGCGGGCCGGTGCTGCGGGCCGGTCGATCGGTCCGTTGGAACCGGTCCGGTCCGGCTCCACGAGGGCGCACGCGTGCAGTCTTTTCTCCGGTGCGTCTCGGACTCGAAATACGTTGTCTCACCGAGGATCCGGTCTCGCAGCGAATAGCTGCACCGGGGCGTGTCCTGCGCGGACCGCGGGGAACCGGTGCGGCGGGATGCCGCACACGAGGTGTGTCCGGAAACGGTCCGCCGATGAGCGGCCCCGGGCGGCCCCGTGACCACCTCCGCCGGGATCGGTGGGGGTCGCCACATCGCCGGACGGTGTCCGTAACCTCATTTACGCCGCGATGTAAGGCGGGTCACAAGAGTCGCCGACACCGGATCGAGCAACGCCGTGTGCGGCAATGCGACCAGGAGCGGGAGTTTGGCGAATTTCCGCGGCGATGTGCGTTGACGCCCCCAGGCGGGGTTTTCCGGTGTTGAGCGACCGCTCAGCAAAGCCTAGGGGCCGGGTGTGAGTTCGGCTTTGCCGGTGCGTTGCTGGCCCGCGCGGTCGATCCACGTCAACCCGATGACATCCCCCGGGTAGTGCCGGTCCAATACCTGGGTGAGATCGGCGGCAGACTCGATCGGGGTCTCGTCGATGGTCAGGATCACGTCACCGTTGGCGAGTCCGGCCATCTCGGCCGGGCCGCCAGGCAACACCTCGCGCACGAGCACGCCGGGGAAGGCCTCGTGCTGTTCGGCGCTGCTGACCCCGACTCCCAGCAGCGTCGGGGGGCCGATGTGCACGGTGTCCGAGGGTGTGCGCGACCGGATCTGATTGGCGATCGCCATCGCGTCGTTGATCGGGATGGCAAAACCCTCACCACCGGGGTCTGTCCGGAAGTTCACCGTCGCGGCGGTCGTCACGCCGATGACCTGCCCGGCGCCGTTGACCACGGGGCCGCCGGAGTCGCCGGCCCGCACGGGTGCGGCGATCTCGAACAGTCCGGTCATCTGCGACTTGGCGCCGGTGAGCTCGTCCTCGGCGCTGATCGTGCGGCCCAGTGCGGTGACCGTGCCGGACTCGCGGGTCAGCGGACTGTTGCTGCCCCGAGCGTTGCCGATGGCGATGACGGGCTCGCCGATCACGATTCCGTTGGAATCGCCGAGTGCAGCGGGCAGCAGCCCGCCGGCCCCACGCAACTGCAACACCGAGATGTCACGGCCACGGTCGTAGCCGACGATATCGGCGCCGAAGGAGCGCCCGCCCACCACGGCGGTGATCACATCGGCACCCTGGACGACGTGGTAGTTGGTCAGCACCTGACCGCCGCCGTCGATCACGAAACCGGTGCCGGTACCCATCACGCGCTGATAGTCGACGACGGTGTCCAGGCGGACCACGGACGGCTCGACCTGATCGGCGGCCCAGGACAGCGCATCCGGCTCGGCGAGCGCGGTGGCAGGGGAGACCAGCAGGACGGCAGCAGTGGCGGAGACCAGGGCGGTGAGCCACCGCCGCGAGTGGACCTTGCGCATTCGCCGCCTTCCGAGCGCCAGAGGTTTCCCCTCAATAGTGACTGTGAGTGGGCGAACTGTCGACGTAATTGACGCCGGGAGCGTCAATCCTCGGTGGCGACGCCACCCCGCGTGCGGCCCCGGCGGGACTTCCCCGACGGTCGGCGATTGCGCAATTGGCCCTCGTCAGAGGCGGTTTCCTCGACCGGTTCGGCAGCCTCGGTCGACTCGGGCTCGTCCGAGGTATCGGCGGACTCCGCAGAATCGGATTCGTCGGATTCGTCGGAATCGGGACCTTCGGTGGCCTCCGAGGTGTCCTCGGCAGTCTCGTCGGTGGTCTCGTCGGTGGTCGACGAGGCGTCCGCGCCGCGTCCGCGCCGGCTCTGCTTCTCGGCCTTCACCTTGAGCGGCTTCGGCGGCGGCGGCGGCAACTCGGCCACGAAGGCCAGATAGAACGCGAAGGCGGCGAGCAGGGCGATTGCGGCAGCGGCGCCGTAGATGCCGAACAGCCACTGGCCGGCGGTGTCCAGATCCAGCCAGATCTCGCTGATGGCGGCACCCGTGATCAGCACCCCGGCCGCGATATGTCCGACGATCGACCAGACCCGCAGCGACAGGGCCAGAGCCGGCGTGCCGAGCTCGGGTTTGCGGGTTCGCGCCAGGGTCAGCACCACCGGCAGCGCCGTCAGGGCCACCAGCACGCCGCACACGATGCGCAGCGCGGTGCCCAGGGCGCCCGGCCACTGTCCGGTCAGCTCGAACCAGCGTGGAAGCACAAAGAGGAAGAACAGAACCCCGGCGAGTACCAGCGATGACGCGTGCCACAGCGATGCGATACCGCGCCGCATACTCCTCCGAGAACGAGTTTGTGGTCCCGGGGCGCAACCAGATCGATCTTCGGTC
>SXGT01528335.1_pt1 | contig 12991 bp, 8 predicted proteins | sample 3176221 | NCBI WGS metagenome assembly SXGT01 (sample SAMN11356862, study PRJNA531348) | freshwater metagenome | isolation source: freshwater sample F1-120 | place: China: Fuxian Lake, Yuxi | collected 2017-12-25
GCCGGCGATCACCGCCGGGGGCAGCCCGGCCATCACGTAGATGAACGGCACGCTGGCGCCGACGGCGTCGTAGAGCACCATGGTGACCAGGAACGTGACCAGCCAGTTCGTGAGCGTCAGGATCACGGTGATCGTGAATGCCCGCGGCGAGCGCCACAACGCGGTGCTGCTGGAGAGCAGCAGCTCGATCCGGTTTCGCCAGGACGGCTTCAACGGGAGCCGCGAGAGCCACGGCGCCAGCAAGAAGAAGGCGAGGATCGCGCCTAGCAGCGCGGCCGAAAAGAGGATCGTGATCGGCAGCCCGAACACCACCGATCCGATGAAGGCGAGTACACTGAGCACCGCGACGTCGATCGCGCGCTCGGCGAGTAGGCCGCCCATCGTCACCGTGGCCGGGATCTGGTGGCGTAGATAGTAGGCTTTGACCAGATCCCCGGACTTCGATGGGGTGATCGAGCTGATCGGCCAGGCGCCCATGGTGAGCTGGAACGCCCGCCTCTGCCCGATCGCGTAGCCGGCCGCCGCCAGCACCGTTTGCAGCCGCCAGGCGTGCGTGATCGGCAGGATCAACGTGAGCAGCAGCGCCGCGGCGAGGTGATCCGCGCTCACCCCGCTCAACAGCCGGATCACGTCGCTGCCGCCCGCCCAGGTGATCAGCCCGGCCACGATGATCGCGGTGACCACCAGGAAGATCGCGCCGCGGATCATCAGCGTCCGGTTTCGCCACGGCGCCCACCCCGGAGTTCTGGTCGACGGGACGTCTGGCGGGTCGGCTGGCGGGGATGCGGCGTCCGACACCACGACTACCGTCGGCGGCGAAGCGCCAGCGTCAACGGGTAGCGCGACCGGCGCATCCGCGCGGCGATCAGCCATGTGTGGCCCGGGTCACCACTGCGCCACGACATCGTCTCCGCTCACCCGGACCTCCACTCGCCCGCTGGGGATCTGGATCTCGCGGGTCACCCGCAGCGTGCCATCGCGATTCAGCCGCTGAATCTGCGCCGCGGTCAGGGTGTAGCCGCGCGTTTCCAACTCCTGCGGTTGGAAGTAGCGCGACTGGGGCACGTAGCGCACCGCGAACTCGTCGCCAAACATCAACCCATCCACTGCCAGCTCGCCCTCGCGGCGCAGTTCGTCCGACACCGTCAGCGTGTGATCCGTCAGGCGGATCACACGACGGAAGCGCAGTGGGGTGGGCCGCGTGCCCAGCATCAGTTTCTTGCGGATCGTTCCCTTGATGAAGTGAGACGCCTGCGGAACCCAGCCCACGCTGGCCAGCACTCCGCGGAACGCCGCCATCTTGACCGGGGTGAACGTTCTGCTGGCCGGCATCTGGTTCAGCGCCCCCTCCACCACCAGCTCGTCGTCGGACGCGCTCACCGTGTAGGCCGGGTCCACCCACTGCGAGCTGATGATCTGGCCGCTGGTGGTGCGGCCCAGGATGCCGCAATCGTTGTACAGCAGGCGTCCCTGCTCCAGATCGAACAGCTTCACCACCCCGCCCTTGGCCAGATTGGCGAGGAAATAGCTGTTCCCGGTACGCGCCACGTAGACGCGCGCGTCCGGCCACCAGCGGCGGAACGGGGGCTGCTGGTAGGGCAGCGCCGGCAGTGTCGCCGGGCGGGGCCGCGAGTCCAGATAGGCCAGCAGGTATTCGTTGGTGCGGCCCACCATGTAGCGGTCGGGCATGATCTCCGGCGGGACCAGCGCTCCGCGCGCCAGCCCTTCCAGCATCGCCTGCGCCAGCGCCGCGGCCATCGGCCTCTCCGCGGCCAGCAACTCGAAGCCGTGGGCGTAGAAGTGCAGCGTCTGGCGACTGCCCATACTGCCGGCGAAGTGGCCGTTGGGGTAGGCGAAATAGCTGGCCATGTCCACCGAAGCGCGCAGCACCTCGCCCATGCGCGGATCGGGATGGTCCTGGTAGACCTTGGCCAGGAACGACACCGTGGCGGAGAGGTAGCCGGGATCGATCCCGTCGTACTCCCGCGACCAGCCCTCCCGATCGTTGTGGTAGCCCAGGAACCCCCGCCAGAGCCGCTCATACGCGGCCCGTAGCTTCGCGTCACTGAGGAACGTCGATGCTTTCCAGACCGCCAGCGCGGCGATGGCGTGGTGGTTGGCGAGGTGGTCCTCCTCGGACTCCCCGGCCGCCACGTAGGCGGCGGCGCGACGGATCGCCCGCACGATCCGCCCGCCGGTCTCGCGCGGCACTTCCGCCTGCACCAGCCGGAACGCCTCCACCGAGCCGTGCAGGGTGAACGCGGTGGGGCCGGCCCAGCCGCGTTCGTAGGGATAGAACTCGTCGAACGAGCCGTCGCGATGCTGGATTCTGGCCCAGTGCTCCAGCGCCGCGATCACCCACTCCAGCATTTTCGGGTGGCGGTAGTACGGGTTGTCAGGCATCTGGTTGGCGTAGGCGAGCGCCATCGCATGGACACCCCATTGCGACTGCGCGTCCGGGAAATCGATCGCCTTGTCCAGCCAGTAGCCGCGGCGCAACGAGCCGTAGGTTGGCGAGAACGGGGTGCGGTCCTGCAGCGAGAGCAGGCGGGGAAACTGGCCGAGCGCCCGTTCCAGGTAGACGTGCCTCAGGTCCGGGATGGTGGCGTGCGGCTCGGCGGACGACAGCGTGGTCACAGGACGCCTCCGGGAGTCGGGGTCAGCGGGTCCACCATTCGCCATGTGGCACCGGTGTGATCGCTCAACGGATGATCTGGGTGGCGGGTCGATCGGCGCCGCGCGGCGGCTCCGCATCGAACCCGGGCGTGGCGTTGGTATGCTCGATTTTCATGGGTGGCTCGCCGCGCTCGATCCGCTTGACCCGGTACAGCAGTTGTTCGAGCAGCCTGCGGTTCGCCCCGATGACGTCGGCGAGCAGGCCCATGAAACAGACTTGCACTCCGATCACGATCAGCGCCGCGGCCAGGATCAGCGATTGGATGTTGCCCGCGCCGCTGCCCTGCGCGTAGAAGGAGAGCCAGCGGGCGATGAACAGCGTCCCAACGACGATCAGGAGCAGCCCGATGGTCATGAACACCCGCAGCGATTCGTACATCGCGTAGACCCGCAGGATGGTGCTGGCGGAGCGGGCGACGTAATCGAAGGTGCCGCGCACCAGGCGGGACTCGCGCGTCTTGGCGTTGGTGCGCACCGGCACGTTTTCCACCGCCATGCCGTTGCGCCCGGCCTGGATCAGCGTGTCCAGCGTGTAGCTATAGGTGGAGACGATGTTGAGCCGCTCCGCCACTTCGCGAGACAGCGCCCGGAACCCGCTTGGCGCGTCGGACACCCCGGCCCCGGAAAACTGGCGTACGGTCCAGCTCCCGAGCTTTTCCAGGCTTTTTTTGTGGGCCGGAAACTCGTCGATCTGGTCCACCTGGCGGTCGGCCACCACCATGTCGGCGCGTCCGTCCAGGATCGGCTGAATCAGACGGGGGATGTCCTGCTGGGGATACTGGTTGTCGCCGTCGGTGTTGACGATGATGTCCGCGTTCAGACGCAGGCACGCGTCCAGGCCGGTGCGGAATGCCGCGGCCAGGCCGCGATTGCGGAGATGGCGAACGATGTAGTCCACCCCTAGCTCGCGCGCAACCTCCACGGTGCGGTCGGCCGAGCCGTCATCAACGATCAGAACTCGCACTTCGTCCACCCCGGGAATCGAGCGAGGGATGCTGCGAACGACCAGTCCGAGCGTCGCCTCCTCATTGAAACAGGGGATCTGGACGATGAGCTTCAACCGGCTACTCTCCCGCCGGCGGAGGATAGCACAGTCCCAACGCGCGGAGCGCCGTGCCTACAATGTCCAAGCATCGCCTTCCGCGCGAGCACGCGCGCGTGGGCGAGTTGGCCGCAACCGGAAGGATGGGGCAACAGGTGAGCGGCACCCAGTCGGTTGTTCCATCGCGGCTGGCCCGTGACGAACACCACCTGGATGTCCGACTGCGGGCGGCGCTGTTCGAATCGCTGCATGATGTTGGCGATCGTCGGGTCCGATTCTGGCTCGCAGCTAGCCTGCTGTTCGGGGTCGGGCTCGCGGTGCCGGCACTGTTCGAGGCGTTTAGCGCCCCCTACGTGGTGCAAGACGATGCCCGCTTGCACGTGTTCTGGATGGCGCGCTTTCTGGATCCGGGCGCGTTTCCCAACGACCGCATCGCGGACTACTTCCAGTCGGCGGCGCCCTTCGGCTATGTGGCGGTGTACCGATTCGCGACGCTGTTGGGACTCGACCCGTTCGCGTTCAACAAACTGCTCCCGCCGCTGCTCGCGGCGCTCACCACGTTCTTCGGATTCCGGCTCTCGCTGGCGCTGTTTCCGCTCCCCTCCGCCGCGTTTCTCTCCACCGCGCTGCTGAACGAAAGCCTGTGGCTCAAGGACGACATCGCCTCGGCGACAACCCGCGCGTTTCTGTATCCCATCCTGCTGGCGCTGCTGTACTTTCTGGCACGGCGCTCGCTGCGCCTGGGGCTCGTATGCCTGGTGGCGCTCGGGCTGTTCTATCCGCCGTTCCTGCCTATCGGGGCTGGGCTGTTCGTTCTGCGCCTGACCGATTGGACGAGCTGGCCGCCACGCCTGACCGTTTCCCGTGGCGATCTGCTGGCCTGCGCCGCCGCGATCGCGATCGCGGTGCTGGTATTGCTGCCGTATCTGTTGACGACCTCGGAGTTCGACCCGGTGGTGAGCGGGGCGGAGGCGCGCCGGATGCCGGAGTTCCACGCGGACGGCCGCTCAGCCTTTTTCATTCCCAACCCGCTCGTTTTCTGGCTGTTCGGGGGGCGCAGCGGGCTGTTTCCCGCGGAGTGGTGGGAGTTACCGATCCCGCCGCCCCACGCGATCCTGGCCCTGCTGCTGCCGTTGGTGCTGCTCAGGCGCTTCACGTATCCGCTGGCCGGGCGAATCTCGGGCCACATCCGACTCTTGCCCGAGTTGCTCATGCTTGGATTCGGGATGTTCGTCCTGTCGCACCTGCTGCTGTTTCGCGCTTTCCTACCCGGCCGCTTCACCCAGGTCAACCTGCGCCTGATAGTGGCGCTGGCGGCGGGGATCGCGATCGTGATTGTCCTGGAGGCGCTCAGCCGTCGCGGCGCCCGGGCACGGATCGCGATGCCCACCGTGTTGGTTGGCGTGTGCCTGGTCGCGCTCCTACTGCTGCTCTACCCGCTCGCGCTGCTCTCTCTGGGAGGGAGCTTTCCCTCCTCCGCCTATCTGGTCGGCAACAACGGCCGGCTCTACGAGTTCTTCGCTCGTCAGCCGCCGGACACGCTGGTCGCCTCGGTCAGCTTGGAGGTGGACTACATCCCGTCCTTCTCGCGGCGGTCCATCCTGAGCGGCAGGGAGTATGGCATTCCGCTGCACCTGGGCTACTACAACGAGTACTCGGCGCGGACAGTGGCGCTGATGCAGGCGCACTACACCTCGGACCTGGAAGAGCTGCAGGCGTTCGTCCAGCGCTACGGGGTGGACTTCTTCCTGCTGGAAGAGGAAGCCTTTACCAGACGCTATGTGGAGCGCAACGACTGGCTGGTGCAGTTCGACCATGCCACCGAGTTGGAGGCGCGCATCGAACGCGGCCCACACCCGGCGTTAGAACGGTTGGCGGAGCGCTGTAAGGCGTTCGAGAGCGGGCGCTTCGTGGTGTTGGACGCGGCATGCATCCTCCAACCCCCTCGCTAGCCCGAGCCTCCGGTCATGGTCGAGTGTCGCCGTGCTTTTCCGCCGATTCTTCGCCCGACGCCGGGAGCGTCTGACACTGAACCGCGGGGTTGGACGGAGACCCGACCCCGTCCCCACAATGCCCGCGCGTCGTGCCCCGTCACCGCGCAGGTGGACGAGGCGGTTGGGACGTGAAGGGATGCACATCTCGTGATCCGCAGCGAACCCGTTGTGCGGGCCTCTCCGACGCCGGGCGATCGCGATTTCGCCACGCGCCTGCGGGAGGTGCTGTTCGAGCCGGTGGAGGCCCTTGGCGATCGGCGGGTGCTGCTCTGGCTGGCCGCGAGCCTGCTGTTCGCGCTGGGGCTCGCGGTGCCAGCGCTGCTCAAGGCGCATAGCGCCGCCTACGTCGTGCAGGACGACGCTCGTTTGCACGTCTTCTGGATGGCGCGCTTTCTGGACCCGAGCGCGTTCCCCAACGACCGCATCACCGATTATTTCCAGTCGGTCGCGCCGCCGGGCTATGTGGCGGTGTACCGGCTGGCGACGCTGCTGGGCTTCGATCCGTTCGCGTTCAACAAACTGCTCCCTCCACTGCTCGCCGCGATCATTACGTTTTTCGGATTCCGGCTCTCGCTGGCGCTGTTTCCGCTCCCCTCCGCGGCGTTTCTCTCCACCGCGCTGTTGAACGAAAGCCTCTGGCTGAAGGACGACCTCGCCTCGGCAACAACCCGCGCGTTTCTGTATCCCATCCTGCTGGCGCTGTTCTTCTTTCTGGCGCGGCGCTCGTTGCGCTCGGGGCTCATCACGCTGGTGATTCTGGGGCTGTTCTATCCGCAATTTCTGCCCATCGGGGCTGGGCTGTTCCTGTTCCGGCTGACCGAGTGGACCCGTTGGCCGCCGCGCCTGCCCACCTCGCGCGGCGATCTGCTGGCATGCGCCGCCGCGGTCGCAATCGCGATACTCGTCCTGCTTCCGTATCTGCTACGCACCTCCGAGTTCGGCCCGGTGGTGAGCGGGGCGGAGGCGCGTCAGATGCCGGAGTTCGACGCGGACGGCCGCACAACCTTCTTCATCTCTGACACGCTCGTCTTCTGGCTGTTCGGAGGGCGCAGCGGACTGCTCCCGGCTGAATGGTGGGAAAAGCCGATCCCGCCACCCCATGTATTCCTGGCCCTGCTGCTGCCGCTGGTGCTGCTGATGCGCTCGAGGTTTCCGCTCGCAGGGCGGATCTCGGGCTCCATCCACCTGATGCCCGAGTTGTTGCTGCTCGGATTCGGGATGTTCGCCCTCTCGCACCTGCTGCTGTTTCGCGCCTACCTGCCCGGCCGCTTCACCCAGGTCAACCTGCGCCTGATCGTGGCGCTGGCGGCGGGAATCGCGATCGTGATCGTGTTGGAGGCGCTCAGTCGTCGCGGCGCCCGGGCACGGGTTGCGTCGGTGACCGCGTTGCTCGGCGTGTGCCTGGTCGGGCTCGAATTGCTGTTGTACCCGTTGGTGTTACTCAATCTGGGCGTGAGCTTCCCCACCACCACCTACGTGGTGGGCAACAACCCCCGTCTCTACGAGTTCTTCGCTCGCCAGCCGCCCGACACGTTGAGCGCCTCGGTCAGCTCGGAGGTGGACAACATCCCCTCCTGCTCGCGACGGTCCATCTTGAGCGGCAAGGAGTACGGCATCCCGCTGCACCTGGGCTACTACAACGAGTTCTGGGCGCGGACGGTAGCGCTGATTCAAGCGCAGTACACCTCGGATCTGGGAGAGCTGCAGGCGTTCGTCCAGCGCTACGGGGTGGACTTCTTCCTGCTGGAAGAGAACGCCTTCACGAAACGCTACGTAGAACGCAGCGATTGGCTGGAGCAGTTCGACCGCGCCACCAGGTTGGAGGCGCGCATCGAACGCGGCCCGCCCCCGGCACTGCAGGGGCTGATGGAGCGTTGCCAGGCGTTCGCGAGCGGGCGTTTCGTGGTGCTGGACGCGGCATGCATCCTGCAAGCCCGACCGTAGCGCCATCTCCCGCCAACGGCCGGATCTGGCCGCGCTCGTGCGCCGACGCCTCGTCCGGCGCTGTCCGCTTCTGGCTCCTGCTGAGCCTGGCGCTGGCTGTGGCGTACGCCGTTCCCAGCTACCAGGTGATCTTCGACGCTGACTACGCGGTGCAGGACGATGCCCGCCAGCACGTGTTCTGGATGGCGCGCTTTCAGGACCCCGGCGCGTTCCCGAACGATCCGATCGCCGACTACTTTCAATCCGTGGCGCCGCCCGGTTTCGCGGCTCTGTATCGCCTGGCCGCGTTGGTCGGAATCGCCCCACTGGATCTGCATCGCGTGCTCCCGATCCTGCTGGCGCTGGCCACCTCCTGGCTGTGCTTCCGGGTGGTCCTGCTGATGTTGCCGCTGCCGGTCGCGGCGTTTCTGGCCACCGCCCTCCTGAGCCAGAACCACTGGCTGAAGGACGACGTCATATCCGCCACCCCGCGCGCCTTCGCCTACCCGTTGTTCGCCGCGTTCCTGTACCTGCTGCTGCGTCGATCGCCGATCCCGGTGCTGGTCACCGTCGTGCTGCTGGGGCTGTTCTATCCGCAGGTTGTGACTTTGTGCCTGGCGATGGCGGTCTTGCAACTGGTGCGCTGGAAGGGGTGGCGGCCAGACCTGATTCGCGAGCGCTCGGCGCGGGTGCTGTGCCTCGCCACGCTCGCGGTGTCGCTATTGGTGCTGGTGCCGCACGCCCTGTTCGGTAGCCCGTTCGGCCCGCAAGTGGGCGCCGCCGAGGCGCGCCAGATGCCCGAGTTCCTGAGCGACGGCCGGACCGAATTCTTCGTGACGGATGCGCTCGACTTCTGGCTGTACGGTGAGCGCAGCGGGTTCTTGCCGTTCGAATGGGGCAGAGCGCCGCTCTGGCCGCCACAGTTCTTCCTGGCGTTCCTCCTCCCGCCGCTGCTGGTGTTTCGGTCCCGATTCCCGCTCGTGAGACAGCTTTCCCCCGCGGCCGCTAGCGCCATTCCACAGCTTCTGCTGAGTGGGCTCGGGATGTTTCTGGCGGCGCATCAGCTTCTGTTTACCCTGCACCTGCCGGCCCGCTACTCGCAGTTCAGTCTCCGTTTCGCATTGGCGATGGCGGCCGGGCTGGCGCTGGCGATCGCGATCGACGGGGTATACCGCTGGGCGCGTCAACCAGGCGGCCAGGCTGGCGAGTTGGCCCGCTCGATCGTGCGGCTGGGGGCGCTGGGGCTAGGAGCCTGGGTGTTGCTCTACCCGCTGCTTCTGGAACTGGACGGGGGCGTCTACCCCTACACCAACTATCGACACGGGACGCTGCCCTCGCTCTATCAGTTTTTCGCCCGCCAGCCGGCCGGCTCGCTGATCGCCTCGCTCGACGCCGAAGCCAACAACATCCCCAGCTTCGCCCGACGCTCGATCCTGGTGGGTCGCGAGTACGCGATCCCGTTTCACCTGGGCTACTACCTACCGTTTCGACAGCGCACCCTGGACCTGATTCAGGCTCAGTACAGCTCCGATCCGCAGGCGCTGCGCACCCCGATCGAGCGCTACGGTATCGATTTCCTGCTGCTTGACCGCGATGCGCTGACGCCGGACTACCTGGCCGCCAACGATTGGGTCATGCAGTTCGAGTCGACCACACGAGCCCTGTCCAACCTGCGCCGCGGCGAGGTCCCCGCGCTCACCGGGCTCATCGAACCCTGCACCGTCTTCGAAACTCGTCGCCTGGTGGTCCTGGATGGCGAATGTCTCGTCAAGGCGATCGACAGCCCGTCCGGGCAGTAGCCGCGACCTCGGGCGCTCCCTCGCAACGACCGTGGCGGACAATGTCCCCGCGAGCCGCTCATCCAACAATGGTCCGATTCGGCTGTGGTAGACTGCGTTGCATAGTGCATGCAGTATGCAAAGTTGACCTGAGCGCGAGGATGCGGTGATGACGCTGGCCTCGAACGGTCGCGGGTCGCGGTTGGAACGGCCGCGCTTACCGCTGACGCCGCTCGCCGCTCGCGCAAGGACGAGGTATACGATCGGCTGCGGGTCACAATAATTTCTGGCGAGATCGCGGCCGGCACCCGCATCGTGCCGGAAGACGTGGCGCGTTCGATGGGAGTGAGTCGTACCCCGGTGGTGCAGGCGCTCGACCGCCTGGCGCGCGAGGCGCTGCTGGAGACGCTGCCCAACGGTCGGGTCGTGGTGGCCGGAATCTCCGAGGCGGCGGCGCGCGAGATGCTGGAGATCCGCACCGCGCTGGAAGCCTACGCCGGCCGGCTGGCCGCCGAACGCGGGCTCGGCGCCGAGACGCTCGACCGTCTGCGGGACCTCAACCGCGCCATGCGAGATGAGATCGCCCGCCTTCCGGAGCTTGACGGCGGCCGACGGGCACGCGGGGTGGAGCGGGTGATCGGGCTCAACCAGGAGTTGCACCAGATCATCAACGCCGCCTCCGGCAACGAACGCCTGGTACGGCTGCTGGAGGAGACACTCGACCTCGCCGCCACGCTCCCGGTGCTGCTCTCACTGAGCGATGAGGAGTTGCAGGTCGCGGTGGACCAGCACGACGCGATCATCGGGTTTCTTGCTCGCCAGGACGCTGACGCCACCGAGCGCGCGGTGCGCGAGCATGTGCAGGCGTCCCTGGTCGGCGCGCTGCCGCGCCTGGCCTGCCGTGTGCCTCAGCCCGCGGGGTGACGACCCAGCCGCGCCGTCAACCGGGTACGATGAGGGCAAACCACGCCCCAGCCTGGCGGAGGCCGCCCGGCGGCGCCGTGCCCCAGGATCGGAGGATTTCATGATTAGCGCTCGCCTGGATTCGATCGTCGAATCCCCAACCATCGCGGTGATGGATCGCGCCCGTGCGCTCCGTCAGCAGGGCATCGACGTGGTCGATTTCGGGCCGGGTGAGCCCGACTTCACCACCCCGCGCCATATTCTGGAGGCTGGGGCGAACGCGATCCTGGCCGGCGACACCCACTACACCCCCAGTCGCGGTATCCCCCGATTGCGCCAGGCGATCGCCGAGAAGCTGGAGGTCGATAGCGGGCTCAGTTATCACCCCGATCGCGAGGTTATCGTCACCGCCTCCAGCAAGCTGGCGCTGGTGATCGCGGCGCTGACGTTGCTCGACAAAGGCGATGAAGCGCTGGTGCTGGACCCCTCCTGGGTCTCCTACGACGCCATCGTGCGGTTGGCGGAGGCGACCCCGGTGCACGTCGCGCTGGACGGGGAGCGCGGATTTGAGATCACCGAAGCGGCGCTGGAGGCCGCGGTCACCCCGCGCACCAAACTGATCATCGTCAACACCCCCAACAATCCGACCGGTCGAGTCCACGGACTGGCTGAGCTGGAGGCGGTCGCGGCGGTGGTGCGCCGCCACGGGCTGATCGCGGTGAGCGACGAGATCTACGAGAAGATCCTGTTCGATGGTCGCCAGCATGTGAGCCTGGCTTCGCTGCCGGGAATGCGGGATCGCACCATCACCATCAACGGCTTTTCCAAAGGCTACGCCATGACTGGCTGGCGGCTGGGCTATCTCGCCGCCGACGCCGCGATCACCACCGAACTGCTGAAGGTCCAGCAGCACACCATCGGCAGCGCCGCCTCGTTCGTGCAGACCGCCGCGGTGCAGGCGCTGGTCGGCACCCAGGCGCCGGTTGACGAAATGCGCGAGGAGTACCAGGCGCGACGCGACCTGGTGGTGGCCGGCCTCAACACCTTGCCCGGGGTGCGCTGCCACCCGCCGGAGGGCGCCTTCTACGCGTTCCCGAACGTCGCCAACTGCGGCTTCCCCTCCTCCGCCGCCTTCGCCGAGCACATGCTGAGCGAGGTGCATGTCGCGCTCACTCCGGGCGAGGCGTTCGGCGAATCGGTGCAGGGCCACGTGCGGCTGTCGTTCGCCACCTCTCGCGAAACGATCGAAAAGGGCATCGCCCGCCTCGCCGAAGCCCTGAAGCGTCCGGTCGCCGCCCGCTAGCCAACCGATGGAATCGTCCCCCGCCTTTCGTGACGACGAGCTGGTGGCGTGGTGGCGCGACCTGCACCGCCACGCCGAACGCGGCTGGACCGAGTTCCGCACCTCCGCGCTGGTGGCCGATCGCCTGGAGGGCTGGGGCTATCGGGTGCGCCTGGGCGCGGACATCCTGCGCCCGGATGCACGCATGGGCCTGCCGCCTCCGGACGAACTGGAACAGGCGTACCGTCGGGCACTGGAGTGGGGCGTTGCTGAGTCACGTCTGGCTCCGATGCGCGGCGGTTTCAGCGGGGCGGTCGGAACGCTGGAATCTGGGCGCGCCGGCCCAACCGTGGCGCTGCGTTTCGACCTGGACGCCAACGACGGGCTGCTGGAATCGACCGACACCGCCCATCACCCGGCCCAGGCCGGATTCGGCTCCATCAACCCCGGGTCCCAGCATAGCTGCGGGCACGATGGGCACACCGCGATCGGGTTGGCGGTGGCCCGGGCGCTGGCGGAACGTCGGGACGAGTGGGCCGGCCGGGTGGTGATGGTGTTCCAGCCGGCCGAAGAGGGCGCGCGCGGGGCGCAGGCGATGGTGGAGGCCGGAGTGGTGGACGACGCGGACGTGCTGTTGGCCGGCCACATCGGGGTCAACGCTCGCACGGTCGGCCAGATCGTCCCCGGCTATCGCGGCTTCCTCGCCTCCACCAAATGGGACGCCACCTTCCTGGGACGCAACTCCCACGCCGGCTACGCCCCGCACGAGGGCCACAACGCGCTGCTCGCCGCGGCGACCGCCACGCTCAACCTGCACGCGCTGGCTCGCCATGGTGGCGGCGAGACGCGGGTCAACGTCGGCACCCTGGAGGCTGGCGAGGTGCGCAACAGCATCCCGGCCCGCGCCTTCATGCGGCTGGAGGTGCGCGGCGATTCCGACGAAACCCACGATTACATGGCGGAACACGCCGGGGATGTGCTGCGCGCCTCCGCGGAAATGCACGGTTGTCGGTTGGAGCAGGAGCGGGTCGGTTACACCGCCACCACCGCCAGCGACGACGCGCTCACCGCGCGGGTCGCTGAAGCCGCTCGTCAGGTGCCGGGAGTGACCGAGGTGGGCGGGCCGTACGACTTCGGGGCCGGGGACGACGCGGTGCTGATGATGAAGCGGGTGCAGCAGCGCGGGGGCCAGGCGGTGTATCTCGGCCTCGGCTCGCCGGTGTTTGGCGGCCATCACACCACCACCTTCGACTTCGACGAGCGGGTGCTGGTGATCGGCGCTGAGCTGTTCCTGCGGGTCGCCCTCGGCTGCCTGCGCTAGCGGCCAAACGTGGAACTGTCCGCACTGCTCTACCTCAGTGGATTGTTCTCCCTCACCCTCGGGTCGATCCAC
>SXGT01505587.1_pt1 | contig 12987 bp, 11 predicted proteins | sample 3176221 | NCBI WGS metagenome assembly SXGT01 (sample SAMN11356862, study PRJNA531348) | freshwater metagenome | isolation source: freshwater sample F1-120 | place: China: Fuxian Lake, Yuxi | collected 2017-12-25
CGGACTACTTGCCCTACATTGAAACGGTTTTAGTTGCAAACGTTCCGGAACATTTACCCGCACTCAGAGATAGCGCAGACCAAATGTTTTTAAGCTTAGCCGTGGTGGGTCAAGCGGAAATACTTATTAGTGGTGATGCCGATATTCTTACGATACAAGATGAGTACAAAGACCCACCCATTATGACCTTGAGTCAGTTTAAACATTGGCTAGAAAACAAAAGCAGAGAGACCTTGGCAGAATAATATTATTTTAACGGCAGCAAGATCTAATTCACTGATGTTACGCAGGTAGTTTCTTCAGCCAAGTAGGGTACATTTTATGCACCTAATCCAATGTACTGGTAAATTAAGCCTGCCCAGCCGCCAATTTATCTAATACCGCAATCATTTGCTCTGCAGCGGTGTAATCGGTGCCAGACCATAATACTTCGCCTTGCGCTGACAGAATGGCAAAATAGGGGAGGCCGATTTTGAGTTGTCTATGCGCTGGATTTTCGCGAAAGGCTTCAAATTCCGGTTCTTTATCGACTAATTTAACTGCCACCGCGCGTTCACGTAGCGCTTGGTTGAGGGCAGAGTTTTTAGCAGTTTCGGCTTTAAAGGCCACACAGTTAGCGCACCAACTGGCGTAAAAGTCGATAAATAGGGGTTTATGGGTTTCAGCAGCCACTTTTTGGGCCGCGCTAAAGCTGCGATACCAGGAAATTCCGGCTTCGACTTCAATTCCCGCTTTGGCTTCGCTACTCGCTAGAGTTGTCTGACTGGCGTTATTGGCTTGTGCGACTTTCAGTAGGGGTAATTGCCCTAAACTCGCAATAATTAACCATGCACCAATCAACAAGGTAATGACACCGACAAAATGATGTAGTTTTTGATTGGGCTCAGCATCGGCAGGTAATAGGCTTAATACGCCGCAATGTATGACGGCGATCCAAATACCGACTATTCCTAGGGCTAAGCTCAGAGTGGTCGTGTGCTCAGCTCCGAGTACGCCCATGGCTTTTTCTAAATAGGTGTAAGCGAAATAGAGGATGACTAAACCAAATGCATATTTGATTTTGTTCATCCAATAACCCGCTTTGGGTAGTTTTTTGAACTTCACCACACTGACAAAGAAAAACGGTAGGCCAACACCGAGACCGAATCCGGCCATCATTAAGCTGCCTTGAGAGGCGACGCCGAGTTTATCCCAAAAACTTAAGCTTTGATTTAACGCGGCTAAAGCGTCGGCTTTGGCGGCAATGTTATCGGCTACTTGCAGGAGTAAAGCAAAAACAATAGGGCCGACGCAAGGAGAAATCACTAGTCCTGCGACTGAACCCATCAGCCAAGTCCCTAATAATCCTTTGACTTGCGCTGAATGTTGGTCGAGTGTATAGACTTCATTTTGCATAAAGGCTAAGTTATAAAAGCCCAGTAACGCTAGTGCAAAAAATGCAAAAAATAACGCAAAGACTAGATTGACCCAAGCAGATTGCATAAAGGTGTTAAAGGCGCCGCCAGTCATACCTGCGATCAAACCCAAGAGCATATAGGTACCGATAATGCCAATCAGGTAGGCTAAGGCATGTTGCTTTTCTTTCTCAGCCACGCCGTTAGCGCGATTGACGATGAACATGGAGGTAATCGGCAGCATGGGATACACACAGGGAGTGGCGACCGACATAATGCCTGCAAAGAACATTAAACCAAACATGATCAAGAGGCTGTCTTGATTGCTTTTAAATAAGTTTAAAATTTGATCGCTAAGGCTGGCAGATTGGGTGCTCGAGCTTAAATTTTTATTGGCAGCGGGACTTGTAGGGGCTGCCGCAGGTAAGTTGATATCTACCTTTGCTATTTGGGGGCGATAGCAGACATGGGTGATTTCATTGCAAATTTGGTAATTAACTTCAAGCGTCGTCGTGGCGCTGTTTAACGGCGTAAGCCCTTGTTGGATACCGACATTAAACTCACCTTTGTCACGTAACACTGTCGCTTTCACCAGGCTATCATAGACCCCGGCAGGCTTTTCAAATTTGGTAACCGCAAGACCAGCCGCAGTTAATTTATTTTGCGGGTCCAGGGCGATGGGGATGTAGATATGGTCATCGCCAGCATCTAAATAGGCATGATGGTCTTTCGGGATTTCAAGCGTCAGCAAATATTGTGCTGGCCATTGTTGATTATTCACCTTAGTGACACTCAAATTTGCTTTGGGAATCTCGGCAAATAGCACTCCGCTACCGAGGAGCCACATCATTATTATTGCGATAAAATTTTTCATAAGCTGCTTAGGTAGAAAACAAATGATTAATAATTTTGCCATTATTGCGACATGCTAAAAATGGCAGCCCACACGACTTTAGCCATCCTAGACCAGTATGTGCTTTTAACATAGCGATGGTTGCCAAGCTTCCGGCAATAACGCATTGATCAGCGATAACACTTACGGCGCGTAAACCTGACACGGGCCATCCGGTTTTGGGATTGAGTAAATGACTGTAGCGGACACCGTTGATGATTTGAAATCTTTCATAATCCCCGCTACTCGCCAACGCCCCCGTAGTTAATTCAAGTTGTGCCACGGTACGTTCGGGTTGCCGTGGATCACGAATAGCCACAGGCCAACCACGACCATCTGGCATGGCCCCAATAATACGAAGGTCACCACCTAATTCCACAACCCCGGAAGTTATTCCTAAGCTAAGACAAACATTTGCCGCTAAATCCGCTGCGTATTCTTTGACGATACCGCCAAAATCCAGCTCCATACCCGCTACAGGTAAGTAAAGTCTTTCTGCGCTCCATTGCACCTTTTCCCAGCCGATCAAAGGTAAGAGTGCATTGATGGTCTCTTGCGTAGGGAGGGTTGTATCAAGCTGATTAAAATGCCAAATTTGGCGTAAGACCCCGGAAGTTACATCAAATAAGCCTTCGCTTTCGGTATAACACTGCTCGGCATACCTGAGTAAGGCAAACGTTTCTGGATCTGGTGCTGTATTACAACCCGTGCCTGCACGACTATTGACCAATGAAATAATGCTGTTGGGCAAATAGCGTGAATACCGTTGTTCCAATTGTTGAATGCGCTGCTGGACCTCCGTTGCAACTCGTTGTGCCTGATCTGGTGTCGCAGCATAGAACTGTAGGCAACAGGGAGATCCCATGGCATGAAAATTATGAACACATAAAGCCTGACTATTCGGGGCAGGATGCGAAGTTTGCATACTTATACGTCATGATCCATAAGTTGCCCCAGCCGGATGGGTTTTTAACGTGCTAGGGTTAAAAACTCAAAACTTTACATTCATCGATGCAGTTAATAAGTAATAGCTAAAGCTATCAAAACTGCCGTGCCCTTTACCTCCTAGTTGATAGCTAGAATTATGATCATAGTATTCAAAACCCGCCTGAAACTTCAAGTGATTTAAATTCAGGCCTTTGACTTCTTTGCTGAATTTTACGCCGCCTGAAAACGCCCCAAAGTCTGCTAGACGATAATCACTGGTAAAAACCTTGGCTTGATCACCGGATTCAAAAAACGGCTGATAAAAATCGGCTTTATCTTGTGAGTAATAGCGAAAGCGCGGAATGATTTGCCAGTCATCGATGAGGGGTTGATGCCAGCTGAGTTCAAAAGTATGTGCATTGACTCCCCAATCATCCGTGTAAAATCGATAATCAGCATGCAGCGCCGCATGATTTAAGTCTTGAAAATGACGTACATATTGCGTTAACCAAGCCCACTGAAATTTTTGGTCGGGTCGGGTGTCGTCGTAAACGCCGTCGCCACTGAAATATACCCATTTATAGGGATCTGACAGAAAGCCCTTGTGATAGCCAAAGGTAATGTTGCTTAGCAATAATGAGTCTTTGTTGATAACCTGAGAGATGCCCAGTAGATATTGCTGGCTGGTTTTGCTTTTTTTGTAGTCATACCCCGTAGGTTCGATTTCATCAAAAGCTGCAGAAGCACCAAAATTTAAGGTGGTTAGTTTTTTACCTTTAAATCCTGGTGTGTTTAAATCATAACTCAGGTTGGTATTGAAATAGCGCGAGGTGTAATCATTTTCTCGAGAAAATCCACCACCTGCACTCAGGGCCGCTTCATCGAAAAAATACGTCAACGTTGGACTGATGGCGTCACGCTGCTCGCGAATAGACGCGCCGCTATACATTTGTTTGGCTTGTCCATTAGCTGACTTCGCATTGTAACGTGGCGAGGCACCGGAGATGGTATCACGAACGAGATTAACTGAAGCCGTCATTGATTTGCCTATGGGGGCAGACAAGGCACCTTCAAAAATATCCACTTCCATACGTTGACCACTTTCGGCGTAATGACCGTATTGAAAGTCACCATTGTAGGTTTCCTCAACTCGACCCGCTTCTGCCTCTGGTAGTAAGCCGGGCAAGGTAACGGCTACTAGGGTGAGTCGCGCGACAACTCCAGTACATTTTTTTTGTTTCACATCGACTCCAAAGTATTCATTAACGATTAACCTAGTAATCCGCTATTAAATTAATTTTATAATGATATGCGACAATCTGTATAGTAGAAAGGTAATAACTATCTAAAATAATTGTTAGATATTATCAAGGTTAGTATGATTATTGATTTATTCGATAAATATTATGTCTTTAATAATTTAAAATACATAATCAACAGCCTGTGAGGCTGATGAGAGATAAAAAGAACTCGGCAAGCGTTTAAATACCCAAGATTTAGGGTAATCAAGTGCGCTGTAAGTTGAATAAAGCTAATTCAAGAATTTGTTGGAGTTAACAATACCACAAGCACCGATGACTCAGGGTGACCCAAGCTAACCCTACTTAAGGTCAGCTCAGGCATAAAACAGATAGATCACGCGTTCTAATTACACCCGCAACCGCCACCGCCACCGCCATACCCGCCAGAAGCGGCTTCTTTGCTAAATGCAGTATGCTGGCGTAAGCCAAATTCCATGCTGTCTGGAGTAATTGCCATGTGTGATAAAGCTAGATTGCCACGTTGTCTGGGTAACACATCAGTGCAGGCGCTCAGATTCAATACTATGGCAAACACAAAAAATATTCTGGAGGGTTGCATGATGGTTCTCTACTTTTTGGCGAGTAATTGCACAATTTTAGCTTCTATATCTTTAATGTCATCACTGGCAAAACCGTGATGTATTTTTTGGATCACACCTTGACGATCTAGAACATAGGAAGTCGGCATTGATTCAATCGCATATTTTTCAGACCAAGCTCCGGTCGCATCCTGAAGCACGGTAAAGCTGACGGGAATTTCTTTAAGGAATTTTTCCGCGTTTGTCTTATCTTCATCTTGGTTAATGGCAATCACTTCAAAACCTTGAGCTTTGAGTTTTTCGTGTAATTTATTCAATAATGGGAAAGAGGTTCGGCAAGGTGCGCACCATGAGGCCCAAAAATCTAAGTAAACAACTTTACCTGCAAATTGTTTTAAGGCTGTGGGTTGTCCTTGGAGTAAGGTTGGTAGGGTAAACTGTGGCGCAGCTTCACCGACTTCTAAGGCATGTGCGGTACTATTAAATAAAATAGCAGATAATAACCACGGTAAAAGTTTGCTTTTTTGCATGCTGCAATTCCTCAATTTAAGTTGCTAGGCATTTTATTGTAAGCTGAATTGAGTAATCTTAAAATGTCTTTAAGTACTCGGCTATGGTTTTTAATTCGCTATCGCTTATGCCTTTTAAAGCGACGCCCATGCTGCCTTTATTTTTATTGATAGCAGAACGAATATTGTTAAAGTCTTTTCCTTTTTGGACGTTATCTTTATTAGCTCTGGGATTGCCATGGCAGCCATTAAAGCATTTGGCCGCATAAAGATCTTTACCTGAATTTGTAGCGGACGGCAACAAGGTTGGTGCTTGCACATAAGTATTGGGACAATCGTCGTCGTCATCCGCTTTCCTTTCAACAAAATAGGCAGATTTAACTTTTGAGCCTGCGCAATTTGAGCTTGAAGAATTCGGTGGAACTAACGTTGGGGTTGTAAAGGTTTGGACTTGATTAATGCTAAAGTTAAGGCTACTGAGTCCGCCTAGACCCCCAACCCAGTTATTAAAATCCCGAGGATCTTTGTCAGGAAACGTGACCACTTGGTATAAGGTGTAGATGCCAGCAGGAACACCAATGCTGGCAACTTCCAGGACATCAAATTTGCTATTAAAGAGACTATTTCTTTGATAAGGGATAATAGCTGGGGAAAATTTAGCGCCTTGCTCGCCAAAAAAATAGAGACCATTGTTAATTGAGACAGCAAGATAAAGATCGCCTGTCACTGGCTTAGGAAAATTAACGCTTACTAAGGCTTTAGCGCCATTACTGATGCTGGTAGTGTTGGCACTTAATTCGGCTTGTGTTGAAGCCATCCAAAAACTTAAACTACATGCCAGCAAAAATTGACGTAATAAAATTGTAAACATTTAAACATTGGCCTATAAAAAATTAGCTAGCTATTATCCCGCTTAATTTAAATATTGTAGTAAAAAATTCTAATATTTAGATTATCAACTAAATTTGAATTTTTTTAAAAGAAAGTTTTAATATAATCAGCGACTTTTTGTAAATCAGCATCACTCGTAGTACTTAAAAATCCCATATCTTTGGGTTGCGTTCTAATGGCATTTTTAATTTCTGATAAGCGAGAGCCTTTAAGTACGCCGTTCATATTATTCCTAGGATTGCTACCGTGGCAACTGTCGGTTGCACAGGTCAGTTCTTGGTATAATGTCGCTCCGCTTTTGGCAACCGGAGTGCTTAAGTTAATATTAAAATTTAATTGGCTTAATCCCCCAATCCAGTTACTTAAATCCAGTGGACTGCTGCCCGCTTTGGTTACCACTTGGTACAACGTATAGGTACCTGCTGGGATACCTGCACTGTTGACATCCAATACATGAATGGCGTTAGAGAAGCTGCCATTGCTAATAAACGGAGCAATTACGGTCGATAATTTACTGCCATTATCAGAAAAAAACAATAATTGCCCGCCAACAGCTACCGCTAAATATAAATCACCAGAGATTGCTGCTGGAAAGGTGACCGATACCGATGCTGGACCCGTTGAGCTATTTAAATCGGTTTTATCTGCAGTTAATTGTGCAATTGCATTGGTGCTGAGGGTCGTCAAGCTTAATGCGAATACTAGCGTTTTAAGAGAGGTTTGCAGTTTCATAATGATCGTCTTATCAAAAGTTTAAGGTCAAAGGATAAAGGTTTATTGGCAATTTTGAACCAAAGGTTCAACGCTTGTTCGCTGAGTTTTAAGGCGCAACTAAATAGGCGGCAATGGCCTGAATGTCTGAGGTGGACAAGCCACTTAGTGAACGCATAGGACCGACAGATCCAATGGCAGTGCTGATTCTAGACGCGCTTCTGCCTTTCATACTGGCAGCCGAATGACAAGATTTACAATTAGTGTTATACAATTGCTGGCCCAAAGTATTGGTCGTCGATGATCCTGAAGTGGTTGCAGTCGAAGTCGGTGTTGAGAGCACTTTAGTCGGAGCAGGGCTCACAGAGCTAACGTCTGCAAAAGGCGTAGTAACTTGAGGTGTGTTAATGCTAGGATTGCAAGTGCTACTAGGAGTGTTCGATCCCGTAATAACTTGGGCGGTGCTGCTGCTTTGATGTCGATGGTTATCATTTTTTTCGTTGCTGTCATCGTCATCGTCATCATCATTGTGTTTGCGATCACGAGAGTTAATATTTGAGCCACATTTTATGTTTGCCGTATCGGCATAACCATCGTGGTCGTAATCATTGTCAATAAAACCGTCGTTGTTGCTATCGCCTGCAGTTGCGTTAGGTACGCCAATCGTAAAGTTCAATTTGTGTAGTCCCCCTAATCCTCCTATCCAGTTATTGAAGTTGAGTGGGTCGCTATGGGCGACCGTGACAACTTGATAAAACGGATAGGTATTCGCCGGTATGCCCGCACTGGAGACTTCTAATACGTTAATGGCAGAATTAAAATCACTGTCACTTTGGAACGGCGCTACTGTTTTGGAAACGGTTCTACCTTGGTTAGAAAAAAATAAGTACTCACCGTTAACCACTGTGGCCAAATATAAATCTCCATGAACCGGGGCAGGGAAGTTGACTGTAATAATGGCATTGCCATTGGCGCTGTTCACCACTGTTTTGTTGGTGGACAGATCAGCGAATACTGATGCTGAGAGTGCGCTCATACCAGCGGCGATTAACAAGGATTTAAGATTGATGGCAGTCATGAGTCGTCCTATGTGTAAAATTTAGTAAGTTTGAGTATTTACCTAAAGAAGTCATGCGGGTAAATACCTGTTTAACGAATTTATAGCACTTAGTATGCCAAAATTAAATTAACCATAAGATACTGATTTTTATTTTAAAAATAAAAGTATTATTTTATTCATAAGCAAGGTTACTCAAAATCGTCTGCAAATTTTGCTTATCAAGCCGTTTTATTCCTACAAATTTTGCAGCATCGCTGTTGTGCTCGCTCATTTTTGCAGTCTTTACGCGTGGGGTGCTGATACAGGTGGGTAAAATTAAATTAATTTTTTGAAGACTACCGCATAAAAAATGTTAATAAGTGTGAAATATTTCACTGAAATTGCACAGGAAAAGCACTAGACTAAAACTCTGGGGCTAAAATCTTGAATGCTGAGGTAGGTATGCGGTATGTTAAAGAAAAATTTTGGGAGTTAATTTTTTTGGTAATAATTTGTATCTTAGGCCTGAGTAAGGTAAATTCTCTTTGGGCGGACTCATTAACGCAGATGGAATTTAAGGACATTCATGCAACGACTGCATTATTGAAGTTTTCTTTTGCGCAACAAAATATTACCCTCATTTATCAATTTCATCGGTCACAAGAGGGGATTTTTGATACTGAGCCAATTGATTCGGATGACGCGTTACCGATAGGTATTATGATTCAGCAAAAGCAGGATGACTCAGATTTAAGCAGCGCTACCGGGATTTAACTATAACGATTTTAGTTTTATGAAAGCTCCATGACTATCGGGGCATTTCATGCATAATTTCCACTCTCCCAAATTGGGACAGTTTTTTTAAATCTAAGCCTTACAATTAAGCTTAGCTTTGTTCATAGTGTTTATTTATTGAACATTTGAAACTTGGGTATTGAAACTGAAGTTTAATTTATACCCAAAAATTTCTAATATCATGCATCTAAATTATATGTTGAAAAATTTAAAACTCCTCAGCCTGCTCATTAGTTTGTTTGGAATCTTACCCGCTGTAGCACACAGTCAAGAAACGCTGCAAACGGAAGCGGATCAACTGCAAAACGACAATATACTCACGTTAGAGCATTGTTTGGAAATTGCGTTAAAAAATCATCAATCCCTAGCTGTATCCGTGGCGAATGTTCAAATGGCTGAGGCACTTTATCGACAAGCGATGTCAGCCTATTGGCCGCAAATTGCCGCCGAGGTCAATGCACAGCGCGCAGATCAGGATCGCACCTTTAGTTTTGTCGGCGAGCTTGATGGAAAAGTGGTCAATAATGCTTTAGCACAATCCAGTCCGCTATTTGCGCAAGTATTGCAAACGGGGTTGGCGCAACCCGTTCCTGCCATACCGTTAGATATCAAAGTAAAGCTCTTTAACCGTGACATTGTCACCGCAGGAGTGAATTTAACTTATCCGTTGTATACCGGGGGCAAGATTGAGGCTTTAGTAGGACAAGCAGAAAAAGGCAAACAAATCGCTGAACAGGTACAGCGTAAAACTCGCTTAGAAGTTGTGAGTGACGTAAAGAAATACTACTTCGGTGCCCAGTTTGCTAAGCAAATGCAAAAATTAACCCGTGATACCTTAGAGCGTTTTCAGGTGTTAGAGGATCTTTCTGAGCGTTTGTATCAAAGTGGTTCGATGAAAGTAAAAAAAACCGATTATTTGCGTAGTAAAACAATCAGCGCTATGACTTCATCGGTGTTGCATGAGGCAGAGTATGCCACTGAACTGGCGCACGAGGCTTTAGCGAATGCGATGGGAACTGAGTGGGATCGTCAAACAATCGTTAGCGAGCCAGAAAACTTAAGTAATGCTGTTAACTCATTAGATGCACTCATCGCGGCAGCGCAGCAGTTTAATCCGGACCTTCAACAACTGAGCTTGGCGATTCAAATTTCAGAAGACAAAATCGCAGAGGCTAAAAGTGGTTTTTATCCTGTTATCGGTTTTCAGGCGTCAGCACAAAAATTTCTAAATACCTATAATCAGGGCTTAATAAACAGCGATAACCGTGATGGTTGGACTTTAGGTATTGGTTTGCAGTGGAATTTATTTGATGGTTTTCGTACTTCAAATAAGGTCAAGTACGCTGAAAGTGAACAACGTAAATACAATAGCCAAAAAATTCTATTGGATAAGGGGACTGCATTACAGATTAAGCAACAGTTTTTACGTATCAAAAGTTCGCGCGCCCAAATTACGGATACTGAAAAAGCCACAAATTACGCCAGCCAAAACCGTAAGCTGGTGTTAAGTGCGTTTCAGGAAGAGCTTGTTGACGCTAAAGATGTCGTTGAGTCACAAATTATAGAAACACTGGCCCAAGGTTCTTATCTGCGCGCACAATACTCGCTTGCACAGGCACTTGCAATGTTGGAATTTTTGGTAGGTGCCAATATTGATCAGTTAGCTCAGTAATCCTATGCGTGTGCTGTTATGGTGTACCAAATTCAAGCTGACGCTGTTGTTGTGCCTATCCTTGTCAGTTGCACAGGCGGATGACGCCCTATGTAATGTCCCTAGTGTAAGGTTTGGATTTTTACTGGAATCTTTTCCCTATCTCTCGCGTAATGAAGCGGAGGTGGGCTTGAAATATTGGGTCGATGAAATTGCCAAGTCTCAACATACCGACGTAACTATTGATTATTATAAGGATTTTAATCAATTATCGGAGGACTTTCGCGCGTGTAAAATCAACTTTATTGCTGCATTTCCCTGGATTATTGCGACCAAAATTGAGCGGAGTCTTTTAAGTGATGGACTCGTGTTGATTAAAAGTGGTAACTCGACCAATAAGATACTGATGGTCGTACGTAAAGATGAAGGAGTGCATAATCTAAACGATTTAAAAGGCAAAAGAATAGGATTGATGAAAAGCGATGTGATTGCAGAAACGTATTTAGATGTGTTGTCCATGAATGAATTAGGGAAACCCTATAATTTCGTGTTTCCAAAGTTAATTTACGAATCCAAAAAATCCCAGCTGTTGTTTAATCTTTTTTTTAACAAAATTGATGCCGTCTTAATTAATCAGAGTAATTATGCTATTGCAGTCGACCTTAATCCTCAATTACGCGAAAAGACGCAAATAATTTATCAATCCATTGAAATTGCTAATGGGACGGGGTTTTTTAATGCGAAAACTCCGAAAGATTTCCGCGAATGGGTGATCACTACCATTGTTGGTTTAGGGGATAGCGCACGGGATCAACAACTATTGGCCATTTTTGAGGCGGATAGGTTTGGGCGTATTTCGGTTGCAGATTTGAAAGGTTTGGACGCATTAAAATTACAGCATCAAAGCTTAAAAAATAAATATACACGCAAATAATTGCAAAATGACTACGGCTGTAAAACTGCGAAGCATGTTGAAAATACAGTTCTGCTAGTGATTATAATCTTAAAACTTCTGTAGATACAGATGATTGCTAAAGATGGGCAGCATCTAATCAATAACCCGGTATCGAAGACCTCTGCATAACTGACAAATTGTCATTTTTCTAAAATTTTATGCCCTGATTTATAAGCATAATTTTAAATTTCTTTTTCAAAAATGGCAGTTGTGCAGAGGTCTCTATCGTGAAATGAAATCCACAGACACGCGATATCAATTGCAGCTTACCCTGTAAGCATCCAAATCGACATTTTTATACAGCGTCGAAAATTTTAATGCATTTGATCGTGAACATACGTTATTGCTCACAGAATAAGGATTGTATTCCACTTCAAAAACCGGTTTACCGTCATTGATAAACAAGTCATAACCGTATTTTCCATCGGAATTAGGGTCATTACGCGTACATTCCTGATTAGCAAAACACTCTTCAACCACGGCGAAATCGACATAATTGAGTACCTGTGGAACTTGCTCAACATTCGACTTCAGCGCCATTGACATTCCCCGCTCGTGTGCGGCCCAAGACAGGTACACAATAAATGCCACTTCGTCTTCTGGAGTAATATTCAAGCCGACATTATTGGCGGTTGACCAACCATCGACATTATCGAATTCAATTGCATCAAAGCCTTTAGCTTTACACATATCCATTTTAGCTTCTAACCAAGGACGAAGTTTTGAAAGCTGACGAATATCAATCCAACGCTCATCGGCAAACCCGGAATACGTGTTACCTAATATTCTCGGATCGAGCAATTCGCTATCCGACCGCCAATTTTCGAGTGTGCCCGCCGTGATATAACAAGTGACTGCACGTGAAGCGACCGAAGTACCCGGTAGACTTTTTAATTTACTCACCACAGTTGCATCATTGCTGTACCCATCAATATCATACATATCCGCAATAACATCGGTATTGATACTCGTTTGGCCATTATCTGGATTCAGCTGCCATTGCCAAGTACTATAAACCGTCGGACGGTAACACAAACCGCCGTCAGAGCGTCGACAGGCGTCCCGGTTAGAAATCGGTAATGGCGCGACTGTCCAAGTATGACTTGCCACACTAACCCCCGTTGCGTTTTTAGCAATCACTTTTACCGTATGCAAACCGCTACTCAGATTACCATAGGTTACTTTTTTGTTTGTCGGACAGGGTTTAGCTACCGCACCATCGAGTTGACAGGTATACGTTACTCCTGTTCCGGCACCATTAAATTGAAAAATTGATTTATTGCTGAATGACGTTGCTTCAGGTAAGCCGTTAACAAATTCTACACGCGGCGCAGCGGTTGATGGATAGGCAGCAATTGGAGCGGATAACGCAGAAGTAGCGGA
>SXGT01081983.1_pt1 | contig 12984 bp, 13 predicted proteins | sample 3176221 | NCBI WGS metagenome assembly SXGT01 (sample SAMN11356862, study PRJNA531348) | freshwater metagenome | isolation source: freshwater sample F1-120 | place: China: Fuxian Lake, Yuxi | collected 2017-12-25
GCGCAGTTTCGCGACAACATGAAGCGCGCCAACAATCGGCGCCGCCTCTACGCGCGGATCAACGCAATGCCCGATTCGACGGTTCGTGAAGAACTGATCGCGGTGGCGCAGCGCTACGAGTTCGAGGACTCCGTTCGCTGATATTGATCCCGTTTCCGCTGACCAGAGCCGGTGGCCCCACAGGGCACCGGCTCTGACCTATTCCGGAGGGTTTCGCGATCGGCCCCCGCGCCGAGAGCGCGGGAGCCAACCGAACGGATCCGGTCCGTCGGCGCGGTACTCGAGGCTGACATGGCCGCGGTAACCACGGTCGGCCAGCCGCTGCAGGTGGCCCTCGATGTCGAGGTATCCGGTGCCCGGCGCACCACGGCCGGGTACGTCGGCGATCTGCACGTGCCCGATGAGGTCCAGCTGGGCGTCGATGACGGCGCCGATATCGTCTCCGTTGACGCCCAGGTGGTACAGGTCTGCGAGCAGTCGCAGCGAGCCGGCCTCGACGCGGTCGATCACCGCGAGGACGTCGGCGGCCGTGCGTAGCGGATAGCCGCCGACACCGCTGAGCGGCTCGATGAGAACGATCGCCCCGAGGTGCTCGGCCGCGCGACCGACATGTTCGAGGTTCGCCGCGGCGACCTCGTCCTGAACCTGGGTATCGACACCGGCGAGCCGGTTGCCGTAGAGCGCATTGAACGCCCGGGTGCCCAACCGGTCCGCGATGCCGAAGACGATGTCGGCATTGTCGAGGAACTCCTGTCGCCGCCGGGGATCAGCCAGCAGCCCGCGCTCCCCTGCCGCCATGTCGCCGCCGGCGAAATTCAGTGCGGTGAGGCGTACCCCGGCATCGGCCACCGCCCCGACGAAAGCGTCGATCTCGCCGTCGGTGGGCACCGCGTCCTCGAACGGCCACCAGAATTCGACCGCATCGAAGCCGGCGTCGCGGGCGGCCTGCGGGCGCCGCAGCACGGGCAGGTCGGTCAGCAACATCGAGCAGTTGACGACGAAGGACATGTCAGCCGCGGCCGACGTATTTCATGCCACGCGCCATCACGGTGATGGTGGGCACCGAGACGTCCACCGGGAGGCCCACGATGTGCGCGATGGTGGTGGCCACGTGGGTGACGTCGATGATGGGTTCGGCGGTGAAACCGCTGGTCATGTCGGTGGCGGCATTACCGATGTCGATCTGGGTGACATCGATGTCGAGGTCGCGCAGGTCCAGCAGCATCGATGCCGTCAGGCCGCTGATGGCGTGTTTGGTGACCGCGTAGGCCAGCGTGTCCGGGCGCGGCCGGTGCGCGGCCAGCGAACCGTTGTTGATGATTCGTCCACCGCGCGGCAGTTGCGACATCATGATGCGGGTCGCCTCCCGCGCGCAGAACACCGCGCCGTCGACATTGGTGCGCCAGACGGCGTGCCATTGCTCGTCATCGATGTCGGCGACCGAGGCTGCCGGCCCGAATGTGCCCGCATTGTTGAACAGCACGTCCACCCGGCCGAACGCCGACACCGTGTGCTCGAACAGCGCCCGCACCGCCACCGAGTCGGTGACATCGGTGGGCACCACGAGAGCGTTCGGGTGGCTGCGGGCGGTCTCGGTGAGCTGATCGGGCCGACGCCCCGCCACAACCACGTGGTGACCGGTATCGAGCAGTACCCGGGCCGTGGCCCGCCCGATACCGCTTCCTGCTCCGGTGATGACGACGACCTTGTTCATGACACCGATTCTTCACCGTGGTCGCACCGAGCTCGACCGTCGGTGACCGGTCCCCGCTCAGGCAGCGCGCCGAAGTCTCATGACATCTCGTTTGGCGCAGCCGACGCGCACGGCGGCTTCGGCCGCCGTCAACAGCGGATCCAGCAGGATGCCGAGTTCGGTCTCGGAAAACTGCGGCTCCTGCTCCCACGGCGCAAAATCCCACCCCGCGTCCTCGAAGCCGGTCGACAGTTGTTCGGTCATGGTTGTTCCCTGGAGTCGTGTGCCGGTACCCCGCGGCCATCCACAAAACGAATCGAAAATGGCCGCGCCACAAGGCGTCCGCGGTGACACCGGTACCAGCCTAAGGACATTTGTGTCCCCGTGCCGCCTGAACCGCGATGCGGGCGTTTTCTGGACGGCCTCGCCGGGGGTTGGCGATGGAACAATGAGGTGATGAGCTCCCCGATCAGTCCTGAGGCCGAGAAGGCTCTCGCCGATATCGCGGCGCGCCACGGTCTTTCCCGCAACGCGGTGCTGGCCATGCTGTCGGCGTTGCAGGCCGGCGGCGGCACCATGGCGCAATTCGACATACCCGAGTTGGGTGGGTCGGGTCAATGGATGCGCGGCGGAATGACCATGGTCTCCAACATGTTCGACAACGCACTCAAGGCGCGCGTCGACGCATTGTGCGCCGAGTTGGCCCAACTGCTCGCCACCACGGCGCTCTTCCCGGCACGCAGCGCCGGCCCGTCGGGCGGTTGGTGGCCGGCCGACCTCGGCATGCCGAGCGCCACCGGCGGCCAGAACGGGGCCCGTTACGCGGTATTTCCCGCCACCCGCCGGTTGGCGATCCTGCTCGACGGCGTCACCCGGGTGTTCGATACCGCGGATCACCGGATCGCCGGCGTGCAACAGCAACAGGGTGGACGGCGCGGCGGCGTGACCTTCACCAGCCAACTCGGCACCTTCGAGGTGGCGAGCCTGACCGAGATCGGCACCGTGCCGGTGGCCGCGACGCCCACTGTCGCACCACAGCAGGCACGGGCCGCCGGTGATGCCTCCGCGATCATCGGCGCGATCGAAGCGCTCGCCGAGCTGCATGAGCGGGGCATCCTCTCCGACGGCGAATTCACCGCGAAGAAGACCGAACTACTCGGCCGACTGTAGGTCAGTCTGCCGCGGTACCGACCGGGTGCACGGGCACCGGGTCCGGATGCGGCAGCGCCCGGCGGCGCCTGACGACGATCAGCGCGGCGGTGCCCAGCGCCGCGCCGGTCAGGATCATCGTGGGCCAGAAGAGGGCCTGGGCGATCACGATCCTGCGTTGCACTTTGACGCCGGTGCGGGTGACCGCACGTGCACGGCTGGTGACACTCACAGCAGTATCTCCCCTCTAGTGGTTCGCCTCGGCAATACCCTCGTCGCGCCGGTGAGAAACGCCGTCATCACCACCGTCTGCGGTGTCGGGTTCGTCGAAGCTGACGTCCACCCGCTGAAATCCCTTGGCCTGCTGGGCCTCGGCCTGTCCGGCGTACATGCGGCGATCGGCGGCGGTCAGGTCGACGTTGTCGGTGAACGGTGTGAGCAGCGCGCGTGGATGCAGCCGGTCCACGCGCACCGCATTGATCTCGGCGCACACCAGCAGCGACGTGCCGACCAGGTACAGGAACGCCAGCAGGCCGAGCACGATCGCGAACACGCTGTTGGTCACGCTGGCCGACGCCACCACCGAGGACACGTAGGTCGCGCCGAACCACTGCAGCATCTGCCACAGCGCCGCGGCCGTCACCGCCCCGGGCAGCACCTGCCGGACGGTCAGCGAGCGCACGGTGCTGACCCGGAAGGCGGCGACGCATACCCCGGTGTTCAGGACGAACGAAGCGACCACCACACCCGCGGTCCCGACGATGCCCAGCTCGGACCAGTTCTTGCCGACCGCGGTGAGCAGCGTCGTGGCGATCAGGGCCGACCCGAGCACGATCAGCAGCATCAGGCTGCGCACGCGCGCCTTGATCGGATCGGGGCGGACGTAGCGGGGCACCGCCCACACGGTGTCCATGGCGTTCTGCAACGCCGTGCCGACACCGAGACCGCCGTAGAGCGCACCGGCGATACCGATCACCACTGCGGTCGTGCCGCCGCTGAGCGCACTCGGTTCACTGAGTTGATTGCCGAGCAGCGGGAGCTGACTGATCGCGGAGTCCACAATCTGCTCGCGCCACTCCGGCCGGTCGCGTAGCACCACCCCAAGGGCCGTGGTGAGCAGCAGCAACAGCGGGAAGAGCGACACGAAGGCGTAGTAGGTGATCAGCGCGGCCAGATAGTTGGCCTGGTCATCTATGTACTTGTAGATGACGGCGATGACGAATCCCGCCGCCCGGCTTCGCTGCTGCAAACGATCGAGCCAGCCCAGCATCCTGACCTCCGCCCACCCCGCGGCCCTGTGCCGACGGGAGGGTGTACCCATTCGACGCGGCGTTCTCACGTGATGTCGGTGTGATGCCCGCGGCACCCGCCTCGTCGGACCTCACCGTTCGAGCATGCGGAGCTCGGCCGGTATCGGTGCGATGGCCTGCCCGAACAGGAAACCCTGGCCCATCTCGCAACCCCAGTCGGCGAGCAGGTTCCATTGCTCGCGGGACTCGATGCCTTCAGCGATCACCGACAGGCCCAGGCTTTCGCCCAAGCTCAGGACCGCACGGGTGATCGCTTCACAACGCGGATCCTGCGGTAATCCGCTGATGAACTGCTTGTCGATCTTCAGGATGTCGATCGGCAGGTCGACGATCTTGGCCAGACCGCTGAATCCGGTGCCGACGTCGTCGATGGCGAACCGCACGCCGATCTCGCGGAGCGCTTCGAGGTCGGCCTTGACGGAGGGGGCGAGTCGTCCGGCGTAGGTCTCGGTCAATTCGAGGACGAGCCGGTCGGGAGCGAGACCGGTCGCTTCGAGCGCTTCGAGAACGTCGGCACGAAAATTGCCCACTTCCAGCTGCCGACCCGACACGTTGACGTGTATTGCCGCGGTGTGCAGCGGTGAGCGCCAAAGTTCGGCGTGGCGGCACGCTTCGTGAAGAACGTACCGGCCGATATCGGACATCTGGCGAGAGGTTTCGGCAACAGCCAGGAACTCGGACGGCTTGAGTAGTCCCCGCTTGGGATGCTGCCACCGAAGAAGCGCTTCGACGGCGACCTTTTCAGCGGTGCGCAGGTTCACGATCGGCTGGAAGTGCACGACGAATTCGCCCAGAGTCACCGCCCTCTGCAGTTCGGGAATCAGCTGCAGAGCGCGGTGCATGGCCGCCTCCTCCAAGGTCTCCGCGAGAGCCACGCAGTCCTTTCCGCTGCGCTTCGCCTGATACATCAGTGCGTCGGCCCGCTGCAGGAGCCCTTCGGCCGTGCATCCGGGTGTCGATATCGCGACGCCGCCGCTCACCGAGAGCTGGTTGTACACGCCGCCCACGGCCAGCGTGACCGACCGATGCAGTTCGTTTCGGATCCGGTCTGCGACGCGCTGCACGTGGGCGATATCGGACACATCCGGGCAGAGCACGGCAAACTCGTCCCCGCCCAGCCGCGCCGCGGTGTCCCGGGACCGAATCGAGGCTTCGATGCGGCGCGCGATCGTCGCGAGCACCTTGTCACCCTGGGCGTGACCCCAGGTGTCGTTGACCGCCTTGAACCCGTCAAGGTCCAGGAAGATCAGGCCGACCCGCCGCGCTTCGTCAGCCGCGGCGTCGGCCAGGGCCTGCTCGGCGCGTTCCATGAAGAGCGCGCGGTTCGCCAATCCCGTCAGCCGATCATGCATGGCCAGATGCTGAAGTTCGGCCTCGGCGAGTTTGCGGAGGGTGATGTCCTCGACCAGACCCATCCCGTACGGACTGGACCCCTGTGGCGCCACCACCGAGGCGGACACCGCTCCCCACACCGTGCCGCCGTCCGCGTGCCGGAACGCGACCTCTGCGTCGAACTGTTGGTCGCTGCGCAGCGTCAGCAATCTCTGCAAGGTTCCCAGCGCGCAGGCGCCACCGTCCGTGCGGCCGAGTTCTGTCACGGTTGTGGCCAGCACATCGTCGATCGATCGGCCGAGTAATGCGGCCATGGCCTGGTTGCAGCGCGTGATCCGCCCGGAGCTCTCGAACATGAACATGCCCATCGGGGCGGTGTCGAACGCCAGCCGGAACCTTTCCTCGCTCTCCGCCAGCGCCTGCTCGGCGGCCCGCTGCTCGGTGACGTCGGTGGCGACGCCGATGTATCCCGCGCAGTCGCCGTCGCCGTTCGTCATCTGAGATACCGCCAGGCTGACGATCGTGTGAGTGCCGTCGCGTCGCACGTACGTCCACTGGCGCACCTCGGCAGTCTGCGGTGTCACGTTGTGCACGAAGACTTCGAAGCCCACCGGGATGCCCAGTTGGGTTGCCCGCGCGCAGACTTCGGACTGCAGGTGAAAGTCCACCGGCGTGCGGCCGAGCATCTCGGCTTCCGTCCAGCCCAGGAGTCGCTCCGCGCCGTTGTTGAACACGGTGATCTGCCCGAGTGCATCGGTGCCGATGATTGCCTGCTCGGACGCGGCCTGCAGGACGCCGGCGAACAGATCGCGTGCCTCGCGCAGCGCCCGAGCCGTCCTGCGCTCCTCGGTGACATCGCGAAAGGCCATCACCTGCAGTGACGACTGCAGCGCCAGCGGGGCCGTCGTCAGCTCGATCACCCGGGGCGACTCGGCGTCGAGGACGATATCGCGCGGGATCTGGCGCGACGAGTTCACCGCAGTCCTGGCCGGGGCGTCGGCCACGGACGCCCGGACCAGCACAGTGGCGAGGTCGGAGTCCGTGGTCGCCTGGACATTCCGGAGCACCACCTCGCCGGCGGGGTCGACGAGAATCACGCTGTCATGGATGCTGTCGAGCACGGCGCCGAGCAGTTCGGAGTCCTGATCGGCCCGGTCGCGTGCCAGCCTGAGTTGCGCGATGAGTCGCGCACGGGAGTCGCGGTACAGCGACAACGTCAGCACGATCACCGTCAGGCTGCAAACCATCGCCTGCGAGAGCATCGCCCGAGTCTCCATGCCCTGGACGATGAAGACGCCTTTGCCGAGCAGGGTGGCGTAGATGATCCACACGCCCGTCACGGCGAGGAATGCCATGCTGACCGTGGTGCTGTACCGCAGTGTCACCCACATCGCGGCCACCAGGGTCAGGAAGGCCATCGGGACACCGGTGTTCAGCCAGAAAGTCCAAAGGAACAGGAACGCGACGGCGGCTCCGACCACCAGCGCCTCGGCCAGGGCCGACCACGAAAGACGCGGCCACTTCCGCACGAGGTCCTGAAGCCTGAGCCACAGGGCCAGTGCCAGGAGTGCCGAGGTTCCGTTGCGTACCGCAAAGAGCGCGAAGGTCGCCCCCGCGGGCGCGTTCAGGACCACCGCAAAGTACGTCGTGGCCAGCGCGGCGGCGCAACACGTGCCCGCGACCACGGCAACCAGAAGCCGTGCCAGGTCGCCGGGATCGCGGAGCACGACCTCATCACGCCGGTAAACCAGAATCGCCACCGTGGTCACCGCCAGCACGACGTTGACCAGCGCAAACCACGCGCTCATCGGCGCGGGAGAGCCGGCGGCGATGTTCACCGCGCAGGTCACCGCACCCAGCACCAGCACGTGCAGCACGCGCTCTCGCGGTCCGCAGCGCTGCGCGGTGAGCACCCAGATGATCGCGACGGCAGCGGCCGGCCAGACGAGCGCGACGTCATCCTCGCCCACCCGGGTGGCCCGACCGGCGAGAACCGCGAGCGCATAGGCCACGGCAAACGCAATCAGGAGCATCGCAGAGCGCAGAGACCGAGCCACCGCAAACCCACTTTCGACGTCAGCGTCAATAAGAGCATGCCGTCAAGATCATGGTTTTGGGGGCGAACGGGCGATCAGGTCCCAATCGCAGCCGAGCGCAGCACGTTCTTTGCTGGTGGAGCCGGTTCGCAGCACGCGATCAGAGCCGGTGGACAGATCCGACCGGTCACGGAGGTTCGGAACCAAAGGCAAAGCGGCGGCCGACGATCTCCATGGGCTCGATGCGGATGAACCGCTGCTTCGCCGTCGCCGTCCAGGGCAGCACCTGCGCCTTTTCTGCCAGCGCGATGTCGGCGGGCGAGTCGAGCACCGCGGCACGGCCGTGCACCACGATGCTCCAACCGCACACGACATCGTGGTCGTCGGCTTCGAACGCCACCCACGGATTGCGCGAGACAGCGGCAAGTTTTGTACCCGCTGCCGTGCGGATGACGATGGTGCGACGCTGGACGACGAAGTTCACCGGGAAGATGTCAGGTTTCGAGTCGCTGCTGGTCACGAGTCGGCCGAGCGTCATGGCCGACAGCTGATCCCAGCACTCCCCCTCGGCCATCGAGGTGACCGGCCCGGCTTCGGAGAATTTCATCGACCGTGCTCCTTCGCGTCGCGACAACGGTGTGGCGCAGGTGGGACCTGCGTGCTGACACGTGCCGGTCAGTCACGCTCAGCGCGGGTTCACCGGAGGCCAGTCCTCGGCGGCAACCCCGTACTGCGGTCTTTCCGAGATCGTCGCGCATCCCCACCGGCCGGGGCAGAGGCTTTGGCCCCTCCCCCGGGGCCAAAGGTCACCCGGGGCGTGGCGGCATCGAGTTCCGTAATTTGCCCGGGTCAGGCCAGACCCTTGAGCATCAGGTTCCAGTACATGAACGGCAGCCCGTATTTCTTGAGGTACCAATAGCTGCGATGGGATGTGGTCGGGTCGAGCAGCGGGATCGACGGGGTCAGGTTCAGGTCATAGTCGAACTCCGCCAGCAGCATCGAGTGCGATGACGTGACGATCGGGCACGAACCATAGCCGTTGTAGCGGGCGCTCAGTGGCCGGCCCTGCAGAAATGCCTCGATGTTGTCGACGACGACCGGCGCCTGCTTGCGGATCGCCGCGCCGGTCTTGGAGTTCGGTGACGACCCGGCGTCGCCGAGGCCGAACACGTTGGGATGGCGCACATGCTGCATGGTGTGCTTGTCGATCTCGACATACCCGTTTGCGTCGCCGGTCGACAGCGCGCTCGACTTGATCCAGTCCGGAGCCGATTGGCGTGGCACGGCATGCAGGACGTCGTAGGACAGCATGGTGTCGGTGGCGTTTTCCCCGACACCGGACACCGCGACCTTGTGCGATGCCGCGTCGACCGCGGTCACCTCGGCGTTGGTGTGCACGGTGATGCCGTAGCCGGCGGCGACCGTATCCAGGGTGTAGGCGATCGCCGGGATGCCGAACAGCCGCGGCGTCGGTACCACCAGGTGGACGTCGATGTCCTTGAGCACGCCCTGTTTGCGCCAGTAGTCGGCCGCGAGGTAGGCGATCTTCTGCGGCGCTCCGGCGCACTTGATCGGCCCCGAGGGCATCATGAACACCGCACTGCCCGAACGCATGTCGCGGATGAACTCCCAGGTACGGGGCGCAAGGTCGAACCGGTAGTTCGACGACACCCCGTCCTTGCCGAGGGCATCGCGCAATCCCTCGGTGCGATTCCAGTCCAGCTGGATGCCGGGGCAGACCACGAGTACGTCGTAGGAGTAGACCGCACCGTCGGCACAGGTGATGGTGTTGGCCTCGGGATCGACGGCGGCGGCCGCGTTCTTGATCCAGGTCGCCTGCTTGGGCATCACCGAGGACTCTTCGCGCTCGGTGGTCGAGGCCTTCGCCTGTCCGCCGCCGACGAGCGTCCACAGTGGCTGGTAGTAGTGCTTGCTGGACGGCTCGATGACGGCGACGTCGGAATGGCCGTTGCGGGGCAGGCGCGCGGCGACCGAGATACCGGCCGTCCCGCCGCCGACGATGAGAATCTGGTGCTTGGCGGTGATCATGATGGGCTTTCCTCAGGCGTTCTGGTGTGATTCGTCCCAGGCGCCGTACCCGCCCAGGATGTCGCTGACGTCGCCAAAGCCGTTCCGGCGCAGCAGGCTTGCGGCCACCGAGGACCGGTATCCGCCTGCGCAGTAGACGACGGTCGGCTTGGCGGGATCGAGTTCGCGCAAACGGCTGGGCAGTTGCCCGACCGGGATGGCGATCGCATCCGGGATGGTGCCCGCTTCGACCTCGCCCGGATTGCGCACGTCGACGACCTGCAGATCGCTCAGCTCGGCGGCGCGCTGGTCGAATGCCCTGGCCGTCAGCCGGGAGGCCACCTGCACGTCATCTCGATGGGAGAACATCACCTCGAAGGGTGTGTCGACATAGCCGATCACCCGGTCGAATCCGATCCGGGCGAGCCGGTTCTTGCCTTCGAGTTCCTGTCCCGGCTCGGTGAACAGCACGATGTCGACATCGTTGGGTAGCACCGACCCGGCGAACTCGGCGTAGCGGCCCTCCAGTCCGATGTTGATCGCCTGACGCAGGTGTCCCAGCGCGAAGTCCTCCGGACCGCGTCCGTCGACGAGCACCGCGCCGGCGGCCAGCGCTGCCAGGACCTGGTCATAGGTCATCGGGGCCGGCATCTTGGTCTCATCCAGCAGTTCGCGGTCCTTGCGGTTGAGGATGGCGTCGTAGACGAAATAGCTCGGCGCGGGTGGCTGCCCCGCGGTGACCAGATCCATGAAGGTCGCCTTGTCGGGGGCCCGCAGGGCGTAGTTGGTCTCCTTCTGCTCACCCATCGTCGACCAGAGGTCGGTCGACAGGTTCTTGCCGCAGGCCGAACCCGCACCGTGCGCCGGGTACACCCGGGTGGCGTCGGGCAAGGTCATCAGCTTGTTGTGCAGGGAATCGTAGAGCTTGTCGGCCAGCTCCTCGCGGGTGAAGCCGATCGAGGCCAGTAGGTCCGGCCTGCCGACGTCCCCGATGAAGAGCGCGTCGCCGGTGAGCACGCCGTAGGGCACCTCGTCGTGCGCGTGCTCGGAGACCACGATGCTCATCGACTCCGGGGTGTGCCCGGGGGTGTGCCGGTATTCCAGCGTCACCTCGCCCAATGAATAGCGCTCACCGTCGGCCACGCCCGTCGACTCGAACTCGGTCTCGGCGACCGAGGAATAGACGATCTTCGCGCCGGTGGCCTTGGCCAGTTCCAGGTGGCCGGACAGGAAGTCGGCGTGAAAGTGGGTCTCGATGACGAGCTCGATCGTCATGCCCATGTCCCGCGCATCGGAAAGGTATTCCGAGACATCGCGTTGCGGATCGACAACGACTGCGCGACCGGTGGTTTCGTCACCGATCAGATACGAGGCATGGGAAAGGCAGTCCAGATAGTACTGGGTGAACTTCATGACGATGGTCCCTTTCGTTCGGCGGTGGGTACGGCCATCATGGCTATACCCGTACGGGTATGTCAACTACCCCCGGGGGTATCTGATTCCCTACTTGACAATACGGGTGGGGGTATATCTACACTCACCGGTAAACATACCCCCGGCGGTATCCACGGCCTAGAGGCTTTGGTCACCGCCGGCCAGCCGGAAGGACCCCGTCACCATGACCGCACCCACCACCATCGATTCGCAGAACCTCAGCGAACTGCTCGACTCGGCGACCCCACCGCGGGTGTTGGACGTGCGGACCCCGGGCGAGTTCGAGTCGGCGCATATCGCCGGTGCCTACAACGTGCCGCTGGACCTGCTGCGCGAACATCGCGACGAGATCATCAAGCACCTCGATGAGGACGTCGTCCTGGTCTGCCGCTCCGGACAGCGCGCTACCCAGGCAGAGGAAACTCTGCGCACCGCCGGGTTCACGAACGTGCACATCCTCGACGGCGGTATCACCGCCTGGGAGGCCAAGGGCTTCGCCGTCAACCGTGGCGCGCAGCGCTGGGACCTCGAACGTCAGGTGCGGCTGGTCGCCGGGTCGATCGTGCTCGGCAGCGTGCTGGGCAGCATCGCCGCCCCCAAGCTCAAGTGGGTGGCCGGCGCCATCGGTGGCGGACTGACCTTCGCGGCGCTGTCCAATACCTGCGCGATGGGCATGATGCTGGCCAAGCTGCCCTACAACCGCGGCGCCGCCTGCGACGCCGACACCATCGTGTCCCAACTCGTGCGCGGGTAGTGCCCGATGACCGACATGATCGTTCTCACCATCGGGCTGGCCGTGTTCGTGGGCGTCGCCCTGGGATTGCTCGGCGGCGGCGGGTCCATCCTGACGGTCCCGCTGCTGGCCTACGTCGCGGGAATGGACGCCAAGCAGGCCATCGCCACCTCACTGCTGGTCGTCGGTGTCACCAGCGCGATCGGCGCGATCTCGCACGCCCGCGCCGGCAGGGTGCAGTGGCGCACCGGCCTGATCTTCGGCGCCGCCGGCATGGCCGGCGCGTACGGCGGCGGCATGCTGGCCCGGTTCATTCCCGGCAGCGTCCTGCTGATCGGGTTCGCCATCATGATGATCGCCACCGCCATCGCCATGCTGCGGGGACGCAAGAACATCGAGGTCACCGATGGAGCGCACCGGATGCCCGTGCCCAAGATCGTCGCCGAAGGGCTCATCGTCGGCCTGGTGACCGGACTCGTGGGCGCCGGTGGCGGGTTCCTGGTCGTACCCGCCCTGGCACTGCTCGGCGGCCTGCCGATGCCCGTCGCGGTCGGCACCTCGCTGATCGTCATCGCCATGAAGTCCTTTGCCGGCCTGGGAGGCTATCTGTCCAGCGTCCAGATCGACTGGGCGGTGGCGGGCGCGGTGACCGCCGCGGCCGTGGTGGGCGCCCTGCTCGGGGCCCGTCTCACCGCGAAGGTCGACCCGGACGCGCTGCGGAAGTCCTTCGGCTGGTTCGTGCTGGCGATGTCGTCGGTGATCCTCGCCCAGGAGATCCATCCCGGCGTCGGGATCGCCGCCGCGGCACTCACGGCGGTCGCGGCGGCCATGACCTTCGCCTGTACCCGGTTTGCACACTGCCCGCTGCGGCGCCTCATCGCCGCGTCGGGCGCGCGACCGGCGGCCGCATCATGACCGCGAGGAATACCCCCGCGGGTACCATGGCTGTACTGTCCGAAGAGAGGAACAACACCATGGTCGGTGACGAAGACGCAATCGCCGCAGTGCTCAACAGGCTGCGCAGGGCACAGGGACAACTCGCCGGAGTGATCTCGATGATCGAACAGGGCCGCGAATGCAAGGACGTGGTGACCCAGCTTGCGGCGGTGTCACGCGCCCTGGACAGGGCCGGCTTCAAGATCGTCGCCACCGGGATGCGGGAATGCCTGACCGGTGAGGCTCAGGACGGCAAGCAGCCGATGACCGAAGCCGAACTGGAGAAATTGTTCATGGCACTCGCCTGATCAGGAGGTAGATATGGGTTACGCA
>SXGT01159245.1_pt1 | contig 12984 bp, 10 predicted proteins | sample 3176221 | NCBI WGS metagenome assembly SXGT01 (sample SAMN11356862, study PRJNA531348) | freshwater metagenome | isolation source: freshwater sample F1-120 | place: China: Fuxian Lake, Yuxi | collected 2017-12-25
CGCCGCCCCCGATTTTGAGACGCCGCTGGACACCGGCGACACCGCCGCCAACAACACCTACGTGGTCGATGTCGTCGCCACCGACACCGCCGGCAACGCCAAGACCCAGACCCTCACCGTCTCCGTCACCGATGTCGATGATTTACCTCGCGGCCCCTTCGACTTCGGAATATTTGGAAACTATTTCAAAGAGGAAAACAAGCGCACTTCTGATGACTTTGTACTCGTCCTCACTGAAGGCGGAAGGATTGATGCCCAATTCTTCGGCAGCGCGCAGGGAAATTTTGATTTCCGGGATCACGTACTTTCTGCGGTCGAGGACATATCGAGAGACGGCGCAATGGATGTCGGGCGGATCGTATTTGGGTATCCCAGGACGCCTGACTGGGACTCGTTGATACACGGTGCCGGCTTGCAGTTCGATAGGACACTCTACGTACTGCCCACCGTAAGCGACATTTCTGCAGACTTGACTCTTGTGGCACAAACGCTGCGCACCCTCTCAGTCGGCTCGTTTGCACCGGACGGAGACAGTTCGATTCTCGGCACCGAAGCCATTGTTCAACCGCTTCAGACCGGAGGCCAGAGTCGTGATCTCCAGCCATGGGGCAACGCCGATAGTGGGCAGTCTCGTAGTCAGAGGCCATGGGGAGATTCTCAGGCTGATCAAAATTTCAGCTCGCAACCTTGGGGTAGTTCGAATGCCGAGCAACCGACAACCCCAGACTCCAGAGAGTCCCTCCGCGTCGGCATAGACAGTGGAGTCATCCCGCAGTACGCAGCTACGGAAAGATATATCGAACGGTCGCCAATGGGTGCGATGCGCCATCACTCCTTTTCGGAGCAGATTCAGCTCGCTGCGAAGAAGAGCGCTTTACACAATTTGACCAGTGCCATCACTACAGAGAGTGATGCAGCCAATGAACTCACAAACACTTGAACGACATCACCCTCGCCAAACTAATGTTCCTTTCCCGTTTGCCCTTATGAAACTGAAGCACACACCGCTTTCAAATTTTCAGAGATCCCGTTCGATGCTGTTCGGTCTGGCGGCTCTCACACTGACTGGCTGCGCAGTCACACCAGCACCATTGGGCAATGATGACGTCCGCAAGCGCGTGGAAACAGACCAATTCCGTGTATATGGCAATCAGGAGCCAGTGCTCAAACCAATCGGTTTCAATGAAGCATTGGCGCGCGCCCTTAAGTACAACCTTGATTACCGCCTGAAGCTGATGGAAAGCGCTCTCGCAACGGGCTTAACGGATGTCGCGCGCTTTGACATGTTGCCAAATCTTGTTGCCTCAGCGGGATACAGCAAGCGGAACAATGATTCCGGCGGGACCAGCATCGGAATCGAAACCGGTGTTACATCGCTGATTCCATCGACTTCGATTGAGCGTCGCCATGACACCAGCGGCATTGAATTGTCATGGAACATCCTCGATTTTGGGGTTGGCTATTTTCGCGCACAGATGCAGGCCGATCAGGTCCTGATTGCCGAGGAGCGCCGTCGGCGTGTGGTGCAAAACATCCTTCAGGACGTTCGGTCGGCATATTGGCGAACCGTAGGTGCACAGCGCCTGTCGCGCGATGCAGATCGCTTCCTGGAGCGAGTGAATCTGGCTCTATCTCGATCCAGAGAAGCCGAATCGCAAGGACTTCTAGGCCCCAAGGATGCCCTGACCTATCAACGCTTGCTGCTCGATGCCGTTTCATTATTGACGGCACGCAAACAGGAACTTGAATTCGCAAAGCGCGAACTGGCGGCCCTGATGAACGTCACCCCGGGGACCGATTTCACGGTGATCGAACAGGAAGAACACGAAATGATGCCTGTCCCCGTGAACGTCGCTGAGCTCGAGGAACTCGCATTGCTCAACCGGCCGGAACTTCGCGAGGAGGATTACCGCAGCCGTATTTCCACGAACGAAGCCAAGCGCCAATTGGTATCCCTCCTACCAGGGATTAACTTCAGCATCGACCGCCAGTCAGATACCAATCGCTATCTCTATAACCGCTCATGGATCGAATCGAGCGCCAAGGTTACCCTCAACTTGCTTCGCCTTACTTCACTCCCCAGCATTCAGAATGTTCAAGAAGCACAAAGGCAAACCGATGAGGCACGAAGACTTGCCCTGACCATGGCGGTATTGACTCAGGTTCGCGTCGCGGTGGAGCGATATCGCCTAGCGCAAAGCGACCTGGATGTAGCCCGCGAGTCGAGCAATGTTGACCAGCGACTTGCCAGCTATGCTCGAGCCGCCCTGAGCAGCAGAACCGATACGGAGCTTGAATTGATACGGGCGGAGACCAGGGCCTTGAACTCGGAATATCAGCGTTACGCTGCCTATGCCTCCGCAGTAACTGCGTACGGCCGCATCTACAACTCGCTTGGACTTGACGTTGTACCTGAAGGTGTCGAACAAGCATCGCTTGCAGAACTCGGCGCCAAAGTCGTGGCCAACATCGCCAACATGGAAAACGATACCTTCGCGCATTTCAAGGTTGCAGCGCCTCGCCTGCCACCGATTGCATTGAGTTTTGAGGGCGTGATGCACGCTGACCTCCCTGACGCCCGGCAGGTCGGTGAATTCAAAATGGAAGAACGGATTGCAACCAATCGCAATGATCCGACAGAAACACGTGCATTGACTGATGCACTGGGAACCAATGGAACAGACTCAATTCTGGCCGCCGTCGGCAAGGCTCTGAAACGAAATCAGATTGAGGTGATTCCATCCAGTTCCGACGTGGCAACTCTGAAAATGAAATTGCTGATCCAGGACGCACAAAATGGCGTGCGGCGAGGGCAATGGCTACTTACACTAACCGCAGCTGATGGCCGCCTGCTGGGACAGACGCGATACACCAGTACCTTGGCCGCAGTTCCCACCCCGCGTTCCATAGCCGCTTTCGCAGAAGCTGCCACCATTTCAAACCTGCGCAGTATCGGTGATTGGCTTAACCCGTCCCAAGGGCGCTGAGATGGTAAAGACTAGCTGCATTCTCGTTCTACTGTTGACGACCGCTTTATCAGCAAGCGCGCAAACGCGCAGCGCTCAGTCGCCGGGAATACAGGCGTCGCAATCTGCACGGGTGCCTGAGGATCCCACGGCAATTAGAGTCCTGCTGACCCCAGCACTTGAAACCACATTGGCGAGCCCTTTCACGGGACGCATCCGCTACATCTCGGCATCTCTGGGGCAGTCGTTTGCAAAAGGGAAAGTCCTGATTGGGTTCGACTGCGAAGAACAGCAAGCCAGGTTGCAAATGTCCGAAGCTGAGCTTGCCTCGGCGCAAGAAACGCACAATGCCAAACTAAGGTTACAAGGCCTGCAACAAGCCGGAGAGGTTGAAGTATCCCTTGCTGCCAGTGCCGCAGAAAGAGCGCGCGCCCAAGTCGCGCTTTACCGTGCCCAGGTTGCCCAATGCAGCATCGTTGCACCGTTTTCCGGCCGGGTCGTCAAACTCGCGGTAAAAGACCACCAGAGCGTCACGCAAGGGCAACCTCTTCTGGAACTCGTCAGCTACGGGGCGCTCAAGCTTAGACTCAACGCCCCCGCGAAATGGGTGTCTTGGCTAAAGCCTGGCACCGGATTCAATGTGGCGATTGACGAAACAGGCCGCAATTACAAAGCGCGGGTTACGGCGGTAAATGCTCGCATCGATGCCGTGAGTCAATCCATCGAAATGGAAGCCATGATCGATGGCGCCGCCCCGGACTTGTTGCCCGGTATGAGCGGAGTCGCGCGCTTCGCTCCCCCACAATAGGCCGGCTATCGTCTCAACTACAAAATGGCAGAGATGACCGCGACGTCCAAGGCTCCGTCAGGAGGCGTGGACTGGCCGCTGCTGGTCGGCCTGCAACAGCGCTCTATGCGCGCTCGCGACGGCGCCGAGCTTGGCTTTGTGATCGCCAATGAGACGTGGCAGCTGATCCCCTACGGTCAAGCTACCGTATTTCAGGTAGACCACCTGGGAAAACTCGCCCTGACTACGGCATCCGGCCTTGCGTCGATCCAGGAAGAGACACCTTTCACACTTTGGCTCGGCCGCCTTTGCCGCATCGTTAGCACGGACTGCGCTGACAAAAAGCCGCTCCGACTATCTCCGGCCATGCTTTCACAAGAACGCGCCGACGAGCTTTTGGATGGATGGCGCGAATGGTGGCCGGAATATGCCGTGTTCGTCCCGATGACATCGCCCTCAGGACGCCGTCTAGGTGCCGCGCTGTTCGTCCGCGATACGCCCTGGAGCGATCGCGAACTCCATTTGCTGGAACTACTCGCCGAAACCTGGGGGCATTGCCTGAATTCGCTGATCGGAGATCGTTGGTCAATTCGCGAGCGATGGGCGCTGCTACGCAATCATCCACGGAGAAAGCAGATTCTCGCTGGACTGGCGTGTATTGTCATATTTCCGGTTCGCCTCTCTGCCTTGGCGCCTGCGGAGATCATTCCGCTACAGGCCGAAGTAATCGCCGCACCGTCGGACGGGGTGGTCAAAACATTTCATGTTCCACCCAACACCGCAGTAAAACAGGGACAACCGCTGTTCTCCTTCGACGACACCACTCTTCGGAATCGTCGCGACGTCGCAGAGAAAGCGCTGGCTGTCGCTCGCGCCGAGGCACTGACTACACAGCAAAAGGCCTTCGACAACATCCAGAGCAAGTCAGAAACTGCAAGCCTGCTCGGGCGAGTCAAAGAAAAGGAAGCGGAGCTTGTCTGGATCGAGGAATCCCTGGGCCGGATCAGCGTCACGGCCCCGCTGGACGGTGTTCTCGTCTATAGCGATCCAAACGATTGGCTCGGCAAACCCGTGGTGACCGGCGAACGTGTAGCGCTCCTTGCACAACCCAATGATCTGGGGGTTCTCGTTTGGCTCGCCGTCGGTGACGCAATCAATCTCGAACCTGGCGCATCCATGCGTGTCTATTTGCAGGTGTCGCCCCTTTCCTCCCTTTCGGCCGAACTAGTGCAAACAAGTTATCAGGCCACCTTATCCCCGGATGGCATCTCAAGTTACAGGATTCGAGGAAAGCTCGCCCCGGGCAGCGAAGCACGCATCGGATTGCGTGGTGTTGCCAAGGTCTATGGGGCCTGGCGACCATTGATCTACTGGATACTGCGTCGCCCGCTTGGATCAGCGCGGCAGTGGTTGGGAATTTGACTGCCAAGCCATGTACGACATTCCCCAAATATCGGCCATGCCTCCATCCACCGCGGTTAATCTGCCGCCGCTAAGGGAGGATCTGCGATTGCACGAAGCAGCCCCAAACGCCGATGGTTCGCCGGCGTGGGTAATTCAGGATCCGGTAAACAACGTCTTCTATCGGATCGGATGGCTGGAATTCGAAATGCTATCCCGTTGGCATCTAAGGACATCGGATGCCCTGCTGTCCGCGGCCCGAGTTGAAACCTTGCTGGATCCGACCGAAATCGAACTTCAATCGTTGCTCGCCTTCCTTGAGGCCAACCATCTGCTGGCGATTCATGGTCGCAACTTTACCGACCACCTGGTCGCTCAGCATCGGAACAGGCTGCTATCCCGGACACAGTGGCTGCTGCACCACTACCTGTTCTTCCGCATTCCACTTTGGCATCCGGATCGCCTATTGCAATCCCTCTCATCCCGCCTGCTCCCGTATTACCGTCCTGCAATGCTATGGATGCTTCTTGCCTTCTGCATTCTTGGCGTGGCACTTGCGGCAAGGCAATGGGACATATTTGCCACTTCCCTGCTGGACACCCTGACACCAGGTGGAATCATCGGCTATTTGTTGGCACTTGCCCTGGCCAAGAGCATTCATGAGTTTGCCCACGCTCTCACCGCAACACGATATGGCGTCAGGGTTGCCCACATGGGTGTTGCATTTATCGTGCTCTGGCCGATGCTCTATACCGACACCAGTGAGTCATGGCGGCTGAAGGACCGCAGGGAAAGACTGGCAATTGCGTCGGCCGGAATTGCTTCAGAACTAGTCTTGGCAGGATTGGCGACATTGCTTTGGAGCATCGCGCCCCCTGGCGATCTGCGCCAGGCGCTATTTTTCCTGGCCACGACAGCCTGGATAATTTCGCTTGGGATCAATGCCAGCCCGTTTATGCGCTTTGACGGTTACTTCATTCTTTCCGACATCCTGGACCTTCCGAACCTGCACGAACGCTCGTTCGCCATTGCCCGCACCTGGCTTCGAAATCGCTTGCTGGGATGGACCGATCCCGACCCGGAAGAGTTTAGCTCTATCAAGAGGCGCCTCCTAATCACGTTCGCCATTTTGACCTGGGCATATCGGCTTGTCGTATTCATCGGAATCGCGCTCACGGTTTATTTCTTCTTCTTCAAACTGCTGGGTATCCTGCTCTTCCTGATTGAAATCGGATGGTTCGTGGTACGACCGATTTATAACGAAATTAAGGTCTGGAAGGCCAGACGAGGAGAAATAACCCCATCCAGGCGCCTCTTTGCCACAGTAATCGTCAGTTGCGCTCTGGTCGTCGGCCTCATGCCCTGGAACCTCAATGTCACTGCAGATGCCTGGGCGCATGCACGGCATAGCCATGTCTTCTACAGCCCCTTGCCGGCACAGATCGTCGATATACCCAACCAAAAGGACCAAGCTGTCATTCAGGCGGGGACGCCTCTATTCGTGCTCAATCACCCTGAATCCCAATTCCGGGCACGGGCAGCCCTTGCCGGTACTCAAGCCATTGATTCTCAGCTAGCCGGGCTTGGCGGGCTCCCGGACGGAGAGCAAAAGCGGCCCCTCCTTGAAAAGATGCGCGCAACCAGAAAGGCGGAAGCCTTGGCGCAGTTGGACGAATCGGAACGACTTCACCTAACCGCCCCCTTTGACGGTTTGCTGGTAGACGTCGACCCACAGGTGCAACCGGGAGTCTGGGTTCCCCCCCAACAAGCACTCGCCGGGATGATCGAGCCCGGAGAATGGCAGGCCGAAGCGTTCGTCGGACAGAGTGACCTTGATCGCGTTGCAGTAGGAAACCGCGTGCTTTTCTATCCGGAAGATGAACGTCTTTTCCCGGTAAGAGGAAAAGTAACTTCGATCGAAGCCACACGTATCTCCATGCTTCCATCCCACATTCTTTCCTCCCGGCATGACGGCAGCATTGCAGTGCTGCCGGACAATTCCGGTTTGACCCCACGGGATCCACTTTTTAGAGTTCGTATCGACCTTGACACCGCGCTCGATCGCTCGATTGTAAGGCGGGGTAGTGTCCTGATCGACGCTCGATCCAGAAGCTGGTTGATAGGTACCGTTGAAGCAATCGTTGCGGTTCTGGTGAGGGAAGCCAGCTTTTGATTTCGACAGATGAAATATTATTGATATGGAGAATCCTATGAAATGGCTCAAGCTATCCTGCGCAGTGGTCGCAAGCTTGGCAATCGCATTGCCGGTTCATGCCGAGGAGCTTACGGGGCGCCTCAAGCGAATCAAGGACAATGCAATCATGGTGATTTCTCACGCAGAAACAACCATGCCATTCAGCTATGTCGAGGGTACTACCCCGTTAGGTTTTGGCGTAGATATCTCGAAACGCATCGCCGAATCGATCCGTACACGCCTTGAACTCAAGGAATTGCGAATTCGCTGGAACCCGGTCACCTTATCAACACGCTTTCCTTTGATAACGACAAACACGACGGACCTGGAGTGCGTCACCACCACACATTCCGTTGCACGCGAAAAGCTCGCTGCCTTTTCGAACAGTTTTTACATAGCGAATGACGGCATTGCGGTCCGCAAGGAGTCCTCAATCAGAGGATTCGCAGATCTAGCAGGGAAACGCGTCGCGGTCGCCCAGAACACAACCACTGAAGCATGGCTCAAGAGCAAAGCCATTTCCGCCGTCATCCAAACTCAACGCAGCAATAGGGCTGGCATGATTGCCCTTGCTGACGGCGAAGTTGACGCTTTCGTTGCCGCGACCCCCATCCTTGCCGGACAACTTCTGCGCCTACCGGATGCGAATCTCTTTCGTATCGTCAACATTGGCGACGTTCATGAAGCCTTTGCCTGCATGATGCCCAAGGACGACCCGGCATATAAAGCCATGGTTGATCAGATCCTGGCCGACATGATGAAAAGCGGTGAGATGGAACGCCTTTACAATAAGTGGTTCATGCAACCCATACCACCACTTGGGCGGGTCGTCGGACTTCCCTTGGACGCTGAGAACAGGCAGCTATATTTGCAACCTAATGACAGGCCGCTTCAGTAAGTCTCTCGATGCCATGAAATCCGAAGCGGGCCAACCAACGCCCGCCAGGATCCTCGTCGTTGATGATCACCCTGTGAACCGGATGTTGCTGGCGAAGCTATTGGAACCGTACTATCAGGTGATGGTGGCCACATGCGGCCATGAGGCACTGGAGCAGGCCAATTCCACAACGCCGCCAGATATCGTATTACTAGACGTCATGATGCCGGACATGAGCGGCTACGAGGTTTGCGCGAAGCTTAAGGAAAATCCCGCGACCCATGATATTCCGATCATATTCGTCACCGCAATGTCGGAAATTGAAAGCGAGGAACAGGGACTGTCCCTGGGTGCGGTGGACTACCTGACCAAACCAATTAGTACCCCCATACTCCTTGCCCGGGTAAAAAACCACCTCGCCCTACGACGCCAAGCTACGGAACTTGAGGAGCTCAATCGGTCATTGGCGCGGCGGGTCGCCGATGGTGTGGCCCAAGTCGAACGATTCAGCCGCCTGCGTCGCTTCTTTTCCCCCGCCGTTGCCGACATGCTGCTCACAGGTGACGCGGAAGACCCGCTGAAAACCCATCGACGCGAAATCGTCGTGGTATTTCTCGATCTAAGGGGCTACACCTCATTCACGGAAGCATTCGGCCCCGACGAGGTGATGCGCGTACTGAGTGAGTTCCATACCGCAATGGGCCAACTGATCATGGCTTATGGCGCGACGCTGGAGCGCTTTGCCGGCGACGGCATGATGATTTTTTTCAATGATCCGCTCGAAATCGAAGATCCGGCTGGATCTGCTGTTCGTATGGCTTTGGAAATGCAGGGCCGCTTCGATGAATTGCGTGCCCTGTGGCAGACACGCGGCTACAACCTATCGATGGGCATTGGCATTGCCCAAGGGGTGGCAACGATTGGCGCCATCGGTTTCGAGGGCCGCCGTGACTATGGGGCGATCGGCAGCGTGACCAATCTTGCGGCACGACTCTGCAGCGAAGCCCGTGGTGGTCAAATCCTGATCGATCAGCATGCAGCAAACAATGCCGACACCTCCGTCGCCACCCAGTCAGCCGGGGAAGTCAGGCTGAAGGGCTTTGCAAATCCGGTGGCGATCTTCGAACCTGCCGCCGATCACTGAGCGTTCTGCCTACGGGATCCAGAATCGCCCGTTAGTGAAACTCGTCCTCGTGAGGGACCGGAGCGGGGAGCACCAAAATCCCCTCATCAAGCAGTTCCATCGTTTCGTCCGCGCTGGCGACACCGCGGATGCTGCGGGCAGGAGCTTCGTCGTAGTGGATCCGGCGCGCCTCTTCGGGGAATCGCTCGCCAACGTTCTCAGCCTGCTTGGCGGCAAACGCGAGGGCCTGGTAAAGCTGAGCGGCAAGGGCGGGTGGCAACGGGGGTGTTTCAATCTTCTCGACCGGCGCTTCCGCCGAGCTGCGCCGGACATAGGGTGCCGAAGGCAACAGGCTGACCTCCGCAGTCTGGCAATGCGGACAGGTCACCAGTTGCTTTTCGCATTGCTCACGAAACGCATCGGACGAAGCAAACCAACCTTCGAACCGATGCCCGGAGCCACAAAGAATATTTAGGACGATCACTGTCACACGCCTGCTTCACGAGGCCGCATCGACGGCCGAAGGACTCATTGTAGCCGGCTGCCCCCGACCCCGTATTTTCCGCAGACGGCGCGTAGTTTCCACAAGAGGCGCCGCCGTTACTTTCGATTATCCTGATCTGGCCCGGCGCCGCGAGATCGTTCATTGAGATGCGGCCTTGCAAACCGGCGAATACGAACTCAGGGAGCACACGATGGCTCAGCAGCAAGCGCTACCGCTACGCACCGCATCGCCGGGAGAAATCATCTTCTCCGAAGGCGCCATGGGCAATCCCTTCATGTACGTGATCAAAGAGGGCTCGGTCGAGATCTCGATTACCCGCGGAGAGCGGAAAGTCGTGCTATCCACCCTCGGTCGTGGACAGTTCTTCGGTGAAATGGCGCTGCTGTCAACGGAACCGCGCAGTGCAACCGCCAAGGCCCTAAGCTATTGCGAATTTCAAACCATTGAAGCCGAGGCCCTGGAGCGCCTGATCGATAAGGCCTCCCCCATCGTGCGCTACATGCTGCGCACGTTGATCACCATGGTAAAGAAGAAGGATGAGCTCGTTGCCCGTCACGCGATGGGCTTCTCCGTGATTCTGGCGTATGCCCAGTTACTGGAAACGATCGCGGCACCACAGGCCACCTCGGGCGGTATGCGACGGGAAAGGGAGAGCGAAGTCTCCTTGCCCTTGGACGAGATCACCGACAAGTGCATGCGAATCCTGCGGCACTCACGTCAGGAGGTCGTAGCCACGCTGAAGCATATGTTCAAGCTCAACCTGCTCAGCATCGAGTCCGGCCGGCCGGGCTATCGGAAGGTTCGACTGAACGACAAGGTGGTCACGGTCGATGATGGCAAACCGGCCTACCAGACCGTGCGATTCAACCATGCCGAGATCGTCAAAAAGGCTCAAAACCTGCCTGAGGCCGCGAATCAGGAACTCGCTGGCTTTGTAAAGAGCGAGCTCGAACTAATCGAGCTTGCCGAATTTGAGGCTCTGGTCGGGATCGATCGCGAACTGCTGCTAAAAAAACTATCTCACGAGGAAATCGCCGACGAAATATTCGTCTTTCGCAAGTCGGCCGTACTCCGCTACGTCCAGGAAAAAGGGGCAGGCTACTTTTCGAAGCGCCGCGCGCCTGCGGTCGATGACATCGAATCGCTGGACGATCTTGATGCCGTGGATCAGCGCACTCTGTTTGACGCCGTCAATTCCGTAGATATCTACGATATGGCTCGCATGCTCAAGACAGTTACCAGCGAATCGGCGCGTGAGCGTCTGTTCGCCGTGATGACCAAGGCCAAACGCGAAGAGATCGAAGACATTCTCCAGTCGATGGACCGGACGGATCCAGTAGCGGCTCAGCGTATCGAAGAGAACCTGATCGCATCGATCAAGCGCATGATGAGCGGCGGCACGCAAACGTCAGAAGAGTAATCCAGATCACGGCCTAGCGAGGTCAGGTCAATAGCGGACGAGTATGGTCACGCGCCGGTTGCGCGCCAGCGCCTCGGGATCGTCGCCAAGTGCCGCAGGTACGTTATCGGCGCGGCCCATGGCGGCCAATCGGTACGGCTCAATACCCTGCTCAACGAAGAACCTGACCACGGCGCCGGCTCGTGCCGACGACAACTCCCAATTTGATTCGTACTTGGCTGTGGCGATCGGTACGCTGTCGGTATGACCTTCGACGAGAATTTGCTCTTTGGCCGATCCCTTGAGCGCGTTGGCTACCGGGGTGAGGATTTTGCGCGCCTGTGGCAATAGCCTGGCGTCACCTGAAGTGAATAGGACAGTGGCGTTGATATCCAGTTCCACGCCACGCGCATCCTCGGAAAACTTCACCAGCCCCTGATCTGCGAGCGCCGAGATTCGCGCCAGAAAGGCCTGCTTCTCGATGCTGATGACCGGTGTCGGCAGTGTCGACTTGGGCTCTGAGCTTGCCTGAACCGGCTTCGACCGCAAATCGCTCGTCGCCACATCCCTGGCCTTTACCAACTGCAGGGCGTACAGCATCATGAACAGGACCATCAGCAGGGTGATGAAGTCCGCATAGCTGAGCAGCCAGCGCTCGGAATGCATCTCCTCATCGAGGTCTTCCTTCGGTGACCATGGTCGCACCGGCTCCGGACGACCGGGAGCAACGCGCAGGGCTTCCGCAAGAGGTGACGACGGCTTCGGCCTGGCAGGATCAGCAGGATCGACCATGATTTGCGGCGCAAAATTGACCCATGTCCGAGAGCTTATTGCAGGACGTCGTTGGCACGCTGCCGGATATCGCCAAGAAGTCGGGTCTCAATGGTTTTCGGCGACTCCTTGCGCGAAATGGCCAGAATTCCATCCAGATACAACTTGCGATAACGCAGTTCGTTGTCGATCTGGGCCTTGATCTTGCCGTAGAGGGGCAGATACACGAGATTGGCGAAGCCCACGCCATATAGCGTTGCCACGAATGCTACGGCAATGCCCTTCCCGAGCTCGACCGGTTCAGATATATGGCTAGTGGTCTGTATCAGTCCGAGGACGGCACCAACGATGCCAAAGGTCGGCGAGTAACCGCCAGCCTGTAACCAGATTCGGGCGGCGGCCATCTGGTTCCGTTCATAGGCATCCAGTTCGCGGCGCAGTGCATCATCAATGACCGGCGTCGACACGCCATTGGCCAGCAGCGAAAGGCCGCGCGCGGCAAAAGCGCCGATCCGACCGGTCTCGACCGACTCCAGGGCCAGCAGTCCCTCAATCATCGCCTTGCGGCCCCATTCAAGAAGGTTGGCCAGGCTCGAACGGTCCACCGGCTTAGGTGTGGCGAATGCCCACCCGAGCAGCTTGATGCCGTCCCAAAAACGGCCCCAGGTATTCTGGATCATGACTGCACCCAAGGTGCCGCCGACAACAATCAGAAAGGCTTCGGCCTGAAAAAGGATCGCGAGCTGGCCGCCCTCGAGCGAAAAGCCGAGCACGATGGCAGCAGTGGCCAGGATCAGGCCTAGGAGGGTCAGGAAGTCCATTGGCGATTGCCCGTCATCGAGACAGCACGCCGCTCTCCAGCGGTCGTCGCTGCACTATTGGAAATGGTGCCCGGAACCGGAATCGAACCGGTATGGCTTGCGCCGAGGGATTTTAAGTCGGTCTTTATCATTTATTTACA
>SXGT01659451.1_pt1 | contig 12984 bp, 12 predicted proteins | sample 3176221 | NCBI WGS metagenome assembly SXGT01 (sample SAMN11356862, study PRJNA531348) | freshwater metagenome | isolation source: freshwater sample F1-120 | place: China: Fuxian Lake, Yuxi | collected 2017-12-25
CGGCGTCAGCGGAACGGCGGAGGAGCGGTCCCGGCCGCGACGATCGGGCGGCGGCGGGCGCGGCGGGTGAGCTCGAGATCCTCGGCGGTCAGCGGCGGCCGATCCACGACATCGGTGACAGACACGCGTTCGCCTTCCACCACCAGCGTCGAGAGCCCGGCACGTACCGGCAGCCAGATCGGCGCCTCGTCGCGGGTGACGGCGACGTCGATGCCGGGGCACAGGTTGCACGCCAGCTCGATCTGCTCGAGGACGGCGCCGGCGAAGCGGGCGACGTCGGTGGCGTGGGCGCGCACGCGGCGCTGCTCGAGGATGTCGCCGGCCCGGCTCTCGACGGTGAGGAGGGCGATCAGCTCCATCGCCAGCACCCGCGCGAATGGGTCGGGGATCGGGTTGAGCCCGTCCTCGACCACCAGGGACACGCGCCGCTCCAGCGTGACCAGGAGTCGCGCGGGTTGACCATGCCGGGCGGTGAGCCAGGGGACGGCCATCGGTTGCGTGGTGCGAGCGGCGAACGACATGGCTGGTAGATGGAGCAAGGCGCGGACCAGATGTGAACCGAAGAGTCCGGGCATCCTCGGGGGAGTTGGCGCGCGCTCGCTCATGAGACACGCGTGGGACACGATCCGTAACCGCGTCACGGTCGATTTGCCGCCAAATGCCTGCACGCCCACACCTGGGAGGTGATCAGGGGGTCATGCGCAGCGCCTGGACGATAATTGCACCCACATCGAACGCCAGGCGGGCAGTAAGGCAGGCTGCGATCCGGCCTCCTGAGGTCACGTAGATCGCGCCGAGGCCGCCGCTGGCGATGACGGCGCCGACGCGCGTTCCTGCCCCGGTGGGTGACACCGCTGCCTCGATCATTGCCGCGACGATGACCCCGGCCGCGAGTGCAACCTGGCGAGGCTCGCCCCTGGCGACCACGGCCCCGGCGATCCGGTCGAGCAGCCAGCGGCGGAACACCAGCTCGGCGGCCAGACCGAGGACCACGGTCACCAGGATGACGGTGGTGGCGAGCTGGACCGAGCCGCGGACCACGGGCTCGGTGGTCCACTCGACGTCGCGACCGACGGACTCGACGATGGCCGGCGAGGCGATCCACGCCGCTCCCAGGGCGGCGACGCCGATGATCATGCCGCCCAGCGCCGACCACGCCGCGCCGCGATCGCCGTCGCGCGGCTCGAACCAGCGGCCGCCGCGCACCATGATCGCCACCGACGCCACCACGAGCAGCAGCATGACGCCGTACTTGCCACCGATGACGACACCGGCGATCACCGCGGCGATCTCGACGGCCGCGATGATGGTGCGACGAGCCTCCACGTCCCGATCCTACGCCGCTCCGAGCGCCGTGTTACGGTCGGCTCGTGCCCGACTCCCCGCGCCTCGACGTGCGCGGCCTCCGCGTGGCGCTGCCCGACGGGCGCGTGCTGATCGACGACCTGTCGCTCGCGGTCGCGCCCGGTGAGGTGGTGGTGCTGCTGGGCGGCAGCGGCGCCGGCAAGTCGACGTTCGCGCGCGTGCTGTTCGAGCCCGACGAGCTCGCCCGCGGCGGCTGGGACGTGCGCACCGAGCGGCTCGCCCTCGATCGCGACGACCTCGGGCTGGTCCCGCAGCGCGGCGCGCTCTTCGATCACCTCGACGTCGCCGGCAACCTCGACCTCGCGCTCTCGCACGCGCGCGAGCGCGACGCCGGCGCCGCCGCCGCCGACACCGAAACCGATACCGCCGACGCCGCGACCTGGTTGGCCCGGGTCGGCCTCGACGAGGACGTCGCACGCCGGGGAACGCCGGTGGGCTCGCTGTCGGGCGGCCAGGCCCAGCGCGTGGCCGTGGCCCGCGTGCTGGCCAGCCGGCGCCGCCTGCTCTTCCTCGACGAGCCGTCGGTCGGCCTCGATCCTCACCGCGTGCGCGCGCTGGCCCGGCTCATCCGCGAGCAGGTGAAGGCGCTCGGCGTGTCGGCCATCGTCGTCACCCACGACGTCGCCCTCGCCGCCGGCGTCGCCGACCGCCTGTTCCTGCTCTCGCTCGAGCACCGCCGCCTCGAGCAACTCTTCCCCACCGACTGGCCAGGCCCGCTCGAGACCGACGGCACCGACGAGGCCGAACGCGGCCGCTGGCTGCTCGCGCTCGAGGACGCGCTCTGCGATCACCTCGAGGAGTTCGGCGACCAGCCGCCGCCGCGCGGCCCGGCGTCGACGCGCCCGGTCTGGCAACGGCTCGCCGCGCGCGCCGAGCCGGTCACGCGGCCGTTCGCGGTCGCGGCGTGGTCCTTGTGGCACCTGCCCCGCCAGGTGTTCGGGCGCCCGCGCGACGCCGCGACGGTGGCCCGCCGCGTGGTCGCGCAGACCTTGCTACGCCCGCTGCTCTTCTACGCCATCGTCAGCGTGCTCATCGGCTACACCGTGCTCTACGTGGTGAGCCAGATCGGCGGCGCCGGCGTGCGCCCCGACGCGCTCCTGCGCCAGATCGGAGGCGCCCACATCATCGCGCTGGCGCCGGCGCTGTCGGCGATCCTGTACGTCGCCGCCTCGGGCAGCGCCACCAACGCCTGGCTCGGCTCGATGGGGCTGGGCCGGCAGACCCTGGCGCTCGAGGCGCTGGGCGTGAACCAGCGCGCGTACCTGTGGGCGCCGGCGTGGACCACGGTGGCGATCTCGTACCTGCTGGTGTCGGTCATCTTCGCGCTCGGCATGGTGGCCGGCGGCATGCTGGTGTGCCGCTCGCTGGGCATGAGCGAGCCGTGGCCGCTGCTCACCGCCGAGCTGTTCGATCCCCGCCCCGAGCGCGCCGAGTACACCGCGCGCGCCTACTTCCTGGTGTGGATGTACGGCTGGGGCATCGCCAGCGACGTCGTCGCCAAGGGCTCCGCGCCCAAACCCGACGCCGACGCCGTCACCCGCGGCATGACCGCCAGCGTCGTCTCCTGCACCCTCTGGGTCGTCGCCCTCGAGCTGCTCACGGTGGTGTGGGTGCTGCGGTGAGGTGGCGCCGTGCGACGGTCCCGGCTACGGTCGAGGCATGGCCACGCGCTCGCAACTCGTCGACGAGCTGCTGAAGCTCCCGGCGGCCGATCGCGCCGACGCTGCGCGAACGCTCCTGGAGAGTCTCGACGACCACGAGGAGCCGGCCGACGTCGAACGTGCCTGGCACGACGAGATCGCTAGCCGCGTGGACGAGATCGAGCGTGGTGCGGTGACGCTCGAGGACGGTCCGGCGGCCGTGGAACGCTTGCGCGAGCGGGCCCGCGCGCGCCTCCAACGCCGACGCGCGCGACCGCCGCGGGGTACGGGTTCCATCCCGCCGCGCTCGCCGAGCTCGACGCAGCGGGGGAGTGGTACGACGAGCAACTGCCGGGCCTGAGCCTCGACCTCATCGACGTCGTCGACGACGCGATCGCGCTGATCGTCGAACAACCCGAGGCATGGCAGCGTGACGGTGTCATCGCCGGCCGCGAGGTGCGGAGGTTCGTGTTGCGTCGGTTCTCCTTCTCGATCGTCTATTGTGTCGTCGACGACGTCATACGGATCGTCGCGATCGCTCACGCCAAGCTGCGGCCCGGCTACTGGCGCTCGCGCTGCGAAACGTCCCTGACCGTCTCCTCGACCTGGCTCATCCCTGCCCCGCGCCCTTGAGGACGTGATAGCCGACCGGGTCGCAGCCGAGATCGCTGGTGGCAGGGTTGCTGGCGGCGCGGGTGACGACGGCGGCGAGCTCGGCGCGGTTGACGAGATCGAGGGCGTCGAGGGCGAGCTTGACGTGTTTCTTCACGCCGTCGATCGACACGCCCAGCTCGGCGGCGATCTCGGCGTTGCGCATGCCGCGCGCCACCATGTGCGCGACCTGGAGCTGGCGGCCGGTGAGCGCGCCCAGCGGATCGGGCGTGCCCGAGCGCGAGAAGCCGAGGTGGGCGAGGCGCACCGACACGTAACCGGCGAGCAGGCCGAGGTCCTCACGCACGGTGTGGCTGACCTCGCGCTCGAAGGCGACGCGCACCACCCCGAGCATCTCGCCGTCGCCGATCAGCGGCGCCAGGGTGGTGTGCCGCGACGAGGCGTCGGGGCAGCCGTAGGCGGCAGCCAGCTCGCGGGCCTGGCGCGGCGCCAACACGTCGGAGATGACCACGGGCGACAGGGTCTCGCGGATCAAGGCCAGACACGGATCGTGCTGGAACCCCGTCATCAAGTAACGATGGAGCACGGCCGCGTCGAACCACTCGCTGGCGATGCACACCAGCGGGTGGTTGCGATCATGGATCTCGAGGGCGGCACCGACCGGGTGGAAGAGCAGGCCGATCTCGTGGAGCGTGAACGCCGCCAGGTCGCAGAAGGTCGCCATCGTCCGCATGCGCACCGCCACCGCGCCCAGCGCGCGCCGGCCCGCTGAGGGATCGCGCTCCTCCATCACGAGCCTCCCGTCCAGGCCAGCGCGACCACGACGCCGAAGCGCGCGACGCGGCCCAGGAAGCCGATGGCCGCGAACGTCCGGAAGCGGACGCCGAGGCCGCCGGCCAGGAGCGTGATCACGTAGAACGGCGGGATCCCCACCGACGCGCTGACGAACAGGAGCGCCGGCCGCGACCGCCAGCGCGCGATCGCGACCCGCGCCCGCTCGATGCGCTCGCGGTGGCGCCCCGAGGGCAAACTCGCCGCTCCCCGCGCCGTGACGAAGAGCAGGCTCTTGGCGAGCATCTGGCCGACGGCCGCCAGCACCACCACCGCCGGCAAGGGCGCCGGGCTCGACACCAGGAGCGTGACGGTGACGAGCCAGATCTCGGTGTTCACCACCGGCACCAGCCCACCCACGAAGCACACCACCAGCGTGCCTCCGTAGATGCCGAGCTCAGCGCCGAGAGAGTCGATGGTCACGTGGAGCCTCGTGACCGGACAGTGCAGCGACCACGCCGAGAGGCGTCGCTCACGGAACGTCGTGATCCCTCACACGGGTTGTTCACGCCGGCGTGAACAACCCGTGAGGCTGGTGGCGCGTGCGCGGTGGACCCTCGCCGCGGCGCGGGGACGAATCGACGCGTTCGCACACTCACCGACGCCTCACGCTAGTGGGCCCGGTCGCGGATACCAAGTACTCCAAGGAGTACCGGTCATCCGTCGAAACCGGACGATGCGCGAAACCTATCGCACACTCCCACTATACTTTCGGGTACTTGTGACACCTCGGCACGGCACTGACCCTGCGGTCGATGCCATACCGCCGGGACGTGATCGTGGTGGGGAGCGGCTTCGGCGGCTCGATGGTGGCGCACCGCTTGCTGTCGGCAGGCGCCAGAGTGCTGATGATCGAACGCGGCGACTGGGTCGACCGAGGCGCGGCGGCGTGGCGGCCGGAGTCGTCGCTCGAGCTGACCCCGCACTACGCCACCGACATCCCGTACCGCTGCGATCGCGGCGCCTACAAGCCGGTGATCGGTGGCTACGCGTGTGTCGGTGGCCCGTCGGTCTTCTACGGCTGCGTGTCCTTCCGGTTCCGGGAGCAGGACTTCGCCGGTGACACCGACGTGGTGGGCGACTCCGGCGCGGCCTGGCCGTATCGCTATGACGAGCTGGAACGTCACTACGCCGAGGCCGAGGACCTGATCGGCGTGTCCGGCGACGACACCGGCGATCCGACGGCGCCGCGGCGCACGCGGCCGTTCCCGCAGGCGCCGGCGCCACTCGCGCCCATCTCGCAGCGCATCGCCGATGCCGCCTCGGGGCTCGGGCTCAACCCGTTCCGCCTTCCGCTCGCCATCAACTACGACGGTCACAACGGCCGCAAGGCGTGCGTCGCGTGCCGGACCTGCGACACCTTCGCGTGCGCGATCGAGGCCAAGAACGATCTCGCCACCCGCATGATCAAGCCGCTGGTGGCGCGGGGCATGGAGCTGTGGACGCGCACGGTCGCGCTGCGGCTCGAGACCGACGCCCGCGGCGCGGTGCAAGCGCTGCACGTCCACCGCAAGGACGACGGCGCCGTCCTCCGGCTCGAGGCCGACCGCTTCGTGATCGCCGCCGGGGCCCTGGGCACACCCCACCTGCTCCTGGCCTCGGAGCTGGAGCGGTTCTCGCCGGCCGGCCACGCCGTCGGGCGCTACCTGATGCGCCACGACAACGCGATGGTGTTCGGCTTCTTCCGCTCGCGCCCCGATCAGCAGCGCGCGTTCCACAAACAGGTCGCGATCCACGACTGGTACTTCGGCGACGAGGCGAGCCGCGACGCCGACGGCTTGCGCAAGCTGGGCGGCGTGCAGCAGGTCATGACCCCGCCGCGCGAGCTGGTCCGCGCCCACCTGCCGGCCGGCACCAAGGCCGTGCTCGGCGCCTTCACCGAGCAGCTCACCGGCCTGCTCTGCATCGCCGAAGATCAGCCGCGCGCCGAGAACCGCGTGCGCGTCGACTGGGACGTGCGCGACGCCTACGGGCTGCCCCAGCTGGTGATCGAGCACGCGTACAGCGACCGCGACCGGCGCGCGCTCGCCGCGCTCACCCGCCGCGCCAAGCGGGTGCTGCGGCGCTCGGGCGCCTGGTTCTTCCACACCCACGCCATCAAGACGGTCTCGCATGCGGTCGGCACCGTCCGCATGGGGCCCGACCCGACGACCGCGCCGCTCGACGGGCACGGCCGCTTCCGCGGCGTGCCCAACCTGTGGATCAGCGACGGCGCGGCGCTGCCGATGTCGGCCGGGGTCAACCCCAGCCTGACCCTCGCCGCCAACGCCCTGCGCGCGGCCGACTCGATCGTCGCCGGGAGCACGGCATGATCCGGATCGCGATGCTCGGCTGCGGCCAGGTCGCCGCCGCTCACGCCCGCCGCCTGCGCCGCCACCGGCGCGACGTCTCGCTGGCCTTCGCCAGCCGCGACCTCGCCAAGGCCGAGGCGCTGCGCGCGCGCGTGGACGGCGTGCGCGCCTTCGGCAGCTACGCCGAGGCCATCAACTCGCCCGAGGTCGACGTGATCGCCGTGCTCACGCCGCCGCACCTCCACAAGGAGCTCACCCTCGCCGCGCTCGCCGCCGGCAAACACGTGCTGGTGGAGAAGCCGGCGTTCCCCACCGCCGCCGACGTCGACGTGGTGGTGGCGGCGGCGGCGCGGGCCGGCAAACACGTCTTCGTGGCCGAGAACTACTTCTACAAGCCGTCGCTGCGGCGACTGCGCGCGCTGATCGCCGACCGCGTGGTCGGCGACGTGGTCTTCGTGCACGTCAACGCGATCAAGCGCCAGGCCGCCACCGGCGACTGGCGCGAGCAGCCCGAGCTGGCGCTGGGCGGCGCGCTCTACGAGGGCGGCATCCACTGGGTCGACTTCGTCGCCAACCTCGGCCTCGAGGTCGAGCGGGTCCACGGCTTCCGGCCGGCGGGACCGGCCGGCGCGCTCGAGCGCTCGATGATGATCGGGATCGACTACCGCGAGGGCGCGACCGGGATGCTCAGCACCTCGTGGGAGGTGCCGTCGACGGCGCGCGGGCTGCGGCTGTCGAAGATCTACGGCCGGGCCGGCACGATCACGTTCGAGTCGAACGGCCTGTGGATCCTGGTCCGCGGCCGCAAGACCCGCTTCTACCTGCCCGGGCTGCGCGACCTCGCCGGCTACCGCGCCATGTTCGACGACTTCGTGCGGGCCTGGAAGGCAGGCGCGGAGCCACAGCTCACCCTGGCCCGGGCGCGTCGCGATCTCGCGATCGTCGAGGCCGCCTACGCGACGGCCGGCACCGGCCAGGTGATCCCATCGTGAACCACATCATCGCCACCCTCATCGGCTTCCTCGCCGGGCTGCACACCTCCACCTGGGGCATGTACAAGGACGCGCCGCAGGAAGGCTTCACCTGGCCCAAGTACTTCCGCAGCGCGATCACCGGCGCCGTCCTCGGCCTCGCCACCCACCAGTTCACGGGCTGGGATCTCGGCGATCCGGCCGCCCGCTTCGTCTACTGGGGCCTCATCTATTGCCTCGAGCGCGCTGCGACCGAGTTCTGGAAGTACTTCATCCGCGAGGAGGACCAGGCCAAGTACTTCATCCCGATGCAGTTCGGGATCATGGGCAAGCCGATGAAGAACGCGCGGATGCGCATCTCGATCGGCGTGGCGGTCGCCGCGGCGTGCGTGGCCATCTTCTTCGGCCTGCGCGCGCTCGAGCGGCGGGTCGGCGACGAGACCCCGACCTGGCTGGTGGTGATCACGGTGGGCGCCATCTTCGGGTGGATCTCGGCGTTCGGCGGCGCCTGGAAGGACGCACCCATCGAGGGCTTCGAGACCTTCAAGTTCTTCCGCAGCCCCGGCATCGCCGCGATCTGGGCGGCGATCCTGTCGTACTCGACCTTGTCGTGGACGGTGCTGGCGATCGCCGCCGAGGGCTTCACGGTGGCCACGATCGAGACCTACAAGACGTTCTTCTTCCCGTCGCGGCCGCGCGGCAAGTGGAGCGGCAAGCCCATCCACTACCCGCAGTACCTCGAGCTCCGCCGGCGCTTCGTGCCGCTGTGGGTCGGGATCTGGTTGCTGGTCATCGCACACGGCGTCTGGGCGGCGCTCTGACCCTGGGGTTCGCTACCGCGCGATCGGTCGGCCGAGCACGTCCTCGAGCTCGGTGAACATGTCGTCGATCGTCAGGACCTTGAGGTTGGGCAGCTGCCGCAGGAACGTGTGGTTGGACTCGAACAGCGGTTGCCGCTGATCGACCTCGCGGAAGCGACCGGAGGTGATCCGGTCGCGCACGAGGTTGGGACCGAAGAACTCACTGCCAAGGAACGTGTTCAATTCGTCCGGGGTGAAGGCATCGACGGTCGCGGCCAGTTCGGTGAACAGCGCCAGATGCTGGTCGAGGGCCAGCGCCGCGAGCCCGTCGCGCACCTCGCCAACAACCGCCGGATCCCACTTGCAGTTGAAGACGAACTGCGCAAACCCGCCGTTGGCCACCTGCGCACGGTAGAAATCGACCCAGTAGCTGGCCCGCGACGCCGCGGTGATGAGCTCATCGGGGTAACCCTCGCCGCGCAACAGATTGACGACAGAGATGTTGGAGTTGATGAGGGCGTAGCGATCGTCACTCTCGAAGGAAGCCTGGGACACGATCACGTGGGTCATCGCCTTCATGAACGGAATCTAACCGGGGTTGCCCGGCGGGCGCATATGGTTCCGACCGCAACTCGGACCGGCGTCTGCGCTACGCTCCAGGTCGCATGGCCAGCACGAGTGCGATCGCGACGGCGGCGGGCGTGGCGATCGCCGCCGCCCACGCGGCGCTGGTGCCGGCGCTGGTCACGGCGACGGCACGCGACGGGCTCGAGGTGCGGTGGCCGGGGCCGCTGGTGGCGGAGACGGCGAGCGAGGGCGTACCCACCGCCGGCGCGGCGCGCAGCCACGACGGCGGCGCGCCCGGGCTGGTGTGGACGCGATGGAGCCTGCGTTACCGCGGCGGCATCGAGCGCGCCGTCGGAGCGGTGCAGCTGGTCGGCCCGTTCCAGGATCCGGCGGCGCCGCCGTGCAGCGGCCGGCTGGTGGTCGGACAGCGCGTGCTCGACGACGGTCGCGGGGGCGCCGGCACGGTGGCGGCGATCATCGCCGCCGAGCTGACCCGCGAGCTGGCCGGCACGTCGCACGTCGGCGCCGGAGCCTTCCAGCGGGTCGAGGACGTGCGCGCGGCGTGGGCGACCTTCGTCGCCCATCCGCTCGATCTCGGGTTGTTCCCCAGGACGGCGTTGCGGGCGCCGACGCCGGCCGGGTTCTTCCGGGCCACGGCCCTGGTCGTGTTCGATCGGGTGAAAGTGCCGGTGGTGATCGGCGCGGTGCCGCGCGTCGACGGCGGCTCGCTCGGCTTCACCGTCGGCGTGCGGGCCCGGCTCGAGTTCGGCAATCGCACCCTCGACTGGCTCAACCAGAAGATCGGCGGCGACAAGCTGGTCAGCAAGGCGGTGTCGGGCCAGCTCGACAGCGCGCTCCTGGCCGCGCTCGGTCCACCCCCGCCGCTCGAGCTGCCCGGAGGCCGGCGGCTGATCGTCGAGATGTGTCCAGGTGAGCCGATCGCGTTCGCCGACGGCGCGTGGGCGGCGGTGCCGCTGCGCTGGAAGCTGGGCGGCCCGGTGCCCTCGCCCGGCGGGGGACCGGCGATCCGCCCGCCGCTGCGCGCGCCGGTGACGTTCGCGCCGCCATCCACCGACACCGCGCTGACGCTCGATCTGGATCTCAACGCACTCGACGGGCTTCTCTTCGAGCTGTGGCGCACCGGCTGGCTCGACGAGCAGCTCGACGCCGTCGCCGCCCATGAGCGCTTCAACCACCACCCGACGGTGGCGACCTACCTGACCCTGCGGCTGTCGCCCCTGCGCCTGCCGCTGCCGCCGACGCTGCGGCCCACCGACAACGGCGGGCTCGCCCTCGACGCGGCGGTGCGCGTCGACATCGGCGACGGCCGCTTGATCACGCCCGGCCACGCCTGGGCGTCGCTGGCAATCGCCTTGCGCGGTGCTGCCGGCATCGCCGCCGACGTGGGCGTGACCGCGCTCGAGCTGTCGTGCGAGCCGTCGCCGGGAGTGATGCGGCCGTGCTACGGCGACGTGGTGACGGCCATCCGCGACGCCGCTCCCGAGGCGCATGCCCAGCTCGCCGGGGCGCTCACCTCGGCGCTGACCGGCGTGTTCGCGGCCCGGCGGCTCGAGGCGAGCGGCTCGCCGGCGGCGCTCGAGCTCTCCGACGCCCGCGCGCAGATGCTGGCCAGCGGCGATCAGCGTGCGCTGCGTGTGGAGATGGCCGCACGGGTCAGCCCGCGTCCGGTGAAGTAGCGCACGTCCGCGACGGTCGCTGCCAGCGATGGTTTTCGGGACGCGCTCCAGGCTAAGCTAGCGGCCGCGATGATCGGGGAAATCCTCGACGGAACGTACAAGGTGGTCCGCTTGATCGGCGAGGGCGCGACCGGCGAGGTCTACCTGGTCGAGCACATCCACATCGGCCGCCACGAGGCGATCAAGGTGCTCAAGCCCGAGGTCGCCGCCGACGCACGGTTGGCCTCACGCTTCCGCCGCGAGGCGCGCGCCATCAACCGGCTGCGCCATCCCAACATCATCGGCATCTACGACTTCGGGCGTCTGCCCGATGGCCGGCTCTACCTGACGATGGAACACGCCGCCGGCGAGACCCTCGACACGGTCCTCAAGCGGGCCGGCCGACTCGACGTGGTGCGCACGCTCTACGTGCTGCACCAGCTCGCCAGCGCGATCGATCACGCCCACTCCCACGGCGTCGTGCACCGCGATCTCAAGCCCCACAACCTGGTGCTGGTCGAGGACAAGAACCGCAACGACGTCATCAAGATCCTCGACTTCGGCCTGGCCAAGGTGCTCAACCCCGGCGGCCCGGGCGACGAGCTGACCTTGCGCGGCGAGATCTTCGGCACCGCCGAGTACATGGCGCCCGAACGCCTGGGCGGCGGCCCCGACGATCCGCGCAGCGATCTGTACGCGATCGGCTGCATCGCTTTCGAGCTGCTCACCGGCAAGCCGCCGTTCACCGGGCCGCAGGCGCTGGTGATGGCTGCCCACATGCAGTCGACCCCGCCGGCCCTGGGCCGGGCCTTCCCCGGCATCCCCGGGATGCTCGACGTGATGGTTCAGCAGCTCCTGGCCAAGGATCCGGCCCAGCGCATGCAAACGGGCAAGCAGCTCATGATGGCGCTCGAGCAGGTGCCGGGGTACCCGCGCAAAGCCGGGCCCGGCCGCACCGGCCGCATGTCGATCGCGCCCCCGGTCGGCCCGGGACATGAGTCGGTCCTGTCCGATCTGGCCAGCGGCCGGGTCGAGATCCACGACGAGGTCACGCTCCAGGAGCGGTCGCGTGCGCCCAAGCAGATGGGCTACGCCGAGACCGCGGCCGCGCGGACCGAGGAGGTCCGCGACGAGATCTTCAAGGCGCTGGTGGCGCTGGCCGAGGAGGCCAGCGATCTTCATCCCGGCGACGGCGCGCTGACCCTGGCGCTGGTCGATGTCGAGCGCTTCGAGGCCGACCGCGCGCGGTACGGCCGCGATCGGGCCCAGCTCGAGGAGCGACACGCCAGCGCGGCCCAGTCGGTGCGCGAGCGCGAAGGCTCGCTGCGCTTCGCGATCGCCGAGCTGCGCTTCGAGCGGCAGCGCAAGGACCAGCCGCCGCGCGAGGCTGCGGCCAAGGACCTCGACTTCCAGATCGCGCAGCTCGACTCGGTGGTCCGCGACCTGACCCTGGGCCTGGGCCACGAGCTGGCCGCGATCGACGAACGCGGCATCGAGCTGGCCGCAGCCGAGCACGACAACGAGCTGCACTGGCTCGCGGCGATCCGACGCCTGCGCGGGGCGCTGGGCGATCGGCTGGGCGCGCTCGGCGCGCAGGCCGGCGACCTCTCGAGCAAGTTCGCGGCGGTGGGCGAGGCCTCGTTGCAGATGCTTGACAGCGCTGGATCGGATGCGTAGGTAGAGCGTCTGTAGTGGAAGCCATGCCTCCCCGCGTACGTCCCCCGCACTCCGACTGCCGCCGGCCTACCGCCGGCGCCGTCGTCGACGTGCGCGCGTGTGATTACGCCCGCATGGGCTTCACGCCCGCGGCCGAGTAACCCGCGCCGACGCGTTCGCGCGTCCGTCGCGGGTGATCTCGCCCACTCGGATCTGCCCGTGCCCGTGCCCGTGCCCGTGCCCGTGCTCGATCCGTCGCTCTTCCTCCTCACTCATACTCGGACCGCATCCCGCGGTCCGTGAAGACCACTGTCATGCCCAGAACACCCATCGAACGGATCCGAAACCTCGGCATCATCGCCCACGTCGATGCCGGCAAGACCACGCTCACCGAGCGCGTCCTGCTCTACACCGGCCGCATCCACGCCGCCGGCGAGGTCCACACCGGGACCGCCCACACCGACTTCCACCCGCTCGAGCAGAAGAAGGGGATCACGATCCTGGCTGCGGCGGTGACGTGCGACTGGCACGACCACCGCCTGCACCTGATCGACACCCCCGGACACGTCGACTGC
>SXGT01769374.1_pt1 | contig 12984 bp, 9 predicted proteins | sample 3176221 | NCBI WGS metagenome assembly SXGT01 (sample SAMN11356862, study PRJNA531348) | freshwater metagenome | isolation source: freshwater sample F1-120 | place: China: Fuxian Lake, Yuxi | collected 2017-12-25
CTATAAGGAAGGGAAAGCAGCATTTCTTGCACGTGACTGCGAGTTGCTCCAACCATACTTGGGAAGTGCGCGTCAGGTCTTGGCAGGCGCGATAGTGGCTGGCCAGCGGATTCTGCTAGAGGGAACACAGGGCACTGGCCTGAGCCTTCACCACGGCGACTATCCTCATGTGACGACTAGGGATACCACCGTTGCCGGCTGTCTCGCGGATGCCGGTATCGCGCCTTCGAACGTTCGTAAGATCATCATGGTTTGTCGAACCTATCCGATTAGGGTTGGCGGACCATCAGGGCCTATGGCGCATGAAGTCGACATGGCCGAAATCTATCGGCGCAGCGGCATACCGCTCGAGGAGCTTGAGAAGAACGAGCGGACCACAACAACTAACAGGCCGCGGCGGATAGCAGAGTTCGACTGGGTTCAGTTTCGTGACTCCGTCCAGCTGAATGGTCCAACGGACATCGCGCTAACATTTGTAGACTACTTCGACGTGAACAATCGGAAGGCCTTTCGCTTTGAGCAGCTTTCACAGGAAACGATCCGTTTCGTTGGTGAGATTGAAAGAATATCTGGCCGGCCGGTCTCGTTGCTGTCGACGGATTTCAATTGGCGCAACGTTATTGACCGGAGAGCATGGTGACTGAAGCGGAACTTGAAGAACTTATCACCAATTGCCCGATTCTGTACCACATGGCCGAGCGGGGATCATGGGAATCTATCAAGCAATATGGCCTGTTAAGCACTAGCGCGCTCTTGGACCGCTACGCCATCCACCCGCCAATTCGTACCGAGATCGAAAGCCGACATCGACCGAAGAGCGTTGAAGTAACACGTGACGGCCTTCCTCGGGCTGTTGTGCGCGACCAGATCCCGATGAGCGACGCAGGCCTTAAAAGGGCTTTGCCCGACCGCATCTCTCCGGCGGAGTGGTATGAGCTGCTGAACGCCAAGGCCTTCTTCTGGCTTTCGGAGGAACGTCTCCATAAGCTGACCAACGCCAAAGCTTATCGCGACCGTGAGCACGATATTCTTGAGGTCGATACGAGGTCCCTGATCGACGCGCATAGGGATTCGATCTGGTTTTGCCCGATCAACAGCGGTTGTACCAAGCCGATGCCGCATCCTCGTGACGAAACCATCTTCGCCCGTATTGAAGAGTATCCGTACGCCTATTGGCGGGAACGGCGTGGTCGTCGAGAGCGAGTGGTCGAGCTCGCCGTGGAACATTCGGTCGAAGACATTCGCGACCATGTAAGGCGCGTCGTTGTGAAACGAGGCACTGAGGTTCTGAGCGTCATCGAATGAAGCAGCACAACGATGCTGCCCGCGATCTCTGGGCGCAGATATTTGAAAGGGCGGCCGCAGACCCTAATGCAACTTTGCATAAGGCGGACAAAAAAAGTGAGGCCGCGCAACGCGAACTGACTGCCAAAGCGTTGAAACAAGCTGGCTGGTCGGAAGCCGAAATCGCGCGGCGCAATGAGGCAGAAGGCTTCGATGGCGAGCTAGAATACGTCAACAGCCCGGGAGTTGGACCCGGCCTCGAATTCAAATTGAAGTTTCTTTCAGACCGCATTCGAGAGGCGATCTCTAAAACAGGGGAGACTTCCCACGAAAAGGTAGAGATAGCGATTGACCCGAAGGCTGGAGTATCGGCATCACTCACTAACGTAATCATGACCGATCAAGGCATCCTTTCGGTTAGCTCATTCCTATTCAGATGGTGCGGTTTGGTGGCACGGGCGTACACCCGCACACTTTACGCGGATATCGCGCATTGGACTTCCAAAATGTCCGACCCCGCGACCGATAGAGAACGTCTTCTGAAGTGTCCTGATCTCGTTCTCTATTGGTTTCGGATTTTCGTGTCCTTCTCAGGGACAGGTACACACGTCCTCGTACCCTTTCGTCCCTCATCCCCGACGGAGTTTCACCTCTTTGAACAAGTCGCTTGGTCGATGGAGTATTTCACCGTTGCCCACGAATTCGGTCATCATGTGCTAGAACATCGCAGTACCAGTGCCGATCCTATGATGCAGGAATTTCAGGCTGACGCGTTTGCAGCGAAGGTCTGTGAACAGTTTGAGCTCGAGCCGTTCCCGCTTCTCCCAAACCCATATACCAGGACGGGGGCTGGGGCTTCGTTGATGCTGCTCGCGCTTGAGATCCTACGCGCGTTCGAAGAACCGGTCAGCGATGGCAAAGCACGCGTCGATACCCACCCTTCTCCAAGCGACCGTATCGCCAAGATATCAACACGTAATCTGATGCAGCCAAAGCAATTGGAGATGGATCAGGAGTTCAACGGAACAGTTATACGCATAATGAGTGCTGTCGCCGGAGTCATGAGCGACGCCCGACGTAAAGGTGGTGGGGAACTCGTAGCTACGATCAGGCAGCGGCTGGATGATGCAGAAATCGGGCTGAGAAACTCGGGAAGTCGGTTATCCGACGAGACCAGCGCATAGCATGTCGGCCCGAACCTTCTCCAATACGTAGCCAGTAGCCAACGGAATGTTTCGTACAGTCGGGCACGATATGGGGAATCAGAAGGCGTTATCGTAGTTTGGCGTAAAACAGCGTGGTGGGCCGAAGCCGATGAAACGGAGAACTACACCTACGCTATAGCCCTCCAAAGTGACTCCTGAAATCAGCATCGGCCGGGTTCTATTTACAACAGCCCGGCTGCGAAGCGGCGCTTCCAAGTCCAACACTGTAATCGCAAGAATCTATGCAGCGTCGACCTTTTCGACATTGGAAAGCTTGATCATGTCGCGCGCCCATTTCTTCGCGACCGGTAAGCCCTGCTTGTAGTCGTCGGCGCCCATTGAAAGGGATTCGGGCGAAGTCGCGCGTTCGAGATCGTCGACCGACCAGTCCTCGGAAAGCCTCTTGCTGATCGCATAGCAGGTCACCTTGCCGACGCGGAAAGCGGCGGCCCGGCGCGCGGCCTTGAGGCATTCGGCGCGGACGATTTCCGGCTCGCCGGTGCCTTCCAACTCCTGCTGTAGTTCCAGCGACATACGCTCGATGATGGGATAGAGCCCGTTCACGAACAGCGTCTGGGATTCGCTGTAATAGCGTCCTGCGCGGCCTTTCAAAGCCTTGTCCGAGATCTCCTCAGGGTCGGTCAGAATCTCAATTGTGGGCACGCGTTCTAGCGCTTGTTTGGCGATGGAAGGCTTTGATCCTTCGGGGGCTTTCCTGACCTTTTCCGGCTTGGCGCGCGCGCCGCCACGGTTGTTCACGGGGGCATCGCCCTCGACGCTTTCCGCTGCGGAATCGAATTCATCCAGGCGAATGCGCTCCGGTGTGTCATTGCCTTCGGCATGATGCTCCATCGGTAAGGCACTGGGCGTCTTTGACGGGTTGAACGTCACTGTAGGCACCCGGAACTCATCAAGCAGCTTTTGCAGGTCAGCCTGCAAGTCGTCGAGATTATCGTCAGATTCTGGCGACTCTGCGCGAATGATCTCCTTCACCCAGTCCGGCATCAGCTCACGCACGTAGTCGGCGAACTCTTCCGTTGTGAGCGCAGAGCGGTCGTGCGGCCAGAGCAACCCGTCCCGGTACTGGTTGGGCAGCGCCATGTTGTCAGGAATTTCAATTTCGATGGTGAGCACCTTGGAGCCGAATGGGATACCGAACTTCGGTGCCGCGGCGGACCATGCCTTGCTGGTCTTGATATCGTAGCGCTCGCCCTTGTGCACGAGAGCGCAGAAGGTTGTGGACGAGGTTGCCGGGTTTGCGCGCGCACTCAGAGAATGGCTGGAGAGCGGGTGTTTCGGGTCGTGGATGAAATGAGTGGTCAGGCCCGAGTCCGGTTCGTGCACGCGCTCGGCCCTGGGCAGCTTGTCAAGGATGTCCGCGAGCGGCCTGAGCTGGCGAAACTTGCCCGTCTCGTCCTTGCCGCCGCCTTTGGTCATCGCGACATCGACGCGAACGTCCACACCGTCCGAGAAACGGGCGAAGCGCCGGAAGATCGCGCTGGGAATATGACTGCGGTCTACTGGTTTGCCCTTGCCCAGCGGTTCCGCCACCGTGTCATGGTCGTCGCTTTCACCGTAAAGCACGACCTCGGTCCAATCAAAATCGGTCGGCTTCCCGTCGGCCTGCGCGGCGGCGGTGACGTCGTAGACAGTGTCATAGCTGCCATCGGGCAGTTGCGCGGGAAACCGCACATACGTGCCTTCATCCGCGTCATAGCCAATTGTGATTTCGCTGACTGCACCGTTCTTGCAGGAGCGGTAGCGGATACCAGCCTTTGACATGGTGAGGCCGGAGACCTTCGCCCCGATTCCGAAATTCGCGTCGAGCGCCATGTCTTTGCCGATGGACGAGGAAAGGTCGGTGGCTCGTTTCAACTCGGCACCGTCCATACCCGGCCCGGTGTTCCAGAAAGCCAGCTTGCGTATGCCATCGATTTCGACGGGATAAATCTCGATGCGCCTATTGCCGTCCGCCGCCTGGGACGCACTCTCGTCGGCATTCTTGAAAAACTCTCGTATCAGCGTGCTGACGGGAGCCTGCTGTATGAGGCGGTTGATCAGGAAACGCTTGTCCTGAATGTTCAGCGGTTCTGCCCTCACGCCCTATCCTTTCAGCCTAAACTTGTTGATAGTCTCTCCCGTGCTGGAATTGAACTTGCGCTCAATATCCGCAGTAGCGTCTCGCAGTGCTTTGACGATCCCTTTAATGTCGGCGTCCGTGTATTCATAGGCGCGGCTGTTTGAAAGATTGCCGATCTTTCTGATGGCGTCCAGCGCGAGCTGCGTTCGCCCCTCCGCCAGTCTCACGAAATTCGCGCGTTTATCGCTCTCTTTTGGCACGCAGCCCTCCAGTCTGTGTTGCCGCCGAGGCTAATGTGACCCACAACAATGCGTCAATTATTTCTTTGTGAAATTCGTAAAAATATTCACGAGAATCGTAACGTGGATTTCGGCCGCATAGGGCGTGGCCCGCATGGCGCAGAAATGAGCCCGCGCTATCCCTCGGAGGGAGGATGCGTCTCGGACGCACACGGCGATGAACCCGGAAAACCGGAACATCGGCGAACCAGCCATCTGGTCGGATACGCGAGGACGTCAAAGCGTGATGGCGGGCCGAGAGTCATCCCCAGCGGCGTGAACAAGAGAGCGCACGGTGGGATTCTCATGTCAGCTCTAGCGTGAGAACGGAGGTGATCGGCGGTTCGCTAGGACCGCCAAGTAATACACCTATCGCGGACGCACCTTTCTCTGGTATCAGAATACAAAACTTTCGCCACGGCTAGCATGGGGGGGCTTATGCATAGTGCTAGACGAGAGCCGCAGGAAAATCTCGAACGACTGAGGTCGCATCTAAAAGAAGGCAGTCTTGCCGAAAGGCTCGTATCGGCCTGCATTGATGCGGGCGTGCCTGATCCCCGTCCCAACATCCGCAAGGTTCTGACCGACCGGATCGAAGAACTGAGACGCACCCATGACGTGCCGGATCAGCAAGCTTGAAATCCAGGGCTTCCGCGCGTTCGGGCGTGCGGTCCAGACCCTCGACCTGCCGTCCCTGCTGGCCGCGATCTGGGGCCCCAACAGCCAGGGCAAGACAAGCTTCGCCGAAGCCGTCGAATTCCTGCTGACAGGGCAGATCGTCCGTCGCGCGCTAATGGGGAGCAGCCAGGACGAGTTCGCCGACGCCCTGCGCAACGCGCATTTGCCGGCAGGCACGCAGGTCTTCGTGCAGGCGACCATCACGGATTCGGCCGGCGCGCCGCGCGTTGTCAAACGCGTGCTCAAGACCGACTACAGCAAGAAGCAGGAATGCGAGACGGTTCTCACCATTGATGGAACGCCGGCTAGTGAAGAAGCTCTTGCCGCACTCGGCGTGGTGCTGTCACAGCCGCCGCTGCGCGCGCCGGTGCTGGCACAGCATACGCTCGGCTACGTGTTCTCGGCGCGCCCCCATGATCGCGCCAGCTATTTCAAGGCACTGCTGGAAGTTACAGACCTTGAGGAATTCCGTAGCCAGATATCGGCGCTCGGCAACGACATAGCCCCGCCCGCCAATCCCCTGATCGAAAAGCTTGAGGCAACCGCCGGCATCGCGGACGCGGGACGGCTCGTCAAGCCGCTTCTTGCGAAGGTGCCGACGCCGGTAGAAATGGCGGCCGCACTTGTCGCCTGTGCAAACGAGCTGGTCAAGGCAGCCGGGGAGACCACGCCCGCAGATGCCGATGCGCTCTTCGCCCGGCTCGGCGTGCTCCTGGCCGAGAGGCGCGCGAAGACCTTTGCCCTCAAGGCATTTGACCGCAAGCCGCTTGCGCCGTGGCTCATGCCGACCGCCGCGCAGCAGGAAGCGCTCGCATCCTATGTCACAGAACGTGGCAAGGTGGACGGGGAGACGCGGCGGCTCGTCGGCCTCTTCCGCGAGGCACTGGCATTACCCGCAGTTGAACATGCGCTTGCCGATATCGACTGCCCGCTCTGCGGGTCGGAAGCGGCGCTGACCGCCGCCCGCATTGCCCATATCCGCACCCGCGTTGCCGATACCGAGACGTTCCAGAAGGCGCAGAAGGACGCGGCAGATGCCCTGACGCAAATGCAGGCACTCGTCAAAAGCGCCGTGGACGGCGTCGTCGAAGCGCTACCGCTGCTTATCACCCATCCCTCACGTGCCCGCAGGGCGCGGGGCATTCGCGTCGCGCGCATCCATGCCCTGCTCGGCGCGGAGGCGAAGCCGCAGGTCGATCTGTGGCTTTCCTGCCTGCGGCGGCTCGTCCGCGCGCGGACGCGTGTGATCGCCGCCGCGAAGCGGCTTGCCGGATTGATCGAGAGCGCCATCGAGAAACCGGAGACTCTGGAACACCCCACATTAATCTGGGACGGCTTCGCCGCGCTTGCTGCGACCCGCGATGCATTCGCCGCCGAGTTGATCGCATACGATCCCGCCGAGAAGGCCGTGAGCAACAGCTTGCGCGAGGTGGTGGACGCGCAAAGCGAGACCACCGGCTGGCAGGAACTGATTGACCTTGCGGGCGACCAGGGAAAACTGCGCACCGCGCTGATAGACCGTTCCGCTCACGAGCAGGCGGCGAAGGAACTCGCTCAGGCGCTCAGGCAGATCGACAAGGGCAACGAGACGGTCCTTGAAGAGAAGTTCGGCGATCTCAGCGACGGCGTTCAGACATGGTGGGATTTGCTGCGGCCGGACGAGCTCAGCTTCTTTTCGGGTGTGCGGCCGCGCCCCGGCGCGCGCCGCACCATCGACTTCAAGGCGGGACTGTCCACGAATCTCGACCGCAGCGAGCCGAAGCTGCGCGACGTGATCGCCGTGTTCAGCCAGTCGCAACTGCATTGCCTTGGACTTGCGCTGTTTCTTGCGCGGGCAGTGAAGGAGAATACCGGCTTCGTCGTGCTCGACGATCCCATCCTTTCGAGCGACGAGGACTATCGCGCCTTCTTTAATTCGCGAGTGCTCGAAGAGCTGCTGAAGCTCGGCATACAGGTGATCGTGCTGACGCAGGATCAGCGCACTTGGAAAGACCTCGGCGAACGCTACCTGCATCAGAGCATCACGCTTTTCCAGATCGCTCTGCAGAGCCCCGCCGACGGATCGAGCGTCACCAACACGGCGGACGATCTCGGCATGGCGTTCGATCGCGGGGAAAAGCTGATCCGAGGCGGCCATCCTGATCTGCTCAAGCAGGCCGGCAGCGTCATTCGCGACGCCGCCGAACGCTTCTGCAAGGAAATGCTGGTAAAAGACCGGCGCACGAAGGGCGACGCTGCGGCCTCTCTTATCGACTATAGCAACAGGAATCTCGGGCAGCTTGGCCCGCTGGTCGAGCCGCTGCTGACGCACGACGCCTCCCATCCCGGCAAGCTGCGCACTATCGGCGGCACCGTAAATCCCGCAAACCATGACGACGCCGTGCCGGCAGCGGGGGCGCTCAAGGTCGCCCTTGGCGACCTGCGTTATCTTAAGAAGGAATATCTTTGAAGGATGAGCGTGGCTTTGGACATCTCCGCCGCCGTCCCGAACTGGTTCTCACAAGACGAGCGCGACTTGTTCAGCTCGCTAGTTCAGCAGGCGGGCGAGGTTGGCGAAAACGCACTTGCTACGAATATGAAGTCCGCGAAGGCACTCGTCTTCGGCAGGATTGCAGGGGAGGTTCTCGGCATTGCAGCTCTGAAGCGCCCGCAGGCCAGCTATCGCAAGCGCATCGGTCGAAAGGCCGGCGTCGAAATCGGCCCGGAAAGCTATCCTTATGAGCTCGGCTACGTATTCGTGCTGCCCAAGGCACAGGGGAAGAAACTCTCGCACTTCCTTGTCGCGGCGGCCCTCGCGCATACGGAAGGCGCGGCCGTTTTCGCGACGACGCGGACTGACAACGTTGCTATGCTGGCGACGTTGGCAAAGGCCGGATTCAGGCAGTTCGGACAGGATTATCGCGGGCGCGGCGCGCGGGCGATCCGTCTTTCTGTTCGGCTCTAAAGCTGTGCCGCCAAGGTTCGGAGTTCAATAATCGCAGTTACGCCGATCCAGCTGCGGTCAATTTCAATTTTCTTGAACGCCGACGCGTAGTAATGGGTTATGCAAACCAACACTTGAACATTGCCAAGTGCGAGTTCGTTACCGTTGGATTCGGGGGGCTGGGTGGACGAAGTAAAAGCAAAAGAATGGGAGACTAGGTTTCGCGGGCAAGCCATTGACGGCTGGACGATCGAATCTTTGATTGATCACGGAAAATCGGCCGCCGTCTTCAAAGCGGTAAATGAAGATCCCGGTGCATTAGCAGCTCTCAAAATATTCGATGATGAGCTGATCCAACGCTATGGTGACGAAACGCAGCTTAAGAGAATCGGGCGCGAACTTGGCTTGAAGGGGCTACACCATCCGAACATGGTCGGGATTCTAGGTGGAGGATTCCACGAGGAAAGCGGCAACCACTATATCATTATGGACTATCTTGACGGTCCTAGCCTCAGCAAATGTCTGACCAAGGTCCCCGAGGGGAACATCGCGAGCCTTATTGAACAGCTTGTGTCGGCCTGCGAATTTCTTGAAGCCCATGGCCTCGCACACCGCGACATGAAGCCTGCGAATATTGTCCTGTTAGAATATATGAGCCGCTTGGTGCTCCTCGATTTTGGCGTACTTAAACCTGTCGGCGAGGTGGGGCTCACCGACACCGATGGCCAGCTCCTGTTCGTTGGAACCCTACAATACAGCTCGCCGGAATTCTTGCTTCGTGACGAAGAAAACAGCGAAAATGGCTGGCGCGCTCTCGCCATCTACCAAGTTGGCGCAGTACTCCATGACCTGATTATGCGCCGCCCGATTTTTGAGGAATTCATCAATCCCTATGCTGCGCTCGTCAACGCGGTGCAGCACGAAACGCCCAGCGTCTCCAGTGAAGCGGTTCCTTCCTATCTCATTGACACGTGTCAGATGGCGCTTGTCAAGGACCCCGAAAAACGATTGGGGCTCGTCGATTGGGAAGCGTTTCGACCACCGGTCGTCAGCTCGGCCGCTGACGCCGCACGCCAACGGATCAGCAAGCGACTGCTTTTGGCCGACGCACAGTCTGAGACGGTTATGGACGAGGGGCCCGCTGCGGCCGAGCTGCTCGAAACCGTCATCGAAGGACTAAAAATCGAGCTTCGCCGGATCCGGCAGGCGAATTCGAGCATCATGCCACCGTTGATGGTAACGCGTGGACCAAAGCGAGCGCCGGTCCTCAACATCCAGATGGGAGCGTCTGCCGAATTCGGCTTGGCTGGCGACGTTCGCATGGAAATCGTCATCACGGTAATCGATGTAGAAGCGCAGGCCGTGCGCCTCGAAGCGCGCGCGTCGGTACCCGCCGACAGCGCTGAAGCGCCGCTGGAGCTCATCAGCATTTTCAAGGGGCCATATAGTTCGGGGGCGACCAGCGACCGGGTGGAGGCCGCTGTCCTCGTTGCACTGGATCAGGCGCAGAACGAAACAATTGGCCACCTGAACCTAGCCGAGGTGAGAGTAGACTGATGGAAGCGTCATGGTGGAAAAGTATCGGCGAACTCGACGATGACCAGAAGAAGGCAATCGCGCTTGATGATGACGAAGATCATCTTATCGTCGGGCCGCCTGGGTGCGGAAAAACCAATTTGTTGCTCCTTCGGGCGAGCTATCTTCACGCCAAAGGGGTAGCTAACATCAAGGTGTTGGCGTTTGGCCGCGTGTTAAGAGAATTTATTTCGTCAGGAACCGAGCACTACCCCTTCGCCGCCGACAAAGTGCAAACCTTCGTGCGCTGGGCGTATGAGATTCTTGCCGCAAACGGCATTAAGGTCGAAGACAGTGACGACTTCGATGAGATGAGAGTGCGGCTGTTTGCGGGACTTGCGGAAGTTGCCGCCAAAGGCGCGCCCGAGAACGTATTCGATGTCATCCTGCTCGACGAGGCGCAGGATTATTCGGCCGAAGAAGCTGAGATCATTCGTGCATTCGGAACTCGGATTTTTGCTGTTGGCGACAATAACCAGCGCATTACCGATCAATCGGGGGCACTTCAGAGGCTCGAGGAGCTTGGAGCGACGCGCACGGAACTCAAACACCACTATCGGAACGGAATCAAAATCTGCCGTGTGGCCGATGGCATTAAGAATTTGTTGGACAACGCCTCTGGAATGGAGGCGACGTCGAACTACGACGAGACGAGTTTCCCGTCCACCGTCGATATCGTTGGAATGATAGATCTGCCTACCCAGGTTGCTGAGGCCATTGCCCGCATCAAAATCCAGATGCAGGCTTATCCGGGTGAGATGATTGGCGTTCTGTGTCCACGTACCGCCGAATTGGGCGAAGTGGCCAACGTTCTTAGCGCGAGCGACATTGCCGGCGCTATTCAAGTCCAACGCGCAGGCGCCTATGATGCAATTCTGCCCGACCGCCCCGTAATCGTCACCACAGTGCAAGGGGCAAAAGGCCTAGAGTTTCGGGCGATCCATATGATCGCGGCGGAAAAGCTCAAAAACTACAAAACGCAGAAAAATCTTACCTACACGGCGGTCACGCGCGCAAAGACCACGTTGGTCGTTTATCATCAAGTCGCCCTCGCTGGGTATTTCGAGAAGGGCCTCAACGCCTGCTCAATCGCACTGCCCGCTGAACCGAACTTGAAGGACCTCTTTCTATGACCGCTGTTGAAAAGGTCCGGCTTAATCGTGAAGACTTTGTAGGGTGGCTTGGCAAAGCGTTGTCGGGCGCGACATCTTTGCCTCGCCCATCGAGCGCGGGCTCGGAAAAACCGACTGACGTTACGCTCGTTGCCCCGCGCCACGAGAGCAACAGTTGGCCGATTATGTGCATCGCTCAGGCACAAATGCATGACCTGTTCGCCTTCGTCTCGACCTACACCAAGGTGCGGCCGTTCTCGGCATTTTTTCGCGTGCTCCCTCTTGAGCTGATTTCGGTGCTTGAAGAGCGGGATGGGGAGAGCGAGAACGATCTCGTTCTTGCAAAGTGTATTGCCGGAGCGGCGATGGCGGAAGCATGGATCGCCTCGGCACGTGATTCCGATCGTCCCAAGAATGTGTTTCCAATCCTGCTTGCCTCGCTCTCGTCGGCGCTCGGGCAATCCGTGCTCGCACGATATGATCAGGCTGCAACCGACTGGGTTTTGTCGGAGTGGACCGAGCTTCGCAAGCAACCCGACGATCCCTTCCGCGCGCAGAATATCGAGGGGGCCAGCGTCGCGTGGAGGATCGTATCATCAGCGATCGGTACGTCTGCCGTCGATGTCGGGGGCGACGCGGGCGTGATTGGTCATTTTCTTTCAAGCGCATTGGCGGCTGAAGCCATCAGGCCTGATCTTCTCAAACAGTTGGCTCCGTTATCGGCCGGCGTCGATTTCGCGACCTTACTCGCGGCATCGCGAGAAGAACGGATCAATCGCTTCAATGAGGTTGTCGCTGATCTCAAACGCCGCAGCGATCGAGGGTTGCGCTCCGAATTTGTCGGAGGCTTGATGCTCGCAATCGCTGGAAATGGCGCTTTTGAGCAATTGCGTTCTGCCCGTGAGTTCGACGGCTGGTTGGACGGCGCCACGACTTGGTTCGGAATCTGTGCTGCGTTGTTCGAGGAGAGCAATGTGCTGACCTATGGCAATTCGGCGGGGCGACGAATGGTCCGCGATTTGTTGAATCGGGAGGATCCATTTCGACCGCCGCACGCCGATATGAATTCGAGCGAGTTCCGCTTCTTGACATTCACCGACGCTCTCCAGTCGTCGACGCACGCACCCAACGCGCTCGACGTCGAGTTGCTTCCCAACGTCATGAGCCGGGTTGGCGCCGCGTCTCACCAGGACGGCGACCGCCGGCTAGATGATATGGAGGTGATGTTGAGAACCCTCGACGAGGCGGGTTATCTGATCGATCGCGCTCGGCATGTGGCGATTGGAATTGCGGGTGGTGCTCGGCAAGGCTCGCTGTATAAGTCGTCAGGCAAGCGACGATCGCGCTAGGCCGATAGGTTTCGCAACGCGTGAAAATCCGTTTAGTGCGTTTTGTCGAAATTGAGGTTCAGTTTCTGCTGATAGACACCGATCCGCTTTTTCGCCCGATCGATCACATCGCTGAAATGCAAAATCTCGAAATAAGTTTCTCCCAGCGGCTGGCGGGTAGCCGGATCCATCAGCGGACTGGACTGGAACCAGCCATTCCCTGTCGGGAACGGCGTCCATGTGCCTCCCAACCGCAGATTGTTGATCGTATCCCCGATCAGATAGCCGTAGAATTTCCGCAGTTTCCCACCGGATTTGGCTGCAAGCAGATGGGCATATTCTGTCAGGTCGCCGATATGCTCGTCGGTGGATACGCCGGGAGCCTTGAACTCCACGATGATGGCTGAACCTTCTTTGCTGAACAGCGCGATATCCGGTCGCTTTCCGCTGTTGTCGTCGGCCCGGCGCGCGAGCAACTCCGGAAATTTCTGGTCGATGTCGCTCTCGAAAACTGCCGCTCC
>SXGT01937647.1_pt1 | contig 12984 bp, 3 predicted proteins | sample 3176221 | NCBI WGS metagenome assembly SXGT01 (sample SAMN11356862, study PRJNA531348) | freshwater metagenome | isolation source: freshwater sample F1-120 | place: China: Fuxian Lake, Yuxi | collected 2017-12-25
CCGGCCGACATGCTCTCGATGGAGATGAACCTCGAAGCGGACCTGGGCATCGACTCCATCAAGCGCGTCGAGATCCTCTCCTCCATGACCGAGCAGTCCCCCGGCTTGCCTGAGGTCGACACCGCCCAGATGGCCTCCCTCAAGACCCTCGGCCAGATCGCCCAGTACATGGCCAACGCCCTCGGGCAGGCCGCGCCGTCGCCTGGGCCTACGAAAGACGCCACCTCGCCGGGCGCCGCAGCGTCGCCCGAGGCGGTCGCGCAGCCAGCCCGCTTCGTCCTTGAGGTGATCGAGGCTCCTGCGACGGGGCTGGCCATGAAGGGGCTGGCCACCGCGCGCCAGATCCTCATCTCTCCGGACAACGTCGGGGTGGCCGAGGCGCTCGCAAAGCGCCTCAGCGCCCAGGGGATCGCCATCGGCATGATCGGCGCGGTCGAGGCCTCCGCCTTGAAGGACGCCGCCGCGGTGATCGTGCTGGACGGCCTGGGCGAGGTCGAGGACGACGAGGCGGCGCTGGCCGTCAACCGGCGGGCCTTCGAGATCGCTCATGCCGCAGCGGTCGCCATCTCCGAGCGCGGCGGGGTCTTCGTCACGGCCCAGGACACGGGGGGAGACTTCGGGCTCTCGGGCAGCCCGCGCGCGTGGCTCGGCGGCTTGAGCGGGCTGGTCAAGACGGCGGCCCAGGAGTGGCCCAAGGCGGCGCTCAAGGCCATCGATCTGGAGCGCGGCGGGCGCTCGGCGGCGCAGCTCGCCGACGCGCTCTTCGACGAGCTCTTCAACGGCGGCCCGGAGCTGGAGGTCGGCCTTCCCGCCGCCGCCCCGCGCTTGACCCTGCGGAGCGTCGCCGCAAACTGCGCGCCGGCTGCTGCGCCCCGGATCACGGCCTCGGACGTCCTGGTCGCCTCCGGCGGGGCGCGGGGCGTGACCGCCGCCACGCTCATCCGGCTGGCCGGCGCCACCGGGGCGCGGCTGCTCCTGCTCGGCCGCAGCGCGGTGATCGACGAGCCGGGCTGCTGCGTCGGGGTGCAGGACGACGCTGGCCTCAAGCGGGCCCTCATGCTCGACGCCCGCGACAAGGGCCAAAAGCCCACGCCAGCGGAGATCGGCGCCGCGGTCCACCAGATCCTCGCCTCGCGCGAGATCAAGGAGACGCTCAGGGCCATCGAGCAGGCTGGCGGGGAGGCGCGCTACGCGGCGCTCGACGTGCGCGACGCCGAGGCGCTCGGCCAGGCGCTGGACGAGGCGCGGGCGCGGTGGGGGCCCATCACGGGGTTGGTGCACGGCGCGGGCGTCCTGGCGGACAAACTCATCCAGGACAAGACGGTCGAGCAGTTCGACAGGGTCTTCGAGACCAAGGTCGGGGGGCTTCGCGCGCTGCTGGACGCCACGGCGGGCGACGACCTCAAGGCCCTGATCCTCTTCTCCTCGGTGGCCGCGCGAACGGGCAATGTGGGGCAGTGCGACTACGCCATGGCCAACGAGATCCTCAACAAGGTCGGCAACTTGCTGGCCAGCCGTGGGGATCGGCTGGTCCGGTCGCTGGGCTGGGGGCCGTGGGAGGGCGGGATGGTGACCCCTGCGCTCAAGGCGCGCTTCGAGGCCATCGGCGTGCCGCTGATCCCGCTGGATCGGGGCGCGCAGATGCTCGTCGATGAGCTCCAGGGGCAGCAGGATGGGCCGGCGGAGGTCGTCCTGGGCGGCGCGCCCCGGAGCGCGGCGCTCTTGTCGGAGGATCAGGGCGTCAGCCAGAGCTTCGACGTCCTGGTCAACGCCACGACCCACCCCTACCTCGCCGACCACTCGATCCGGAACACCCCCGTGGTGCCCGTCGTCATGGTCATGGAGTGGTTCGCCCGCGCGGCCAAGGCCACGCGCCCGGATCTGGTCCTGACCTCGATCCGCGACCTCAAGGTCCTCAGCGGCATCCCGCTGCGGCGCTTCAAGGCCGAGGGCGACAACTTCCAGATCCACAGCCGCCAGTTGACCAACGGCGCGGGCGCGGTGCTGCGCCTGGAGCTGCGGGGCGAGGGCGGGGCGCTGCACTATACGGCGCACGCGGATCTGGCCGACGAGGCCTCGGACGCGGGCGAGGGGGTCAAGGTGGGCGTGCCGCTGTCGCTGGGCGACTGGACCGACCCGATCTATGGGACGACGACGCTCTTCCATGGGCCGGACTTCCAGGTCATCCGCTCGCTCGACGGCGTCTCTCGCGAGGGCATCTCAGGGGAGCTGGTCGGCACCGCCCACCAGGGCTGGAAGGCCCACGGCGGCTGGCGCACGGACGTGGCCGCGCTCGACGGCGGGCTCCAGCTGGCGGTCCTGTGGGCGCGCCACGTCCTCGGCGGCGACTCGCTGCCCACCAGCGTGGGGGCCTATCGAGGCTACGGGCCGCTGCCGGAGGGCCCGCTGCGCTGCGTCGTCCAGGGGCGCACCATCGGCCGCTCGCGCATCGTCTGCGACGTCACCCTCTCGCAGCAGGACGGCCAGATCGTCGCGCGCATGGAGGAGGTCGAGACGCACCTCTTGCCCTCCTGATCGCGCCGCAAGAGGCCCTGATCCATTGATGTTCTGGATGGATTGATCGGGGCTCTTTCAAAAAATTCGATGGACCTGCACACCCGGGTCTGGCCCTTTCGGGGCCGACCTCACCCCAGGCGATCGCCATGGAACCCATTGCCATCATCGGACGAGGCTGCGTCCTGCCCGGCGCCCTGACCCCTGGCGCGCTCTCGCGGGCGGCGCTGGAGGGCCGCTCCCTGATCACCAGCGCGCCGGCCGGGCGCTGGGGCTTGCCCCCTGAGCTGTCGATGGGGACGGTGGATGACGCGCAGGACCGGACGTGGTCGGACAAGGGCGGCTACGTCGAGGGCTTCGAGGGGGTCTTTGACCCGACCGGCTTCGCGCTGCCGCCCGAGGCCATCGCGGACCTCGATCCGCTCTTCGCGTGGCTGCTGCACGCTGGCCGCGAGGCGCTGCGCGAGGCGGGCCCCCAGGAGGTGCGCCGCGCCGGGGCGGTCATCGGCAACCTGGCCTTCCCCTCGTCGTCGATGAGCCGCTTGGCCGAGCGCCGCTGGCTGGGCAAGGCGCTGGCGGACGCCGCCGGGCTGCCCGACCCGGCGGCCCCCAACCGCTTCATGGCCGGGATGCCCGCCCACGCGCTGGCGCTGGGGCTGGGCTTCGGCGGCCCGGCCTTCGCGCTGGACGCGGCCTGCGCCTCGTCGCTGGTGGCGATCAAGATCGCCTGCGACCTGCTCTGCGACCTCCGCGCGGACCTGATGCTGGCCGGCGCCGTCAACCGCGCCGACGATCTCTTCATCCACGTCGGCTTCTGCGCCCTCAAGGCCATGAGCCGCACCGGCCAGAGCCGCCCCTTCCACCAGGGCGCCGACGGCCTCGTCCCGGCCGAGGGCGCCGGCCTCGTCCTGCTCAAGCGCCTGGAGGACGCCCGGCGCGACGGCGACGCCGTCCTCGGCGTCATCCGGGGCGTCGGCCTGTCCAACGACGGCCGCGGCCGAGGCATCCTGGTCCCCTCCCGGGAGGGGCAGGTGCGCGCCATGCGGACCGCCTACGCGCAGGCCGGCTTGAGCCCCGCCGACATCTCCCTGGTCGAGTGTCACGCCACTGGCACCCCGGTCGGCGACGCCACCGAGATCGAGAGCATGGCCGAGGTCTTCGCCGGCCTCCAGGGCGTCCCCATCGGCTCGCTCAAGTCCAACCTCGGCCACCTGATCACCGCCGCCGGCATCGGCGGCTTGATCAAAATCCTCGGCGCCATGGAGGCCGGCGTCATGCCGCCCACCCTCCACGCCGAGGTCCCCAACGCCGCGCTCAAAGGCAGCCCCTTCCGCCTGCTCCTGGCCCCCGAGCCCTGGATCACCCAAGGCCCTCGCCGCGCCGCGATCAGCGCCTTCGGCTTCGGCGGCAACAACGCCCACCTCATCGTCGAGGCCCACGACCCCGGCGCGCCCCTGCGCCCGACTCGCCCTGCCACCGCCGCCCCCGTCGCCATCATCGCGCTGGGCGCCTGCGTCGCCGACGGCCAGTCCGCCGCCGCCTTCGAATCCTCCCTCTTCGCCCAGGAGCCCAGGCGCGGCCCCGCGCTCGAGATCGCCTTGCCGATCAAGGGCCTGCGCTTCCCGCCCCGCGATCTGGAGCAGACCCTCCCCCAGCAGCTCATGATGCTCAGGGCCGCCCAGGAGGCCGTGGCCAGCCTTCAGAGCCCCCTGCCCGCCGAGCGCACCGGCGTCCTCGTCGGCATGGGCACCGACCCGGAGGTCGCCCGCTACGGCGCCCGCTGGCGCGTCGCAGGCTGGGCCGAGCGCTGGGGCGTCGACGACCCCGCCTGGATCAACGCCGCCCGCGACGCCTTCGCCCCCGGCCTTGAGGCCGCTGGCGTCATCGGCACCATGCCCAACATCCCCACCAACCGCCTCAACAGCCAGTTCGACCTGGCCGGGGCCAGCCTCTCGGTCTGCGCCGAGGAGCTCTCCGGCGTCCGCGCCCTGGAGATCGCCCTGCGCGCACTGGCCCACCGCGAGCTGGACGCCGCCCTCGTCGGCGCCGTCGACCTGAGCGCCGAGCCCGTCCACGCCCACGCCCTCCAGGCCCTCGGCCGCGACCTCCCAGGCGGCGACGCCGCCCTCGCCCTCGTCCTCAAGCGCCTCGACGACGCCCGCCGCGACGGCGACACCGTCATCGCCATCATCGACCACGACGCCCAGCCCACCCTCACCCTCGACCCCGAGGCCATCACGGCGCGCTTCGGCCACGCCCACGCCGCCTCCGGACTCCTCCAGGTCGCCGCCGCCGCCCTGGCCTGCGCCCGCGGCCGGCTCCCGGGCGGCGAGCCCTGGACCGGCCCCCGCGTCGCCCAGACCCGGACTCACGCGCTCGCAGGACAGTTCAGCGCCGTCACCCTCCGCGCCGACGGACTCGCCCTCTCGCCGCCCGCCCCCACCCGCGCCCTCGATGAGCCGACGCTGCGCTTCCCCGCCCACGCCCCCCCCGTCCAGCTCCCGCCGCTGCCCCAGGCTCGAACATCACAACCTGAGAGACATGCATCCATGAGATCGCATCACATCCAGATCATGCCTCCAGCCCCAAGCCTCCCCCCCATCCTCGATCCCGAGGCCCGCGCCGTGCGTGGGGGCTCCGCCCCCACACCCCCGCCAGGGGGCGCGCCCCCTGGACCCGCGACTCCTCATGGGGAGTCGCGGGTCCAGGGGGCGCGCCCCCTGGCGGGGTCCGGGGCGGAGCCCCGACACGCCGCCGCGAGCCTTGCGAGCCCTGCGAGCTTTGAGTCAGCGCCGCTCGCGCCTGCGCAGCAGCCGACCCTCTTGCCGAAGGCGGTCGAGGGCGAGGGCGGCCCCATGGCGCAGGTCTACGCGGGGATCGCGGCGCACCACGCGCAGCTCTCGGCGCTCCACCAGCAGTTCACCCAGCAGCAGGCCCAGATCCACCAGCGCTTCCTGCAGATGCGCGCCGACGCCCAGCGCTCCATCCTCGGCTTCGCCGCGCAGCCCTCGACGACCGTCGAGGATCGCGGCGCCACCGAGGGGATCGCGGCGATTACGGCGCCGATCTTTGCGCCGCTGCGGTTGACGGCGCAGGCCCCCCAGGATCTCGTCGCTCAGCTTCAGGCCCGCGAGGTCCAGCCGCCGCAGCGCCCCGTTGAGCCCCCGCGACCTGCGGTCGCTGCGGCGCCCGCAGCGCGGATCGAGGCGACGCCGACCACGTCCGCGCCAACGGCCACGGCCACGGGCGCACCCAAGGCCCCGGCCGCGATGAAGGCGGCGGCGAGCGCCACTGGCGCGGTCAAGGCTCCTGGCGACGGGGGCGCGAAGCAGGGGGGCGGGGTGATCACGCGGCCGGACTTGGGCCAGGGTCTCCCGGGGCTCAAGCTGGACAGGGCGGGCCTGGAGGTTCACGCGTCGGGGCGGATCTCGGAGATCTTCGGGCCGCTCTTTGAGCGGCAGGACGGCTTCGAGGTGCAGGTGCGGATGCCCGAGCCGCCGCTGCTGCTGGCCACGCGCCTGACGGGCATCGACGCCGTGGCCGGCTCGATGGGCCGGGGGACGATGTGGACCGAGACGGACGTCTGCTGGGACAACTGGTACCTGCACGACGGCAGGATGCCGGCGGGGATCATGATCGAGTCGGGGCAGGCCGACCTGATGCTGATCTCCTACCTCGGCGTGGACTTCCTCAACCAGGGCGAGCGGGCCTACCGGCTGCTGGGCTGCGAGCTGACGTGGCACGGCGGCCTGCCCAAGCCCGGCGAGACGCTCTGCTACGACATCCACGTCGACGGCCACGCCAACCAGGGCGACATCCGGCTCTTCTTCTTCCACTATGATTGCAGGGTCGGGGGCGCCCCGCGCCTGACCGTCCGGCAGGGTCAGGCGGGCTTCTTCACCAAGGAGGAGCTGGCCGACTCGATGGGCATCCTCTGGGAGCCCGAGACCGGCGAGCGCTGCGACAAACCGCGCCTGGACCCTCCGAAGCTGCTGACGACGCGGCGCAGGTTTGAGCGGGCGCACCTGGAGTCCTTCGCGGCGGGGGACGTGGCCGGGTGCTTCGGGCAGGAGTTCTTCGCGGCCAGCGCCCACACGCGCACGCCGAGGATCCAGGGCGGCCGGATGCTCTTCCTGGACGAGGTGACGGACTTCGATCCGAGCGGCGGCCCCTGGGGTCGGGGCTACCTGCGGGCGGTCGACGCGATCTCGCCGGACGACTGGTTCTTCAAGGGCCACTTCAAGAACGACCCGTGCATGCCGGGCACCCTGATGTTCGAAGGGTGCATGCAGACGATGGCCTTCTATATGGCGGGGCTCGGGTTCACGCTGGACAAGGACGGCTGGCGCTTCGAGCCCGTGCCGGAGGAGACCTACAAGATGCGCTGCCGGGGCCAGGTCACCCCGTCGAGCCGCGAGCTGATCTACGAGGTCTTCATCGAGGAGGTCATCGGCGGCCCTCTGCCGACGATCTACGCCGACCTGCTCTGCACCGTGGACGGCCTCAAGGCCTTCCACTGCCGCCGCATGGGGCTGAGGCTGAACCCGGGCTGGCCGATGGACAGCCGCCCCGAGCTGCTGGCGACGACCGACGACCGAGGCGAGGTGGCCGAGGTGGCCGGCTTCGCCTTCGGCTACGACTCGCTGCTGGCCTGCGCCTGGGGCATGCCCTCGACGGCTTTTGGCAAGAACTACGAGGCCTTCGACGGCCCCCGCAACGTGCCGCGCCTGCCCGGCCCGCCCTACCACTTCATCTCGCGGGTCAAGAAGATCGACGGCGAGCCCTGGTCCATGAAGCCCGGCGTCGAGGTCCACATGGAGTACGACGTGCCGCCCGAGGCCTGGTACTTCATGGACAACGGCGCCGCCTCGATGCCCTTCTGCGTGCTCCTTGAGGCCGCCCTGCAGCCCTGCGGCTGGCTCGCCTCGCTCAGCGGCAGCACGCTGGGCGACGCGCGGGATCTGAGCTTCCGCAACCTCGACGGCACCGGCGCGATGCACGCCGAGGTGCTGCCCGACGCCGGCGTGCTGCGGACGCGGGCGAAGATCACGAGCATCTCGCGCTCGGCCGGCATGATCATCGAGTCCTTCGAGGTCGAGTGCTTCGTCGGCGACACCCTCGTCTACGACATGAAGACCGTCTTCGGCTTCTTCCCCGCCGAGGCCCTCGCCGCGCAGAAGGGGCTCCCGATCCCGGAGGCCGACAAGGAGGCATTTTCTCAATCATCTCCAGATGTTGTCGATCTCCGCACGGGGCGAGGGCGATGCTTCGAAGGCGGCGCCCGTCTGCCTGAGCGCTCGCTCTTGATGCTGGATCGCGTCGTCGACAGGCAGCCGACCGGCGGCGTCGCGGGGCTGGGCCGCTACAGAGCGGAGAAGGACGTCAACCCGGGCGAGTGGTTCTTCAAGGCCCACTTCTTCCAGGACCCCGTCCAGCCCGGCTCGCTGGGGATCGAGGCGATGGTCCAGGCGCTCCAGTTCGCCATGCTCGACCTTGGCATGGACGAGGGGATCGAGGCGCCGCGCTTCGAAGCGCTCGGCGTCGGCACCCCCATGACCTGGAAGTACCGCGGCCAGGTGCTGCTGCACAACAAGGTCATCACCACCACGCTGGACATCACCGAGCGCGGCCAGGACGCCCGCGGGCGCTACGCCATCGGGCGCGCCTCGCTTTGGGTGGACGGGATGCGGATCTACGAGGCGACCGGGGTGGGGATGCGCATCGTCTCTGCGGCCAGTCAAGACGCCGCAGCGCGCGACGCCCTCGATCAAGATACCGCCGCGCAGGGCGCCATCGGTCAAGACGCCGCGCGAGACGCCTTCGGCCAAGATACCGCCGCGCAGGGCGCCGCCGGTCAAGACGCCGCCGTGAAGGGCGACGCCCTGCACGGCGCCGCGCCCGTGAAGCGAGCGGGGGCCGCCTTCGCGCCGACCCGTACCTTGCCCGTTCCCGCGCGGATCTTCGAGCTTGATCCCGCGCGCGACGCGTGGCTCGGCGACCACCGCCCGACTTGGACGGCGCCGGCGCTGCCGATGATGTCGATGGTGTCGATGATGGCCGCCGCCGCCCAGCGCGAGGGGCGCCTCGTGGTGGGGCTGCGCGACGTGCGCGTGGCGCGCTGGCTGCCCATCGAGGCGCCCACCTCGATCCGGGCCAGCTTGCGCGGCGCCGTCGACACGGTGCGCGTGACGCTGGAGGACGAGGGCGGCGTCATCGCCACGGGCACGGTCCTCACGAAGATGAGCTGGGTGGCCGGGCCCTCGCCCCTGCCCCCGCTCGACGCGCCCGAGCAGCCCGACCCCTACGCGGCCGGCGCGCTCTTCCACGGCCCCGCCTTCCAGGCCCTGCGCGCGCTGCGCCTCGGCCCCACTGGCGCCTCGGCCACCCTCGACGCCGATCCGGGCGCGATCCCGACGATGCTGCTCAACCAGCGCCTGCTCGACGCGGCCACCCACGCCATCCCCCACGACGACCTGCGCCGCTGGAGCGCCGAGATCCCCGAGGGCGTCGTGGCCTACCCCGCCCTGATCACCGAGCTGCACCTGCACGCCCCCACCCCCGTCGAGGGCGAGGTGCGCTGCGAGGTTCGCTTCGACGGCTTCTTCGGCGCAAAGACCCTGCCGGCCTTCAAGATCCAGCTCATCCACCGCGATCAGGTCTGGGCCAGCCTCCGGCTCGTCGAGGCCATCTTCCCCAAGGGCCCCATCGGGCGCGCGCCCGCCCTCGACCGCCTCGCCTTTTTGCGCGACCGCCGCTTTGTCCACGGCGTCGGGCTCGCCCGACGCGCCGACGACGGCGCCACGATCCTCGACGACGCCGACATCGCCAGCTCCGACTGGCTCCCTGGCACCGTCCAGGCGATCTACGGCTCCAACAACGCTGAAGACATAGCACTTAAGGAGCACATATCCATCAAGTCATGCGTCCACCCCGGCGCGCTGCCCGAGGCGCTCCCCTTGAGCCGCTTTGACCTCGAAGCCCAGCGCGACGAGGGCCGGATCACCGTCCGCGACCGCTCGCCCGAGCGCCTCGACCTGACCCCCGTCCAGCGCTACTGGTCCGCCACCTTCGGGCGCGAGGCGTGGCCCGTCGCCGACCTCTACTACGGGCTCATCGAGCGCTTCGTGCGCCGCGTCGTCACCCCCGATCCGGCCGCCTTCGCCGGCCTCAAGGGCCGCAGCTGCCTCTTTGTCGCCAACCACCAGGTCGGCGTCGAGTCCCTCCTCTTCTCCATCCTCGCCTCGGGGCTGATCGAGGTGCCCACGGTCACGCTGGCCAAGGCCGAGCACCGCCAGAGCTGGCTCGGCCAGCTCATCAAGCATTGCTTCTCCTACCCCGACACCCGCGACCCCGAGGTCATCACCTTCTTCGACCGCGAAGACCACGCCTCGCTCCAGACCATCATCGCCCACCTCGGCGCCCAGATGCTCGGCCCCGGCAAGGCGATCATGGTCCACGTCGAGGGCACCCGCGCTCTGACCTGCCGCAAGCCCGTCGAGAAGATGAGCGGCGCCTTCGTCGACATGGCCATGTCCATCAACGCCCCCGTCGTCCCCGTCCGCTTCACCGGCGCCCTGCCCGTCGAGCCCCTCGACGCTCGCCTGGAGTTCCCCCTCGGCATGGGCAAGCAGGACATCTGGATCGGCGCCCCCCTGGAGGCCAGCCGCCTCGCCACCCTCCCCTACGGCGAGCGCAAGCGCCTCGTCATCGACGCCATCAACGCCCTCGGCCCCGACAACGCCGTCGAGGAGCCCCTGCCCGGCGACCCTGCCTTCGCCCAGGCCGTCGCCCAGCAGGCCCGACAGCGCGCCCTCTCCCACGAGCACGCCACGCTCCTGCAGACCCTCCAGGGCCTCGACGCCCCCTGTGACGAGACCCGCCGGCTCCTGGACGCCTTCCGCGCAGGCCGCCTCAAGCCCGCCGGCCACCCCTCCGACGTGTGGCTCCAGGGCATGCTCGACCTCCTCTCGAACAAGCCCTCGTGATCGACCTCCCCTCACCCACCCCAGGCGCCGCGATGCCGAGAGCGCCGGAGACCCTCCCATGAGCGACGCCCTCTACACCCACCAGGTCCAGATCTACTACGAGGACACCGACCTGTCCGGGATCGTCTACCACGCCAACTACCTCAAGTACTTCGAGCGCGCCCGCGAGCACATCATCGGCCCCGCCGAGCTGGCCCGCCTCTGGAACGAGCAGGGCCTGGGCTTCGTCGTCTACAAGGCCGAGCTGACCTTCCGCGAAGGCGCTCGCCTTGGCGACACCATCGAGATCCGCACCCGCGCCCACCTCGCCAGCCCCTACCGAGCCGTCTTCGACCAGAACGTCTACAAGCCCGGCTCACAGACCCCCATGGTCGAGGGCCGCGTCGAGATGGTCTGCATCGACCCCACCAAGAAGCTCGTCCCCATCCCCGTTCCGCTCTAACCTCTTGAAGATCCATGGTTTTACGCTGACCGGAGATCCCCTCGGCGGGCGCGCAAGGGGAGGCGGCCCGCAGCAAGCTCATCGTCCACCTGGAGGCTCCAGACCAGCACCAGCGTTGATCCCTGGGCGACAGGCCCCACCTTGATCAAGGTCGAATCTCCGTGGCGTGCCATCCCCAGGCCAGGAAGCCTTTGAAGCCATGCACCGCCTTCAGATCGCTCCTGGGAGCGACGGTTGCCTTGATGCTGTGCGGCTGCGCTGACGAGCCGACGACGACGGCCCCGCGCGAGCCGGAGCCCCCGCCCCGCAAGACCGTCACCGCGCCCGAGGAGCCCTTCGCGCCTCTCCTGTATGAGGTCGTCGATCCCGACGTGGAGCCGCTGCGCCCGGCCGAGACGGTCGAGGGGCTGATCGCCGAGCGCGAGTGCTCGACGGGCAAGACGACGCCGCTCAACGACCAGATCGCCGCCGAGATCAACTGCGTCCACGCCGGGGCCTTCTCCCCGATCGACCACATCCCCAACGTCGACCTCGGGCCGGGCGCCAGCCCCTTCATGCAGACCGGCGCCGCCGAGGCCCTTGAGCGCGCCGCCCGCCACGCCCCCTACGAGACCCTGGAGGTCAACTCCTCCTGGCGCTCCCCCGTCCAGCAGCTCATCCTCAAGTCCTGGCAGGGCTCCTGCGGCGTCAGCCTGGCCGCCTCCCCCGGCCAGAGCAAGCACGAGTCGGGGCTGGCGATCGACGTCCCCTTGTGGACCATCTACAGCTTCCACGAGGCGCTCGGCGCCGAAGGCTGGCAATGGTTCTGCGACGCGACCAACCGGGGCTTGTTGAAGGGCTGCCGGGACATCCCGCACTACGCCCTCGAGGGCGAGCAAGACCTCGGCGCTGCCGGGATCAAGGCCTTCCAGCGCCTCTGGAACCACTCCAACCCTGGCCAGCGCCTGAACGTCACGGGGCACTTCGACCCGCAGACCGCCGCCAGGATGCGCAAGGCGCCCCTGCGCGGCTTCGACAAGGGCTCGACCTGCCGGTACAACGCCCGCTTCGACCCCTGCCCCGTCGCGTGGCGCGATGTCCCCCGGCGCGACCCCTACTTCGAGGCCATCGAGGCCGGCCGCGTCCTCGGGATCTGGGAGTCCTGCGACGCGCGCGATCGCTGGTTCTGCCCGTCCAGAGGGGCCTCGCGGGCTGAGCTGGCCGCCGCCATCGCCCGCGCCCTTGATCTGGAGATCCTTGATTTTGAAGGGATTTTTATCGACGTTGCCGCCGACCACTCGCAGGCGAGGGAGATCGAAGCCGTCGCGCGGGCCGGGATCAGCGCGGGCTGCGACGCCGCCTGGAGCCCGCCGACGCCGGGGTCACCAGGCGACGCGCCGGAGGGCGCGCTGGAGAGCACGTCAGCGGGCGACTCGGGAGGCGCTTCGAAGGGCGCTCAGGTCGCGCGGGCCACCCTTGAGGGCGAGCCGGTCAGCTCGGCGGGCTTCTGCCCGGACGCGCCGGTGACGTGGGATCAGGCGGCGGCCTTGATCGCGCGCGGGCGCAACCTGACCTTGAGGCGGCCTCGGGGGCGCTTCTCGGACGTGCCGCGCAAGCACTGGGCGGCGTCGCACATCGAGGCGGCGGCGGCTGCGGGCTTCCTCAAGGGTTGCGGCAAGGGCCGGTTCTGCCCGGAGTGGCGGTTGAGCCGGGCCAGGATGGCGCAGTTCGTGGTCAAGGCCTTCGACGTCCCGAAAGCCTCGGAGTGTCTGGGGTACAGCGCCGGGGCTCAGTGAGCCGAGGCTCAGTGAGCCGAGGCTCAGCCCGCTCGCCCCAGGCTCGCGCCCGGGGCTACAAGATCAGGGACGCCCCTGCGGGGCTGACGACGGGCTCTGGGCCAGCCATCAGGGTCGTGTCGCTCGGCTCCAGGGCCTCAACATGGGGGGCCGCTTGTGTTGGGTGACATGACGCCAGGAGGTTGAAGTCCCGTCGGAAGCCCCGCTGGGGCGAGACGCCGTCGGCACGATCATCGCCACGTGCGCGAGCCTGGGGCGATGATCGTGC
>SXGT01087039.1_pt1 | contig 12982 bp, 13 predicted proteins | sample 3176221 | NCBI WGS metagenome assembly SXGT01 (sample SAMN11356862, study PRJNA531348) | freshwater metagenome | isolation source: freshwater sample F1-120 | place: China: Fuxian Lake, Yuxi | collected 2017-12-25
AGCTCTTGGATATCACTCATATCTGGTTTTACTATGTCTATTCTTATACTTGGATTATCTTTTGTCATATTTTCTTGAACTTTAATATTTACTATGAATACTTTATATTATTAAATCTTGATTTTTATTTGTTAAATTTAATGTAGTGATAAAAGTTGTTGTTTTAATGTAAATTTGAAATTTGTCTGAAAGTTTTCTTTTGGGTTCGGTTGGCGAATAAAATGTTTTTCAGTGGAGATCTCCACACCACAACGTTTTCACGCTGGGACCAATCCAGGTTGGGATCTGATTAATGATCAGATTCAACCGATACTTTCATTTCTTATTCATGGATGATTCAGGCACCCTTAAATGAAAAGGCTCCGTGCCATTCGAAGGCACGGAGCCTTGACAAGGTCAGTATGATGAATTAATCGAGGGTATCGAGATTGAAACCTTCGATGTCATCCGGGCCGAGATCTCGCCCTTTAGCTGCTCCGAGAGCGAGCATGTGCAGGACGTATCCAACTCGTTGTTGACTCCGCTCAACCATTAGCGGGATGGTGATCTCAGGATTACGAATCGTGATTTCCCACTCTTTACATCGATCAGAGATCCACCGCGTTAGATCTTCCCGAGAAGGTACTGATGTACCTTCTTTAATTGCGAAGCGTCCTTTCATTTCTTTGGAAAGTCTTTCAACATACTCACCTTTTTTTGCACCCTTCTTTTGTTTGAGAGTGATTGCAGAACCGATCCAGCAAGCTTCACATTCGTCGATAATCTTTAAGAGCCGTTTCTCGAAACCTCTTCGCCGAAGAGCCTCCAACTCATCAAGGTAGACGATCGTACCTTTGGTCTCGTATTGGGAGTTTTCATAGAAGTCATCGAGGTCCTTCTGCTGAAGATTTTCGCAATCGAAGGCAAAGAACGAGGTATTGCTATCCACCATTGCCGAGTATAATCCAGCATGACTTCTTTTCTCAGACCAGACCAATTTGCAGGTAGCACATTGGCCGCATGGATCCAGAGTCTTGGTGCGATTTGGGCAAAGTAGAGACCGGATTCCAAGCATGGTGATTCGAGTCTTTCCTGTCCGATTGGGACCGGTCACCAGAAAGTTGCAAAGGCCATTCTGGATGTAGTTGAGCCAGAGAGCGACGAGGCTTGTGTTCCCCACAACTTCCGACCATTTCCGCGGCCACCAATTCTGAATCTCACGTGGAGTGGGGCGACTCATTGGGCACCTCCGATCTTGGCAGCTGAATTAGGTGAATCAGTTTTTTGAGCCTTGCTTCGATCCTGACGCAATTTGCCGTCAGAATCGTCAGCTAGAGGTAAATCCTTACCATGACTGATATTTACGCCTGACGGTTCTCCTGACGATTCCTTCCGATCATCGTCAGGTTCAACAACAAAGTTCTCCAAGCGAGAAACTTTGCAGAAACTGCCTTCTTCCCGATGTTCGATGATGACATCAATGCCATAGCCTCGCAGTGCGGGAATCTGCCGTCGCAGCCGTCGGCTGAAAATATTCACAAAACGTGGTAGATCCTCAGATTTTGTCAACGCACCGGTCTTTTCGAAGTCGATCAGGCGTTGTAACAGAAGATAAGTCAGCCCTTGGAACTTCTCTTGCTTATTGATCAAGCAGATCATCGCTTGAACGACGATGTCTTGGTCTGTCTCAGCAGCTTCAGCTTCAGAGAGTCGCCTCCCTCCCTTGCGGCATTCCTCGCGGATGTGAGCAAGCAGTAAAGCTTCGGTGGTTGTCGAAATTTGTTGCCCACCAGAAGTTTCGTAAAAGTTCAGTACGATCCAATCTCTCACACGTGCCGAGTCGGCTGGCCAGTCCTGCTGGAAGCCGTCATCGGGAACGTGAACAGTCGGCTCGTCTTGAGAATTGACAAAGAATTCCAGATTGTCATCCTTCATCAGCTGCATCATTTCATTGATGAACAACTTCTTCTCGCGGGATTTTGCTCTTAACACAGTCATTGCTACGCTTTCCTTTCGCGACGCTCGAAATGCCTTCCCGATTACATCTCAGGAACTTTGTGATGAGCACATCTTCGCGTCGACACAGTCAGCGAAAATATTCGAAAAATGGCCATTTCGGCCGCATGCAAAACACCGTCAGGAGCCTGACCGTCGTGTATTCACCGCCTGAAAACTTTTCCTGCATATCTGAAATAAGTAGCAGGTCGAATATGCAGATATTTTTTGAAAATTTATTGTCCAGAGCGGAAAAATACAGCCTTCGCTAATAAGCGTTGAATGAGTTTACGATTCACGTCTGCAGGTTGCTGGAAAGCTTTTTCATCCTTCGAAGGACATTCCCATGATTTACTGAAATCTGCTTTACCAGAAGCTCTGGCAACAGTGAGCAGTGGAATCATGATGACAGACAATCTTTAGTCTCGTTCTTCACGTTTCCGACGATCGGGTTGGCTGCCACAACTTGGAGCGATCCGTCCCATGGCTTGAGTAACGATTCAGCCAGATCATTCCCATCAATCTCAGGATCAAGCCAAGCGTCGTACGCATCAGCGGGAACGATGACTGGCATCCGGTCATGGTATTCAGATGCAACGCTGAATGATGATGTCGTGAAGATCGAGTAGCGGCGTGCGATGGGAGCCTGTCGAAAAACCGGCGTGATAGAGAAGTTTCGGCTGAAGCTCCTGGAAGGGATGGCTGCTAATGGCATTGAGGCGACATTTGCCGATCAGGTGTTTCGACAGATCGCTGGATTTGCCTCGCATGGATCTCCGGAGTCACATGCGGCCAGTTTTGCATTGCAAATTTACGTCTCCTACTGCTTGAAATGCCATTTTCCCCCCATCTTCGCAGCGGGGGTTATCAACAGCCAGCCAATGGGCTTTTACGCTCCGGCTCAGTTGATCAAAGACGCTAAGAACCATGGCGTTGAGGTTCTGCCGGTGGGTGTGAACTTCAGCGAATGGGACGGCACCATCGAAGGCGTGGCGATCCAGCTGGGGTATCGGATGATTGCAGGGATGCAACAGGAGATTGCCGACCAGATTTCTCAGTGCAGACAGCAAGGACGGTTTTCATCGTTAGATGAGCTTCTGTTTCGAACTCGCCTGTCTCGTTCCCATCTGATGAAACTTGCTGATGCAGATGCGTCTGGAAGCCTTTCACATTCGCGACGACCTTCGCTGTGGGAAGTGCTGGGCAACGATGATGAACCAGAAGATACTATTTTGCTTCAGCCTCATCATTATGCGGATTACGAACCCGCTGTATTGCCAGCGATGTATCCCGAGGAAGAGATCTTTGCAGACTACAGAACGACTTCGCTTTCATTGCTGGATCGTTGTAACATGTGCCAGACTCATTTCAGAAGCCGGGTACAGGCACAAACCGCGCCAGAGGGTTGTTCACTGATTTTTGAGATTTGAAACCGGCCCTAAAGCACAAGGCAAATTACTCTGCAGGATTCTCGGGAACGGTAGCCAACGCATCCTGTACCGCTTTCCTTCTTACAAATACCATAGTCTGCTCAACCGAATGTTCGACCTTTGCCCATTGCGGGACGACACCGCCCGGCGAGATGAATTGAGGTTTAGGAGGAGTGTCTAATAATGCATAAATGTCATTGCTGCTTTTACCTTCGGCTTGCATTTTTTTCGCAGCTTCAAACGTTTTTTTATATTCTTCTGGTTCTCGTTGCTTTCTTTCGTATTCTATCTGCGGTTCCATATCCTCGGCTTCTGCTTCTCGACCCCAGCCTGTATTTGGATACTTTTTACTTTTCATGGGATTTATCCTTCCTCACAAATTGTACGTGTCATTTGATGCGTGTCCATACAGATCTGACCATTTCATATATCTGATCGAGGTAGCTTGCCGAAGGCTGCTCAGTATCTTGTCTCTTGAATAAATTGGAGGTCCACTCAGGGTGAACGACGTCCCATTCAAATTAAGTTTATAGATGTGATTCATTCCAAAGTGGCATCTGTGGGGGTATTTCAGGGCCTACCTCTCCTCACTTGAGGCCTTCGGCAGAAAGCACATCATTGGAACACCTAAGTTTGAGATCAAACATATCATAATCCAGGCCTTCCTGAACATACCCTTTGTATGCGTCGGCCCCTAGAAAAGTAGTCAGCACAGACTAGAACCATTCTCCGGAATATGTCAAATGAGATACTCCGCTGTAGAGGCGATAGCTTGATCTGATTTTGGGAGGAGAAGAGGCAGCATTCGATAGCGGTCAAAGTAGTCATCCAGTCGTAGAACGTGGATTGTCTGACGATTGTCAGGAGTTCTTCGATTTCTCGTCCCAAAGGCTGTGTTACTAAATATGCTAGTGTGGAAGATTGTTATGCTGATCGACAAATAATCTGTTTTGGCAGGTACATCGTCGCTTTCGCATCTACCGGACGAAGTGGCAATCTGTGATTGAATCTGGATTGAGGCAAATGAAAAGTCAGGGTCCAGCATGACAAAGGTAGTTTTCTAAAGCCTATGATTGCAACTCCATCTCTTGGATGCACGCGGAGCCAGTTTCTAATAAAGCCCTTCAAGAGGTGGTCGTGAATCGAGAAGTGTCGAATATAGTAGATCGTTCTCTCTGGCTGGAAAAAGGTCTTCATCTTCAAGAGGACTTTGTATGGATTCGCCATCTAAATATATTTTCGCAACAATCATGTTGCTGTAGAAATTCTGAGAGCGAGACGTGGACCCCATCAAGAATCCAGCCTTTTGCAAAGCAAGTCTCGGGGGAAGTCCTTTCGCCCAATCATCATCTCCCCAGAACAACTCTTCACCATGGCGATAGAAATCGCCAGTACGGCGTTCAGCGAATACATAAATGAGACGCCCCGACTGTGGATTACCTTTCGTTATCTTTCGGTCGACCATTGATGCCTGGCTGAAATAGATCGCAACGTCTACGTCATTCGTCAAATCAAGGAGTGACGTCACATAGCCATACTGTTGAAGGGTAATTGCAAATGAATGAGTTTTCATGAAGGCAAAAAACCACTGGCGTAAATCGTCTGCTTCGTCCGGCCATGAAACACCTCCGCCCAGATCTGCAAATGGCCCGCACCCGCCCATTTGGATCGATAAAAGGACTTTTGAAAAAACGTCTTCGTCGTCATTCTTAAGTACGTCAGTCAAGACATCGAGAGCCCGTCGATCGGCTTTGAACCAATGAGCGTTCTGACGCATTAGCCAAATTAGAAAGGGCTTTTTCCAATGATGATTTGGGCCATGGAAGGACAATCCGAATCCCATCTCATCTGGATGAGTGAAAGCATAACGTCCTGCCGATGGCAAGAGTGAGGATTGCTGTTGAACGCCATATATCTTTGTAGAGAGTTCTTCCGAACGCTTGAACGAGTAATCGCAGCGTTGCCCTCGAAGCCACAGTTTTGTAGTACGGGGACATTTCACACAAAATAGCTCGGTCAGTTTCGCCAAAATTGTTTCCAATTCACTTCTTTTAGTGACATGAAAATTCAATGGCAAAGTCCAGTTAGGTCTGGCAACATACGACACCGAGCCAAGTAGTGAAATGGTCGGTATTTGGACATGTTCGAACTGGAACTCATTCCCGCGATGAGCAGCCAAGTTTAGTAGTTCGACCGCGTCAATGAAATTTCTTGAAGCCTGCAGGTCGAATACCAAACCACCTTCATCGGGTAGAAACCGAAAACGATAACCTGTCACGATGTCTACCAGAATAGGATCCTCGCTAAGATGCTTATCGAGGATCTGAAATGGCTTCGCGAGATTACTCTCAGAGGGTGCTTGCGGGTGGTCGTCGAGAAAGCTTAATGGCCGAAATCCAAAATTCAACAACTGTTGTGCGTAGTCAGCATCGCCAACAATTGCTTGGATACGTTGACCTTCCGCTGGTGACGGAAAAGGAGTGTAATTATACCAGTGTTGAATATCATTTAGCATGCCGGGTAACATCGTTTTTAACCCCGAACAACCAGAGGAATTTGGTATCTTCTGCTGAACGCCACGCGGTCCCGATGAAGAGGACCTGCTTAAATGGATACTGTATTTGAAGGTGAATCGGACTTTGCGTTCTACAAAGTGTAAGACTCGATTCACAAAGTGAAAAGGGTCGGTGATAGTTCAAATAGAGCTGACTCGTTCTGCAGTAGCTCCTACACGCTCCAGTTATTCCAAAGTCGTGACCGGTCGCAATTTCCTGAGAACTTATGCAGCCTTCCGCTCAAACGACTTCACAAGCCCCCCCCACATACGATCTGACAACCACCCTGCGATCAACTGTAAGTACTTCGTCAGGCGTAACTGCGAGTGGCGGTAAATGATTTCGTTCTGTGTGTGATCTCTGGGTGTTGTAATAGGCCGTAAACTCCGTCAATAGATGATCCAAGTGCCGCTTGCCGAAGATTATGAACTTCTTCAAACACTCATGTTTCAACGTAAAGATTACCCGTTCGCAGCGGCCATTAAGGTTTGGTGACGCCTTCGGTAACGCGTTGTTTTGCACTCCTTCCTGCTTGAGCTTGTTGATGAAGTCCTGTGTGAACTTCGTGTCTCGATCGTGCATGACGATGGTGGGTTTCTCATCCCGGGAAGTTGTCTGATTTAGGAATGATTCTGTCTGTTCTGCCACCCATGCGGAATTCGGATGAGCAGTGCAGGGCGATACGATCAATTCCCGTGTGGTCATGCACAACCAGACCATCACATACAGTTCCTGAAGGCCTTTCCTGGTGACCGTTTTCACGCTGAAGAAGTCGACAGCCCACAGTGTTTTTGCATGTCGATCAATGAAGTTCTGCCAAGAGTCTGAATTACGATTGGGCCCAGGCTGTATGCCTTCTTCCTTGAGGATGTTACGAACCGTCTGACGGCTGATTTTCTTGATACCGAGCTTGCGAAGTTCACCCAAGATGCGGGTGTATCCAAACGAGGTTGACTTGGCGATCTGGATGACCAGCTCTCTGATCTCTATGGGTTTCCGTTTTCCACCTTTGGGAGATGACTTTTTCTGGCTACCTTGACCGGCATCTCTCAGCCAGCGGTAGAAGGTGGATGGACTGACGATCGTCAGTAGTTCTTCAATCGCACGCCCCAGCGGTTTGCCAAGTTTGAGCAGTCGATCCCGTTCATGGGACTTTGTGTGGATCTGTCCTGGCACTCTGCTTCTCAGGATCTTGTTCTCTTCCTTCAGGAACTCAACATACCGAGCCAACTCGCGGTCAGTAACAGAGGCGATCATGGCGAGCAGGGGATGAAAGATCTGGGACATTTTGATATGGTCGTTCTTCGTGGTTTCGCGGAGCGTTTCACTTTATTTGTACCTCGCTATAGGCATGAAAAAAGCCGCTGGAAGCGACGTTTTAGAGCCGGTAACAAAAGTTGGCTTCGAAGGCTGTTAAAGTCAGCCGAGATTGTCTCGACGCTGGCATGACGTAGCAGTCCGAGTCAACGTGACCTGTTCAAATGGCATCTGGGTACAGAACAGAAAAGTGTACCCATTTTCGACCATTTCTCGCTGTTGGCCGAGCATATCCGCTTTTTAGAGACTCGGTAATTCCCGCATGAAAAGGCTATCCAAAGGGTATCCGCGTAACGTCATAGCTCTTCGGAACCGAGGGGGTATCCGCATCACGTCATAGCTCTTCGGAACCGAGGGCCGGCGTCCAATACTGCGTGATCGCCCTGCGGTTTGAGACGATCACATGCGGCTGCCGCTTGGGAAGGTTGACCGGCTTGGAAAACCGATTCGAGAGGGTTTCCTGCCAGCCTGTGGCACGTGCGGCTCGATCGGCAAAGTACATCAACTGTAAAGCGCCAGAAAACGAAAAGCTGCTCTCAGGCTTGACATAGATCAGTGGGAAGGAATACCCCTCCACTTTGAGGCGATCACCGACAACGACTGATTTTAAATAGGTCGGATCAACTAGTGGACTCTTCGGCTTCGGAGCCATAGGATCAATTAAGAACTCATCTACATATAGCTTGAGTCCAGTTCAACGCCGCGATGATGCTGAGAGACAGCTGCCTTATGAACATTTAGCAACTCAGCGAGCGAAGCGGTGTCATCGGGCGATTGGGGATCTTGCGCAGTGAGACCATCACCCGCCACCATGCAGGACATGACCAACACCATTCTGACCAGCCCGTCCGTCATTGAAAGAACTCATGGGTTCGAAGTCATCAACCAGGTCAACGGTCGCCAACGAATGTAACGGAATCGCATGTCGGAGCTTTCTGGACCGGACGGCACCAAGCTCACTTTCCAGCCTTTGGTACCCGACAGATCGAGCGTCTGATCAACGGCGCTGAACCCGTTGATCATGACGCTGACGCGATCTTTCTCAACCCGCAATCGGATGTCATTCCAACCGAGCGGATCAAGTTGATTCTGGGCGCGCGGACTAATGAAAGCAAGTACATTTTGCGATTTTTCGGTGAGGGTCGCCGGACCTGCGGAGGAATAGGGAAGATGGAGTACGAACAGCTTGGAAGAGTCTGCGCTCTCCAAACGCACTGCGAGTGTTTGGTCGGAAGTGTATTTCGCGTGTAGGTGGAGGTCGATTAAGCCGGGAAACTCGCCGCAGGTGATTGTCTTGAAGCCTCCCCTTTCTGTTCCAAGAAGCTCGTTTCCCTCACGTGACAATCCTTCATTTTGCTGATCGACATCACCATCAATGAGCCGGAACTTCTCCGACTCTCGCTTATTCTTGCTCCGACTCTGTTGGAGAATCCATTCGAACATAGCTTTGTTGCGATAAGCTTGATTCCAGCAGTCATGGCCAGATCTGTGGTATTCAATATAGATAGGAGAGCTTCCGGCCATAATGAGATCGTGATGAACTGTACGATTTGCATGAACCAACTCCTCTGCGTCTCCATCGTTACAGACATGCCAAACCGGTAAAGCCGAGCGTAAAAGCGAAGTCAAATCACCACCACCATTTCCGCAAAGCGGGACAACAGCCGCGAATCGCTCATACCGCTCCGCACCGGAGATCCAAACGCCACTTCCACCTGACGACACACCCGTTAGAATGACTCTGTCGGCGTCCATATCCAAGCTAGTAACTACTCGTTCCACAGCCCTCATAGCCTCGATTATGTCTTTGCTGGATTTAGACCATTGGCCCTCTTTCGAGCACTGGGGTGCGATAATTCCGAGAGGAAACTCACGCCGCATTTCCCAAAATTGGGCACCTAAATTGCCTCGCAACGACAAACCGTCTTGTCCGTTCTGCCCCCTCCCATTGAGAAAAGTAAGCAAAGGGGGCGAATGCTCATAGTAAGGCGGACGAAAGAGTGTAACTCCCAAACTGCAAAGCTCTGACTCACCAGATGGTTTAGCCGAAAGCAGGCTAACTTCACGCTCCGAATAGCTGCAGCCTAGACATACGACCAAGACATAGTGAATGCCCAGCAAAGGATGAAATGCTCGGTTCTTGACGGAGGTCATGAAAGTTCCTTAGCCATACGCTGCGTTTTATGTGACGATCACTTTTGCGATTTGAGGGACAAGTGTTCGAATAGATGATTACGATACATCTCCTCTGAAGATAAAATCCAAGCTGTTACAGTCAAACGCGAGAACGGTTTCCGTCGAACGTATGCATGAAGCAGTTCATTCTTGGTTATCGTTTCAGCATCAACTAAGTACCATTTTGCCTTTCTTTGCTCCGAATTAAATTTCGTAATACTGTCCCAATGCGTATAGTGATAGAAACTACTATCCACATCACGACCATTAATATTCCTCTCTTGTAACGCAAGACACACATTTTTGGCGTCCTGACCCCAATCGAAGCTACTGCCAAGTAAGTGCCTGTAGCCATTCTCATTGCCACCTGCAAGGATGTTGAAGAAGCTGATTGGTTCTGAACATCCGAGGATTCGCGTAATCCCCAGTAAGAATAGTGATAGGGCACATATTTGTGCTAGTTTTGTTTTTTGGAAGCTTCCAAAAAGTGAGCCGACAATAACGAAAAGCGGTCCGAATACAGGGAGACTGTAGCGGAAATGAGTGTTAAATTCCAGCTGTGATGACAGGACCATAGAATAGACCGCGATAAATATAGCTAGAATCACTACGTCCACACTATTAGAAGTAAAATAAATACGCGCCTTGAAGAATGGATTAACCCAGCAGGCGTACAAAATAGAAAACCCAATCAGGATCAGATGAAATATCGGAATTTTTACACAAAATGCATAGATGTAGTAGTACCACCAACCGCCATGCTTCCAGTAGCCGCGAAGATACGAATCATGGGAGTACGATTCAAAGTCTCTGTTTTGTTTATCAAGGCCAAATAGCATTTGCTCAGGAAACGGCACAGGGAGCCGACCCAAAATACTTTCCGCAAATCGATTGCCCACCGGCTGATCGGAGACGTTGAATAAGCTGCTAACAAACGAGTATTCACCTAAAGGCACAAAGGTTCTCTGGAAAAGATATCCCGCATTGACGACTATGGAACAGCCAACTAGGATTATTGCTATTCCAACTGCTCGGCCTCGTGTCATCAATGGAATCACGCTGAAGCATGTGAGTATTACAAATGACAGCGCGTATGAAACAAGGAGCAATAGGGCACTAAACTTGCAATTAATAGACACTCCTGTCGCCATGCCGCAAAGAAGTGCCTGACTTCGAGTCCCGTTCCTTACCCATTTGGCGAAGGAGAAACTGGAGATGAGGCAGAAACTCGCGACCGCAATATCGTTTGTAGCCAAAGCGCTGTGACCAAATATTGTGGGGTCGGTGCACCACAAGAGGATCGCAACGAATCCGCCTAAGGCACTCTTGCCTATTTGTCGAGCCCAATAAAAACAGCAAGTGGCACCTAGAATAAAGTATGCCAAGGTTGTACTACGAGCCAAACTAATTAAGTGCGATGTGCGTACTCCATTAAGCTCCGTAAAAATAGAAGCAGCGGCGAACTCAGGGCGCGTCGAGGGGGAAAGAACTACTCGATCCCACTCCATGCTGTAACCCGCAAGGTACACTGGAAGAGCAGCTATTGTTCGAACTAATGGCGGGTTCACAGAAAACAACTCGAATCGACCAAATTCAAGATGGCTCAGTCCAGAAACTATGAGCGATGGTTCAAGATCAGTAGGAGACGCTCGAAAAGCAATCTCTGCTATGCGCAGGCAGCCAGCACCAACTGCGAAGATAGCCAGTAAAAACCAAAAGCGAGGTGAGCTTAGCAGGGTAGCATTGCAAAGCCAGCGATAAAATATCAATGTCGAAAAATGCCGAATGTTCACGAGTTCACTCAAAAGTAGCCTGTGAAAAAACAGTGCGCTCCAACTAAGGCAGGAGGACGCGCTGAGCTGAGATGACACCTACTGAATAACATGGCGTCGCTACAGAAACAGTCTCTTCAATAAACGCGGAGCCGATATCCGGGAAAAGCTTCTGAGCCTGCGTAGAGATGACAATTGCGCGATTTGCAGTAATCTCGCGCAAGGCTTCATCAACGTGACCGAAAGTATTTTTTTTCATGAGCTCAGCGGGTCGGAACTTGTCGCAAGTAATGCGATTACAGGAAACTATGGCAAATGACATTATCTCATGCTGATCCAGATAAGGCGCGACCGTAAAATACGCGCGAGATCCAAAAAAAATCAAGGGTAAGTGTTTGTCCTTACTATCAATTTTCGCAAGCTTATGTCGAAGTTGAGAGATTTGCTCACGGTCACGGAATTGAAATGCCTCCCTGTATAACGGGATTAAGAGTACGGTGAGGAGCAAAAAAAATGCTGGGCGAACAAGGTACTTGGCAGGACAATACACGATGAGTGATAGAAATGGGCACACACCTAAAAAGCCAAATATTCTTGCCCAATGAGGCACGAACACGCACTCTCCAACAAAGTGCTGCAAAGCTAAAAGAAGAAGATGAGAACAAACATATATGCTAGATAAAAAGGACAGAACCGGAGCATGTCTCCATGTGATGATACATAATACTGCAGCTGGGAGCGACAAAGCGGACGCAACAGTTTGTGATGGCATTGGAGAGCCGAGAATACCTATGGTCTTCCAAACTGCTAAAAATGGAAGTAAGCTCCCTTCTATTCCATTAGGATAGCAGATTGCCCAATAATGATTGTAAAGATTAGATGCTATATCGTTGAGGTCACCCTCATTTAATAGATAAACGCCAATTGCAGTCAATGCGCATGAAGCGAAAACCAGAAGAGCATGAGTGACGCGGCCCGCAAGAAGCAACAGAAGAAGCAGCGAGATTGAGCAGGACGTTACTACAAGTAAGCCATAAATATGCTCACATACACAAATTAGCGTTGCCGATGAGGAGAGTATACATCTAGCCGAAAGGTAATCGCATCTAAAGGATAATGAGTAAATTCCAATCCCTACAACAATCAGCGAAGAAGATGATACTCTGCATATATCGACTGCAATGGGTGAGACACAAACAGCAAGCAGAAGCAGTATGACGCTCGCATTTGACTCGGTTTTACTTCGAAAAAAACAGGAAGGTAAAGAAAGATAGATAGCTAAGAATCCGCAGAAGAACAGAGAAATATGGATTATTCGCAACGTGAGCAAAACTGCTACACCATTGCATGAGTCCCATGGAAGCTGCTCGAGAACGGTCGCCGTTATTAATGAAGGGTGTTCAAAGCCTTTTCCAGCGATTTTGGTAAGAAGGTAAACAGGAAGCACATTCTCTTCATAAGGACGATCTTCGCGATTGTAGCAGAACAGTTGAATGAATAGATTTAGGAGCAGAAGTAATAAAATAACGCATGGTGCGACCCACCTTGCGGTTACTTCCAAGCATGAAGTCACTGGGCTGACGGCGATACCCATTCAACTATTTCTCCGAAAGAGTACGAACGCCGCGATAGCGACAAAAACCAAGACGTTTAAAATGATGAGTACATTTTTAGAACTCCAACGAGAATCACTTACTAACAAGCTGCTTCGTGAAGAATTATGTGTCTTTATTGCAGCAATTGTACTTTCAATTCGATC
>SXGT01690967.1_pt1 | contig 12982 bp, 11 predicted proteins | sample 3176221 | NCBI WGS metagenome assembly SXGT01 (sample SAMN11356862, study PRJNA531348) | freshwater metagenome | isolation source: freshwater sample F1-120 | place: China: Fuxian Lake, Yuxi | collected 2017-12-25
CGCATGGCCGACCGCATCGTCGTGCTCGACGGCGGCAAGGTGGTCGAGAGCGGCAGCCACGACGAGCTGGTCGCGTTCGGCGGCCGCTACGCGACCCTCTTCAAGCTCCAGGCCCGCGGCTACCAGTGACAGCTGTCTGACGTGGAAAACCTCCACGGCGCCGTCGGGGGCCGTCGGGAACCCCGACGTGGCGGGCCGTTCACGTGTCGCCGGCGCCTCATGTGAACTTGCCCAAGTGGCTGGATCAGCTGACGATCGCTGCCGGGACGGGCTGGCCCTCGGCTTGCGATAGGCCCCTCCGCAACCGTCCCAGGAGATCGCCCATGTCGCACCATGTCCGTCTAGCCTCCCTTGTCGGTGTCGCGCTGCTCGGCGCCGCCGGAACCGCCTTCGCACAGAGCGCGCCCGGTGGTGCGTCGCCGCCGCCCGAGCGCATCGGCTGGGAGTTCGGCGCTGGCCTCTACGGCGGCGAGATCAACTGCGAGAACCAGGACGGCGAGTTCTGCAACGGCGTCACCGAGGCCGGCGGCATCGATCTCCACGTCAACTACTTCTTCAAGCCGACCCTCGGCCTCTACTTCGACGTCTTCCCGATGGTGCACAAGGAAAATGACTGGACGTTCACCCACAACGTCGTCACCGCCGGCCTCAAGTGGCGCCCCGCCCCGATCTTCACCTTCACCGGCGGGATCGGCAGCGCCCAGGCCAAGCTCTCCTACAACCGCATCCTCGGCATCGAGGCCAAGTCCGACGCGGTCCCCGCGATCTTGCTCGCCGCCGCCGTCGAGGTTCTGCGCGGCAAGACCTTCGCCCTCGACCTCCAGGCCCGCGTCGGCGTCGGCTTCTACGACGAGGATGACGACAACGACGGCCAGGCCGACATCGTCGGCCGCAACGTCGGCTTCGGCGCCGCCATGACGTGGTTCTGATCGGGGACAAGCTCCCGGGTCGCAGCCTTCCGGGATCGCTTCGCTTTTCCGCCCCGCTGCTGGCCCCCACCGGGTTCCCGCTGATTCCACCAACACTTCGCCTCGCGGCGGCAAGATGGGGGCGTGGACGGAACCGCAGCCGATGAACCCAGCGCCGAGGATCTCCTCGCGCATGGCGACTGGCTGCGCCGGCTGGCGCGCGCGCTGGTAGGCGACGCCGCCGCCGACGACGTCGTCCAGGACACCTTCGCGGTCGCCCTGCGCCAGCCGCCCGAGCGCGCCGGCGCGCTGCGGCCGTGGCTCGGCGGCGTCGCCCGCAATCTAGCCCGCATGCGCAAGCGCGCCGGTGCCCGCCGCGACGCGCGCGAGCAGCAGGTCGTGCCGGTGGCCGCGCCCGACCCCGAGGAGCTGGTCGCGCGCGCGCTCGTGCAGCAGCGCGTGGCCGCGCTGGTGCTCGCGCTCGACGAGCCGCTGCGCGGCACACTCATGCTCCGCTACTACGAGGGACTGTCCGCCGCCGACATCGCGCGCGCGCAGGGCATCCCCGCCGGCACCGTGCGCTGGCGCCTCAAGCAGGCGCTCGACGAGGTGCGCGGCAAGCTCGACGCCGAGCACGCTGGTGAGCGCAAGCGCTGGGCGCTCCTGCTGGCGCCGCTCCTGCCGCCCCTCGCGGCACCCGGAACCGGGGCCACCGCGGCGACCGCCGCGTCGGCCACCAAGACGTTGCTCCTGGGAGGAATCGCCGTGAAAAGTGGAACCAAGGTGGTCGCGCTGGTCGCGATCGTGATCGCGCTGGTGGTTGGCACCCGTTACGCCGGCGTATGGGGCAAACCGAAATCGAAGCCCGCCGCGACCGCCGACGGTGGCAGCGGCAAGAACACGGCGACGCCACCGGGCCCGGCGCAGCCGACCAACACCGCGGCCGCACCGCCGTCCGGCGATCGCGGCCTGGTCTTCCGCGACGATGATCCGCGTGGCACGCTGCGCATCGAGGGCGTGGTCATCGACGAGCAGGACCACGGCGTGCCTGGCGCCTTCGTCGCCATCGACGCGATGCCGCCGGTGATCGTCGAGGCCGACAGCGACGGCTCGTTCGTGTTCGAGGGCCTGATCGCCCGCGACTACCGCGTCGAGGCCACCGCCGGCGACGGCTACGCCGGCCCGGCCCGGCTGCGCCTCACCGACAAGGCCGAGCCGATCACCCTGCGCCTGCGCAAGGGCGCGACCGTCGCGGTCGCCGTCACCGATCGCAACGGCGGCAAGCCCATCGCGGGCGCCGAGGTCGAGCTGCGCGCGGCGCTGGCATGGAAGGGCGTCACCGGCGCCGACGGCGTGACCACGCTGCGCGGCGTGGGCCCGACCTGGGCCCCGCTCGCCGTCAGCGCCAAGGGCTACGCGCCCGCCGCCGTCATGACCTGGACCGCCGGCGATCCCCGCGTGCCGACGCGTTTCGGCGTCACGCTCGGCCGCGGCGCCGCCGTCGCCGGCAAGGTCGTCGACGAGACCGGCAAGCCGGTCGCCGGTGCCCGCGTCACCGCCGCACTCGCGTCGGAGCCGTTCCCCGTCGTCGACCCGCGCCGCGACGGCGTGCTCAGCGGCGCCGACGGCGCCTTCACGCTGCCCGCGCTCGCCGCCGGCACGTATCGCCTCGCCGCCACCGACGCCAGCCACGCCGCCGCCACGTCGGGCACCTTCATCGTCGATGGTGCCAGCCCGCGCAAGGGCTTCGAGCTGGTGATGACCGCCGGCGGCGTGGTCAAGGGCCTGGTCACCGACGGCGCCGGTCAGCCCATCGCCGCCGCCGACGTGCGCGTGCTCACCGGCGGCACCGTCGACTGGCGCCCGCGCCGGCAGTCCTTCACCGCCGCCGACGGCACCTTCGCCATCGCCGGCCTGCCCCGCCGCTCGGTCGAGATCGTCGCGTGGCACCCGACCGGCGCCTCGGCGATCGCCGGGGCCGATCTCAGCGCCACCCCCGAGCACGAGGTGAAGCTCGTCCTCGACATCACCGGCGCCATCGAGGGTACCGTCGTCGATCCCGCCGGCCAACCGGTCATCGACGCCCAGGTCGTCGCCGATCCCGATGGAACCGGCAACCCCGGCGATCGCGCGACCTGGCAGGTGCGCGGCATGCAAGAGGCGGTCACCGACGGCGCCGGTCACTTCCGCTTCGCGGGCCTCCCGGCGGGCGGCTATCGCGTGCGCGCCGCGCGCCCCGGCGCGTCGGAGAACGCGCTGTGGCAGGGCCGGGGCCTCGCCGCCAGGCCCGGCGATCCGCCGCTGAAGCTCGTGCTCACCGTCGACGGCAGCGTGACCGGCAAGGTCGCGCTGCCCGACGGCAAGCCGCCCGCGCTCTTCACCGTCGCGGTCGGCAACGGCCACGCCGTGCCGGTCGCCTCCAAGGACGGCGCCTTCACCGCCGACGCGCCCGCCGGCAAGGTCGACGTGCGCGTCACCGGACCCGGATTCGTGTCCAAGACCGTCGAGGCCACCGTCCTTGCCGGCAAGCCCGCCGACCTCGGCACCATCAACGTCGAGGCCGGTCGCTCGGTGAGCGGCCGCGTGCTCGACGCCGACGGCCGCCCGGTCGCCAAGGCTCAGGTCGCCGCCGGCCTCTTGCTCACCGGCGATGGCGCCGCGCTCTACATCGAGAACGAGAGCATCATGGCGCGCTCGACCGAGACCGACGACGAGGGCCACTACCTCATGGCCGGCTTCGGCCAGCACAACCTCACCATCGTGGCCGGCAAGGACGGCGCCGGCCGCTCGGCCAGCGTGATGGTGCGCCGCGGCCCCGACAGCGCCGTCGTCGATCTGGTCCTGCAGAAGACCGGCGGCGTCGAGGGCAAGATCACCCGCAGCGGCCAGCCGCTCCCTGACACCGTGGTGATCGCCAACCCGCTCGGCGCCACGTCATCCAACTTCTTCGTGGTCACCGGCGCCGACGGCAGCTTCGCCTACGACTCGCTCACCGCCGGCCGCTACCTGATCTACCCGATGCTGGGCGGCGGCGGCGGTCAGCCCAAGGACATGCCGATGCGCATCGTCGACGTGACCGCGGACAAGCGCTCCAGCATCGTCGTGGATGCCTCACCGGGCACGGCCACGCTCACCGTCACCGTCAATCACGATCGCGGCGCGCCCGTGGTGGCAGCCTCGGTCGTGGTGGTGCAGGCCAAGATCGACGCGCCCAACATCGAGGCCTTGCGCGACGGCAGCTTCATCCCGCCCGAGATGGCCGACGGCGCAACCCTGATGATGCACTTCCGCCAGGCCATGGGCGCACCCGCCGAGGTCGAGGAGATGCGCCCCGGCAACTACACCGCCTGCGCGGTCGCCCTCCCCATCGGCGATGACCCGGCCCTCGCGCGCTTCCTCCGCGACGCCTCCGAAACCCTGCCCATGAAGTGCGCGCCCGTCACCATCGCCGCCGGCCCCGCCAAGCTCACGATCACCGTGCCTTACGCCTGGACCCAGCCCACCCGGTGATGGCGACAGGCTCCCACGACGGCTGAGGCATCTTCGTCGAGTGGAAATCGCGGCGGCGTTGGTGTACTAGCGCCACGTGAGTCGCCAGCCTGTACGGCGGTGGACCTGGCGATGGCCCCTGGCCGCGGCGTTCGCCGTCGCGTTGTTCGTCGGGCTGTCGATCGTGACGATGGTGCAGGGGCAGGCGTTCTCCTACTTCAGCACCAAGCCCGAGGCCTGCGCCAACTGCCACGTCATGCAGCCGCACCTCGACGGTTGGCAGCACGGCAGCCACCACGCGGTCGCGACCTGCTCCGACTGTCACCTGCCGGCGACGTTCGTCGACAAGTACCGGGCCAAGATGGCCAACGGCTGGCACCACTCGCTGGCGTTCACCACCGGCGGGTTCACCGAGCCGATCCGCATCAAGGCGACCAACGCCGCCGCGCTCGAGAAGAACTGCAGGCGCTGCCACGCCGACACCATCGCCCACACCGGGCCCGGCCCCCAGCCGGCGCTGCCGTGTGTGCACTGCCACGCGCACGTCGGGCACCCGTCACCGGCCGGCATCGGCGGGCCGCCCACCGCCACGGAGAGATGACATGAGCGACGACTCCCCCACCGCGACCCCGGGCCGTGCGCGCCGGCGCATCCTGTGGATCGCCGTCACCGCCGCCGGGCTCCTGGCCTCGGCCGCGGTCGGCGCCATCCTGGTCAGCATCACGCAGCACAAGACCGAGGCCAAGAGCACGTACGTGCGCCTGGTCGAGGTCGGCGAGGACGACACCGACCCGGCGAAGTGGGGCACCAACTGGCCGCTGCAGTACGACGGCTACAAGCGGACCGCGCAGAAGACCGCGACCCGCTTCGGCGGCCACGGCGGCAGCGAAGCGATGCCGGAGGAGAAGATCGAGCGGGATCCGTGGCTCAAGCGCATGTTCCTCGGCTACGCGTTCTCGATCGACTACCGCGATCGCCGCGGCCACGCGTACATGCTGGCCGATCAGCAGGCCACCGACCGGCTGAGCAAGCCGCAGTCGGGTTCGTGCCTGCACTGCCACGCCTCGGTGATGCCGCTGTATCGCAAGCTCGGCAACGGCGACGCTGCCGCCGGGCTCGATGCCACCTACAAGCTGACCTACCAGGAAGCCGGCAAGCTCCTGCAGGATGCGGGGCACGCCCATCCGGTGAGCTGCGTCGACTGCCACGAGCCCAAGACCATGGGCCTGCGCGTGACCCGGCCCGGGTTCATCCGGGGCATCGCCACCCTGGCGGCGTCCGAAGCGCCGGTACCCGCGATGCCGAGCATCGAGGAGTGGCGCCGCAACGGTCGCCGCGGCACGTATGACCCGAATCGCGACGCTACCCGCTCCGAGATGCGGTCGTTCGTGTGTGGCCAGTGCCACGTCGAGTACTACTGCTCGACGAAGATGCCGCTCGTGTTCCCGTGGGGCCAGGGCCTTGCGGCGGAGTCGATCGAGGCGTTCTGGGACGCGACCACGTTCACCGACGGCAGCGCGTTCGTCGACTACGCCCACAAGGAGACCGGGGCGCCGATCCTGAAGGCGCAGCACCCCGAGTTCGAGCTGTGGAGCCAGGGCGTCCACGCCCGCAGCGGCGTGTCGTGCGCCGACTGCCACATGCCGTACATGCGCCAGGGCGCGAGCAAGGTGAGCGATCACTGGGTGCGCAGCCCGCTGCTCAACACCAACCGGGCTTGCCAGACGTGCCACCGGGCCAGCGAGGCCGAGATCACCGCGCGGGTCGCGATCATCCAGGATCGCAACTACGCGCTCATGCAGCGCGGCGGCGTCGCGATCGTCGAGCTGATCGACACGCTGGTTGCGGCCAAGGCCGCGGGTGTTCCGCCCGAGCAGCTCGCGCCGGCGCTGGCCATGCAGCGCAAGGCGCAGTGGCGGCTGGACTTCATCGCTGCCGAGAACTCGATGGGCTTCCATGCGCCGCAAGAGGCGGCGCGCATCCTCGGCGAGGCCATCGACTACGCCCGCCAGGGGCAGCTGTCGGCCCGCGCGCTTCTGCCCCCCGGGGCCGTGGTGCCTCCGGCTGGGGCCGTGGTGCCTGCGCCCTGAGTGGGGACTATCAGCGTTGAGGTAACCGTTCCGCATGGTCAGCGTTTTCCGGCTCGTCTTGCTGCCACGTGGCTGCCGACCATATCGATCAGCATCTCGTTCCAGTCGGCGACGCCGGGCCCACCGCCGCTGCCGCCCGCCACCGCCGGGCTCGACTACCAGCTCGGCGGCGCCTACGCCCCGCCGGCCGGCATGTTCCACGACGCGGTCGGGGGCTGCGTTCGCCCGCTTCGAGCCGCTGCCCGGACAACGCCCTCCGGAACGACGAGACGGCCGCGATCAGTACGGACTGATCGGGCCGTCAGGGACCCACCTGCGGGTCGGCGCGAGCGCCGCGGTTCAGGGCATCGGCGGCATCGGCGGCGGCATCGGCGGCGGCACCACCGGCGGCGGCATCGGCGGCGGCACCACCGGCGGCGGCAACACCACCGGCGGCTCAGGCTTGGGGATCTCGGGCGGTGCCGGCGGCGGGTTGGCACCCCCGTTGCCGCCGCACAGCGCCATCTGTGGCGCGCACAGCGCACACCACGTCTGGTAGGCCTGCCAGAACTGCAGGCCCAGCTGCACCACGGCGGTGCCCGCCGTGAAGCAGGCGTTCGACAGGGGATCTTCCTTGCAGGTCACGTACGCCGCGACCGCTTGGGCCGCGAAGCCGGCGGTGAGCCCGACGACGCCGGCGAGCAGACGTGGACAGTTGGGGTTCTGCTGCGCGGTCGCGCGCTCGGCGCTTGCCGCGAAGATCGTGAACACGAACATCGTGGCGATCAGCAGCGCCGCGATCGGGTTGCGGGACAGACGTGCACGATGGATGAGCTTGGTCGACATGATCTTCTCCTGTTGGGTTCTGACGGGTCAGATCACTCGGTGATCGTCGAGGCCCATTGCATGTTGTAGGAAAGGCCCTGCATGTACTGGCTCACCACCGCGGGGTCGCAGTTCTTGACCCATGGGCCGTAGGTGATGGTCCCGTCGGCGTTGCGGGTGCGGGTGCGGAAGCTCACGCAGCCCGTTACCGTGATCGACGGAAAGCCGATCGCGTTGTAGCTGATGCTGATCACGGCACCGAGGTGCACGATCGCGTCGCCGGGACAGTTCCAGCCGCTGCAGACGTACATGTCGTAGGTCACCGACGTGATCCGGCCGGACCCGTCGAAGGTGGTCGCGATCGATCCTTGCTGCAGGTACCACTCGTACGGGTCCTGATTCCCTGGCCACGCCTCGTTGCCGAGCGGCGCGAGGTGAACCCAGATTTCGGCCGAGATCTTCTTCTCGGGCTGCTCGGCGAACGTGACGTCGCCGCCGAGGACGTGGAGGTCTGGGCTGGATTGCAGCTGCTCCACCTGCTGTAGCGCTGACGTCTCGGACCCGAGCAGATCGTCGGCGGGCTCGATACAAGCGGCGAGACAGAATCCGCCGATGGCGGCGAAGGCGATGACGCGTGGCCAGATCCTCATGGTCGGCTCCTTGGTTGATGCCAGCGGAGCCCATTGCATCGAGCACGCCAGCCGACGTGGGTCGCACGACCGAGTGATCTCGGAGCCTCCGCGCCAGAGGTCGTGTCTGGGCTGCGACGATGCTGCGGGACGCCCCCGCAGTTCGCGGGCGCCCGCCTGCACATCCGCCGTCACGCCGAGCGCGTGCGTGGGCCGGAGCTCAGGCCGGGTACAGGTTCATGGCGCCGGTCCACGTCGGGGTGGCGGTGACGCGGCGCGCGCGCTCGGTCGGGGTCGTCATGGGGCGGCGGCCGCGGGCGTCGAACAGCGGACCGGCCGTTCGATGCAGGGTTTCGGCCCGGCGGGCGAGTACGGCGGGAGCCGCCCATCTCAGCGGAAGGCGCAGCACACGGTCGTGGACGTAGCCGGCTGTAAGGGCGCACACGAAACAGCGCGGCCAGGGCGAGCATGGCCGCGAAGAGTCGGATCATCGTCAACGCGCACCGGATCAACCAGGGCGTGGAGCCCGACCTCGACGCCGCGCCCGGCGGCGCCTCGGACTTCTACTTCGTCGGCCGCGACGAGCCCGAGGCCGCGCGCGCGACCGTGGTCGAGCTGGGGCGGGCGAGCGCGTCCCCGCTGACCACGGGCGACTTCGCCGGGTCGTGGGGCGAGGGGGCCGGCGCAGCGGGGCAGGTGGTGGCCTCGGCGCCGAAGACGCGCTCGAGCAGGGCGGCCCAGTCGAGGCGGCGGGCGAGCTTGGGCTTGACGATGCGCTCGACCACCCCGTCGCGGGCCATGTCGATGTCGAACGAACCAGCGCACGCCGCCGATCGACTTCTCGATACGCGGTCGCATCGCGGCCCACACGCTGTCCGCCAGCTCGTCCTCGAGATCTTCCTTGACCCGCTGATTCACGTCGGCGGTGATCTCGTCGATGCTCATGTCCTTGTAGTGGTCGCGTTGCTGGTCGTCGATTCCAGGGTGCGGCCAGAACTACCGCGAATTTCGTGTCCACCGCCCGCGCCGGTCGGGGCTCCACCGGTCATGCGCCCACTTCATCTGATCGTGGTGGTGACCATGTCGCTCGCGCTGACGGGGGCCGCGCCCGCTCGGGCCTGCGAAGAAGCCGAAATGGCGGCCGTGGAAGCTCGCGAGGCCGAGGAAGAGGCCCGCGAGGCCGAGGAAGAGGCCCGCGAAGCCGAGGAAGAGGCCCGCGAGGTGGCGGAGGAAGCCGAGGAGGCGGCCGCGGAAGCCGAGGAGGCGGCGGAGGAAGCCGGGGAGGCGCACGGTGATCGGCAGGCCGAGGCGATCGAGGCGCTCATCGAGCGCGTCATCGAGGAGCGGCTCGAGGCGATCGAGGCCGAGCTCGAGCTCTACGCCGAGGTCGGCGACGATGAGGGCGAAGCCGACGACGAGGACGACGCCGACGACGAGGGCGAAGCCGACGACGAGGACGACGCCGACGACGAGGACGCCTTCGACTTCGACCTCGACCTCGACCTCCAGATCGACGTCGAGCTCTGATCAGCGGGTCGAGATCGACCGACAGTCCGAGTTGATCTCGATCGTCGAGATCCCCGGTCCGAGCGTGACCGAGTCCAGCCCGTTGTCGCTCTGGTCGACGATCCAGAACATGTCTCCGGGCATGAACGAGTGCGAGTTGACGCTGTTCGAGGAGATCGACGACGTCGTGCCGCTACCGTACTTGGGCTTGTCGCCGTAGAACACGCGCACCGTATCGCGGCACGACGAGCGGATCGTCACCGACGTCGGACCTGCCGGCGGCGGCGCGCCACCACCACCGCCCCCCGACGGCGGCGGCGCGTACGGATCTCCGCCGCCACCACCACCTCCGCCACCACCGCCTTGGTACCCGCCGCCCGCAGGTTGCGACTGGACCGGAACGATACACGCCACGCCCATGAGCGCGGCCACGACCAAGGTTCCCCGCATGGCCGAGGAGACTAGCGCGACCGACACGCCTCTGCCCGCGCCGAAACCAGCTGGCGGGTGTCGGGGCCCCGCCGCCAGGATGAGGAAACCTGGACACATTTCGGCCGCGGCAGCGGTCGAACCTGGCGAATTTCCACGCATCCGGCGGCGGCGTGTGGCTTGCTATCTTCAGAGCCAATGCCTCGTCTCGTCCCCGCGCTCGCCGTCGTCCTCGCCGCCTGCGTCGAGCAACGCACGCAGGGCGACGACCTGTTCGGCACGTGGGCGCAGATCGACGTCCCCGCCGGCAGCGCCGGCACGCAGTGGGTCTTCCGCGACAACCTCACCTTCGACCGCACCGGCGATCTCCCTGGCTCGGGCATCTTCCACGTCGAGGGCACCCGTCTCTTCGTCGAGGACTTCCCCTCGCCCCAGGGCGCCGACTCGCTAGCGTTCGACTACGTCGCCACCAGGTCGCACTGGCTCGAGAACGCCGCCTTCGCCGATGGCCCGGTCAGCGGCCGCGTCGGCACATGGCACGGCGTCTTCGAGAACATCGGCGACCCGCTCACGGTCGAGTACACCGTCACCCTTCGCCCCGACCGGACCGTCCACGAAACCCGCCACATCACCGGCCCCGATCGCGACCAGCTCTTCGACGGTGAGGGCACCTGGTCCGACGCGCCGACGGGCTCCGGCTTCCAGATCTCGGTCACGCTCACCGGCCCAGGCGGCCCCATCAGCGAGACCTACAGCGCCTGGCGCCTCGGCGACGCCATCGGCGGTCCGCTCTACGAGCGCGTCTCCTTCTGAGCGCGGGCGCGGGTCTTGCGCGCCCGCCACCCGGCGGCGCAGATCGTGCGCTGACGGTGCCCCTTTCCGCCTGCCGCGTCGGGCGCTGTGCTTGCAATACCGGATCTCGTGCTCGAGATCAGGATCCACGGTCGCGGTGGCCAGGGAGTCGTCACCGCCGCCGAGGTGCTTTCGGCGGCCGCCTTCCGCGAAGGGCAGTTCGCCCAGGCGTTCCCCAGCTTCGGCTCGGAACGCATGGGCGCTCCCGTGGTCGCGTTCTGCCGGCTCGACGATCGACCCATCCGGCTGCGCGAGCCGATCACGAACCCGAACGTGATCGTCATCCAGGATCCGACGCTCCTGGCCTCGGTCGACGTCTTCGCCGGGCTCGACGACGACGGCTGGGTGCTCATCAACTCGAGCCGCGGCTTCTTCGAGCTGGGCCTCGGCGAGTGGATCTCCCGCTTCCGTGCCGGTCGGGTCCGCTGCGTGCCGGCCACTGACCTGGCGCGCCAGCATCTCGGCCGACCGCTCCCCGGCGGAGCCTTGCTCGGCGGGTTCTCTGCGCTGACCGGCATGGTCCGCCTCGACTCGATCACCGACGCCATCCGCGCGCGGTTCCCCGGTGCGGTCGGCGATCAGAACGCGGCCGCGGCCACCGCCGCCTACCAGCTCACCCGGACGGAGACCCTGGCATGTTGAAGCAGCTCGAGTGCTCGCGCGCGATCGCCGCGGTGGTGGCGCGCTGCCGTCCCGAGGTGATCTGCGCCTATCCCATCACCCCACAGACCCACATCGTCGAGGGGCTCGCGGAGCTGGTCCGTGCCGGCGAGCTGGCGCCTTGCGAGTACATCAACGTCGAGAGCGAGACCTCCGCGCTGTCGGTCGCGCTCGGCGCGGCCGCCGCCGGCTCGCGGGCGTACACCGCCACCGCCAGCCAGGGCCTGCTGCACATGGCCGAGGTGGTCTACAACGTCGCCGGCCTCGGTCTGCCCCTGGTGATGACGCTGGGCAACCGCGCGCTCGGCGCGCCCATCAACATCTGGAACGATCACTCCGACGCGATGGCGCTCAAGGACGCCGGCTGGATCCAGCTGTTCGCACGCGACAGCCAGGAGGCGGTCGATCTGCACGTGCTCGCCTTCCGCCTCGCCGAGGAGCTGTCGGTCCCGGTGATGGTGTGCGTCGACGGCTTCGTGCTGACCCACTCGGTCGAGCCGCTCGACGTGCCCGAGCAGGACGTCGTCGATCGCTTCCTGCCGCCGTACCGACCGGTGCAGGTGCTCGACCCCGCCGACCCGGTCTCGATCGGGGCGATGGTCGGGCCCGAGGCGTTCACCGAGGTTCGCTACCTCGCGCACCACAAGCAGCTGCAGGCGCTCGCGCGCATCCCGGCCCTCGCCGCCGAGCTCGCCGGCCTGCTCGGGCGCACCTCGGGCGCGCTGCTCCACCCCTATCGCACCGACGGCGCACCGACGATGGTGATCGCGATGGGCTCGGTCACCGGCACCATCGAGGTCGCGATCGACGAGCTCCGGCGCGACGGGATCGCGGTCGGGGCCGTGGCCTTGTGCGCGTTCCGGCCGTTCCCGCTGGCCGCGCTCGCCGACGCGCTCGGTCAGGCCCAGCGCGTGGTGGTGATCGAGCGCAGCCTCGCGCCCGGCCTGGGCGGCGCGCTGGCGTCGAACGTGCGGATGGCGCTGCGCGGCCGCGCCATCCCGGTCCACACCGTGATCGCCGGGCTGGGCGGGCGGCCGGTCACCCGGGCCAGCCTGCGCCGCGTACTCGCGGCGGCCAGCCGCGACGAGCTCGAGGACCTGCACTTCCTCGACCTCGACGTCGGCGCGATCGATCGCGAGCTGGCGCGCTGGGGCGAGCAACGCCGGTCGGGGCCGAGCGCCGAGAACATCCTGCGCGACGCCCGGAGATCACGATGAGCGATCAGCACATCAAGTTCTACCAGACCGGCACCTTCACCGTCGGCAACCGCCTGCTCGACCCAGCTCGCCGCACGGTCCAGGCCTCGATGCAGCGATCCAACGCGCTGACCTCCGGCCACCGCGCCTGCCAGGGCTGCGGCGAGGCGCTGGGGGCCCGCTACGTCCTCGACGCCGCGATGCGCGCTACCGGTGGCGACCTGGTCGCGGTCAACGCCACCGGTTGCCTCGAGGTGTTCACCACGCCGTCGCCGGAGACGGCGTGGCAGCTGCCGTGGCTGCACTCGCTGTTCGGCAACGCCGCCGCGGTCGCCACCGGCGTGGCCGCGGCGATGCGGGTCAAGGGCAAGCCCACACGCGTGATCGCCCAGGGCGGCGATGGCGGCACCACCGACATC
>SXGT01847485.1_pt1 | contig 12981 bp, 8 predicted proteins | sample 3176221 | NCBI WGS metagenome assembly SXGT01 (sample SAMN11356862, study PRJNA531348) | freshwater metagenome | isolation source: freshwater sample F1-120 | place: China: Fuxian Lake, Yuxi | collected 2017-12-25
GAGCCGAAATCGGTGGAGCCTTCGGTTGCGAGAAGGAAACTGGAGGCGGCCGCGAGGCCGGCTCCTATGCATGGAAGGCTTACATGCGACGCCAGACCTGCACGATCAATCGGGGCACAGGTCTCCCGCTTGCCCAGGGCGTTCGCTTCGAGCTGCCCTGAAGCCCGGGAATCCGTTCCTGGGTGCCGAGGGCTGTCGGACTGAGCCTGCCCCCGACGTCAGACAGCACAGCCAACCGTGTCAGCGGTCGGGTCGGGGCCGGAGTCGGGGTAGGGAATCGGCGGGACTGCTCCGCCCTGAAAAAGGTGCTGAAGAAGGTAGATAGAGTCCGGGACATTCACCCTGCCGTCGTCGTTGACGTCAGCGGCGTCGAGACAAACGGGCTCGGTGCCTCCCAGGAAGAGATACCTGAGGCCAAAGATTGCATCGGAGAGATCGATCTTGCCATCGGCGGTCAATTCGCCTCGAACGAAGGTGGGTGCGACCTCCTCAATCGTCCCCGGTGAGCCGCCAGGCGCCCGGGACTCACGCCAGTTCGCGCCCGGATCATTGTCGCGATCCACGCTCGCTCTCGTGAGCTCAATCGAATAGCCCGGGCGCGGATCGGGCCAGGGTCCAGAATTGGCGTACGTGACGTAATCCAGGGTCGCCGGGTGACCGGGGCCCGAGTCAAGAACGCGGAGTTCCTCCCCCTCGTTGGCAAGCTTGCCCGCGTACGGGCCCAGGACCTGCGTGCCGGCCAACTCCGGGTGGCGTTTTCGGAACGCGCCTGGCGACCTTGCCACCACGAAGATCTCGCCCGCTTTTACGATGGTGTCCGTAGTGATCGTGAAGGGACCGTCGCTCCCGCCGATCCCGGCGATCATCCAGCCTTTCAGGTTCACTTCCTTGTCCCAGAGGTTTTGGATCTCGAGGAACTCGAGGTCGTCCTCGCCCCCATCGGGCAGATACAAGATCTCCGTAATCTTTACCCGCGGATGCTCTCTAACCTCCGAGTGATACTCGGAAAGATAGCCCAGCAAGAAATCCCTGTGGCAGCGGATCTGCTGTTTCACGACTTCAATGTTGGCTGCCATGTCCGGGGGCCATTCAGCGACGTTGCTCAGAAAACGTCCCCAACGGGCACGGTCCTCAGCTTCCTCCGACGCCAAGGAGACGCTGAGGTCATCGAGCCGCGAGTCGTAGGTCTCGTTCCGAAACTTCTCGGCAAGGATGTCCCAGAGGCGAATCAGGTAAGCACGCTGATAATAAAGCCCCTTGTCAGCCCGAAAGAAAAAGTCGACGAGAAAGTTATGGAGCGGATTCTGAAGCACGGTGCTTGCAAACCAGGGGTTCAAGTCTCCCTGAATCGCCGGGCTGCAAAGAAGCAAGTCGTTCAGGGTACCCACCTCACGGCCCTGTGCCGGATCGCGCGCCTGGGGGCTGAAGAATTTACCGAATGTCAGGTCAAGGTCCCACGTGATGAAGGCAAACAAGTCTTGCTTGAGGTCATGGTAGAGGAAGTGGTTCTTGGCGAAGCTATCGATGTTATTCAGGACGACTTGGCCGAGCTGGTACCCGATGATCGTCTCCTCGAAAGAACGCGCCCGCCAGAAAGAGCTCGAAGGGCCTCCCACGCTCAAGCCATCAGCATGCATGTCGTCGATAAACTTCCCGAGGTCACTGAAATCACCGAGCTCGTTCGTCTCGGCCTCCCACAACTTCATGTACTCGGCGAGCGAGTTCTGCTTCACGACTCCAAGCGGTCGGCCGCCTGAAGGGGGCTGCTTTGCCTTGTAGAGGTTCCCGCTCGCGTCAAGCCCATTGCGATCGAGGAATCGCTCGTCAGGATGCTCAACATAGAGGTAGAGACCGAAGTAGCCGCCATTCAAGTGAAGACGAACAAATTCGGTCGCGCTATAGGGTGCGGCCACCTCCCGCATGAAGTCCCAGGCAAGATGCTCGCGCACCATGGACTTGTCCGTCCACTCGCTGTTCAGGTTCAACTTCTTCAAGCCCCTGAAGCTTCTGCCCTTGTTGAAGCTCAGCTTGAAATTACGTTTGAGCACGTAGCAAGCCGTGTTGCCCCGAAAACGGACTTCGATGTCCGGGTAAAGATCACCCTTGTAGGCGAAAGTTGCGGGCAGGGTAATGTCACAATTGCGAAGCGCGGCGTTTACATCGCTGATCCCGTTCTTGCCGCCGATCGAATCCATCAACAAGTGGTAAACGGGAAGCACCGACCGAGGCTGCAGGTCCTCGACGTAATACCCGGCCGCCTCCTGCGGCTGTCTCCCGCCGTAATTCAGAGGGATTGGGTATTCCCCGGACAGTCCCTCGGCCATTGCGGTGATATGGAAGCGCACTTGAGTGTCGTGGGGGAAAGGCGCAATGGCGATACCATACACTCCGTCGTTCGGAAGGTGATCTCCGTGGTTGCCGTCATCCAGCATGTTGAGCGCGGTCTCGTTGCCCTTGACTCCCGCGGTCATGGGTAGAAACTTCAGGGTCACAACGGCAGGCACCCGTGAGCGGACCGCGGCGGTTACCCAAACGTTTTCTGTCGAACGAGGCTGTCGCGGGAAGCGGTTCACATGGCTGACAAGGGGCGGGATGGCTCCGCGGTTCGAGTTCGCCTTGCCAGGCGTCGAAAGCTGATCGATCGTCACTCCGCCTCCGTTGGAAAACCCGGCAAAGAATTTCGGGCTTCCACTCAGGAAACGAATCCAGACCTTCGTGCGGAATGTGCCTTGTCGATGAATGCCCGTCAGCGGGAGCGAGACACTGTTTTTCAGGCCGCAGTCGCCGTTGGGGCAAGCACCTGTGGAGACGAGTCGGAGGGCGCCCGACCCATTGACGCCCTCGAACGGTGCTGGGCTCGAGGTGGCGGCAATCCCCTCTGCGCTCCATTGCCCGAGGCCAGAGTCGAACGTCTCGTCGATGAGGAGCTTCGTCTCTGCAGTCGTGACATCCTCGAGCATGATGCGGTCGATGAGCATCTCACCAATCCCGTCGATGTAAATTACGAGTCTTTGAGAGAGGGACAATCCAGCGGGCCCATCGGCGACAAGCTGCGTAAATCCTGCGCCGACGAGTGTACTCGTCCGCCAGTTGGCCGGGTCATTACCCGAATGGCTCGCGGAAATCCGCTCCAGACTGCGCCCAATGCCGTCGGCGCCGTAAGGCCAATCGCCCGAATCCGCGTAAAGCACGGTGTCGATGACAACGCCCCTGGAATCGGTCAGCTCGATTCGCTCACCCGAGTTGGAGAGGCGACCCTCATAGCCCACCGCAATGACATTGGCGATGCCGAGGAACGACTTGAGCAGCTCCGGATTGCGGCCCGCCACAACAAATCCCCCCGGAGGCAAGGTGGTGCCAGCCGGAATCGTGAGCTTCACGCCATCCTTCAGATTCCAGTTACTCAAGTCCACCGCGTCGACACCCGGGTTGTGCAACTCGAGGAACTCAGTGTCCTCACCATCTTCGAGCGAGGAGTGCGTGGAAGGCCCCACCCTGGGGTGGTACTGAAGCTCGCTGATCACGACCCGAGGAGTCCGGAAGACCGGCGGCGGGCAACTGGATCGAAAATTGGCGGCGCCAGGCGTGGGCTCACCTCCGATCCAGTTGAGTGGATCTCGCCCTGGAGCCGTCATGCAGAGCCGCTGCGCCGAGGCACCCAACCCGTCGGCCTCCACCGGCCAGGGAGGCTGGTCGTGGTATTCCACGCCATCGACAAATGCATTCGTCACATCCACGAGCTCGATGGCCTCGCGCGAGTTATCGAGGAAGTCCTCGAAATCCCCGATCAGAACAGCCTCCGAGGCCCCGAAGCGAGCTTTCAGCGCCGAGGCATCCCTGGCCAGCGCCAGGTCGGCGCCAGGGGCCAGCTTCGTGCCTTCCGGGATCGTAAAGCTAACTCCGCCCTGGAGACTCCAACCGCCGACAGCCACCTCCTGGGCCTCCGGGTTATGGATTTCCACGAACTCCACCCCGCGGTAATCCCGGGAGGGTGGATGGTAGTGGATCTCGCTGATCACAACAGCCTTCACCCGGGTCGTCAGGAGCACCACCAGAACCGGGGACAGGATCCTTGTAAGACATCGCACGCCGGGCACCTCTCTGGCAGGGAGGATGCCTTCGAGCGCAGGCTCCCCAGGGTAACGAGAGAGAACGGAACCAATAGGTTCCTATCTTAAACCTCAGGTTTCGGGGCTGCCATGGGCGATTTTGGGCACCCGCGTAATCCGCTCTTCGGAAGCGTCTGGCGTGGGCAAAGGCCACCGAGCGCGAGGCTGACATGGTAGAAAATCTCGTCGTGGTCCGGGATGCGTCGAGTCGCTCTCTTGGAAAAGACCCGACGGCCCTGGACGGAAACCTCGAATACTCCCCCCGAAGCCGGGATGAGGTCAAACTCGAAGTCTACCCCCGGAAACTGCCGGCGCAGTGCCTCGAGAAGCTTACTTGCGGGTGTGGCATAGTTGCCCACCTCGCAGAACTCGATCACAACGGCAACCACCGGAGCCAAAAAGCCTCGGTCTTTCGATGGCGACGCGACCTGCGAGGAATGATTGGAAAAGCTGCGGGGTGCGGTGACAAGGTTTGGGGTCATGGTCACTCTTCAGGAATCGTACAAAAGCCAGCCTGGGTCGCGCAATCGATTTGACCGGCAAACCCAAGGAATATTCAGCCCCCGGCCATCTCCCGAACAGGCAAGGATCGAGCCCGCAGAGCACGGATCGAAAGAACAAGAACGCAGAGAGCAAGAGCCGCAGTGAAGGGATGTGTCAAGAGCCCGGAAAGGCCAGCTTCCTTGAGCCTCTCCAGGAGGGCCTCAAGCCCAAAACAGAGCATGGCGTTGTAGGTCGCGTGAATCAACATGCACGGGAAGATCGACCCTGCACGTTGGCGCACGAGGGCGAGGACAAAGCCAACGGCTGCCGTTGGAAACAGGCGGTAAATACTGAAGTGAAAGAGGCCGAAGAAGAAGCCCACCCAGAGCGCTGTGCGGATTGGACGTGCCCGGGGCTCAAGCTCTCCCTGAAACGTCCCGCGCCAGAGTAGCTCCTCACAGATGCCAGGGGACACCACAAAGAGGAACACCGCCAGAGGAGGGGACATCTGGTGCCGGAGCAATAGCTCTCGAAAAATATTCTCCAGTTCTATTGGCATGGGCAAGAACTGGTCCTGGAGCCCCAGGTAAGCGGCGTTGAGCACCACGAGCGAAGCTGCGACGAGCGGGCCAAGGAGTAGGCTCCGCAGGCTGGGCGTGCGGAGGGCCAAGGTCTCAAGGAACGGGGACCCGACGATCCAGGGGTAGATGAGTGCGGGCACGAGAACCAGACCCCAGAGCGTGATCGTCAACCCAAGGAGCAGGTTCCAGCTTTGTATCGAGCTCGCCGCGAAGTACAAGACCCCCAGCAACCCTCCGGCAAAGAACAGCGCCCGACGGGCACGAACGTCGAGTGAAGAGCCTCCAGGCGGTTCTTCAACTCCCAGGACAAGGTCCTCCCTGAGGAGAAGCGTCTGCGCGTTTCGAAGAACCAGCCAGGCGTAAAGCAGACTGGTTGAAGACGCAATCAGAAACGGCACGACCGTCAGACGCCCTTCCAGAAGCTCCCGGATGGCCAGGGCGGCGTTCGCCAGGGGCACTATGGCCACTGCGCTCGATAAAGTTGCCTCGGGAGCCACGGCAAGAAGCAGAAGCGGAAGGGTGAGGAGGGTGACTGGCAAGAGGTAGGTTTGTGCCTCGCGAAAGGATCGGGCGTAGGCAGAGATCAGGATGAGAATGCCACTGGTCAACAATGCCAGCGGCCCGGTGAGGAGAAAAATCCCAATCGCCACCCAGGGGCCAGGTATCGCCGCCTGCGTGAGCCCAAGGCTGTCAACGGGTCTACCCAGGAAGGCACTGAGACCTTGCGCGAGGAGAAGACCGATCAAGTTCGAGCCGAGAGCCACAAAGGACGCAGCGAAGACGACGAAAAACTTTCCGCGCACGACCAGCTTGCGGTCAACCGGGTGCACGAAGAGTGCCTCGAGCGTGCCACGCTCCTTTTCGCCCGCAATCACGTCAATCGCTGCGAAGGAGCCCCCCGTGAGCAGAATGATGACGAGCAAGAATGGGAGAATTTTCCCGAGTGTCGTCGAGGCTCGAGCCTCGGGGCTCGAGAGATCCACCGGGTCGATCGCTGCAATTCGCGAAGGCTCGACATTTCGGCCTTTCTCGGCAAGACGGTGGAAAATCCGGACGTCACGATAAGCGTCCAGCGCAACTCGAAGCCTGCGGAGGGCCTCACGTGACCAGAGATCGGTGGCTCTGTGGTAGAGCGTGACTCTCGCGCCCTCAAAGTGGGCGAGGACGACGAGGTCGCCTTCTCGCACATCCTCGATGTCAGACAGCATCCGCCGCTCGACCTTGAGGTTGAGGCCCGAGAGGTGAACGAAGAAGTCGTCGCCAGCTCCCGCGACACCGATCGAGAGCGGCCTCTTCTCATCTCGAAGGTTCGCGATGGCCCCTAGCCAGAGGTAGAGGAGCGGGTACAGGAGGAGCGGCAGCACAAAGGCAACGAAAACAGCACGCCGGTCCCGAAGGACCTCGAGGATCTCCTTCCTGAAGATATGCCAGGATCCCATGACTGAGGCCCAGGGCCTCGCCTCCTCCGTCAACCTTCAACCAGGCTCATGAACACGTCATCCATGAACGTCTTCCCCGTTCGCTCCCGTAGCTCCTTGAGCGTCCCAGAAGCCCTCAGGGTGCCTCGGTGAATGACCGCGACCCTGTCGCAGAGCTTCTCCACCTCGCTCAGGATATGGGTCGAAAAAACGATGCACTTCCCCCGCTCCCGGCACTCGGCCACGAACCGAATCATCACACTCGAGACGAGGACGTCAAGCCCGAGCGTCGGCTCGTCGAGGATAAGGACAGGGGGGTCGTGCACGATGGCTCTTGCAATCGAGACCTTTTGTTTCATGCCCGTCGACAGCTTCTCGCACCGCACTCCCGCGAACTCCTCGATGCCAAGGAGGCATAGCAGCTCATCAATGCGTCCCCGCAGCTTCACCTTGTCGATGCCATGCAGACCGCCGAAGTACTCGAGAGTCTCGCGGGGCGTCAGCCGTCCGTAGAGCCCCGTGGAGGCAGAGAGGTAGCCGATGGAGCGCCGGACACCGAGAGAATCCTTGACCACATCATGCCCTGCGACTCGAGCCACGCCACGGGTGGGCCGCAGGATGGTCGAAAGCATGCGAAGTGTCGTGCTCTTGCCGGCGCCGTTGCACCCCAGGAGGCCGAAAATTTCTCCCGGATAGCACTCAAAGCTAATGTCGCTGGCAGCGACGATGCCCCCCGAGTGGGGGTCGTGGAAGATCTTCGTGAGACCCACGGCTTCGATCGACGGGGCCATCGAGCCCACTCCTCGGTTCTCCATGTCCTGGGTTATTCTCCGTCCATTTCCGCAGCGGAACAGCCAACCGATCGAGCCCGACGAAAACCGAAAAGGGACGCCAGACCACCCGTCGTTCCTTCACCCGTGATATAGGACTCCCGCCTGAGGAGATATGACGCCCCCCGGAGGGCGACGCCTGCATAGGCCAACGATACCGCAAACGAGATGAGCGAGGGCAATCCCAACGGCTGGCCGCGCAGCGCCTCGCGAAAGACAAGAAGGAGATTCACAAGAGGCACGAATGCGAAGCCCAATCCAAGCGATACGTCCGGCGAGGTGAGTAGGATGCCCGGGGCCATCGCAAGCAGGTATACGGGTGTAAGGTACGTCTGCCCTTCCTTGAAGGTCCGGGCGAAAAAGGCAAGGAGCATGATCAGAGCGCCAAGAATCGCGGAGAGCAGCAAGGCCACCGCCAGGGCAACGATGGCTGTGGATGGACTCACCTCCCAGCCGAAGGCCTCACCCTTCAACTGCGTGCTGAGGTGATAGAGCGTGAAGCCAAGGCTTGTCGCGTTCATGAGGAAGGCAAAAGCCGTGAACGTCACCACGGACAGAAACTTCCCCATGACGATCGCCTCCCGGGATGTCGGGGTGACAAGCGTTGTCTCGAGTGTCCCCCGCTCCCGTTCGGCCACGGTGACCTCAAGCGCAGGATACAGCGCCCCGAGCGCCATCATCACCATCGAGATAAAAGGCAGAATCATTGAAGCTGTGAACCCTGACGCCTCTTGCCTGGTTGCCAGGTTCTCTTCCACGACGTCGAGCAGTCCGTGGAGGTCTCCTTCCTCGCCCACAGCCTCCGCGACATCCTGGAGCTCGCGCTTTCGCCAGCCCTTGAGGGCATCGAGCACTCGATCCTTGGCTCGCGTGGAAGCATCGCGGGAAGCGTCGTAGAGCACCGTTGCATGTGCCGCTCGCTCCGGCGCGGCGAGACCGTCCAGGCGGTACACAAGAGCCACATGCGCCCCGGTGGCTCGGAGAGCGGCCCCAGGAAACTCCGCCCCATCCTCTTCGAGGGGAGAGATCTTGAGCTTTCCTTGATTATCGAGGTAGCGTGAGAGTCTTTGATCCTCGGTTCGATCGAGGACGAGCACCTCCGAGACTCGTCTCTCCTCGAGAGCCTGGACGTAGGACAGCGATTGAATCGTCCCCCAAAGAATCGCAGGGTAGAGAAAGAGAGGCAAGAGGACCGAGTAGGCCACGGTGCGCCGATCGCGAACGAGGCTTCGCACCTCTTTCCAGTAGACCGACCGGATGTCGCCCCAATCCCTCCTGGAAATCACGTGGCGAGGTCTTGGTCGCGCAATTTGCCAAGCTCGAGAAGCCGCCGAAACCTCTGCGCCGTTCGATGCACTCCATCGGCAACCGGAGTGTGTGGAACACGGCCCAAAAGCTTTTCAAGTCCAGGCTCCACGAAGTCGTACGCAACAGGAATCGGACCGCCCGAGACTCGAATGAGCCCTGCGGAGCCGGGGACCTCGCGCTCAACGAGCTTCGCGAACTCCTCCACGGTGAGGTACTCCCCTCGCATGTTCAGAGCCTGGGCGCCTTCCCTGGCCGCCTTCGAGCAGTCAATGAAGATTCGCGCCGCGTCTTCGACGTAGTTGAAGGCGGTTTGCCCGGAAAAACCAATCGTGTAAGGCCTCCTGAGTAGGGCCGCCTTGATCGCCTTGGTCGGGCCGCTCGTCACGCCGACTTCACGACCCACGCCGTAGACGGCCAAAGGACGGAGCCCGACGCTCGGGATACCGTGGTCAAGCCAGTAGACCCTTGCACTCCCCTCGTTGGCCGTCTTGAAGACGCCATAATGAGTACGCGGCACGTGGGGCGTGTCATCGGCAATGGGACCCTTGTAATCCCCCGACGATCCCGCAACGGCGGCGCTGGAGGCGTAGACTACATTCTTCACTCGGCCACCGCTCTGGCGTACGGCCTCGAAGATATTCAAAGTTCCAATGACGTTCACTCGAGCGCCCAGGAGCGGCTGTGACCGGCAAGTAGGGATTTGAAGGCCCGCCAGGTGAATCACGTTGGTCGCCTGCGAGGCATCGAGTGCCTTGCGCACCACTTCGGTATCGCCAACATCGCCGTACACTCGCTCCAACTGGCGCAGCTCGTCCTCGTCGAACACCTGAGCAAGGATTCCGTCATCAGGTTTCAAGTCAAAGAGCACACAGCTCGAGCCAGCGAGCAGGAGCTGCTTCGCGATCCAGGCTCCGATGAATCCCTGCCCACCCGTGAGGAAATAGCGATCTTGCGTTTGCATATTCTTGAAAGTTCTTACCTCACGCCTCCTCGGAGGTCAAGGAGAAGGGCTTGCGTGGGACCTGGTTCGTAGGAGTCCAACTCACATTTCCCAGAGGCAATCGATCTCCTCCCGGATGGGCGCTGAGCGCGACGAGTGGAAGGGAGGCGAGCCTACTCGGCTGAGCGAATGAGAATCGAGGAGTTGTGTCCCCCGAAACCGAAGCTGTTTGAGATCGCGATCTTCACGGGGCGTTCGATCGCGCGATTGGGCACGTAGAAGAGGTCGCACTCAGCGTCCGGCGTTTCGTAGTTGATCGTGGGCGCAATACACCCCGCGAGGATCGTTCGCACGAGCACGATCGCCTCGACGGCTCCAGCGGCCGCGATCATGTGGCCTGTCATCGACTTGGTGGAGCTCACGGGCACCCGGCGGGCATGCCCCCCCAGTGCCAACTTGATCGCAAGCGTCTCCACGGGATCGTTCTGGGGGGTGCTCGTCCCGTGCGCGTTGACGTAGTCAACTTCTTCAGGGGTCACGCCAGCCAGACGGAGCGCCTGGCCAATGGCGCGAGCCGCTCCGGATCCGGTTGGGTCCGGGGCGGTCTTGTGGTAAGCGTCCGTCGTCTGACCATATCCAGCAAGCAGCGCAAGGATCTTTGCACCCCGACTGCGAGCGTGCGGCAGCGACTCAAGGACCAAGATGCCGGAGCCCTCGGCAAGGACGAAGCCGCTACGACCCTTGTCAAAGGGTCTACTGACCTTGTCTGCCTGGGCCGTCGATCGCGAGAGGGCCCGCAAGTTGGCAAAGCTGGAGAGCGCGAGTTCACCAATGGGCGCTTCAGCCCCGCCTGCCAACACAATGTCAACGGAACCGTCCAGAATCGCTCGCGCACCGGAGATGAGTGCGTCGTTTCCCGAGGAGCAGGCTGTCGAGATGGCGAACGACGGCCCCTTGAATCCGTAGGCCAGGGCCACCTCGTTCGCTGCAACGTCGGGCGTTCCGCTCGGGACAAGAAGAGGCGAAACGCGAGACGGCCCCCGCTTTCGGAGAACGTCCATCTGGGATTCGATCATGCCAATACCGCCAATGCCGGTCCCCACGATTACACCGACTCGCTCCGGGTTCAAATCGGACTTCAATATTCCGGACTGCTCCACTGCCTCCTGCGAGGCAGCGAGCGCGAACTGAGCGAAACGATCAAGCCGACGGGCCTCCTTGGCATCGAGGCCGTAGTGGGCTGGATCAAAGTCCTTCAACTCACCGCCGATATGGACATCAAAACCAGAGGTGTCGAGTTGGGTAAGCTCGGAAATTCCGGAACGACCGGCCAGGAGTGACTCCCAGAGGGACGAGACACTATTTCCGCATGGGGTCACGCAGCCCATTCCCGTGACCGCAACGGTGCTTGCGCTCGTGATCATGCTTGATTTATGGGCATGGGGAGTGTCAAGGAATCAAGCCGCGTGAAGGAGGCAGAAAAAAAGAAAGGGCCGCCCGCTACCGTCTGCAAGCGGCCCTTCGGTCGATCCTGGTGACCCCAAGGGGATTTGAACCCCTGTTACAAGGATGAGAACCTTGTGTCCTAGGCCTGGCTAGACGATGGGGCCTCATGTATTGATGCCTCTCGGTGACCGAGAGAGGGGAGGCATCATAGGGTGGGCCGGAAAGGCGTCAAGCAAAACCTGCCAGGGACCTCGCCGCGCGGGGGAAGCACCACGTCCTCACCGACCGCTCCAGGTGTCCGTGGGTACTGTACGGGCAAGCAGGAAGACCTGTACGACCGTAGCCGTAGTGAGCACCTCCACCACAGCGCCAGCCAACGTCTCCAGTTCCGTGCACGCTTCGCGCACGTCTGCCCCCGTGAGTCCCTTGATCTCTCCTGCCGCAGGGAGTCACGGGACTCGATGAACAGGCGCCGGAGGCGCCCGGCGCTTATCGAGCGCCGAGGAGAGGGGGAGGGCGCCGCCAGGCACCCCGGTGCGGGGGGAGGTCTTCTTCCCCCGCGAGGAGCCTACACACTGCGGTTCGGGCGCGCGACGTCGCCGGAACTTTCCTGTGCGGATCCCTCGCCAGGCGCTACTCGTGCACCTCCCATGCGTGGTAGGAGCTACGGGTCATGGGCCCGCTGACGACATGCTTGAAGCCCAGGGCCTCCGCCTCCTCCTTGAGTTCCTCGAACTCGCCGGGAGGCACGTACCGGAAAACATCCAGCTGATCCGTCGTGGGCTTGAGGTACTGTCCCAGAGTCAACACGTCGCAGCCATGGTCCCGGAGATCTCGGAACAGCTCCAGGAGCTCCGCTCGAGCCTCCCCCAGGCCAAGCATGAGGCTCGACTTCGTAATCAGGTCCGGACGACAACGCTTCGCGGTCTCGAGACACCCGAGGGATCGCCGGTAGTCAGAGCCCGGCCGCACTCGCCGATAGAGACGTGGCACCGTCTCCACGTTATGCGCGTAAACGAAGAGTGGCGATGATGCCACTGTGTCGATGAGCTCCGTTCGACCGTTGAAATCAGGCACGAGCGCCTCGACTCGACAAGTCGGCAACCTGCGGCGAATCGCCGAGATCGTTCTGGCGAAGTGACCGGCTCCTTCATCGGGGAGGTCATCGCGGTTCACGCTTGTGAGCACGCAGTAGTCGAGGTGCAACGCCTCGATGACCTCGGCCACATGATCTGGCTCCGATCCGTCGACCTCGAGCGGCTTGCCCTTGCCAACGGCGCAAAAAGTGCAGCCCCGAGTGCAGGTGTCGCCGAGGAGCATGAACGTGGCCGTCCCGTGCGCCCAACACTCCCCCACGTTGGGACACTGGGCCTCCTCACAAACAGTGTGAAGGCCCTTTTCCCTGAGCACGCTCTTGAGGAAAAGATACCGCTCGTTGGCGCTGAAACGCGTCTTGATCCAGGAAGGATGTCGGGACGGCCGCCTTGGCGCCTCGGCGGCAAGCACCGGAAGCAAGCGGAGGCCTTCCCCGGCGAGGGAATTGGAAATGGGCTCATTCATCGGGCTCAAAGTCTTGCCAGCCTGCTATGTTCCGAAGCAGTTTTCAAACCAGAAATTTGAAACTGGGCCACTTTGTGGGGAGTGACGGCTCGACGAAGTGGGGCCGCCGCACGGCCGGCCGGGGCCGGGATGCAATCTTTATACCGCACGCGGGCAGTGATGAGACCTTTTGCAGCCTGCGAAAGGTTGCGGCTGCTCGCGCCAGAGGCGCCCGGCGCCCATCAGGCGCCGAGGAGGGGGAGGCCGAGTGTCGCGGCCGTCGTGGGGGCGGGTCCGCCTCCCCCCCCAGCAGAAACGAGCCGCAGA
>SXGT01046245.1_pt1 | contig 12979 bp, 17 predicted proteins | sample 3176221 | NCBI WGS metagenome assembly SXGT01 (sample SAMN11356862, study PRJNA531348) | freshwater metagenome | isolation source: freshwater sample F1-120 | place: China: Fuxian Lake, Yuxi | collected 2017-12-25
CTTAATTCGAGCAGTTGTTCCAGATTAAGAGGGGATTTAAGGTACTCAATAATGGTTGGATCAATGTGATGGTTTTGTAATATTTCCAAAGCCTGTCTTGATTTAGAACATCTAGGGTTGTGATAAATTGTAAATTTTTTCATTTCATTAAACCATGTCAAAATTTCAAGATTGGCCGTTGAAAATCTCTCCGAACCAATCTGTTAAGTAACCCGATAAATTGATTATATAGCAATAAGGGTTTCATGTATTCCGCCGCCACTGCCTTTGGTAAAGATACACAGGTTATCAGCCAGCCGTGCTCAAACCAAATCATTCGAGACAAAGGGTCTGAGAAATCGGTCAAAACCTATTTTAACGAGGTGGCCCTGGAGATATTAGCAGGTACCATGGATTAACTGCTGTAATTGCGCGCCCATATCAGTAGCCCGCATGATGCTTTCACCAATGAGAAACGCATTGATGCCATGTGATTGCATTAATTGCACGTCTTGATGGTGATGGATACCGCTTTCTGTGATAATGAGCTTGTCTCTAGGAACGTACTTACCTAAATCAATACTGCATTGGATGTCGGTTATAAAGGTATGTAAGCTTCGATTATTGATTCCCATAAGAGCTGTTGGTAAATTAATTGCACGATCAAGCTCTTCTCGAGTATGGCTTTCTACTAGTACCTCCATATTGAGTTCGTGAGCTAGTTGGCAGTAATCGTGTAGCTGCTGATCATCAAGCATGGCAACAATCAATAAAATACAATCAGCCCCTAGGGCGCGGCTTTCATGTATTTGATAAGGATCAATGATGAAGTCTTTGCGTAACACGGGTAAATCGCAGTGTAATTTCGCCACGGCCAAATACGATGGATCCCCTTGGAAGAAATGCCTATCGGTAAGAACAGATAAGCAACATGCGCCGTTTTTGGCATAAGTTTCTGCAATGGATGCGACATCAAAATCAGCACGAATGAGTCCTTTGCTGGGCGATGCTTTCTTTATTTCGGCAATGATGGCGGGTTTCTTGGCGAGTAACGCGCTCAGAAAATGACGTACTGGCAATGCAGATGCAATGTCGAGGCTCGAAAGTGGCCGTTGTTGTTTTGCGTCATTGATTTCCTGCCGTTTGTGGCATGCGATGCGATCAAGAATACTATTCATGGGTTGTAAGTCCTGGTTAAGTCCCGCAATTGGATAAAGCGTTGACCAGCGCGCCCCGTGTCTATAGCCGCCGCCGATTTTTCTACCGCATCAGCAAAATGAGTACATTCTCCAGCACAATACAACGCAGCTGCTGTATTGAGTAAGACAATATCACGTGCAGGTCCTCGTTGGCCTGCAAAGACTGATTCAGTCAGCGCTAGGCTTTGCTCAGGTGTTTCAACAACAATGGCGTCAAGATTGGCGTGGAAACAATGATAATCACGTGGATCAATCGTCCAATGTTTAAATTGACCCTCGTGATACTCAATCACATCGGTACATGCGGCGATACTGATTTCATCGAGTCCATCATGGGAGTTTATGACCAAAGCACGCTCACTGCCCAAATTGGCTAGAACATGGGCGATGGGTTGAAGCCAGTGATGTGCAAACACACCGACAACCTGTTTTTTAACGCCAGCAGGGTTTAGCAGAGGACCAAGTAAATTAAATAGAGTACGTATACCCAGTTGTTGGCGAGCAAGTCTTGCGTGCTGCATCGCTTGATGAAAGTGCGGGCCAAATAAAAACGCGATATGGCATTGTTGCATGCAGTAGCGTAGTGCTTCGTCAGATAAATTGAGCGTAAAGCCCGCCGTTAACAATAAATCAGCACTACCGCTGCGGCTAGAGACTGAGCGGCTGCCATGTTTTGCCACATGGAGTCCTGCAGCGGCTGCAACAAAGCTGCTGACCGTTGATACATTAAACGTATTTTTACCATCGCCACCCGTGCCAACGATGTCAATCAGGGAGCTGCCTAAATCAATGGTGTGCGCCAATTGACGCATCACCATTGCTGCTGCAGAGAGCTCCTCGATCGTTTCGCCTTTCATCCGCATGAGTGCAAGAAAGGCGGCAATTTGCACGTCACTTAAGGCTCCTGTCATGCAATTTTTTATCACGCGGTGCATTTGTGTGCGGCTTAAATGGTGACCGGCAATCAATTGTTCAAATAGTTTATTTATTTTCATGATGTAAAAAGTTGGATAGTAATTGCAATCCATGCTCAGTTAAAATGGCCTCGGGATGAAATTGTAAACCATAGAGTGGATATTCTCGATGAGAGATTGCCATAATGGTATCATTAGCCCATGCGTCAACCGCAAAGTTATTAGGTAGTGTAGACATATCGATGGCAAGTGAGTGATAACGTGTACCAAAGAAAGGATTGGGTAACCCCTTGAATAAACCTTGCTTGTGGTGGTTTATACTTGATGTTTTGCCGTGGATGATTTCAGGAGCTTGTACGATGTGGGCACCAAATGCATAGGCTATGCATTGATGTCCTAAACAGACACCTAATATAGGGATATCACGATAGAGCTGCTTGATCGCTGCAAGAGAGACACCGGACTCTTCTGGACCATGGGGACCCGGCGAGATGACAAGGTAATCAGGCGCTAACTGTTCAATCATTTTTACATCGATACCATCATGGGTATACACTAAAACCTCTTGGCCCAAGCACTGAAAGTATTGGACTAAGTTATAGGTGAATGAGTCGTAATTGTCGATAATAAGTAACATAAAGATCCTAAAGCGAAAACTCTTCGCCAAGATATACGGCGCGAACTTGCTGATTAGCAAGAATAGCTGTTGGAGCCCCTTCGCAAAGGATTTTTCCTTGATTAACAATATAGGCACGCTCACAAATATCCAGTGTTTCACGTACATTGTGGTCAGTGATTAATACACCAATATTTTTTTCACACAAGTGTAAAATAATTTTTTTAATGTCAATCACTGAAATCGGATCGACACCCGCAAATGGTTCATCAAGCAAGATAAAAGCGGGCTCAATGGCCAGTGCTCTGGCAATTTCAACACGCCGTCGTTCGCCACCAGATAAACTCATCCCTAAATTTGAATGTAAATGGGAAAGGTGAAACTCGAGCAATAACTGCTCTAATTTTTCAAGGCGGCTGCTGTGATCAAGATCGCGCCGTAGTTGCAAGATGGATAGAATATTATCACGGACCGTCATTTTGCGGAAAATGGAGGCTTCTTGCGGCAGGTAACCAATACCTAAACGCGCACGCTGGTGCATGGCTGTTTTGGTAATATCTTTGTTATTAAGGAGAATTTGTCCTTGGTCACAGGATTGCAAGCCTACAATCATATAAAAGCAAGTTGTCTTTCCTGCCCCATTAGGACCCAGTAAGCCTACACACTCACCGCGTTTAATACTCACACTCACATCATTGACTACTTTACGTGTCTTGAATGATTTTTGTAAATGTAGTGCTATCAATTCGCTCATGGATTGTTACCTGGGTGGATAATAATCGTAGTTCGTGCTTTGCCATCACCGCTTGATATGACATGTTGATGCAACGTATCATAACAAATCTTTGGAGCAGAGAAAGAATCATTTCCTTGCTCTATGAGGGCATTCCCAATCAGTTCAATAGAGTGGCGTTCCGGATAATAGTAAATCGTGTCTGCATAAGCATGTAAAGGAGGCTTATCGGCTTCAGTGAGCGTCCAATAGTGTGCTCGTGCTTCTTTGTTGCCCTTGATAACTGCTTTGACGAGCTGATTTTTTAAATTCCCTTCAGTCACAGCTTTTGCAGCGCGGACATGGGTTGTTCCTTGATCAAGTTGTACATCTCCGATGTAAATACCGCGGTGAGCTTGCTCGTTAAGATCGGCAGAATTTGCAGAAAGCCGCATGGGTTGCATTTTGTCAGTAGGCAAGGAAAAACAGGGGGCTGTTGTTAAAAGTAAGATAAAAATAAAAAGAATAGGATAATGGGTGTGGTTTCTAGTAATACAGGTGAGATGTAAATCTTCCCAGCCCCCCTTTTTCAAAGGGGGGAATAACTTTTTACTCACCCTCTCATCAAGGGGGGGAAGGGGAGATTTATACACCAATATGATCCTTAGCCATGCTGTACCTCATAGGTACCTCGTGCTTGGCTCAACAGTTGTACTCGTTTTTCAGCAAGATAAGCCTTCATTCCTGTTGCCTGCACTAAGTTTCCTGGACGCTCATAAGTGACCGCCAATAGAGTTGTTGCTAGTTTGTCCTTGGGAAAATAAGTGATGGCTTCCGTTTTAAACGTGCTTTCTTGTGTATGCTCATCGGATGGCTGGTGGGCAATGACGTTTCTATTAAACGTAATTTGTTGACCACCATACAGGGCAGTCGCTTGTTGGGCACGGATGTCCCATGCTGGTTGATCAAGTTGTGTAACGACGATATGAGGGGATTTAAGCCAATGGGTATTGTTTTCAGGAACATGGCGCATTAATGGCGTCATTAAATAATGGACAAGTCGGCCATTGGTGTCAAACTGATGAACCGTCAAATTGTAGATAACCATGTCAGCCGTTGTTGATAGCGTGCGAGCATCTAGCTTGTTGACTACGGTGGGACTCGCAAAATACCAACCAGAACAAGCCATGCAGATGAGGGCGGCGAACAACCAGGCGGCTTGTTTTGTGGCCATCATGATGCTAAATACCTGTTTAAGGCATCATCCTGTTTATTTTGCACATTCAAGATAAAATCACATACCTCGCGTACAGCTCCTCGCCCTCCATGCGATTGAGTGTGCCAGTGCGCAAACTCTTTCACTTGATTGACAGCATTCGCAACAGCCACACTTAAGCCAACTTGACGAATAATGCCTAAGTCAGGAAGATCATCACCAATGTAGGCGAATTCGTTGTCATTGAGTTTAAGCTTTAATTTAAGCTGTTGATAGGCGGCTCGTTTATCAACTTGTCCTTTATAATAATGGCGAATACCGAGCTGCTGCATACGATGATCAATAACAGCGTTCCGTGATGTGGTAATCACTGCAACTTCAATATCGGCGGCCATTAGAAATTTTAAACCCATGCCGTCCTGTACATTAAACGCTTTTTGTTCATTACCATCATTATCAATATAGAGGAGCCCATCGGTTAAAACGCCATCCACGTCGCAGATAACGCAGCGGATCATTTTTGCCTTCTCAATTATTTCTTTCATCGTTTACTCTTTAATTAAAAAACACCTGCACGTAGCAAGTCATGTAAGTGCACTACAGCGATAGGTTGAGTCGTGTCATCAATGACCACGAGAGACGTAATGCTGTATTTTTGCATTAAAGCCAATGCCTCTGCTGCCAACAGGCCAGGGCGTACTGTACGACAATGACGTGACATCACCTCTTTTAAAGGCGTTGTATTAATATCACATTGTTGGGTTAATGTACGGCGCACATCACCATCAGTATAGATGCCCGCTAAATGGCCTTGTGAGTTAATGACACACGTCATTCCTAATTTTTTTGAAGTCACTTCGATGAGCGCCTCACGGATCGTTGCCTGTTCACTCACGATAGGTAATTCAGCGTTTTGATGCCAAATCTCATCAATGCGTAATAACAGACGTTTACCGAGAGCCCCCCCTGGGTGGGTTAATGCGAAGTCCTCGGCGCTAAAACCTCGAGCTTGCAGTATGGCGATGGCTAATGCATCTCCCATAACGAGTGCTACGGTCGTGCTCGTGGTCGGTGCTAATCCAAGAGGGCAGGCTTCTTGATGAATACTGATATCAATATTGATGTTGGCCATTTTGGCTAACGTTGACTCGGGATTACCACTGAGTGCAATGAGAGGCACGTCAAGGCGTTTTAATAAGGGCAGGAGTGTAATGATCTCATGCGTATGTCCTGAGTTAGATAGGGCAAGGACAGTATCCTCGCGGGTAATCATCCCGAAATCCCCGTGGCTTGCCTCACCCGGGTGCATAAAAAAGGCGGGAGTTCCGGTGCTTGAGAGGGTGGCTGCTATTTTTTTGCCGATGTGTCCTGATTTGCCCATACCGGTAACAACGACGCGTCCTTTACAGGCTAGTAGCAATTCACAAGCCGCTTCAAAATGCTCGTCGATACGGTTTGTGAGTTCAAATACAGCTTGTGCCTCTGTTTCAATAACCGCCAGGCCTAATTTGCAAAAATTCATGTCCCAATCTAGCTTATATAGTAAGGTGATGATTTTAACACACTAAGGAGGCTAGACAAAATAATGTCTAGCTCCCCTTAAGAGCCGTTACAAATCATTTATATGATTTCATGTGGATGGATTGGCAATACCTGCCTAAGCGGGTATATAATCTAAAGTGTATCCCTCTGGAATATAAACTATGCGTGATAACTTGGTGGAGATCACGAATCTTACCTTTGCTCGAGATGCGCGCTTAATTTTTAATGGCGTAGACATTGAAGTCAAGCGTGGGAAAATAACGGCGATCATGGGCCCTAGTGGAAGTGGCAAGACAACACTATTACGGCTGATTGGAGCGCTACTGACACCAGAATCCGGGGAAGTACGGGTTAATGGCAGCAATGTTCATCAGTTATCACACAATGCTTTGTATAAGGCACGGCGGAAAATGGGGTTGTTGTTTCAAAGCAGTGCTTTATTTACTCATCTTTCTGTTTTTGACAATGTGCTCTTCCCTTTGGTTGAACATACCAATTTAAATGACGCTATGCTGCGTGATATTGTGCTGATGAAGCTAGAGGCGGTTGGGTTGCGAGGAGCTGCGAACTTGATGCCTGCTGAATTATCAGGTGGGATGGCAAGGCGTGTTGCGCTGGCAAGGGCTATAGCGCTTGATCCCGAGCTCATGATGTATGATGAACCATTTACTGGCCAAGATCCTATTTCTATGGGTGTTTTGGTGCGCTTAATTAAGCGTTTAAATCAATTGTTACAAACCACAACCATCATTGTTTCCCATGACGTCGATGAGACGTGCTCGATTGCTGACTATGTCTATTTAATTGCTGGCGGTCAAGTCATTGGACATGGCGCGCCTCTTGCGCTAAAGCAATCTGAACAACCCCAAGTGAGGCAATTTATGCATGGAGAGGCTGACGGTGTTGTACCTTTCCATTATCCGGCACGATCCTATACAGAGGAGCTTTTAGATGCTTGATATGATGGCGCGGTTTGGTCAGCGCAGTATAGGTAGCATGCAAACATTGGGCAATTCGGGTCGGTTTTTATTACGTGTTGTGCTCCGGAAGCCAGATTTTCTTCGTCTTTGGCCTGATTTATGTGCACAACTCTATTTTGTTGGTGTGTTGTCTTGCGTGATTATTATCGTTTCTGCTTTGTTTATCGGTATGGTTGTTGGTTTACAGGGGTATAACACCCTCGAAAAATTTGGTGCAAGTAGTCAGCTTGGGCAATTGTTGGCTTTAAGTATTGCGCGTGAGCTTGGCCCAGTCATCAGTGCTTTACTGTTTGCAGGGCGAGCCGGATCAGCATTAACGGCTGAAATTGGTCTGATGAAGGCTACAGAGCAGTTGGCAAGCATGGATATGATGGGTGTTGATCCACTGGGCCGAATTATTTATCCTCGGTTTTTAGCAGGGGTTATTGCTCTACCTCTACTCTCATTAATTTTTTCAGCAGTTGCTGTCTATGGCGGCTATTTTATCGGTGTACAGTGGTTGGGTGTGGATGCGGGTAGCTTTTGGTCCAATATGCAGGCAGCGGTTAATTTTCATATCGACGTGCAGAGTGGTATCGTTAAAAGTATCGTTTTTGCTTTTGTAGTGATCTGGATAGCAGTGTTTCAGGGGTTTACATGTACCCCAACGGCGGAAGGCATCAGTCAGGCAACAACGAGGACTGTGGTGTACTCATCGCTGGCCGTGCTGGGATTTGATTTTCTATTGACCGCGATGATGATAGGAGGTTGGTAAATGAATAATAAGCAGCGTCATCTTGATATTGGTGTGGGGCTTTTTATGCTGCTCGGCTTGTTGGCTTTGTTGGTGATGGTCATGAAGGTGAGCGGTATTACTGATCTGATTTCAATCAATGGCTATCCAGTCACGGCTAATTTTAACGATATTGGTGGTTTGAAAGTACGAGCTCCAGTGACGGTCGCTGGTGTTAAAATTGGTGAAGTGACTCGTATCGAATTACAACCTAGCCAGTTGAATGCTAAAGTGACGATGATGTTGAGTCGAGATAAGTCAATTCCCTACGAGGATACTTCTGCGCGCATTTTAACGGAAGGTTTGTTGGGTTCAAATTACATTAGCATTGTGCCTGGTTTTGAGGATGATACAAATAATGGTCACCCTTATCTGCGTGCGGGCGACGTTATCGCTAAAACGCAGGAAGCTATTATTCTTGAGAACCTGATTGGACAGCTTTTGTTTAATGTTAATAAGAAATAGGCGCTCAAAGTGATGTGACAACTTGGGGAAATGGTCGGATTTGCTACGGCCGTTTAGTGCGTTCTAGTGAATAGTTACAATAAAAAATAGGTGCATTATGAAGAGCACAAGAGCAATTCTTTTCACGATGATTGTGGTGGTATCTCAGGCGTTATGGGCACAATCTTCACCCGTACCCATGCTTGAAAACTCAGCGTCGCAAATTATTTCTACACTGAAGCAAAACAAGTCTAATTTAAAACAAAATCATCGCGTTATTTATCAAGCGGTTGAACGTTATTTGTTACCCAATGTTGATGTGAATGGAATGGCGCGATCTGTGTTGGGTCGGCAGGCCTGGAGTAAGGCATCTACTGCTGATAGACAGGAGTTTACCCGAGTGTTTACACAACTGATTATTCGTACCTATGCGCATCCATTGGCGGAGTACACAGATGAAACAGTGAAGTTTTTACCTCTTCGTGGCCCTATTGATGGACATTTTACACGGGTCAATAGCGTGATTATTCGATCAACGGGCCAAAATATTCCCTTGAGTTATAGCCTAGTGTCTAAAAATAATCATTGGAAAGTTTATGATTTGAGTGTTGAGGGAGTGAGTCTTTTGCAGAGTTTCCGCTCTCAATTTGGCCAAATGTTGCAAAATGCAACGATGCAAGAATTGATTGCACAAATGCGTAAAAATAGCAGCAAGGCTGCTTGATCATGAGTGAGCAATTATTTAAGCCATCCTGTGAGTTAACATTTGATACGGTGCAAAAGGACAGTCAACGCTTGCTGAAATTGTTTCGTGACAATAATACAACAAGCCTGCATTTAGATCTGAGTGAGGTTGTACAGTGTGATAGTGCAGGTCTTGCTTTGCTGATTGAGGCGAAAAGGCTGTGTAAACATTATAATAAGCCGTTAACCATCGAGGGGCTACCCAAAGCTATTTCTGCACTGGCTGAGTTTTGTGGCGTAGATGCCATGTTGATGCCATCGCCCTGACCTCTGGATAAAAAAGGAGGCATTGTCGACAGTTTGTTATATACTCCACGCTTCAAACGGTGTCATGCCGGGTACAATACGTATTTTTATGGTAGTGAGTGAGATGTTAAGTAACGAACAATTAGAGCGACACCTGAGCACTATAAGTGGTGTAGAATTTGCCCAAGTTAAAGGAGATGGTTATCATTATCAGTTAACCATCGTTTCTGATGTATTTCTTGGCAAATCAAAAGTGGTAAGGCAACAGTGGGTTTATGCACAACTCAAGGATTATATTACGACAGGACGTTTGCATGCCTTGAGTATGACGACGTGGACAAAGAATGAGTGGGAGGAGCAACATGGATAAACTAATTATCAATGGTGGAAAACCATTGCATGGTGACGTCATTATTTCTGGTGCCAAAAATGCTGCTTTGCCTATTATGGCGGCGACCCTGCTTGCGAGCGATAATGTAACCATTGCGAATGTTCCGCATTTAAAAGATGTTACCACGATGATGGAGCTCTTAGGACAATTAGGTGCACAGCTCGTTGTTGATGAAAAAATGAATGTGCAGGTAGATGCAAACCACGTGAATGAATTGGTGGCTCCCTATGAATTGGTGAAAACCATGCGGGCATCTATTTTGGTTTTAGGGCCAATGCTGTCTCGTTTTGGGAAGGCTGATGTTTCCTTGCCGGGTGGTTGTGCTATTGGTACGCGCCCTGTCGATTTGCATCTTAAAGCATTGAAGGCAATGGGTGCTGATATCACCGTGAAAAACGGATATATCAAAGCGGCCTGCAAACGCGGTCGCTTGCAGGGCAGGGCATTGGTGTTTGATACCGTCACGGTTACTGGGACAGAAAACATTATGATGGCGGCGGCCTTAGCTGAGGGAAAAACCATCATTAAAAATGCAGCGCGGGAGCCTGAGGTGGTTGATCTAGCCAACTTTCTCATTCAAATGGGTGCAAACATTGTTGGTGCTGGCACGCACACTATAGAAGTTGATGGCGTTGAGGCGCTCTCTGGTGGCTCATATAATGTCATGCCCGATCGGATTGAAGCAGGAACGTATCTTACTGCTGGTGCTTTGACACGTGGACGAGTCACAGTAAGGCGCGTTAAGCCCGATAACTTGTTATCTATGCTGTGTAAATTTGAAGAGGCCGGTGCGACGTTAACCTTAGGTGAAGATTGGGTGACGTTGGATATGCATGGTTTGCGTCCTGAAGCAGTGAATATCTCAACAGCGCCTTATCCGGCGTTCCCGACCGATATGCAAGCACAATTTATGGCTCTGAATGCTGTAGCTCAAGGCTCATCTTCGGTGATTGAGAATATATTTGAAAATCGTTTTATGCATGTACAAGAGCTGCAACGCATGGGCGCGCAAATTCAGTTGAATGGTAATACTGCAATGATTACTGGCATTGAAAAATTGACCGGAGCACCCGTGATGGCGACCGATCTTCGTGCCTCTGCTAGCCTTATTTTGGCAGGACTGGCTGCTGAAGGTGAAACTACCGTTGAGCGCATTTACCACGTTGATCGTGGCTATGAACGCATTGAAGAAAAATTATCGATGTTGGGCGCCGATATTAAGCGGTGTTCCACGCGGTGATTACGCGGGATGAACTTGCTATTTATCTGCATCATTATCTTGATTGCGATAGTTTCAATGATTATGCCCCCAATGGTGTGCAGGTGGAGGGCACTTCGACCATTCATCGAATTTGTACCGCCGTTACAGCATCTTTGGCCATTATAAAAGCGGCAGCAGAAGAGCATGCGGACGCGCTGTTGGTGCATCATGGCTATTTTTGGCGAGGGGAAGGGGCGGTTATCAGTGGCATGAAGCACAAGCGGATTGGCCAATTGATGACAAACAATATCACTCTTTACGCATATCACTTACCGCTTGATTGTCATCCGAAGGTAGGTAATAACGCGTGTCTTGGGCATGTGTTTGAGTTTGGTGCCATACACAAGCATAACGTCGGCAATACGACCAATAGTCTTTGGTCCGGTACACTAAAAAAACCACTGACTGTACAGGAATTTTCTGATGTTATCGGTAAAAAATTAGAGCGATCGCCATTGCATGTGTGGGGTCATGACAAACCAATACAGCGGGTAGCTTGGTGTAGTGGTGCGGCACAAGATTACATCGAAGACGCCTATCGGTTGGGTGTAGATGCTTATATCAGTGGTGAAATTTCAGAGCGCACCTATTATCAGGCCCTCGAGTTAGGGATCCATTATTTTGCTTGTGGGCACCATGCAACGGAGCGCTATGGTATCCAGGCGCTGGGCCAGCATTTGAGTGAGCGTTTTGAGTTGCAACATCAGTTTCTTGATAGTGGTAATCCTGTGTAAATTGCTTATCTACAAGCCAAGTCAAGCATGTCTTCATGTTTCTATAAGCTTTTTATGGTATACTGCATGCCTATAAATTAAACATTATATTGGGAACGTCAACATGCCAACAGAATTGTATACGCTTCAAAAGGAGATTATCGAACATAATCAAGGGCACGATAGGTTATTACAACACCTGGGACAACAAGATAATTTTACAATTGATGAATTTATCATTGTGGAAGATGTTGATTATAAGATAGGGATGCATCCAGATGCAGCACCTATTAGAAAACTCGCCGCAGATATTATTAACTATTCGCTCATTCAGTATCTTGGCAAAGATTTTATTTCTGTGGCGATTCGAGGCGATAATCGGTGTTCGCAACGTAGTTTGATGAGCTTAACGCTTATCGCGGCTAGGCGTTTAATATATCAAGGAAAAAAAGACGAGGCGAATGTTCTCTTAAGTTGCTTGGGGCGCTATGCTGATGAATTATATGCTCGTATAGATGAGCCGCAATTCAGCGCATTGCGTGTTGATTTTACACAAGAACATTATCAGTCATTTAAAACGTTACTGGCTAATATACAAGAAGAAACAATAGGCATAACGGAGCTTGTTCTACAGGCTAATTCTGATTTTTCAGTTCTATTCTCACCAGAAGCCGATCCTTTTAACTTGGCCTTATCATCGCTGACTGCTTTTATTATGGATAAAAAACTGGATGAGCAGTCGAGGCTTATTAATTACCCCAAAGAGCAGTTGAGTGATGAAGAGAACGAGTATGCCGTGTTGACGCCTGGCGTCAGGGGCTCTACGTCGGCTGATCGGGCAGCCTTTTTATCTGCGCTTAATCTCAAGCTCGCCATGCCTATTTTAAGAGTGAATAGTGTCGTAGATACACTGCTTGCTCGTGGGGCGCGCACTATGGATGAAGCTATGTCTATTGGTGGTGGGGTGTTTAATCTAGTCGCGACTGAAAATGATGAGGGAATGATGGCCATGACGGCATTTAATTCAGGTGGACATACAAATATAGTCTTAACGGCTGAGGACAGATTTTATATTGAGCAGGAATTATTCGATCGTCGTCAAAAAAAGAGCGCGTTGCCCGCAGGACCTCGCTATCATCATGATCAAGATGATGTCTTTTTTCCAGAGCAAACACGATACCATATCGGATTAGAATCAGATGGACCTCAGCCGGTCGTCATGTCCACGCCTCAGGATATTCAAGAGCATC
>SXGT01114925.1_pt1 | contig 12979 bp, 8 predicted proteins | sample 3176221 | NCBI WGS metagenome assembly SXGT01 (sample SAMN11356862, study PRJNA531348) | freshwater metagenome | isolation source: freshwater sample F1-120 | place: China: Fuxian Lake, Yuxi | collected 2017-12-25
ACGCCCGGGCCCCCCGCGGGGGGCCCGGGCGCGCGGCCCTCATCCCACCTGCCCCACCGGTGGGCGAGCGCGGGACGGGGTGGCGGTGCACGGGACCGGAGAGGGGCGCAGGGGTGGCGGCGGGAGGGACCCTACACCCATCGTCCTGCCCGCACTACCGGATCTGGTCGCGCTGCTCAACGAGCTGAAGCCCCTCGCCGAGCCGCTCATCACCGGGATCACCGCCGCCCCCGCTGGGTGGACCGCCGGTGGCAAGCGCGTCGCCGCCTTCGGGCTCACCCCCGACGGCGGCGCGCTGCCGCTCGTGGCGGGGACCAGGAGCGAGGATGCGGGGTTGGTGGTGGAGTTTGGGGGGTTGAGGGTGTAGCAGCCCGGTAGATCAGGGGCGTTATCGCGGGCCGTGAATACCGCGGGAGCGACGCGCGTCGAACGCCGCTATGCCCCCCGCTCCGACGGCGATGCCTCCAGATGGCTGGACGGTTCACCCTGCCGCCTCGGGGGAGCGTCCTGACTGGGACTCGCCCTTCGTCGAGCCCTCGGGGTCGAAGTTCGCGATCACGCGCGTGCTGACCGACGAAGGCGTTGCCGCGGTGGTCGACCTGCCGCGAGATGACGAAGGTCGTCCCCGGGTGTACTGCCCGTTCTGCGGCCGCCGTGGTCGGTATTGGAAGAAGCGTCGGGCGAAGACGTACACCGAGCACTTCGGCCACCTTGGCAGCGACGAATGCGTCCAGGGAGACCTCGACCGCGCGTTTCACGCGGCCGCGATCCGGGAAGTGATCCGCCGATTGGTCGAGGCACGAGTCGGGAACCGCGCGATCGGCGACATGAGGGGGTGCGTTCGGTGTGAACGCCCGATGCCCCTGCCGTTTCTGCCCGCCCAGGGGTGGACCAACGAGTGCATCGAGGACCGAGTCGAGCTCCCCGATGGCTACCGCATCCCCGACGTCGTGGTTCGCCATGGCCAGCAGGTAGTCGCGGTGCTGGAGGTGGCGTACACGAGCTTTGTCGAAGGGAAGCGCTACCACGACCTCGTCGCGCACGGCGCTCCGGGAGCAGAGTACAGCGCATCCAGCCTGCTGTTGGAGCCAGCCATACCGCACCTCCCACGCGCGCTCACGACGTGGAACCGGGGTGACAGCGCGGGCGACTTCGCGATCTGCGCCGCGTGTCGGAAGAGCGACACGACCGCAAGCCACGTCGCCCTGCTGGTCGAAAACTCTCGCCACCGCAGTGCTGCCTGCGAGGTGATCGGCCGGGAAATGGGATTTGGGGAGCCCGGAACAGCGGCCCCGGAGCACCTCTCCTGGGCCGCAAGTGAGCCGGAGCGGCTGGCTCCCCTTGACCGCGGCGTAGCTGTGAGCGCCGCGAAGCGGGGGACCCTGGGGGAGGACGGCCTTCGTCGTGTTGCGCTGCAGGCCTTGGGGTGGCCGCGTTGGGGACCCTGGGGGTCGCAACCCCTCGCCCAGGTCCTGAGCGACCCCTTCGCTGTCGTGAGGAACGAGCTGTGCTCGGCCACCGCGAAAGGGCGGGCGGCCGACGGGGAGGGGCTGGTTGCCTCCGCGTCGCACGTGCTGCGGCTAGGTGGCGTTAATCCCGAGCCCCACCAGAAGAGCATCGAGGTGCTCGTACAGCTCCTCGCGACCGCCCGCGCGGGCTCGACGGTTGTAGGCCTTGATCGGCTCCGGACCTCGATGCCGGGAACCGCCCCGGCGTTGCTCGATGAAGCCGTGGCCATCCTCTCGGCGACGGGAACCGCCGCGCCCGCCCCTTGCGGCGCTGGAGAGGGGGTGGGGCTGTGCCAGCTCGTCCGGTGGGAACGTGCAGCCGCGATCGCAGTCGCCGAACGCTGCGTGGCGCCCGCTTCTCCTCCGTCGTGGCTGGCCGTCGGCGCGGACCAGCTGAACGAGGAGCAACGAGAGGCGTGTCGCCTGGCGTCGTCGCGGCGCATCGCGGTCATTGCCGGCGCGGCAGGCACGGGGAAGACCCACACCGCCCGCTACGTCATGGAGCAGGTCAAGGGTTCGTGGCTCGCGCTCGCGCCAACGTGGAAAGCGCTGGGGCGCCTTCGGGAGGCACTCACGGGGGTCTCGGTCACGGTGCGCTTCATGACGGTGGCTGGATTCGTTGCCGAATGCATCGGCAAGCTGCCTACGGGCGAGTTCTCCGGCGCTTCGAACCGGCACCTCGCGAGCGGGTGGAACGTCCTGGTCGATGAAGTGGGCTTCCTCGAGGCCGAGGCGTTCCACGACCTGATGCAGGGCTGCGCTCTGGCCACGAGGGTGGTGCTTCTAGGGGACCCCGAGCAGCTCCCCAGCGTTGGACCAGGGGCGGTGCTCCGGGACCTGCTTCGGGTGGAGCAGATGCCGCACGTGGTGCTGAGGCAGGTGGTGCGATGTAGCAACAGTTCTGGAGTCCCAGCCTTGGCCGACTCCATTCTTCGTGGCGAACCTCGATTCGAGGGGAGGGCGAGGCTTCGCGAGGCGGCCGACCGCGAGATCCTCGATCTCGCCCGGGAGGCCTACGTGAAGGCCCGAGGCAGCCACCCCGCGGAGGCGATCCAGGTGATCAGCCCGTTGAATCGTGTGGTGAACGGCCTCAACCCCCTGCTGCAGCGGGCAGCCAACCCCCGTGGTATGATCGTCGGCGACGGACTGAGAGTGGGAGACCCGGTGCTCGTCGCTGCGTCGATCGGCGCCATCGCCAAGGGCGAGCTCGGCGTGATCGAGCAGGGCGCCGACGGTCTGCCGAGGGTTCGGGTAGGCGACCGCTCGGAAGCGCTGCCGCGAAACACCCCGCTGGCCCTTGAACTCGCCTACTGCCTCACGGTGCACAAGGCCCAGGGCTCGGAATGGGACTGGGTGCTCCTGGTAATGCCCACGTGCAAGCACGACGACTTCTATGATCGGTCGCTGCTGTACACGGCGACAACCCGCGCCAGGCTGGGGATCGTGGTGCTCGCACAGCGAGCGGTGTTGGACGCGGCGGCGCGCCACGCGGCAGGAGCCATGCGGCAAACCGCGCTGGGTTGGTTCCTCGCCCGGAGTTTTCGGGGTTCGGTCCCGCTCCCTGCGCACCCGAAACGGGGCTCCTCCTCCGCAACGTCGTTTCGAAGGTAGCGCCACGCGGATACGTGCCCGCGGAACCGCAGGAGCGCCTCGGATCGTTTTTTCACCGCGAGGGGGAAAACGGGTGCTGGGCTCAGCCTATGGGGTGCAGGAGCCGCCGATGTCCCGACTTCGCATCCGAGCTGAAGATGAACGCCGCGCCTACGAGGCGCTGCACGCCCACATCCGCTGCCAGGAAGAGGCGGGCTCCACACCTGCGGGTCGCAAGGCCGATGATCTGCGCGCCCGCGGCCACAAGCACTCGAACGACGGCGACTACGAGGATGCCCATGCCCTCTACCGTGAGGCGCTCGCCCTGTTCTCACCGGAGGATCGTGGCGCGGCGGCCGCCGCCGCGCTGTACGACCTTGGTGAGTCGTACGCCCGCCAACGCGGCGGCTCGAAGGAGGAGAACCTCCGCGAGGCCGAACGGCTCTTCCGTCGCTCACTGGAGTCGCCAGCGCGGCGGCGGGACCCGATCCGGCTCGCGCTGACCCATGACGCGCTGGGGCGCGTGCTTCGGCGCCGCGCGCACCGGCTTCCAACGGCCGAGGCCAAGCGGCTCGAGTTGGAGGGCATCAAGGAGATCGCTCGCGCCTGCCAGATCATGGAGTCCATCGGGTCCGCCGGCTGGCTTCCCGCCGCGGAGTACTACACGAACCTGGGCAACGCGCTCGCCCAGGCCGAGCGCCTCGACGAGGCTGCCGAGGCCCACGAGCGGTCCCTGCGGTACGTCCGCGGCGTCGAGGACAACCTCGAACACCCCACCATCAAACACTTGCTCGGCACGCGGAAACAATCAAGGCTGGCGGTCCCCCTGATGAATCTCGCGTCGGTGCTGTCCAGCCGGGGCAAACTGGGGGACTTGGAACGGGCCGTCTCATTGTGTGGCGAGGCCGAGAAGGCAGGCACCACCGAGGAAGCCATGCAGGCCCGCCTCGCGATTGCCGGCGCACTGCACCGGCTCGGGGATGATGAACGCGCCGTCCAGGTTGCGAAGTCGGTCGAACTGCACCGACTCGCGGCGGACCTACAGGTTGGGCTCGTCGAGCTCTTCCTCGCGCTGGGCCACCCCGCACAGGCCGTCGCCGTGGCACGCAAGGGCGGCAAGGAGGCGATGGCAGCTCGGCAGCAGGCGCTCGCGGATCACCTCGCGGACCACGCGGCCTCGCGAGCCCAGCGGTTCGGCGTGCTCGCCGCGCGAGCCTGGGTCGACCAGGGCAACGCGGTCGCCGCGTTCCTGGAGCTGGAGAACGTCTGCGGGCTTCGGTACTACGACCAGGTCAGCGGGTACGCCCGGGCCATGCCCACCGATCCGGTGGTGCGGGCGATCTCCGAGGTCCTCGGCGCTCATAGCTTCGCGGCCAAGACGCTGGACGAGCTGGCCAGCCGGGCCGCGTACTTGCCCGAATCCGAGCAGCGGGCGTTCCTCGGCCTCCATGGCGCGCTGGCAACCCCGGTCATCAGCGCGGCAGCAGCATCCGCGGAGTCCCCCCGCCAGCTGCACGTGGTGCAGTCCCACGCCGACGACATCGCCCACGCCGCGAGCCATCCATCGCCCGTCACGGCGCTCAGGACCGCCGCGCAGAAGCACCTCCAACGCCGGGTGGACCTCGGCCGAGCCGTGGACGCGCGGGGAACCCCCCTCGGGCAGAAGGAGGCGTGGGACCAAGGCATGACGCCCGAGGCGCTGGCTACGGTCGTCGCCGACGAACCCGGGCGGGTCGCCGTTCGCGTCCACCTGTCTGACCGCTTGCTCGTGGCGGCGGTGTGGCTCGAAGGTGGAGAGTTGCGGGGGCGAAGCTTTCACCGGGAGGTCCCGGTGGGGCTCGCGCATCGACTGCTCGCCGAGGCGGTCGACGCCGACGAGGGGGACGACGAGGCGGGGGCGGAGTCGGCACTCAACTGGACCGAGGCCCTTGCCGAACTCGACCTGGCGGGGGTGCTCCCCGAGGACGTTCGGCACCTCGTCATCCTGCCGTCGCTACTGGCCGGGCTCGTGCCGTGGGCTGCGGTGGGGGCAGCAGCGCCCCTCGTGTCTCGCGTGACCGCGATCACCGTTCTACCGGGGCTCATGCCGCTCTGGAGCCGGCACGCGCACTGCCCGCCGCGAAGCGGGTTGCTGACGATTGCTCCCGCCGACCATGCCGGGCAGTGCGCAACACGGTTCCACGGCGCCGCGCTCTCGGTCGAATTTCCCAACGAGACCCGCCTGCTCGGCGAGCACGCGACGATCGACGCAGCGGAGCGCGCGGCTCGGCAGGCCGATGTCGTCACGTTCTACGCCCACGGCAATGGCGGACAGGTGGAGGAACCCGGAATCCTCCTGGTCGATGGCACCTTCGAGCCCGATCCTCAGTCGGGCACCTGGTACGGCGTGGAGCGTGTCGAGTTGTGGGCGTGCCGGAGCGGCATCAACCTGCCAGACGATCCGCTCATCCCCTTCGTGGACGACGCGTTCGGCGTTGATATCGACTTCCACCGCGCCGGCGCGAGGAGCACGATCGGGACGCTCTGGAGCGTGCCCGACTTCGTGACCGGCTGCATCGTGGCCCGATTCCGACGTGCGCTTGAACAGGGCAAGCTCGCCCCCGAAGCCCTCGCGGATGCCCAACGCTGGTGGCTCGCTGAGGCCGTTCCGAGCTTGATCCTTCGGCTCCAGCAGTCCGGCGAGGAAGACGCGGTCCAGGGGTTCCTCGGGGAGCTCGGGATCGTCGCTTCGGCCGGGCAAGGCATCGGGGGCGTGCTGGGGCCATTGCCCGCCGACGGCCGACTTCCAGCGGAGGAGATCGATGCGCTCGCGGCACGCCTCACCAGCCCGCTCGCCTGGGCTGGGTACCGGTTTGTCGGCGCCTGCGAGCGTCGGCCCCTGGGAGGTCCGCCGCCGGTGCCGGCGCCGCTGACGGACGAGGAGAACGCCGAGGTTGACCGCATCCTCTCCGAGCCTAGCCCTGCGGGGATGACCATCGACGAGTGGCAGGCCGACGCGCTCCGACGAGCGACGGACGATGTCGCCGACCGTAGTCCTACCCCCGACGAGGCCGTGCAGGCCGCCCGGCTGTACGCGGATCGACGGCAGTCCTCCCCCCGCCACAACCTGCTCCGTGGACTCGCCTGGCTCCACGAGGTGCTCGCCGATCCGGGCCTCGCCGCCGAGGACCGAGTTCGCCTTCGCCTGGAAGCCGCCTGGCTCTGGCTCGAGGCCGCGCGATGCGACACCGGGGACGAGCGGCTGATCGGGTTGTTCCCCACGGATCACGTCGCCGTCGCCCGTGCTGCCGCGTTGATCGACGGGCTCCCGCGGGACTGCGACACCGTTGTTCTGCAGGCGTGGGTGGCGGTCTACGACTCTGACCGGCGCGAGTCGCACGAAGTTGCGGCCGAGCGGTGGGGCACGGTCCGCTCCTCGGGCGGCGACTTCTCCGGCGATGGCTACGCCGCCCTGCGGCGCAACCGCGCGATCCTGGAGCTGGCCCTCTGCTGCCGGGAGGTCCCCAACGAGGCTGGGGAGCTCGCCAGCATCGACGTCAACGGGCTCATCGAGGACTCGGGCGGCGCGCGCTTCGCCGCCCACCGCTGGGATCTCGCCCGGACGGCGGTGCTCCGGCGACTGGGCCGCGACGGCGGTGACGCCTACGACATGCAGTACCTGCCGCATCGCGACATTGGGCGGGCCATCGGGCTTCGGCTCGAGGGGCGGGACGACACCGACCCTGATTGGAGCCACTACATCGAGGAGCTCAACGACGGCCTGTGCCTCGTCGAGTACCACTACTGGGGCGACCCGTCGGATACCCGTGGAACTTTCTGGGGAACCACGGGAACACCATCGCGAGCATGGGCTTTCGCGGGGGGTCAGTTCCTCAGCCAGCAGCTTCGCATACCGCAGACGGCGGGGCGGGTTCCCCACTACCTGTCGTGCCTCCAGCTCAGCGCCGATCTGCGGATTGCGCCGCTGAACGCCTGGTCGAAGGGGTTCGCTCACGTTGGCCGCGAGAGCTTCGGACGCCTCGGGAACGAGGTGTGGGCGGTCGAGCACATGCTCATGTTCCTGTCGGATGCGGCTGCCCAGCGCGCGCAACCCGACCACCGCGGGTCGCTCACGCCTCCGACACCCGAGTTCGATCCCTTCACCAAGTCCTCCGCCGAACTCGCGGCCGCCGCCGAGACCTCGCCGCTCGCGGGAACCTCGTGGAAGCTGGCGAACTGCACGATGGACTGGTTCAAGGTGGAGGTCCAGGGTCGGACCGCTGCCTTCCAGGTCGAGCAGCTCGTCTCGCGCATCCAGCAGTCCGTCACGGCGCACTGGGACCTCATCCGGAAGGGTCTGGACGGCGAGTTCGGCGAGGAGATGAGCGCGCAGGGTCTGTCGGAGGGCGCGGATGCGATCCGTGACCTCCTCGACGCCGACGGCGAGCTGCGCGCCGTGGAGGAGCAGCTGCGCGACCTGCCGGAGTGGTGTGCGGTGCTTGGGCTCTCCGTGGGCAGCCGGGGTGAGATCGTCGCCCTGTCCCTCTGGCGCGAGGGCAAGGAACTCCACGAGCGCAGCCACGTCACCGAGCCGTGGGTTGGCTTCGTCCTGGCGGCGCACCTCGCCGAGGTTCTCCAGCGGGCGTCGGACGATTTCCGCCCGACCCACGGCCGGGCTGGAACCCGCCCTGCCGCCTGGGCCGCGGTCGTCAAGTTGATGGACCCAATCCTCGTGAAGGTGCTCGCGCCGGCCCTGACCGTGAACCGTCACCTCCGCGTGTTCGCCCCGGGAGCCCTGCGCAGTCTCCCGGCCCTGACATTGACTGCGGGCGGCCGCCCGCTCGCAGTTGGCTTCGGTTCGGTCTCTCTGCTTCCTTCGATTGGCTTCGACCGCCGGGTGTCCATCCAGCCCGTCCGCGAGCCGTTCACCGTCTGCACGCTCGCTCCTGAGCACGAGGACGGGGAAACGTGCTTCGGCGAGGCAGCGATCCGCACCCTCCGCCGTTGGTACCCGCCCGAGGTGGTCGCGGAGGCGGTCAACCCGACCGGGCGCGACATCGTCGAGGTGAACGCCATCGAGGCCGTGGAGGACCGCGCCAACGTGGTGCGGTTCTACGGGGTCGGCCACCCATGGACACTCAATGCCTCCACCGTGGGGCTCCGGCTGCCCGGAGGGCGTTCCTACAGTCTCGCCAACACCCGTGGCATGGCGCTCCCCAAAGCCTCCGCCGTGGAAATGTGGGCGGCTGTGGGTGGGGGCTCCGAGATGGCGTCGACGGTCGCCTACACGGGAGACGCTCTCCCAGCCTTCGTACGTTCGTTCCTGATGAACGGGGCAGCTGGCGTACTCGACCTCGCCTGGCCTGCCCACGATCTCGTCAAGGCCATGGTGGCCGAGTGCTTCGGCGCCACCCGTCGACTCGGACCCCTATGGGAGCCGGTGGCCCTGGCGCGTGCGGTGGGTTGGGTTGGCATGGTATTGGAGCTCTGGAAGGAAGCGAGCAAGGGCTTCAAGACGACGGAGGAGGCGCTTCGCTGGCTCGACGAGACGCGGATGGGGGCCGCGCACCAAGCCAAGCTCGACCCGCGAGCCGTGGTGCCGTTCGAGCCGCTGGTGTCGGCGCCCTCCCTCCCGCGTACGGTGGAGGAACTCGTCACCGAGATCTGCCAGCCGGTGCACCTCGCTGCGTTTCGCTGGTGGGGGGCGTGATGCCGTACTCCCCCATCGTCGACTGGTCCTCGGAGGGCCGACGGGCGCTCGTGGCGGCGCACGAGTCCGAGCTTCGATGCCTTCTCGAGGAGACGTTCACGGCCTACCTGGACGAGCAGTGGGCATCGCTGGCCGAATACGGCTTTCGGGGTGACGACCCGGTGCTGGAAGCCGCTGATTGGGCCCTCGCGCGCTTCCGCGATGGCGACTTGGACCCGACCCACATCCGCCCTGAGGACCGCACCGTGCGCCTCTTCACTCGTGCACGCTTCTGGCTCGCCCAGCGCGCGGGCTCGCGCGGATTCCATCGCATCGAGGTCGCGCGCGCCGAGGGTGCGGGGCCGGACGCCCCCACGGACGACATCGAAGCCCGGCCAGCCGTCGGAGTCGGACCCACAGACACCCTGCTCTCCGTGGCCCGGGGCGTGAAGAGCCTTGCCGAACGAACCTGCCCGACGATCGTTGGCTACTGGCTGCGGGGAACCACCGCGATGCGAGCCGCCTGGTTCGAGTGGGACAGCGCGGACGAGCCGGTGCCGAGCGGGCTCTCCGGCAAGGAGCACTCCTTCCATACTGCGGACGCGCTCTTCCGGTTCTCGGCAATCTTCGCCAAGTTCGTTCCCGGGGCTGGCGCTTTGGCTACGCGGGCTTGCGTGGAGACCTGGTTCACCCCGTGCCCAGACGCGCCCCCCTTCCGCGTCGCCGAGGACGTCGTCGCCGCTCGCCTGCGACTCGGGTCGCCCCGTGAAGCGCAGCGGGAACGCCACGCCGGGATGGTGCAACTGATCGGCCGGGTACTCCACCTCGCCGAGACGACGGTGGGCCTTCGCGATGCAGACGGTGCGGTCCTCCGCGCATGTATTCGCATCGGGCTTCTGAATGCGTACAGGATCGAAGACGAAAACCTTGCCCGTCGCTTGGCCGCCCTTCCACGGGAGCTCTGATGCCTACCGTACTGCCGGAACTGGATGAGATGCTCCGCGGAGGCGGCGACGAGGCTGCGTGGTTGGACCTTCTTGGTCGACGCGATGCGGAGAACCGCTGGAACCTGGCTCGCCGCCAGCGCACGACCATCGACGCCGTGGCCGAGGGTGTTCGCGACCGGTCCTGGTTGGCCGAGCGGCTCCTCGTCCTTGGTCGCGCCTTGCGGCGGACGTCGGCGACGGCGCCAGCAGAAACGGCGCTCACCCTATGCCAGCCCGAGTTCGCCGGGCTGCTCCGTGAACCGCCGCCCCGTGGAGGCCTCACGATCGCGTGGGGGCAACGCGCGATCCACCCGACGGACCTGGGCGCTGTTCTGCGTGTCGCGAGTCCGTCCAACTTGCCCATCTGGTACGCGACGCGAGCGGGAGACGGGGTGCTACCAGGCGCCGGGTGGCGGGTGGAAGAGGGCGATCTGCCTCTGCTCCTCGTGATCAGCAACGGAGAGGGCGACTCGCTGCGCGCCTGCCTGGGCTCGGCCACGATGGTGGCCGCATGCCTTTTCCTCCCCGAGGCGGAAAAGCACCCCTAGCGGGCTGCCTATCGGGGGTGTGCGGTGGCATTCCGCCACCGCCGGGAGGCCCCCGCAATGCTCGAATCTGTCAACTTCCACCTATACAAGCCCTGCAACGAGACGTGTACCTTCTGCTTTGCGACGTTTCACGACGTCGAAGGGCAGATCAGCTTCGACGAAGTGCGGCGCGTTATCGACGCCCTCCGCGCCGCGGGCGTGCAAAAAATCAACTTCGCCGGTGGTGAACCCACCCTCTACGGGCACATCGGTCCCGCCATCGACCATGCCAAGTCGCTCGGCTTCACCACCAGCGTGGTGACCAACGGCGCCCGACTCGTGCGGCTCCTCAACGGCCATGCCGCCGCTATCGACTGGGTGGGGCTCTCGGCCGACAGCAGCATCGAGACCGTCCAACACGGGCTTGGCCGTGGTCGCGGCGATCACGTGCAGCGCACCGTGGGACACGCCGACCTCCTGCGGGGATTGGGCGTGCGGGTGAAGCTGAACACAGTGGTCACCGCGGCCACCTGGCTGGAGGACATGAGCTCCTTCGTGCGTCGCGTCGGTCCGGAGCGTTGGAAGGTGTTCCAAGTGCTCCCCATCAAGGGGCAGAACAGCGGTAGCGTCGAGCCCCTGCTCCTCGGTGCGGATCAGTTCGCGGCTTTCGTCGCGCGGCACCAGCACCTAGCTGGCGAAGGGTTCGCGCCGGTGGTGGAGGACAACGCCGCGATGATGGGCTCCTACGCGATGGTGGACCCGCTCGGCCGGTTCTTCGGCAACGCCACGGGCGAGCACATCTACAGCGATCCAATCCTCGAGATTGGCGTGAACGCCGCCCTGGCGCAGGTCGGCTTCTCCAAGTCGAAGTACGAGGAACGCGGCGGGAGCTACGCATGGTAGCCCCCAGCCGCACGGCCGTGGTGGGCGGCGATGGACGGCGCCCAGAGCAGTGGGAGGGGCTCGGCGACGTGGTCATCTTCAGGGCGCCCCGCGACGGCGGTAACGGCGAACTCCGTCGCCTGGAAGCCGCGATCAAGTCGGGCTCAATCGGCAGGGTCATCATCCTCGCTCGGTTCAACGGGCACTCGGCGACGCGAAAGATCAGGCGGACCTGCTCGGTGCACGGGGTTCCCGTCGTCGTCGTGCCCGGATCCGGGCGAGCTGCTGCTGACGGCTACGGCGGAGCGCCGGCCCGGGCTCATGGCAGAAGACGAGCATGAATCCGGCAAGGTGACCATTGTTGGCCGCCGTTGCGCTCAAGCTCGCGGCCCGGCGAGCGTGGCTCTCAAGAGCGCCAGCCGCTGGTCGCCGCGCTCAGCGACCGCCGACGCGCCGAAAGTCCACCGACACGCCGCCCACGCTCACCGCCCGCAACCTCCGGTCCACCGTCACCACCACCTCCCCGCCGCCGACCTCACGCCCGAGCTCCCGCGCCCCCTGGAACTGCAACATCGCCGGCAGCCAGGTGTCGAGCGGGGGAGCCCCGGCGGCGCGGTGCTCCAGCGGCACGATCACGTAGAACCCGCGCCGGGGCGACACGAGCCGCCCGCGCTTGACGAGGCGCAGCGCCGCCTGCTTGAGCGCGCTCATGCTCACCCCGAGCGCAGCCATGGCCTCGTCGCGGGTGAACGTGAGGCGCCCCGCCACCTGCAGGTCGTCCACGAACTCGGCGAGCGCTCCCCTCTGGGCCACGCCGCTTCGTATCGTGATGCGAGACGATCCGGCACCCCCCACCCGCCCTCCCGATCAGATCGACTCGCATAGCCAGCCGCTCCCACCGTCCCCCGCTTCGCGCCCGTCCGGATCGTCTCGCATTGCAAGCCCATCTGACCGGCCAGGCGAGCCTCGCCATGGACTGAACCGCCTTCACAGCCGCACGAACGCCCTCGAAGCCACGGCCCGACTCCCGCGACGCTACCGCGCCGCCGCCGACCGCCCCCTCGCCGACGACGCCCTCGGCATCATCCCCTTCAACCCCGCCAACCGTGCCGTTGTCGGCTCCGCCGGCGACTGCGCGACTGTTCGAACTTCATCCAGTACACCCCGCCATTAGAAAAACGCCGGTTCTTCCGATGAGGAGGAACCGGCGTTTCGCTTTTCAGTGCCGCAAACGCGGCGATGGGGAGTTGAAGCCTCCGTACGCCTCCCAGCACCGCTTCAGCAGAGTTGATCCTTGACCTGGCGCGCGTTGTGCCGTACATGCCGTACAGCACTTGAGGTTCCCATGGCTGCCGTCGCCCGACTGGAACTCCGGATCGACCCCGAGCAGAAGCGCCTGATCGAAGAGGCGGCCGCGGCCGAGCACCAATCCGTGTCTGCCTTCGTGGTCGACGCGCTCGTGCGCCGCGCTCGCGCGGTCGTCAGCGGCCGGGAAGGCCACGCGCCTCGTCCCGTCGGCGGGTGGTCCTTTGCTTTGCCCGAGGGGTGGGATGCGCCGCTGGACGACTTCGCGGATTGGCGATGACGCTCCTCGTCGACAGCCACATCCTGCTGTGGGCGGCCATCGACGATCCGCGGTTCCGCGGTGAAGTGCGAAAAGCGTTCGTCGATCCAGAGAATCTCCTGCTCCTCAGCGTCGCCACGCTGTGGGAGCTCGGGATCAAGCACGCGCTTGGCAAGCTGCCGTTGCCCGTGCCTCCGCGAGACTTCTTCGCGCGGGAGATCGCCACCCGCGGCTACCGCGTCCTCGACGTCCAG
>SXGT01516635.1_pt1 | contig 12977 bp, 12 predicted proteins | sample 3176221 | NCBI WGS metagenome assembly SXGT01 (sample SAMN11356862, study PRJNA531348) | freshwater metagenome | isolation source: freshwater sample F1-120 | place: China: Fuxian Lake, Yuxi | collected 2017-12-25
GGCGCGGTCGGCGCGGTCGGGACGATCCCCGGGGTCGTCCCCGGGCCGCAGGCCACCAGAAGCAAGGCCATCGAGGCTCGGCGCATCACGCCTCGAGCCTACATCGGCGGGGAGCGCTCCCTTGATGGAAAGCGCGAGGGCTGAAACAATCGAGGGATGGCTCGAGCCTCACGTTCCGTCCTGGCGCTCGCGCTGCTCCTCGGGTGCCGCGCCAACCAGGCCTCGACGACGCCACCCTCGCCGTACGCGAGCGGGCCGCTCCGCGCCGGCGCCCCGCAGGGCGTGGGGCCGCCGTCGCCGGTCGAGATGTACCCCCGGGGCGCGACGCGCCAGATCCAGAGCGCGCTCCTCTTCCTCGCGGGCAGCTCGAACCAGCGGCTCGTCCGCTACGAGGTCGTCGATGGAGTGGCGATCCTCGAGGGCGACATCGTGCTCGGCCCCGTCGACACGCTGCTCCTCCGCTACGGGATCCCCTGGGCGCCAGCGACCAACGTCAAGAGCGCGGTGGCGACCGCCAACCGCTCGCACCTCTGGCCGAGGGCCGAGATCCCCTACGAGATCGATCCCTCGTGCGACAGCGACACCGTCGCCGCGATCGGCCGAGCGATCGCCGAGGTCAACAGGACCGAGCTCAAGGTGCGCCCTCGCCTGGCGTCGGATCCCGACTACGCGCGCTTCACCGCCAAGGGCAGCGGCTGCAGCTCGTACCTCGGCCGCAAGGGGGGGCCGCAGATCATCACGGTGCAGTTCTGCGGCGAGGGGAGCATCGCGCACGAGATCTTGCACGCGGCAGGCTTCTACCACGAGCAGTCGCGCGGCGACCGCGACAGCTACATCACGATCATGTGGGACGAGATCGATCCGGACTACACGTTCGCCTTCGAGAAGCGCGACGGCAACGGTCAGGACATCGGTTATTACGACTACGCCAGCGTGATGCAGTACGGAGCGCGCGCGTTCAGCAGGACGGGCAAGCCCACGATCGTCACCAGGATCCCCAACACGCCCATCGGTCAGCGAGAGGGCCTCTCCGCGGGCGACAAGGCCGCGATCACCTATCTCTACGGAGCAGGAGGCAACATCCCGACGACCCCGCCGGGGTTTCCATTTCCAGTCCCCACCGCGATACCGACGAACTTCCTGCCCGTGCCGACGCCCCAGACGCCCCCGCCCCCCCAGCCAGGGGGGTGCGCCGCGGGTCAGGTCAGGGACGCCCTCCTCCGGACCTGCGCCTCACCGTGCCCAGGCGGCGCCCCGCCAGTCGCCGGGGTATGCATGCCCGCAGGCCAGAGCAGCGCCCCGCCGAGCGCTCCCGGGGCGTGTCCGTCGGGGCAGCTCCCCGATCTGCTCACGACCCGTTGCGCGGCCGCCTGCTCGAGCGGCGGGCCTCGCCTCAACGGCCAGTGCTGGCCATGATCGGCGCGCTTCGGACAGGAGCCCGCCGGAGCGCGACGAGGGCGAGCCTCAGAGCAGACTCTTGATCTCTTTCTCGATCTCGACCTCTTCGCCGTCGTGGTAGCCGAGGTGCACGAAGCGCACGACCCCCTGCTTGTCGACCACGAAGGAGGCCGGCATGCTCTTGGGTTGCCACTTGCCGGCGATGTCCTTGCTCTTGTCCCAGGCAAGCGGAAACTTGGCGTTGAACTGCTCGCCAAACTCCTTGATGCCGGTGTTCTCGTCGTCCTCCGAGATGCCCACGACCTCCACCTGGCCCTTGTACTTGGTGTAGAGGTCCTGGATCTTGGGGAAGGACTTCTTGCAGGGCTCACACCAGGTGGCCCAGAAGTCGACGTAGACGACCTTGCCCTTCCACTTGTCCAGAGAGACCTTGCCCTGGCCGTTGACGGACTCGAGTTCGAAGCTCGGAGCAGGGTTGCCCACGAGCGGGTGCTTGGCCCCCTCGGCGGTGGCCGCGCCGGGGGTCTCGCCCCCGGTCGGGCCGCACGCGCCAAGCGCGAGAGCCGTCGCCACCACACCCGCCACGAGGAACTTGGATCCGCTCATTCTCATGGTCGACAGAACTACCACGGGGCGGCCTGTTTTTGAGCCCCTCTTTCGCAGGCGACCCGGTGGTTTTCGGTGAGGAGCGACAGGCGCTCCCAGGGCCAGGCCCTGCTCCAGGCGCCCCCTGACGCTCGATCCGGCCGGAGAAGAAGCGAGCCCGCTCAATCGAGGACGGTCAGCGCCTCTTCCACGGTCTTCACGCCCGCCACGTCCATGCCGCTCGCCCGCCTGGCCGGCGCGTGGGCCAGCGGCACCACCGCCCTGGAGAAGCCCATGGACTCGGCCTCGCCAAGCCTGGCCGAGGCGCGGGAGACGCTGCGGACCTCGCCTGCCAGGCCCACCTCCCCGAAGGCCACCAGATCCGGTGGGACCGGGCGATCGCGGAGGCTGGAGGCCAGGGCCAGGGCCACGGCCAGATCCATCGCGGGCTCGTCGACGCGCACCCCGCCGGCCACGTTGACGAAGACGTCGCAGCCCCCGAGGGCAAAGCCCGCCTTGCGCTCCAGGACGGCCAGGATCATGGCCAGGCGGGAGGGCTCCACCCCGTTGGCGGTGCGCCTGGGCGCCCCGTGCACGAAGGGCGACACCAGGGCCTGGACCTCGACCAGCATGGGGCGAGAGCCCTCGCAGGTGGCGCAGATCGCGCTGCCCGAGGCGCCCTTGGGGCGCTCGGCCAGGAAGAGGGCGCTGGGGTTCTTCACCTCGCGCATCCCGTCCTGGGTCATCTCGAAGACGCCCACCTCGGTGGCGCTCCCGAAGCGGTTCTTCTGGGCGCGCAGCGAGCGGAAGGCCTGGCCTCGCTCCCCCTCGAAGGCGAGCACCGTGTCGACCAGGTGCTCGAGGACCTTGGGCCCGGCGAGGGTGCCGTCCTTGGTCACGTGCCCCACCAGGAAGGCCGCTATGTTCTTGGCCTTGCAGAGCTCGACCAGCCGAAAGGCGATCTCCCGGAGCTGGCTCACCGTGCCCGCGGCGCTCTCCAGCGAGGGGCTGCGCACGGTCTGGACGCTGTCCAGCACGATGGCCGCGGGCTTCACCTCGGCGATGGCCGAGAGCACGGCATCGAGATCGCTCTCGGCCAGCACGAAGAGGGTGTCCTGGACGGCCCCCAGGCGGCGGGCGCGGGACGCCGTCTGCCCCGCGCTCTCCTCGCCGGAGACGTAGAGCGCCCTCGCCCCCGTGGAGGCGATGCCCGAGAGCGCCTGCATCAGCAGGGTGGACTTCCCCACCCCGGGATCACCGCCCAGCAAGGTGGCCCCCCCGAGGACCGCGCCGCCCCCCAGCACCCGATCGAGCTCGCCTATCCCGGTGGGGAGGCGCTCCTCACGATCGGCCGGGACCTCGGAGATCGGCGACGCCGCGCCGGGGCGCCTGGTCGACGAGGACATGCCGCTGCCCTTGCCGGCCTTCCTGGCCTCCTCGACAAGGGAGTCCCACGCGCGGCAGGCGATGCAGCGCCCGAGCCACCTGGGGCTCGTGGCGCCGCACACCTGGCACACGTACTGGGTCGTGACCCTGGCCAAGCCTCAGCCGCAGGTGGCCGCGTTGACCACGCAGATGGGGACCGGGGTGTTGCACTTCTTGGTGCAGCGGGCCCCTCCGCAGGCTCCCGGGCTCGCCGAGCAGTCCCTGTGGCATTTCCCGTCCTTGGCCAGGAACACGTAGCCCGCGTCGCACTTGCCCCCCACCGCCGGGACCTCGGGCCCGGCGGGTACGGGGGTCGGGGCGGCCGCGTCGACCTTGGGCGGCACGGCGGCGTCCACCGCGACGGGCGGCGCGGCGGCGTCGACCACCTTGGGCGCTCCTCCGTCGATGTGGTGGTAGGCCACGCAGGTGGTGACGGCGTCCCCTGCCCTGCCGTTGACGATGCGATTCGCCGAGCCCTTGCACGCCTGACCGGGCAGGCACTCCGAGTCCTTCTCGCAGAGCCTGGCGCAGAAGGGCTGGTCGCCCATCACCAGGGTGATCCCGGGGCCGCAGGAGGTGGGCGGGGGCTTGGGAGGGGGGACGGCCGCGTCGACGCGACCACCGTCCACGGTCTTGATCACGGCCGGGCCCTGCCCTATCGACGCCCCGAAGACCCAGCCCATCAGCCGCTCCCCCGCCTTGCGGGGATTGTCGAAGGTCACGAGGAAATAGGCGTCGCGAGAGGCGATCTCGACCACCGGAGTGCCCCTGGGCACGATCGACACCAGGGGCCCGTTGGGCGGGGACTCCCGGATATTGGCGGAGGGCGTGGTCACCGTGGCCGGCACGTCGGCGAGCTTCACCTCTTCACCGAAGCGCGCCACGTCGTCGGCGTTGGCAGCGAGCACCACACCTGGCGTGCTCGGGTTGACCGGCAGGGCTGTGGGCGTGGTGGTGTCGGCCCCGGTGGGCGCGGCGGTCGGGGTGGTGGTGTCCGTGGGCGTGGGCGCGATACCGGCGTCCTCGCTGCCTCCGCGATTGAGGAGCTTCTTGCAGCTCACGACGGAGGAGGCCGCGCAGAGCGCGAGGGTGAGTGCGACGAGGTGGCGGTTCATGTGGGCGCCGATTTTCGCACACTTTGCCAGGCGCTGTCTCAACCCAATGATGGGCTTGGGCGCTTCCTGGTTCAGGCGTCCGGGTCCCCTGGGCGGCACAGCCACCTGGCGAAGATGCGGTACCCCTCGTACACCAGGGAGAGGGCGCAGGACTCGTTCCTCTGGTGGGCCTGGGCGTTCTCGCCGGGGCCGAAGTTGATGGCGGGGACGCCGAGCGCCGAGAAGCGCGCCACGTCCGTCCAGGCCTGCTTTGGCTCGACGGCGCGGACCCCGCAGGCGACCAGCTCCCGCACCAGGGGGTGGCTGGCGCCGGGGAGAGCCCCCGGGCTCAGATCCAGCCACTCCACCCTGGCCCGATCGGCCACCAGCGCCAGCACCTGGGCCTGGCCTTGCTCGAGGGTGTGATCCGGGGTGAAGCGATGGTTGACATTGAGCACGAAGCGATCGGGCACCACGTTGCGCCCCCGCCCCCCGTCCCTCGCCTGGGTGACGGTGGTCACCCTGCGGTAGATCAGCCCGTCGATGATGGACTCCACGGGCTCCCTGGCGGCCAGCTCGGCGAGGAAGGGCGCCGCCCTGGAGATGGCGCTCTCTCCCTCCCAGGGTCTCGAGGAGTGCCCGGTCCTGCCCTCGAAGGTGACCGTGGCATGGATGGAGCCGTTGCACCCCAGATGGAGGCGGTTGTCCGAGGGCTCCAGGCACACCGCCAGATCCACCGAGCCAAGCTCGGGATCCTGGGCCAGCACCGGACCCAGCTCGTTCTCGGCGTAGGGCCCCTCCTCGCGGGCATAGAAGACCAGGGTCAGATCGTGCTTTAGGCGCTCCCTGGCCCGCTCGGCCAGGACCAGCATCACGGCCAGGCCGCTCTTCATGTCGCTGGCCCCGGCCCCGAAGCAGCGCCCCGCCTCGACGCGCGCCGGCCCGTTCTCGGTGCGCACCGTGTCCGTGTGCCCGCACAGCGCGACGTGGGCTCTCCCGCCCTGGCGCACCAGCGGGACGACGATCGAGTCCCCGTAGCGGCGGACGGGCCCCCCGAGCGGCAGCGCTCCCAGGCGAGCCTCGAGCGCGTCGCACAGGGCTTTCTCCTCCCCGACGGGAGAGCCGATCGACACCAACCAGAGCAGCGCCTCGTCCAGCGCGCTCTCCAGGGATATATTTGCACGATGCACGCACTTCTCCATGTCGAACCACCAGCGTCAGGTCAGGGCGTTGCGGAGCCAGCTCGCAAAGGTGCCGAGACGGGCCTCGTCCACGGCAAGCACCTTCTCGACGATGGCGCGGCCTGGCGGCAACCCTGGGCGTTTCTGCCACGCCAACCACGTACGCACCTCGGCCTTATGCGCATACTTTGCAAGAAAACGGTACTCGGGGAGCGTAGAGACCGCGCGGATGGCATGCAAGAGCAGCGCGTCTCCCTCGGGAACGAGCGTCTGAAGCAGAAAATCCTCGAGGGCGCCCTCGGAGTGGCAGTCGGGGAAAAGCCATACGGAGATACGGCGCCCGTCGGTAAGGTCGTGAATCAACCCGTTCTCCGTTGAAACGACATCGGGGATAGAGATGCCGGCACTGCGAAGGGCGGCGAGCACTTCCTTCCAGCGCTTCGCCGGACCGCCGACGGGAGCGTGGTCCGCATCGAGCACGAGGATGAGGCGGTCATGGTCCTCACGGAGGACAATATCGAGCTTCTTGAGTAGCTTCTTGGCGTCGTATCCGTTCAGCGATATCGGCTCTTTCTGGATCTCCGGGAGCTTCAGTGCGCGCCCGATCTGTCCAACGAGGTGTTTATCGTCCTCGTCTTCGAACATTGCGATGATTTTCATCAGCGCACCTCAAGCTCGCCTTCGCCCACCATCTCAAAGGCGTCGGGCTCATCGAAAAAAAATGCCTGAACAGCGGAATTTCCGCGACGGCCCAGCCGGATCACCTGCGCGAGCGCGGCCCCCTCCGCGTCCTTGGCGAACTCCTCACGGCGCGCCACCTCGGCGAATGCACGTACGCAGTCCAGGCTGTGCGTCGTGGCCAGGATCTGTACGTCGAACTGTTTCGTCCAGGTGGCGAGCAACTCCCACATGCGCGCCTGTACGGAGTAGTGAAGGCCGGTGTCAATCTCGTCGACAAGGAGGAAGCCGCCTCGTGCGCCGTGGCACGCGAGGAGCAGTCCAAGAAGACGATGGACTCCTGCGCCCAAGGCGGAAAGTGGCCTTTGTTTGCGGGAGCCTTGAAAGGCCACACGCACTCGTGTTTGACCTGAGCGTCCATCACGCCCGAAGGCGAGGCGAGCGATTTTCGGTTCGAGCACGGTGAGTGCCGTGATCACCTCCGCATCATCGCCATCGAGTACCGTCTGCTGCCAGACCGAATCCAGGTCCTCTGGAGACACGCCCTCAAGCCCAACGAAAAATGACGGATACAGTGGAGCCAACACCGAGATCGGATTCCTGAGGGTTGCCCAATCAGCACGGATGCGCTCCTCTCGACCACCGATGGCGAGCACGAGAAAGACCTCGCTTCCGGTACGGTCATCACTTGCCACCCATCTCTTCGTCTTGCGATCCTGCTGGTACCACCTCAGTTTGATGTTCAGCGGGGCCGCTCCGGGACCGATTGTACAGGTCTTTTTCACCGCCTCGAGTGGGGCGGTGGAGTCGCCAAGGATCGTGGCGAGAGCGGCGACTGCGTCACGCTCCTCCGATTCCCCACGGACATCCAGCATGATCATCAGATCGTGTGGAGATCCGCGGCATGCGTAAACACGGAACGCCTCCAGCAAGGTCGTCTTCCCCGTGCCGTTCTTCCCGGTGACAAGGTTGAGCCGGCGCAGTCGCGGGATCTCCAGCTTCTCAAAGCAGCGAAAGCCGGTGATCGTAAAATCGCTCAGCATCGCGCGCTAGCCTATCGCACCGAAGGCGGGCACGGCAAACGGCCTCGGGCGGGCGGAGCGGATCAGCGCGGGCCGCCCTGCGGAGCTCCGCCTAGCCCGGACGACAGCAGGCCGAGCTGGGAGCGAAGGCGCTCGTCCGAGCCCTCGACGCGGCTCTCGATGACGATGGGAGCGTCGTCGGGGAAGACTTCTCGGAAGGGCCACCACCAGGAGCGCTCGGAGGTGAGCGTATGCAGATCTCGCCGGCCGTCGTTGTCCGAGACGTGCACCTCGAGGACACGGCCTCGCGCTCGCCTGAACACCTCGAGCCGTCGCTCCAGCGTGTCGTCTGGCCAGATATTCAGGTGGGCCATGTCCACGACCAAGGGAACCTCCGGGGCATCGCGCAGGAACCGATCGATCTCATCGAGCCCGACGAGCAGGTTGGCGCGCCGGCTCGATGGCGGCATCGCGAACATGGTCTCGACGCCGAGGCGGATGCCCCTCTCTGCGCAACAGGCCGTCAGCCACGCGAGCCGGCTCAGGAACACCTCGTAGGCCTCCGCTCGGGACATGCCTTCGTCGTAGCTCCCGGCGTGGACCGAGTAGACCTTGATGCCGTTTTCGGCGAGCCAGTCAAGGCGCGCCCTCATCTCGTCCTCGTCGAGCGATCGGACCAGATCGAATGTCGAGGAGGGCCCATCCAAGGCGAAGGCGTGGTGAGCTCGGAACTCGACCCCTCGCCGCTGGTACTCCTGGACGAGGCGGTCCATCCCGCGCTCGGCGAGAGGACCGATCGCCAGCTCGCCGTGACGAACGCCGAGGCTCCACAGACGCGCGAGGGAGCGCGACGCGGGCGACACGCCCAGCGCCGAGAGGCTTACCCAGACGGCTCGCATGCTCTACGGGTAGCTGAACGAAGGTTGGCTCGGGGCGGCCTCGAGCATGGGAACGGCAAACCGGGCGAGGGCGAAGATCTGCGGGGCCAAATCTTCGTCGTGCTCGCGCGTCGCCAGCTGATGCCACGTCGGCCTTTGTTTCTTGCGTCGGCGATCCCCGCGCGGCGCCAGATCCAGGTCGACGTCATCGTCGATGTCGTAGGGGCTGTACTCGATCTGCTCGGCGAGATCGGGTCTCTCTCGCTCCGAGAGGGCGAACCTTCGGGCGGTCTCGAAGCCGATGAAGAAGCGGAGGTCCCCGAAGCGGGCCTCGACCACGGTGAGAGAAGAGAGGTAGTGCTCCTCGTCGTTGTAGCCGGGGCACGTGAGGCGCTCCACGCCGTGGAGGCCGACGGGGGTAGGTTGGGAGGCGAGCTCCCACCGAGCCACCTTGCCAGGCAAGAACGACGATCTTCGCTCCCCGCTGCTCGACTTGAGAACGCCCTGGAGCCACCCCTGGAATTTTTCGGTGTGCAGCAGTGGGCGCGCGTCCTCGGCGAGCCGCTGCCTGAGCTCGGCGAGCCGCGCCTTCTGCTCCTCGATGGCTCGCCTCTCTCGCTCTCGCTGCTCCGCGAGGACGCGCTCGATCTCCGCCCTCACGGAGGTGAACGCCTCGCGCTGACGCGCCTCGAAGGCGGCTTGCTGTTGCTGGAGCTGCTCCCACAGGTCGAGTGCTTCGTTCATGCTGGCTCGTGACCAGAGGTCGCGTCAGGAGCCTCTCGACGAAAAAAAACAGCCGGCGATGGGCTTCGCTCCAGGGCGCGACCTTCGACAGAGGGGTCGGGCCATGGGCGTGCATCCGCTTACGGCCAGGGTGTGCCACCGGGCGCGGACCGCCCGGCGTCGAGCAGGCGGACCTGCGAAATTCCAGTGAATATCCGCTGGAACGGACGTTGCGTTGGCTTCTGTCCATGCGCAGAACCCTTCCAATCGCCTCGATGTTGCTGGGTCTCGCGCTCCTCACGGGCGACGTGGCGTGCACCGTCACCACCGCCACCTCTTCGAGCTCGGACGGCGGATCCTACTGGGCGACGGGGGGATCCGACGGAGGAGCCAGAGGGGCTCCAGGGGCTCGCCCGGACGCGACTCCCGTCGGCCCGCCGGGCTCGGAGCCCCCTAACCTCCAGGCGCGGCCCGATTCGGGGGCCATCGATCCCGACGCCGCGCCCTCCACGTGCGCCGGCATCGATCCCAGCGTGCCTGCGGTCCTCTATCTCTCCTCGGACGACTCGAGCTCGATGGCCTCGCCCGCGATCACGCGCCGGATCATCCAGGGTGGCCGCGGGCTCATCCAGCCCGGCGAGATCCGCACCTACGAGTTCTTGAACTATTACAACGTCCGGTATCAACCCGCAGAGCCTGGCACGCTTCGCATCGTGCCCCAGCTCCGGCGCGCGGGGACGAACGGCGACGTCGAGCTCCAGATCGGCGTCCAGTCTCCCGCGCCGGGCGCGACGCGCGCGCCGATGACCGTGACGCTCGTGCTCGACACCTCGGGATCCATGGGCGGAACGCCTATCTCCCTGCTCTCTCGCAGCATCCGGGCGCTGGCGACCCGGCTCCGCGCAGGGGACATCGTCAACGCCGTCACCTGGAGCACGAGCCAGGTCGTCCCTCTCTCGGGCCACGTGGTGAGCGGCCCCAACGATCCCGCGATCCTGGCGCTCGCCAACAGCGTGAGCGCCAACGGCGGCACCGATCTCTCCGCGGGCCTGGCGCGGGGCTACGCCCTGGCCAACCAGCACCGGGGCACAGGCCGTATCAACCGCGTGGTGCTGATCAGCGACGGCATGGCGAACGTGGGCGTCACGGACGAGAAGCTCATCGGAGACAGCGCGGACGTGCAGAACAAGGACGGAATCTACCTCGTCGGCGTGGGGGTCGGCGAGGGGCTGAACGACACCTTGATGAACGTGGTGACCGACGCAGGGAACGGCGCGTACGTCTACCTGGACAGCCTCGACGAGGCCGACAGGATGCTCGGAGCGCGCTTCGACGAGGTGATGGGGGTCGCCGCGCGCCACGTGCAGGTGAAGCTCACGCTGCCCTGGTACTTCAAGATGCTGGAGTTCCACGGAGAGGAGTTCTCCTCCGAGCCCGCCAAGGTAAAGCCCCAGGATCTCGCCCCCGGCGACGCCATGGTCTTCCACCAGACGCTGCGCTCGTGCGAGGCCTCGCGCATCACCGACGCCGACGTGATCGCCGTCGAGACACAGTGGAAGGATCCCTTGACCTTCGCCCCGGCCACGGCGGAGATCTCGCAGACCATCGGCGCTCTGCTCGCTGGCGCGGACGCGGAGCTACGGCGCGGGCGAGCGATCGTGGCCTACGCCGAGGCGCTCAAGGCGGCCGGGAGGGCGACCTCGCCCACGGATCGAGGGCGTATCCTCGACGCGGCGGTGGCGGTGGTCGACGGGGCCGATCCGGGGCGCACCGATCCTGAGCTCGTGGAGATCCGCGAGCTGCTCCTCCGGTACAAGGGTATCGTCGGCCGGTAAGGGAAAGCCCCTCCGGGCATGCCTTGGTCAGCGGCCACCCCTCGCAAGGCCGAGCTGCCTTGCCTTGCGGCGCGCGTAGGCGAGGCGGCCCTCCGGCGTCGGGTACCGACGCGAGAACCACGCGATCAGCTCCCGTATGCTCTCCTGCTCGACCGGATCGGCGAGCACCCGCCCCAGCTTGGCGTCGAACTCCTCGGGCGTGAGCTCTCGCTCGTAAGGATCGGGAATGCTCATGAGTCCCCCGGGCCGGATCTACGGAGCTCCTCGAGGTACTGGATATCGAGGAGGTCACGCTCGCGCATCGCCCACCGCTTGGTGAGAATGAGATGAGCGATGTTGGGAAGGACGACCGGGACTCGCTCCGTACCGAGCATCCTCCTGTCCGCCCAGGCCTCGTCGAAGGAGAGGACCACGCCGTCCTTGGTCGGCGCCGCGCGTGCCACCATCACGTCCACGTGCTCGTCTCCTTCCAGGACGTACCGCCCCCGTCGACGCGCCTCCTCCGGCGTGACGTTGGGCTCCAGCCCGAGGGCCTGACCGAGAGCGTTAAGCTTCTCGATGTCGTCGATGTGAAGCCAGAGATCGTAGTCTGCCGTCAAGACGGGCATGCCCAACGCGATCAGCGCTCGACGGCCGATGAGCAGGGCGCGGACGCCCTTGTCCACGAGCGCGCGGAAGAACACGGCCTCATCGAAATCGTCAGCGTTCACTCCGATGACGATACCAGTGGCGGGCTCTCCCTAGAAGGTCACGTTGCTCTTGGGGTGCCGTGCCGCTCACCCCGTGACCTTGCCCCACGGGAGGTTGCCCGAGCCGGAAGGGCACAGCCGGAAGCGCGCCACGCTCAGCGCGCCGAGCGGCGGAGGCGGAGGCGTTGAGGGTCCTCGAAGCGAGGCTCAACCCTCGAGAAGGCTCCTGAGCTCGCTGGCCGTGAGCTTGCCGGCGAGATCGGTGTCGGCGAGCAGTGCCTCGGCGAGCTCGCGCTTCTCGCGGTGGAGCTCCACGATGCGGGCCTCGATGGTGCCGGCGGTGACCAGGCGATAGACCGTGACGGGTCGCGTCTGGCCGATGCGGTGCGCGCGACCTCCGGCCTGCGCCTCGACCGCGGGGTTCCACCACGGATCCAGGTGGATGACGTAGTCCGCTGCGGTGAGGTTGAGGCCGAAGCCGCCGGCCTTGAGGCTGATGAGGAAGACGTCGTCGTCTCCGCCCTGAAAGGCGTCGACCGCCGCCGTGCGCTGCTTGGTGGGCGTCGATCCGTCGAGGTACTGGTAAGTGATCTTCTTGGCCTCGAGGAGCGGGCGCACGAGCGCCAGCACGTCGGTGAACTGGCTGAAGACGAGGATCCGGTGGCGCCCCGCCACGAGCTCGCAGGTGAGCTCGATGAAGCTCTCCAGCTTGGAGCTCGTGAGGTTCGCGGCCGGAGCGACGAGCTGCGGGTGACAGCAGAGGCGGCGGAGCCGGGTGAGCTCGGCGAAGATCTGGAGGCGTCCCTTGCCGCTCGTTCCGACCTCGCTCAGCTTGGCGATGGCCGCCCTCCGCACCGAGTCATAGAGCTTCGCCTCGCCCGGGCTCATCAGGACGGTCCGCTGGATCTCGGTGATGGGCGGCAGATCGTCGAGCACCTGGGCCTTGGTGCGACGCAGGATGAAGGGCTGGAGGAGCCGCTTCTGAGCGCGGCTGCCCGTAAAATCGCTGGCCCCCACCTGGGCGCTGAAGGTCTTCCAGGAGCCGAGCAGCCCCGGGTTCAGGAAGTGGAACAGGCTGAAGAGATCGCCCGCGTGGTTCTCGACGGGGGTCCCGGTGGCGACGACGCGCGCCTTGGCCTTGAGGGCGAAGGCCGCCTTCGCCCTGAGCGTCTCGGGGTTCTTGATGAGCTGAGCTTCGTCGAGCGCGACCGTGCCCCACTCGATGGCCTGGAGCGCCTCCGCGTCCTGCTGGAGGAGGGTGTAGCTCGTCACGACGACGTCGCGACGACCGCGACCGCGCAGGGCGTCGTCCCGATCGGAGCCCCAGAACGCTCGCACCTCGAGCGACGGCGCGAAGCGCTCCATCTCGCGACGCCAGTTCTCGCACACCGACGTGGGCGCGACGATGAGGGCCGGGCCGCTCGAGGTGCGATGAAGCAAGAGGGCGATGATCTGCACCGTCTTGCCGA
>SXGT01729338.1_pt1 | contig 12974 bp, 15 predicted proteins | sample 3176221 | NCBI WGS metagenome assembly SXGT01 (sample SAMN11356862, study PRJNA531348) | freshwater metagenome | isolation source: freshwater sample F1-120 | place: China: Fuxian Lake, Yuxi | collected 2017-12-25
ATCGGCCATGTCGGCCCCGAGGCGGCCGAGGGCGGGCCGATCGCGCTGGTCGCGGACGGCGACCCGATCCGCATCGATGCGGAGGCCGGGACGATCGACCTGCTCGTCGCCGACGACGTGCTCACCGAACGGCGCAAGGCGTGGACGCCGCGGACCAACGATTACCAGTCGGGCGCGCTGTGGCGTTATGCCCGCAACGTCGGTCCAGCCTACAAGGGCGCGGTGACCCATCCCGGCGCGGCGGCGGAGCGCCATGTCTATGCGGACATCTAGCCTGCTGCTGCTCGCGCTGGCGGCATGCGGCGAGGCGAAGACCGATCCAGTCGCGCCCGCGCCGGTCCGGGACGACAGCCGCGTGCCGTGCGCCCGCGGCGACGCGCCGCTCGCCCCCACCTGCACCGTCGAGCGCGAGCGGCGTGAGGACGGCCTCGTGCTGACGGTGCGTCACGGCGACGGCGGTTTTCGCCGCCTGCTCGTCACCCGCGACGGCCGCGGCGTCGTCGCCGCCGACGGCGCCGTGCCCGCGCGCGTGACGATCGTCGACCCGGGCGCCATCGAGGTCGCGCTCGGCGACGACCGCTATCGCTTGCCCGCGACGGTCGGGAGCGCCAAAGCCGCGCGATGATCTTGCCAGAAGGCCAGCCGATCCTGACGGCGGCGCAGATGCGCGACGCCGAGGCGGCGTCCGGCCACACCACCGACGCGCTGATGGCGCGCGCAGGCGCCGCCGTCGCCGAGCAGGTCCGCCGTCTGGCGATGGGCGCGGAGGTGCTGATCGTCTGCGGGCCCGGCACCAACGGCGGCGACGGTTATGTCGCGGCGGCGGTCCTCAAGCGCAGCGGGGTTCCGGTCCGAGTCGCCGCGAGGGGCGAGCCCATGTCCGACGCCGCCCGGCGGGCCAGGGCAGGGTGGGACGGCCCCGTCGAGGCGCTCGCCGATGCGACGCCCGCGCCGGTTCTGGTCGACGCCCTGTTCGGCACGGGCCTGTCGCGCCCGCTCGACGGGACGACCGCCGCTGTCCTCCACCGTCTCCACGCCTCCGCTCGGCTGAGCATCGCGATCGACCTGCCGAGCGGAGCCGCGATCGACGACGGCGCGTGCCTGTCGGATGGTCCCGCCTTCGACCTGACGCTGGCGCTGGGCTGCCTCAAGCCCGCTCATCTCCTGCACCCCGCGGCTGGGAGATCGCGCGCGGTCCGCGTCCTCGACATCGGCGTATCCGCGGCGAGTGACGTCATGGCGTTGGGACGTCCCGGCATTCGGGCCCCGAGCGCGGCGGATCACAAATACACGCGCGGCCTCGTCGCGGTGGTCGCCGGGCGCATGCCGGGGGCCGCCGCGCTCGCCGCGATCGCCGCCGCGCGATCGGGCGCGGGCTACGTCCTTCTTCTGGGGAGCAGCACCGACCGGCTCCCGCATGCGATCGTCCGCCGTCGCTACTCGCCCGAAGCGCTCGCCGACGATCGGATCGGCGCGCTGCTGATCGGCCCTGGTCTCGGCCGCGACGAGGCGGCCGTCGCGAAGCTCGACGCCGCGCTCGCGTGCCCGCGTCCGCTGGTTCTGGACGGCGACGCGCTCCACCTGCTCGATTCCGACCGCCTGCGCGCGCGATCCGCCCCAACGATCCTAACGCCGCACGCGGGCGAGTTCGCGGAGCTGTTCGGCGAAGGGGCGGGCGGCAAGATCGTCCAAGCGCAAGCCGCCGCCCGGCGGACGGGCGCGACGATCGTCTACAAGGGGGCGGACACGGTCGTCGCGCGTCCCGACGGACAAGCCCGCGTCGCGTCCGCACCCACCTGGCTCTCCACCGCGGGAACCGGCGACACGCTCGCGGGCCTCGCCGCCGCGCTGCTCGCGGGCGAGCAGGACCCGTTCGCCACGGCCTCCGCCGCGGTCTGGCTCCATGCAGAGGCGGCGCGCCGTGCAGGTCCCGCGTTCATCGCCGACGATCTCGCCGACACCCTGCCGCAGGCGATCGCCGCATGTCTGTGATTGTCCGAGTCGCCGCGCGCGGGGAGGGGGTCACCGCCGACGGTCGCCATGCCGCCTTCGCCGCCCCCGGCGACACGCTGACCAAGGACGGCGCGGTGATCCCCGGGCCGCACCACCAAGCTCCGCCTTGCCGCCATTTCCCGCGCTGCGGCGGCTGCCAGCTTCAGCATATCGACGACGCGGCCTATGCTGCGTTCGTCACCGACCGGATCGCAGGCGCGCTCGCCGCGCAGGGTCTGGCCGCCCCCATCCGCGCTGTCGCGCTGTCACCCCCGCGCACCCGACGGCGCGCGACGCTCCACGCGGAGAAGGGCGGCCGCCTCGGCTTCGCGGAGGAGAAGAGCCACGCGATCGTCGACATCGCCGAGTGCCACATCCTCGCGCCAGAGCTGTTCGCGCTGGTCGCCCCGTTGCGCGGCCTCCTCCAGACGCTCGGGCTCAAGCGCCGCGCCGACGTTCACCTGACGCTGCTCGATCAAGGCGCGGACGTGCTCGTCACCGGCCTCAGCGCCGAAGGTCTGCGCGCGGCCGAAGCGATCACGCGCTTCTGCCTGGCGAACAACGTCGCGCGCTTCGCGGTCGACGACGGGCTCGGCCCGGAGACCCGCTGGGAACCCGACACCGCCACCGTCACGCTCGGCGGGGTCGCCGTGCCGTTCCCGCACGCCGCCTTCCTGCAGGCCACGCCCGAGGGCGAAGCCGCGCTGGTCGCCGCGGTCAGCGAAGCGACAGCAGGCGCGGGCGCCGTCGCCGACCTGTTCGCCGGGCTCGGCACCTTCGCGCTTGCGCTGCCCGCCAAGGTCTATGCCGCGGAGGGCGCGCGCGATGCGATCCTGTCGCTCAAGTCCGCCGCGAACCGAGCGGGCAAAGCGGTGTTCGCCGAGCACCGGGACCTCTACCGCCGCCCGCTCACCATTGCCGAGCTAGACCGGTTCGACGCGATCGTGATCGACCCGCCCCGCGCGGGCGCACGCGACCAGATGCCCGCGCTCGCGGCGACCGCCTGCAAGCGCCTTGCCTATGTTTCTTGCAATCCCAGCAGCTTCGCGCGCGATACTAAGATATTATGCGATGGCGGTTGGAACCTCGACTGGGTTCAGCCGGTCGGTCAGTTCCGCTGGTCGACCCATGTCGAGCTCGCCGCGCGCTTCTCGCGTCAGTAATCCGCGCGCACGAAAAACAGCCCGTCCGGCGGCGCGTTGAAGCCCAATCGCGCGCGATCGCGCGCAGCCAGGGCGTCCGCCACATCGGCGACCGACCACCGTCGCATCCCGACCAGCGCCAGGCACCCGACCATCGAGCGCACCTGATGGTGGAGGAACGACCGCGCCGATGCGCGCACCGTCACCACGTCGCCGTCCCGCGCCACGTCGAGCCGGTCGAGCGTCCGCACCGGATTGTCCGCCTGGCAATGCGCCGAGCGGAAGGTCGTGAAATCATGCCGCCCGACCAATGTGGCCGCCGCCCGCGCCATCGCCTCCGCATCGAGAACCTGAGGCGCCTGCCACGCCAGCCCGCGTTCCCACGTCAGCGGCGCGCGCCGGTTGACGATCCGGTATTCGTAATGCCGCGCGACGCACGAGAATCGCGCATGCCAGTCGTCGGGTACAGCCTCGCACGCCAGCACCGCCACCGGGTGCGGCCTCGCCCGCGCGTTGAGCGCCTCCATCAGCCGGAACGGCGCGATTCCCTTCGCCACATCGACATGCGCGCGCATCGCCAGCGCATGCACCCCCGCGTCGGTCCGCCCCGCCGCATGCACCGCCGCCCGCTCGCCGGTGACGGCGAACACCGCGTCCTCCAGTGCCTGCTGAACGCTGTTGCCGTGCGCCTGCCGCTGCCAGCCCACGAACGGCCGCCCGTCATATTCGATCGTCAGCGCAAACCGCGTCAAAGCCGCGTGCCCGCCGGGATCGGGAAGCCGCGCAGCAGCTCCTCGGCGGAGGTCACGCCGCGCCCGGCGCGCTGCACCAGCCCAGGGCGGATCGCGCCGTCGCCGCACGCGATCGTCAGGCGATCGTCGACGGTCTCGCCCGCGCCGCCGGGAAAGGTGAACGGCAGCACATCCGCCGCGATCACCTTGATCCGTTCGCCGTCGGCCTCGAACCAGGCGCCGGGCGCGGGCGTCATCGCGCGGATGCGGCGCTCCACTTCGACCGCGCTCGCCGCGAAGTCCAAACGCGCTTCCGCCTTGTCGATCTTGGCGGCATAGGTCACGCCGTCATTCGGTTGCGGAACAGCGGGATAGCGGTCGAGGTTCGCAAGCACCCGCACCATCAGCTCCGCACCGAGCGCCGCCAGTTCGGCCGTCAATTCGCCCGCGGTCTTGCCGTCGACGGATACGCGCCCCTCCAGCCGCACCGGCCCGGTGTCGAGCCCCGCCTCCATCTGCATGATCCCGACCCCGGTCTCCGCCTCGCCCGCCCGGATCGCACGGGGCACCGGTGCAGCCCCGCGCCAGCGCGGCAGCAGCGACCCGTGGACGTTGAGGCAGCCATGCACCGGCGCATCGAGCACCGCGCGCGGCAGGATCAGCCCGTATGCCGCGACCACGCCCACCTCTGGGTCAAGTGCCGCAAACGCGGCCTGAGCTTCCGCTCCCTTCAGCGACGCCGGCGAACGCACCGCGATCCCCAGCGCTTCCGCGCGCCGCTGAACCGGCGAGGGGACCAGCTCGCGCCCCCGCCGCCCGCCCGGACGGGGCGGCTGCGTATAGGCGGCGACCACATCGTGCCCCTCGGCGACCAGCGCATCCAGCGTCGGCACCGCGAAATTGGGGGTTCCCATGAAGACGATCCGCATGGGTGGCGTCTCCCCGCTGGCGCGGCGCTGCGCAACCCCCTATCTGTTCCGTGTATGGCATCCCCCGAGATCGAGGCGTTGACCCAGGCGCTCGCGCGTCTGCCCGGCCTCGGCCCCCGTTCGGCGCGTCGCGCGGTTCTCCACCTCCTTAAGAAGCGGGAGGCCGCGCTCGGGCCGTTGCTGTCCGCGCTCGCCGCAGTCGACGAGCGGCTTCAGACCTGCGCCCAGTGCGGCAACGTCGACACCGCGAACCCGTGCGGCGTCTGCGCCGACCCGCGTCGCGACGCGCGCGCGCTCTGTGTGGTGGAGGAGGTCGCCGATCTCTGGGCGCTCGACCGCTCGCGGCTGTTTCCCGGTCGCTTTCATGTGCTTGGCGGCCGTCTCTCGGCCTTGGAGGGAATACGTCCCGAAGACCTTTCGATCGATTCGCTGGTCCGCCGGGTCGAGGCGGGCGGGGTCGACGAGGTCGTCCTCGCGATGAACGCGACGCTGGAGGGCCAGACCACCGCGCATTACGTCGCCGAGCGGATCGAGCGCTTTCCCGTGCGCATCACCCAACTCGCCCACGGGCTTCCGGTCGGCGGCGAGCTCGACTATCTCGACGAGGGCACGCTGGCGCAGGCGCTCCGCGCGCGCCGTCCGGTTGCTTGATTTAATGGATCAGCGCGAATAGCGCGAACCGCATGGCCGTTCTCCCCATCGTCGAAGTCCCCGATCCGCGCCTGCGCCTCGTCTCCAAACCCGTCGATCAGGTCGACGACGACATCCGGTGCCTGGTCGCCGACATGACCGAAACCATGTACGCCGCGCACGGCATCGGCCTCGCCGCGATCCAGGTCGGCGTCGACAAGCGCGTCGTCGTGATCGACTTGCAGGCCGAGGAAGGCGAGGACGGCAAGCCGATCCGCAACCCCCAGGCCTATATCAATCCGGAGATACTTTCGGTCAGCGAAGAGGTCTCGACCTACAACGAGGGGTGCCTGTCTATCCCCGAGCAATATGCCGAGGTCGAGCGCCCGGCGCGCTGCCGGGTCCGCTGGCTCGACACGGATGGCGGCTCCCGCGAGGAGGACCTCGACGGCCTGCTCGCGACGTGCATGCAGCACGAGATCGACCACTGCGACGGGGTGCTGTTCATCGACCACGTGTCGCGGCTGAAGCGCGAGATGCTGCTGCGTAAACTCGCCAAGCAGCGCAAGGCGGCCTGACGCCGCCGCATTTTCCGGCTGTCCTACGGCGAACGTTCCGGCTACGTTCCGGCGCATGACGGAACTCATTCTCGCCGGCGTCGGCGCTCTCCTCGTCGGTCTGCTGATCGGCTGGCTCGTTGCAGGCCGCCAGGGCGCGGCGCTATCGGCCGAACTCGCCGCGACCCAGGCGCGCGCCGCCGACGCCGATATCGTGCGGCGTGCGCGCGACGAGGTTGAACGCGAGCGCAACGAGAGCCTGCGCGAGGTCGCCGCGCTGACCGCGCGGCTGGAGGGCCGCGACGAGGAATTGCAGGCGCTCCGGTCCGCGAATGATCGCGACTTGCATAAACTTCGGCAACTTTCGACCGAGCTCGCTGACCTCAAGGCGCGCGGCGAGGAGCGAGATCAGGCGCATGCGCGCGCGCTCCAGGATATGCACCAACGGTTCGACGCCGCTGCCACGAAGGCGCTCGAATCGGCGCAAACCCAGTTTCTCGAACGCGCCGATGCGCGCTTCCGCCAATCGGAAGAATCCGCCGGACAGAACCTCAAATCGATGCTGCAGCCGGTCAGCGACCGCCTGCAGCGCTATGAAGAGGCGGTCGGCAAGGTCGAGAACGAGCGCAAAGGCGCGTTCAGCGAATTGAAGGGGCAGATCGAGCAGATGCGGCTCGGCCAGGAGAAGGTCAGCACCGAGGCTGCCAAGCTGGTCAATTCGCTGCGCAATGCGCCGAAGTCGCGGGGGCGCTGGGGCGAGCAGCAGTTGAAGAACGTGCTCGAGACCTGCGGCTTGAGCGAGCACACCGATTTCGAGACCGAAGTCAGCATTTCGGGCGGCGACGAGGGGGGACGTCTGCGCCCCGACGCCAAGATTCGCGTGCCGGGCGGGCGGTCGCTCGTGATCGACGCCAAGGTGTCGCTTAACGCCTACCAGGACGCGTTCGGCGCGGTCGACGAGAGCGAGCGGTCGCGGGGACTGGACCTGCATGCCGCGTCGATGCGCGCGCACGTAAACGGTTTGGGCAACAAGGCCTATTGGAGCCAGTTCAAGGATGCGCCCGACTATGTGATCATGTTCGTGCCCGGCGAGCATTTCCTGTCGGCGGCGCTGGAGCATGATCCGACGTTGTGGGATTTCGCGTTTGAAAAGCGGGTGCTCCTTGCGACCCCGACCAATCTGATCGCGATCGCGCGCACCGTGTCGGCGGTTTGGCGGCAGGAGAAGCTCGCGGATGAAGCCCGGCGAATCGGCGAGCTCGGCAAGGAATTGTACGACCGCCTCGCCAAGGCGGCGGGCGATCTGCGCAAGGTCGGCGGCGGACTGACTTCTGCGGTCAATAATTACAACAGCTTCGTCAGCAGCTTCGAAAGCCGCGCGCTGGTGACCGCGCGCAAGTTCCGCGACCTCAACATCGAAACGGGCGCGCGCGAGATTGAGGAGGTGCCGCCGGTCGAAGCGCTCGCCCGCTACGGCGAGGAAGCCGTACCCCAGCCCAAGCTCAGCGCTCCGGCCGACGCAGCGTGATCGTGCCCTCGTGGGCGACCAGCATCACCGTCCGTCGCCCGATCCAGCGCACGCGGATCGGCTGCGCGAAGGCGGCCAGCACGCGGTTCTCCGCGGTCATCGCCGGATCGGGGCACGCCATCCGCGTCGCTCGCACGAAGCCGACGCGCAGCGTGTCGCGGGCCAGCGTGTAATCGGCGGAGAAGCGGTTGCACCCGGCGCTGCCGGTCAGTCGTCCGTTCTCGAAGCGCATCTCGGCGCCGTCATGGCTGATCGGACGCCCATGAACTGCGGTGATCGCCCACGCCCGGCCCTCTAGTCCGTCGCGGACCGCGGGCGCTTCGACCGGCGCACCGCCGCACCCGCGCAGGGTTCGGCGGCCGACCATCACCGTCACACGCTCGGGATAGCGCCGATCGCTCATCCCGTCGCTGCATGGCGCGCGGGTGATGTCGACCATCATTCGCGGCGTGACGTAACGCCGCCCGTTGAAGCTGGGCCGCGGCGGCGGGGCGGTGACGGTCAGCGGCGGCTGATCCGGCTCGTCCAGCCGCATCGTCCGCCCGTCGATCGTCAGCGCCCAGAACGGCTCGGTGCCGATCGCGCGGTACGGCTCGCGCGGGGTCTGCGCCGAAGCGGCGGCGGAGAGCATCAGCAGGGCAGGGACGGCGAGCTTCATCGGGCATATCCTCCTGCCGCTTGCGCTACGCCGAGGACGCTGAACCGCCGCTGACCCCGTGCTGCGCCAGCACCTCATACGCCATCACCGCGGTCGCGACCGCTGCGTTCAGGCTGTCCGCCTTGCCCAGCATCGGCAGCTTGACCAGCGTGTCGCACGCGGCGGCATAATCGGCGGGCATACCGTGAGCCTCGTTGCCGGTCAGCAGGAACGTAGGGGCGGCGTAGCGCACGTCGCGATAACCGGTGTCGGTGTCGAGGCTCAGCCCCACGAGCTGCCCGAGCCCGCTCCGCAGCCAGTCGAGGAACGGCTCCCACTCGGTCCGCACGACGGGCACCGTGAACAGCGCCCCCATGCTCGCGCGCACCGCCTCGACCGAGAACGGGTCGACGCATTCGCCGACCAGGATGAGCCCGCCCGCCCCCACCGCGTCGCCGGTGCGCAGGATGGTGCCCAGATTGCCCGGATCGCGCAGCCGCTCCGCCACCAGCCAGATGCCTGCCGAGCCGCGATCGAGCTCATTCAGCCCGCGCTCGATCTCGTCGAAGATGCCGACGACCGCCTGCGGATTATCCTTGCCCGACAGCTTGGCCAGGATATCGGGCGTCGTCTGTATCGACTCGCCCCCCGCCTGTTCGACGTCGAACGACAGCGCATAGACCAGCGGATGATCGGCGCTCGCCGCCGCATAGAACAGGGTCCGCGGCAGCCGCCCCGTCTCCCGCGCTTCGGTCAGGATCCGCAACCCCTCCGCCAGGAACTGCCGCGCCGCCCGCCGGTGCCGCTTGTCGCGCAGGTCCCGGGCGTATTTCACAAGCGGGTTCGAAAAGGCGGTGATCTCGCGGGGCACTCAGTCCTCCCCGAACTTGGCCTCGACCAGCTCGCACAGCGCCTGCACCGCGCCCTCCGCGCCGTCGCCCGCAGCGCTGATCGTGATCGTGTCGCCCATCGCGGCGCCCAGCATCATCAGCCCCATGATCGAGGTGCCCGTCACCGCGGAGCCCGCTTCCTTTTCGACATGGACCTCGCACGGCAGCCCGGACGCGAGCGTCACGAACTTGGCGCTCGCCCGCGCGTGGAGCCCGCGGCGGTTGGTGATCTGAACTTGCCGCGCGACGCTCAAGCCGCCGCCTCGCCGAGCACTTCGGAGGCGACCGAGATATACTTGCGCCCGGCCTCGCGCGCGGCGGCGACCGCGTCGACGACCTTCATCGCCTTGCGCGCGGAGCCCAGGCGGATCAGCATCGGCAGGTTCATGCCCGCGATCACCTCGACCCGTCCCCGGCGCATCAGCGAGATCGCAAGGTTGGACGGCGTGCCCCCGAACAGGTCGGTGAGCACGATCACGCCCGCGCCGGAATCGACCGCCTCAATCGCCGAGGCGATGTCCGCGCGGCGCTCCTCCATGTCGTCGTCGGGGCCGATCGCGATCGTCGCGACGCGCTCCTGCGGGCCGACGACGTGAACCATCGCGGTCACGAACTCCTCGGCGAGCCGTCCGTGCGTCACCAGAACCAGACCGATCATCTGAAATGCGTATCCATGCTCACGCGCCGACCGGCTTTCCTTCGAGCGAGTCCTGGGGGGCGGCGCCCAGATCGCGGTGAAAGACCGTGGGCGAAAATCCGCCGGCGCGCAACCGCTTGGCCATCCGCTCGGCGACGTGGACCGAGCGGTGTCTCCCCCCGGTACAGCCGATCGCGACCGTGACGTAACTCTTGCCCTCGGCGCGGTACCGGGGGAGCAGCAGCATCAGCAGTCCCTCGATCCGCTCCATCGCCTCGGCATAGGCGGGATCGCCCATGACATAAGCGGCGACTTCCGGGTCCAGCCCCGTGCCCGGCCTCAGCACCGGGACCCAGTGCGGATTGCGCAGGAACCGCATGTCGAACACCAGGTCGGCGTTGCGCGGCACCCCGCGCGAGAAGCCGAACGACATCACCGCCAGCGTCGGCTCTCCCTGCCGCTCGCCAGCGAACTGGTGCCGCACGTGCTGCGCCAGCATGTTGGCGGTGAGATCGGTCGTGTCGATCAGCCGGTTGGCGAAGTCGCGCAGAGGGCCCAGCAGCTCGCGTTCGCGCGCGATGCCGTCGCTCGCCGGCCGGTCCAGCGCCAGCGGATGCCGCCGCCGCGTCTCCGAATAGCGCCGCTCGAGCTCCGCCCCGGCGCAATCGAGAAACAATGTTCCGACATCCAGGCCGTGGCGTTCGCGCAGGTCGGCGATCCGGCGGACGATATGCTGCGGATCGAAATCGCGGGTTCGCGCGCCGATCCCGATCGCCAGCGGCTGCGACCGCTCGCCCGCGCCCGCGGGCAGCGGCGCATCGAGCAAGCGGTTGAGCAGGACGAGCGGCAGATTGTCGACCACCTCCCATCCCAGATCCTCCAGCGTCTTGAGCACGGTCGACTTGCCCGCGCCCGACAGGCCGGAGACGAGCAATATGGGCTGCGAGACTATCACGCCGGCGTCGCCTGCGGCTGGCGCAAAGCGATCTCCACCGCGATCGGCGCGGAGGGCGCGCGCGGATCGAGCACCAGCATCCGCACCTCGACTCCGGCGATGATCCGGCGGCGGCGCTCGGGCATGCGCGGCGGTCCGGCATCGAGGCGGACGAGCAGCGCCACGGGCGCCTCGGCCACGTGCGGCACCGTCGCGATGCCGACGCCGCGCACTTCGATCCGCCCGGCCAACCGGTCCGGCGCGCGCGCGGTCAGCTCCTCACCGCCACGCACGAACAGGCTGCGGTCATCGCTGATGAGGTGCGCGCCGCGATCGATCAGCCTGAGCGCCAGATCCGACTTGCCGGAGCCGGACGGCCCCTCGATCACCACCGCCCGGCCGTCGATCGCGACGGTGGTGGCGTGCAGGATTTCGGAACTGAGGGCGGTGCCGGAAATCAATGCTTAGCGTCCTACACGTCGGCGAGGGGCAGGCGGACGACGAAGCGGGCCCCCGCCACGCCGCCCTCGCGCGATTCGGCGGAGATCGCGCCCTGATGCGCCTCGACGATGGTGCGCGCAATGGCGAGCCCGAGCCCCGAATGCTGGCCGAACGCTTCGCTTGCCGGCCGAACCGACTGGAAGCGGCGAAACACCGACTCGCGCGAATCCTCAGGCACGCCGGGGCCGTCATCGTCGACCTGGATCACCAGGTCCGAGCCTTCGCGGCGCACCGCAATGGCGACGGCGCCGCCTTGCGGCGAGAAGGAGAGGGCGTTGTCGATCAGGTTTTCCACCACGCGCTCCAGCCTGGCGCCTTCTCCCAGCACCACGGCGCCCCCCGCATCCCTGCGATCCAGGATCAGCCGCACGCCGCGCTCCACCCCGCGCTCCTCGCGCTGCGCGAGCAAGCCCTCGACCATCGCGGCGACATCGACCCGCTCGAACTGGGCGCGGCTCAATTGCGCGTCGAGCCGCGACGCCTCCGAGATGTCGGTGAGGAGACGATCGAGCCTCAGCACATCGTCGCGGACGATGCCGAGCAACCGGTTCTGCAACGCCGGGTCCTGGACCCGCGCCAAGCCTTCGACCGCGGATCGCAAGGAAGCGAGCGGGTTCTTCAGCTCGTGGGTCACATCGGCGGCGAACGCCTCCGTGGCGTCGATACGCGCGCGCAACGCCAGGCTCATGTCCGACAGCGCGCGGGCGAGCAGGCCCAGTTCGTCGCGCCTGTCGGGAAGCCGCGGCACCACAACCTCGCGCGCACGCCCGAGCCGCACACGCACCGCCGCGCGCGCCAGCCGCCGCAGCGGGCGGACGATGGTCCTGGCGAGAAACAGCGACAACAGCACCGACACCATCGTCGTTACAGCGAGCACCACACCCAGCCGAAACCGCTCCACCCGTACGGTCTGGGTGATGTCGCGCGCATTCACCGTCGTCATCACCGCGCCGCCGCCGGGCACCGGCGCGGCGGCGGTGATCACCGGCGTTCGATCGGGCGCGCGCCAGACGGTTGTCGCAAGCACCGAACGCGCGGTCGCCGCCTCGACGTCCGGCCAACGGGCTCCGTTCCGCCGTTCGCGATACAGCGGCGCGCGGTCGGCGCCGACCACCGTGTCGATCCCGGCATCGAGAAAGCGGGCGAACACCTGATCCCAGCCTTCGCGATCCGGATCGACCAGGGTGAAGTTGCGCAGGCCTTCCTTGCGCGTGTCGAACGCCTCCGCGCCGTCGGCGTCGAACAGCCGCAGCCGCGCGCCTGTGTCCTCGGCCATGATCATCAACAGCGGATCGCGTTTGGCGGGCGCGACTCCTGCGATCGCCCGCGCGATCAGCCGCGCCTCGCGCGCCGCCTGCGCGGTGCGGCTGTCGAGAATGCGGCTGCGGTACGAATCGAGATAAAAGAACCCGCCCGCCAGCAGCAGCAGCGCGAAGATGTTGACCGCGAGGATCCGGCGCGTGAGCGAAACCCGGCCCGACCAGCGCAGCGCAAGGTCGCGATCCCCGCCGCGGTCGCCCAAGTCGTCCCCAAGGTCATCCTTCGTCAGAGAATCGATATCCGGCGCCATATAGCGTTTCTATGCCGTCGAACTGCGGATCAACCTGACGGAATTTGCGGCGGAGACTAAATAGCTACTGCATGACGAACACGCATAGCATCTCTTAACCTTGATCCTGATGATTTCTTGATGATTGATTCCTTCTCTATCTCGTCACTCCCTAGATTCGAGTAGGTGCCGATTGCAATAAAATTTTGAGGGAAAATGCTTCGCAATAAATTAATTGCAATAACAACTCTTAGCAATGATTATTGCAATTTTTATTAAGGAAATGCTTAAATTATAAAGGAATTCCTTAAAACACA
>SXGT01374271.1_pt1 | contig 12971 bp, 8 predicted proteins | sample 3176221 | NCBI WGS metagenome assembly SXGT01 (sample SAMN11356862, study PRJNA531348) | freshwater metagenome | isolation source: freshwater sample F1-120 | place: China: Fuxian Lake, Yuxi | collected 2017-12-25
AGATGCGTGCCGAGATTTCGAACCTGCAGAAGCAACTTGGAACCACCACCATCTACGTGACGCACGATCAAGTGGAAGCAATGACCATGGGTGATCGCGTTGCAGTGATGAGCATGGGCGTGTTGCAACAGGTCGCACCACCGCAAGTGCTGTACGACGAGCCTGCCAATCTGTTCGTCGCTGGGTTCATCGGTACGCCTCCGATGAACCTCTTCGAGGCGCGTATCGAAAAAGATGGTGGCAACGTTGCCGTGGTGTTGGCGGGCGTGAAGATTCCACTTCCTGCAGATCGCAATTGGCGCTATCCGCGATTGCCCGAGTACGCGGGAAGGAACATCGTGCTCGGCGTTCGCGCCGAAGACGTTCACGCTGCAGAAACCAAGCCTGATTGGCCGGCAATTCCAGGTCGACTGGGCTTGTTGGAGGCGTTGGGGTCATCCCAGATTGGCTATTTGCACATCGACGCCACCAAAGTGGCGATCTCTACGTCTGCGGTGACAGCATCAACTCGGCCAGAAGATCAGCCGACCGAATCCGCAAGCTCGTTCGTCACCAATCTGGTTGCATACTTCCCGCCTCGGCTCCCTCTGAAGTTGGGTACCGACGTACGGGTTGCGATTGATACCGCCAACCTCCACTTCTTTGATGCAGACACTGGTGCGGCACTTCGCTAGTCGCAGTCTCGTACTGGCTGCACTGGTCGTACTCGCGGCCTGCTCGGCGACTGACGATCCCGCAACGGTCAGCGAAGATGCGACCATTGATTCAACGGGCTTCCCAACTCCGGGTTCACCAGAGGAGGCGGAACTCATCGATTCGCTGGCAGTGCCCATCGTGTACTCCGACTTCGCCTCGCGAGTGATCTACTTCGTGATGACCGACCGGTATGCAAACGGTGATCCATTGAATGACAGCGGGTACCTCACTGGACAGCGAAAGGTCACCGGATTCGACCCGACCGATATCGGATTCTTTCATGGAGGCGACCTGAAAGGACTCACGGGTGGGTGCACGGACCCAAAGGTCGGACTGCAGCGATTGGCCGACTTGGGTTTCAACGGCATTTGGATTACGCCATTGGTTGTGCAGCGAACGGTACAAGGCGACAGCGCGGCGTACCACGGCTATTGGGGAGTCGACTTCACCACCGTTGATCCACGTTTCGGAACCGAAGCCGAGTTGCGTGCGTTCGTCGACTGCGCTCACGCTTTGGACATGAAGGTGTACCTCGACGTGGTGGTCAATCACACCGGGGATGTGAACTTGCTGGTGGGAGGAAGCGGCTTCGTTGAAGAGCCTGATCCTGCCTACGAGGCCTACGTGTTACCGGACGAAAGGAACCTGAGGAAGCCTGCGTGGCTGAATGACACCGCGAACTATCACAATCGTGGCGACATCAACTGGGGTGGATGTAGTCAGGCATGCATCGAGCAAGGCGACTTCTCCGGCTTGGATGACTTGTATACCGAGAAGCCCGAAGTTGTTGATGGCTTGGCCGAGGTATTCGGTAGCTGGATCACTCGGTTCAAATTCGACGGCTTCCGTATCGATACGGCACGCCACGTCGACCGCGATTTTTACAAGCGGTGGGTTCCACAGATTCTGAATACAGCGAAGACGGCGGGTATCGACGACTTCGAGATCTTTGGAGAGACGTGGATCACCGAGCCGATCTCGCAGAGCGAGTACGAACGCGAGTGGGGCATTCCAAATCATCTGGACTTCCCGCTCTACGACGCCGTGGCTCGATACGCGGGCGGTCTGATCGGTGGAGGACCGATCATGTTGCGTTTGGACGACGACGACTATTCACGGACCGATGATGGTCGGGCCCCTACTCCTGGTACGTTCATCGGAAATCACGACATCGGGCGAACCGCGATGGTGATCAAGTCGCAATCCGGTGCGGAAGGCGACGAATTGTTGCAACGCGTGAACCTCGGACACAGCCTGCTGTACTTGTCACGCGGTGCACCCATCATCTACTACGGCGACGAGTTCGGCATCATCGGCACCGGGGGCGACAAGGAGGCACGCCACGACTTGTTCCCCACGCAGGTGTCGTCGTGGCAAACCCAAGAACGTGTGGGCAGCCCTCCAATCGGATCCGCATCGTCATTCGACCTGGTGGGCCACCCGGTTGGTCGGCACTTGCGAAATCTTGCAACGCTGCGACGGGAAGTACCGGTGCTCTGGAACGGTGCGACCTTGCCGCGTACTCGTGATTCTGGGGCACTGGCCATCAGTCGGTTCGATATGAAGAACCGCACCGAGTACTTGACGTTGTTCAACAACTCGTTGGATTCCGTCACGCTGCTCGTTCCGACGTCCACCACGAACGCCAACTTTGCAACGATTTGGGGATCGGTGGCTGCGGCAACGACCAACACCCGGGGGGAACTGGAAGTAGTCATTCCGCCGTTGTCGGCCTCGGTGCTGCGCGCCGATGCGTCGTTCACGGTGAACAAGACGGCACCAATCATCACCGTTGGCCCGGACGACTTCAGCGAGTTGTGGTTGCTCTCGGCAGAAACCTCCGAGTCGCCGCAGGAAGTGTCGTTCATCGTCGATGATGGCACGGGCTGGCGACGAGTGTCGGTGGACGACTCCTGGCCGTATCGAGGATTCCTCACGTCGAATGCACTTCCACAGGGTGGAACCATTCGTATCGTTGCAGTATCCCGCTTCTCGGATGGCACCGTGCTGCGAAGTGACATCGTGGATTTCAAGAATGAAAGGTGAAGTGATATGAGCGAACAGTTGGTCTGGTGGCGAAACGCCGTGGTGTACCAGATTTATCCGAAGTCATTCGCCGACGGCAACGGGGATGGTGTCGGCGACTTGTCCGGTGCGGCCTCGCGCCTCGATTACTTGCAGGCACTTGGCGTGGATGCCGTGTGGTTCAGCCCCATCTTTCCGAGCCCGCAATGCGACGGTGGTTACGACGTCTCCGACTATCGGGACATCGATCCGCTCTTCGGCACCATCGCAGATGCGGAACGATTCATCCAAGAAGCACACAAGCGCAGGATTCGGGTGATCCTCGACGTGGTGCCGAATCACTCCAGCATCGAGCACCCGTTCTTCATCGAAGCGATGAAAACTTCGCCGGGTTCGGCGGCGTGGCAGCGCTTCCATTGTGTGCAGGGCAAAGGCGCCAACGGTGAGCTACCCCCGAACAATTGGCAGTCGATTTTCGGCGGTATTGCATGGACGCAGATTCGCAATGAGACGGGAGCGCCAACTGGTTGGTGGTACTTGCATCTGTTCGATTCCGGACAACCCGACTTGAACTGGAATCATCCGGACGTCGTGAAGGAGTTCGACGACACGCTGCGATTTTGGTTCGACCGAGGCGTGGATGGCATCCGTATCGACGTGGCACAGGGAATGGTGAAGCAGGCTGGCTATCCGGATGTGAAGGATGTCAATGATGCAACGCTGTTGGATCCACACGCCCGTCCGTACTTCGATCAACCAGAAGTACACGACATCTATCGTCGGTGGCGCAAAATCGCCGACTCCTACGATGCGCCCCGTGTGTTCGTCGCCGAGGCGTGGCTCGACACGCCCGAAAAACGTGCGAGGTACTTGCGCGCCGACGAACTCCACACCGGATTCAACTTCGACCTGCTGACGGCCGAGTGGAACGCAGAGGCTTGGAAGCGAATCATCACCGACTCGATTGCCGCGGATGCACTCGTCGGCGCACCAACAACATGGGTTACCGAAAACCACGACGTGCGACGATCACCCACGAGATACGGCGGGCGAGTAGTACACCGACAAGTAGCTACACCTCAACACCTCGCCTTGGGACGGGTTCGTGCACTTGCGGCGATGCACACCATCTTGGCGTTGCCCGGTACCACCTATCTGTTCAACGGTCAGGAGTTGGGACTCGAGGAGGTAATCGACCTCGACGATGCACAACGTCAGGATCCACATTTCCACCGCACCCGCGGTGAGCACCTCGGTCGAGACGGCTGTCGTGTTCCGATGCCGTGGTCGCGAACTGGCGTGTCGTTGGGATTTGGACCACCGACAGGATCGCAGCCCTGGTTGAGTCAGCCTGCTTCGTGGGCGATGCTCTCGGTGGAGGCACAGGAGGCGAGCCCGTCTTCGTCACTGAATCGTACGAGGCGAGCAATTGAGGTACGTCGCACGCAACAAGCATTGTTGTGCGGTGCACTGGAGTGGGACAACGACCGCTGCAAGGACGGCGTAGTGGTGTTCAGACGTGTATTTGCGGGTCATCCCACCGTGGTGTGCATCGCAAACATGGGTAGTACTACAACGCCAGCAGTCGCGGGAGATTTGCTGTGCACGTCGGGCGATCTTGTCGGTGGCGAGGTGCCGCCCAACACCACGGCGTGGTTCGCTACTCGCGATTGATAAGTCGCCAGGTGTCGGCTGGGTGAGGCCCGTGGTGGTTTAGGCTCGGGCGTAATGTCGCAACGTATGAACATCATTCTCGATTGCGATCCGGGGCATGACGACGCATTCGCTTTGATCGTGGCAGCCAAGTTCACGAACCTGCTCGGAGTCACCACCGTTGCGGGGAATGCACCACTGGAGCTCACCTCCCGAAATGCACGGATCATCCTGGACCTCTGTGGCTCGACGGCGCCGTTGCACTCGGGTGCCAACAAGCCATTGGTGCAGCCTCCGGTGTTTGCCGATTATGTGCACGGCAAGAGCGGCATGGATGGTGCGGTCCTTCCCGAGCCATCGCGCCCGGCTGAGTCGACTCGGGCCATCGACTTCATCATCGACACGGTGCGGTCGCGTGACGACGTGTGGTTGGTGCCCACTGGCCCGCTCACCAATATTGCACTTGCGCTCACTCGTGCCCCCGACCTGGCAAAGCGGGTGAAGGGAATCTCGCTCATGGGCGGTGGTCGATTCGGAAACCGCACCCCAACCGCAGAGTTCAACATTTGGCTCGATCCCGAAGCAGCCGCCACCGTATTCATGAGTGGTGCTCCAATCGTGATGGCCGGATTGCACCTCACGCACGAGTTTCAGGCGTCACCATCGCGAATCGCAGCCGTCGAATCGGCTCACCCTCGAGTGGGGCCGTTGTTGGCCGGACTTCTCAGGTTCTTCAGCGGAACGTATGTGAATCGCCATGTGGGCTTCGAAGGTGCCGCGATGCACGACGTGTGCTCGGTGTTGGCGCTCAGCCATCCGGACATCTTTGGAACTTCACAGAAACATGTTGCGATTGAGCTCCATGGAAGCCAGACGCGCGGGATGACCGTCATTGACGATCGCCAACTGATCGATCGCCCCGCGGCAAACGTGACGATGCTGGAAACCATCGATGCCGAACGTGGATTCGCCGTGATCGTCGACGCCGTTCGCGCCTGCCCCTAACCCCCGGGACTCACTGGTGCTCAACCGTGAGCGTCGCGGCCCTCACACCGCGAGGTCACACTGGCGCCCTCGGCAGGACTTGAACCTGCGACCACTGGCGCCGGAGGCCAGTGCTCTATCCGCTGAGCTACGAGGGCAACTTTGCGTGTTCGCCCCGACGCTATCTCGCAGGCGCCAGCACGCGACCGCTCGCGGGGTGTAGTAGCCAGCACGCGACCGTATCCGTGGAACATCCGCAACAATGAAAGGGTGACGAATGCGAAGCACCCCATCACCTACGTGGATGTGACCTGATGCCTGATCCAGCGGTGGTAGTGGCGCAGCGCGTTGCTGCTGCCGTGGCGCAGTTGTATCCCGATGTCACCGAAGATCTGGATACCGCAGCACGACCAAGCGAACGCGCGGATGCACAAGTCAACGTCGCAATGGGGCTCGCCAGGCTCGTTGGCAAGAAGCCTCACGATGTGGCTGAAGGGATTGCCGTCGCGTTGGACCTCCGCGGAATCTGCAGCGAGGTCACCGTAGCCGGACCCGGCTTTCTCAACCTCACCTACGACAACGACTACCTCGGCGCGTTGCTGCACGATGCTGCACGCGACCCGAACCTCGGCGTACATCGAGCCGCAACGACCGAAACCGTCGTCATCGACTACTCCGCCCCGAACGTCTCAAAGGAAATGCACGTCGGACACTTGCGCTCCACGGTGATCGGTGATGCGCTGGTTCGCATGTGCGAGGCGGTTGGCCACCGCGTGATTCGCGAGAACCACATCGGCGACTGGGGAACACCGTTTGGAATGTTGATCGAGCACCTCATCGATCTGGGGGAGGTGGATGCCGCCCGCGAACTCTCGGTGGGGGACCTGGATGGCTTCTACAAACAGGCGCGTGCCAAGTTCGAGGCGTTGCCTGAATTCCAGCAGCGGGCCCGCGAGCGAGTGGTGCTGTTGCAAGGAGGCGACGCCGATACGTTGCGACTGTGGAAGTTGCTGGTCGCCGAGAGCGCCAGATATTTCGCCACCGTGTACGAAAAACTCGGGGTAAAGCTCACCGATGCCGACTTGCGCGGTGAGAGTGTCTACAACGATTTGCTCGTATCGGTCGTCACCCGACTTCGCGACGCCAAGTTGCTCGTCACCGACAACGGAGCGGAAGTGGTGTTCCCGGCCGGCTTCACCAACCGCGACAATGCGCCTTTGCCTCTCATCATCCGTAAGCAGGACGGTGGTTACAACTACGCAACCACCGATTTGGCCTGTGTCATCGACCGTGTCGAGCGCCTGCGCGCAACCCTGATGCTGTACGTGGTTGGAACGCCACAGGCTCAACATCTGTCGATGATCGAGGCCGTGGCAAGGGATGCCGGTTGGTTACCCGAATCCACGCGAATGGCCCACGTGGCATTCGGCAGTGTCCTCGGAAGCGACCGCAAGATGTTGAAGAGTCGTACGGGGGACTCCGTCAAGTTGGTGGAACTTCTCGACGAGGCGGTGCAGCGAGCCGAGGCGTCGATTGCAGAGAAGAACCCGGAATTGCCGGTTGCTGATCGGCAAAGGGTTGCGCGAATGATCGGCATTGGGGCCGTGAAGTATGCGGACTTGTCCAGTGATCGCATCAAGGACTACGTGTTCGACTGGGAGCGCATGTTGTCGTTCGACGGCAACACCGCTCCGTACTTGCAGTACGCGCACGCGCGAATCTGCAGCATCTTTCGTCGCGCGGGGAGTACGCGTGAGGCGACTCGGCAGACCACGCCCGTGTTGTCGCACCCGAGCGAGCATGCACTCGCATTGTGGCTGTTGCAGTACGACTCCGCCGTGTGGGACGCGCTCGAGCGCTACAGCCCGCACCGTTTGTGCACGTATTTATACGAACTCTCCACGCGCTACACCTCGTTCTACGAGAAGTGTCCCGTGTTGAAGGCCGAAAGCGAAGTCATGCGCGATAGCCGATTGGCGCTGTGCGACTTGACGGCTCGAATCTTGGCGGACGGGCTACAGATGTTGGGAATCGACGCACCGGAGCAGATGTGACCGCGATCAGCCGCCACCTCCTGCCTGACACTTCGAAGGTGGTGAACGGTCGCCTCATCATTGGTGGTTGCGATGTTCACGATTTGGCCGGCACCTACGGCACGCCACTGTTCGTCTATGACGAGGCCCACCTGCGGGCTCGTTGTGCGGAGGCTCGTGCGGCCTTCGGCGATGACTCGGTGGTGTATGCCACCAAGGCGTTTCTTTGCACCGCGATGGCTCGACTCGCGCACGAAGAAGGCTTGTTGTTGGACGTCGCCACGGGTGGTGAGTTGTTCGTCGCACTCAAGGCTGGTGTTCCGGCGAACCGTTGCGTCATGCACGGCAACAACAAGAGTGTGACGGAACTGCGCGAGGCCATCACTGCCGAAGTTCGCCACATCGTGGTGGACAGTTTCGACGAATTGGACCGCATCGAGTTGTTGGTGGCGAACGGGCTTGCCACGCCACGTGTGCAGCTGCGGATCACCCCCGGTGTGTACGTGCATACCCACGAGTTCGTGAGCACGGGGCAGAACGACTCGAAGTTCGGCTTCAATCTGGCGAATGGCGATGCCCAGCGTGCCATTGACCGCGCTCGTACATCGCGAGCAATGGAACTGGTTGGAATTCACTGCCACATCGGCTCCAACGTGTTCGAGACGGCGAACTTCACCAAGGCAGCAGAAGTAATGGTGGAGTTCTCTAACACCAGCAAACTTCCCGAACTCACGTTGGGCGGAGGCCTCGGAGTCGCCTACCTCAACTCCGAACGTGCACCGAGCATCTCCGAGTGGGCGAGTGCACTTCGTGCCGCCACGAGGGAGCTCGCTGCTGGTACGAAGGTATTCGTCGAACCAGGCCGCAGCATCGTGGCATCGGCTGCAATCACGTTGTACGAGGTGGGAACCGTGAAGGACATTCCCAACGTGCGTACGTACGTGTCGGTGGACGGTGGAATGAGCGACAACCCGCGGCCCGTGTTGTACGGCAGCGGATACGAAGCTTTCGTTCCGTCACGTTGCGAGGCTGATCGCACACGTGCGGTTCGTCTCGTGGGCAAGCATTGCGAGAGTGGCGACGTGTTGATCTCCGAGGCCGTCTTGCCGGCGGACGTACGCGTCGGCGACGTTCTCGCCACTCCGGTTACCGGTGCATACGGACACTCCATGGGGTCCAATTACAACAAGGTGCCGCGTCCTGCCGTGGTGTTCGTTCGCGATGGAGTTGCGCGTGTAGTGGTGCGTCGTGAAACGTACGAGGATCTCGTGCGCAACGACGTGACCGATAGCGTTTGATTCATGGCGAAAGCCAATTCCGTGCCGCAAGGCAATCTCCCCACGGTGCGAATCGGTGTGGTGGGCCATGGTGTGGTGGGCTCGGCATTCACCGCCCTGGTTGCGCGTCAGCATGAGGTGATTGCCGCCCGCACGGGTGTGCAACTGGAAGTCACCCGCATTGCCGTGAGCGACGCGGGAAAACACCCCACACGCGTCGGTACGGCCGATGTGGTCACCGACGCAATGGCTGTAGCCACGGCATCCGATGTCGACCTCGTAGTCGAAGTGATGGGCGGTACTTCATTGGCAGGCGAAGTCATTCGCGCTGCGTTGGAGAGTGGCAAGCCGGTGGTAACCGCAAACAAGGCATTGATTGCCGCCCACTCAGCGGAATTGTTCAAGATTGCCGACGAGCGCGGAATCGACCTGTTGTTCGAAGCCGCAGTATGCGGTGGTATCCCGCTGATTCGTCCCCTTCGTGAGAGCTTGCGTGGCGAGCCCATTCGGCGTGTGCTTGGCATCGTCAATGGCACCACCAATTACATCCTCACGAAGATGACTGAAACCGGTGCGAACTATTCCGACGCGCTTCGAGAAGCACAGCAACTTGGTTATGCCGAAGCCGACCCCACGGCCGATGTGGAAGGTCATGATGCTGCAGCAAAGATCGCGATCATCGCCAACTTCGCCTTCGGTGTGCATGTGGTGGCAAACGATGTGGAGGCTGAGGGAATCTCGAAGATTTCCGCAAGCGACATTGCGATGGCCCAAAAGTTCGGCTACGTCATCAAGTTGCTCGGTGTTGCTGAGCGAGATTCCATGAATGGCGCGGTAAGCGTGCGGGTGCATCCTGCAATGGTGGAACTGAAGCATCCGTTGGCATCGGTTCGCGAGGCGTTCAATGCCGTCCTCGTAGAAGGCGAAGCTTCAGGTTCGCTCATGTTCTACGGTCGCGGTGCGGGTGGTGACCCCACGGCATCGTCGGTACTCGGTGACGTCATCGATGCTGCAGTGAACCTGCGCAAGGGGACTCACGCAACTCTCGGCACGTTCTCCAAGGCATCGTTCACCGCGTCTGGTGAGGTCGTAAGTGAGTTCATGCTCACCCTCGAGGTTGTCGACAAGCCAGGTGTGCTGCATGCGGTCACCGGCGTCTTCGCACGCAACCAGGTGAGCATTCGAGCAGCCGAACAAGACGGAATCGGAAGCGACGCACGACTGGTGTTCGTAACGCACGATGCCCGAACTGCGGACGTGCAGAAATGTTTGGATGAGTTCCAACGACTCGATGTGGTGAGCAAGGTGGGCGGAGTCATCCGCATCATCGGCGCCTGAACGACGTCAGTGAAGTACATCTCCACGCGCGGCGAAGCGTCGGTGCTCGGATTCAACGACACACTGCTTGCCGGCTTGGCCAGTGATGGTGGGTTGTACGTCCCCGAGTCATGGCCGCAAGTTGGCCATAGCAACGCGGGTGTTTCGTTCGCAGAGCGAGCGGCCGAAGTCATAGCCCCCTTTGTCGCGGGCGAAATCCCACAGGCGACCCTCGTCTCGTTGTGTAAGGACGCTTACGCCACATTCCGGGATCCGCTCGTAGCGCCGCTGCGTGAAGTGGGAGAAAATCGTTGGCTGCTCGAGTTGTTTCACGGGCCAACGCTGGCGTTCAAGGATGTGGCGCTGCAGCTCATCGGGCGACTGTTCGACCATGTTCTGAAAGTGCAGGGACGCCGCATCACCGTGGTGGGCGCCACGAGCGGGGATACCGGATCGGCAGCCATCGACGGTGTGAAGGCATGTCGCAATGTGGAGATGGTGATCCTGTATCCAAAGGGTCGCATCAGCGAAGTGCAGCGGCGGCAGATGACCACAGTCGACTCGGCAAACGTGCATGCCGTTGCGGTCGATGGAACCTTCGATGATTGCCAAGATTTGGTGAAGGCAATGTTCAACGACGTGACGTTTCGGGAGCAGCATCAACTGTCCGCGGTGAATTCCATCAATTGGGCACGGGTCATGGCGCAGGTGGTGTATTACTTCACTGCAATCGAGCAGCTTCATGCAGCCGACTCCACATCAGTGTCGTTCAGTGTGCCGACCGGCAACTTCGGCAACGTATTGTCGGGCTGGATTGCACGGAAATTGGGTGCCAACGTTGGCCACCTGATCGTTGGCTCAAACTCCAACGACATCCTCACTCGCTTCTTTGAGACCCAAACCATGGCGACGACATCCGTGGTGCCGACACTCAGCCCGAGCATGGACATTCAGGTTTCGAGCAACTTTGAACGACTGTTGTTTGAGATGAACTTACGTGACGGCAAAGCCACGGCCAAGCAGATCGGTGGATTCCGCTCGAGCGGAAAACTCTCGGTCACATCCGAACAATTCGGTACGTGGATTCGCCCGGTGTTTCGTGGTCAGCGGTGCTCTGACAGCGACACCTTGGCAATGATGTCCCACATGCACGAGGCGTACGGCGTGCTGGTGGACCCCCACACGGCAGTCGGGCTCGTTGCCACCCGGGCGTGTGCCAACCCCAATGAACCTGTGGTCACCCTAGCCACCGCCCACCCAGCGAAGTTCGCTGATGCGGTTGAACAGGCCACGGGGGTTCGTCCAACTCTGCCTGAACACCTCGGTGATTTGATGTCGCGTACCGAACGGTCAACGGAGTTGCCCAACGATCTTTCGGCCGTGCAACGGTTCGTTGCGAGTGTGTCAGCAACGCGATAGAGTACAGGTGCTCGGTGATTCCGAGCATGCCCTACGCAGTCAAGTCTCTGACGCGAAAGCATCGTTGACGGGCGCCGCTTCATTTCGTCGCCCTGAAAGAAGGAAAACGTGGCCGCCCCACAGCTTGGACGAGCACAACTCGAAGAAAAAGATCGCGACGACCTCGAACAGATCGCCAATGCATTGGGAATCAAAGGCGTGGCGCGTGCGAGTCGAGAAACATTAATCGGAAAGATCCTGGAGGAAACCATGGCCCCCGAACCCAAAGAAACCACCACCCCGAAGCCATCGCCCAAAGCCGACAAGGCTGTTGCAGCGTCAGACACCGCCAACACCGTGCCGCTTGGCGCCAACGGTGAACCCCTCTCGGAGTGGGAATTGGAACTCGCCGAACATGAGGGCACACCCATCGCACCCGATGCACGTGTCCGTACGGAACGAAGCGGCGAGCGCGGCGATTCGCGTGGTGACCGCAATGATCGCGGCGACTCGCGCGGTGATCGCAACGACCGTGGTGATCGTGGTGACTCGCGCGGAGGCGACCGCGGTTTCCGTGAACGCAACTTTGGTGACGGTGGGGGCCGCAACTTCAACGATCGAGGTGGCGACCGCAATCGTCGCCGCCGTGGCCGCCGTCGCGGTGGCGGCAGGGACGATGGTCCACAAGGCGATGACCGCTTTGAAATCGAGCAAGTGGACTCCAACGAGCCGGTAAGCACCGAGCCAGTCAAGGTGGAGGGCTACCTCGACCTTCGTGACGAGGGCTACGGTTTCTTGCGCATCGGTGGGTACTTGCCCACCCGCAACGACGCGTACGTCTCGGTTCGGTTCACGCGTCAGTTTGGTCTACGTAAGGGCGACCACATCACTGGTTTGTCGCGTCCGGCAGGTCGTAACGAAAAGAATCCGGCATTGCTCGAGGTGTACACGGTGAATGGTGGCGAACCCGAGAAGGCTCGCAACCGCAAGAAGTTCGAAGAGCTCACACCGTTGTTCCCGGATGAAAAATTGGTGCTGTCGAGCTCCAGCGATCCGCTGAACATGACGGCGCGTATCGTCGACCTCATCTCACCAATCGGTAAGGGTCAGCGCGGCATCATCGTGTCGCCACCCAAAGCGGGCAAAACCACGGTGATGAAAACGATCGCCACCAGCATCGAAAAGAATCACCCCGAGGTGAAACTCATCGTGTTGTTGATTGACGAGCGACCAGAGGAAGTCACCGACATGCGTCGCACGGTGAAGGGTGAAGTCATTGCTTCCACCTTCGACCGGCCATCAGAAGAGCACACCGCCGTTGCCGAGCTGGCAGTGGAAAAGGCCAAGCGCATGGTCGAAGTTGGCGAAGATGTGGTGATCATCCTCGACGGCATTACCCGTTTGTCGCGTGCGTACAACTTGGCAGCCCCGGCTACCGGACGAATCATGTCGGGTGGTATCGATGCCGGAGCCTTGTATCCACCGAAGAAGTTCTTTGGTGCTGCACGCAACATCGAGGAGGGCGGCAGCCTCACGATTCTGGCGACGGCCCTCGTGGACACCAACAGCCGAATGGATGAAGCCATCT